>Ga0207661_10000714_pt1 | contig 21578 bp, 24 predicted proteins | sample KBSC713LmetaG_FD_184337 | JGI IMG/M metagenome (GOLD analysis project Ga0207661, IMG submission 184337) | Corn rhizosphere microbial communities from Kellogg Biological Station, Michigan, USA - KBS C7.1-3L metaG (SPAdes) (version 2) | ecosystem: Host-associated > Plants > Roots > Rhizosphere ...
CTCGTCGTCGTGCATCGAGAGGATCAGGACCGAGACCTCCGGCGCCTGCTTCTTGATCTCCCGCGTCGCCTGCAGCCCGGTCAGCTTCGGCATCTTCACGTCGAGGATCGCCAGGTCCGGCCGCACCCGCACAGCCAGGTCGCGCGCCTCGGCCCCGTCCCCGGCCTCGCCGACGACCTCGATGTCAGGTTGCCGCTCCAGCAGCAGCCGCAACCCCGAACGGACGATCCCGTGATCGTCTGCGATCAGCACGCGCATAGCGTCCAACTATCGCCGATGGGCCGAAAGTACCCCTATATGGAGGGAAATCGTCCCGTCGGGATCAGGTTGGGACCCGGAGGCGGACGGTGGTGCCAGCGCCGGGGCGGGACTCGATCGTCAGGTCGCCGCCGACGAGGAGGGCGCGCTCGCGCATGCCGCCGATGCCGAGGCCGCGCTCGGACTCGTCGAAGGCGAAGCCGCGGCCGTCGTCGGTGACCTCGAGGACGACGCCGCCGTTCTCGGCGCGCCGCAGTCGCACCTCGACGCGCGCCGCGCCACTGTGGCGGGCGGCGTTGTTGAGCGCCTCCTGGGCGACCCGGTATACGACGAGCTGGGCGTCGTCGCCGAGGTCGGAGAAATCGCCGTCGGCCACAAGCGACGTCTTTATCTCCCCGCGTCCCAGCCGCTCGACCTGGCCTTCGATCGCCGCCGCCAGGCCAAGGTCGTCGAGCGAGGTCGGCCGCAGCTGCCGGGCTAGGGAGAGCAACTCGGTCATCGCCTGATTGGCCAGGGCCTTGGTCTCGGCGATCTCGGCCTCCAGCTCCGGCGGAGCCGCCTCGCGCGCCGCCTCCAGCCGCAGCAGCAGTCCCGTCAGCGACTGGTTGACCTCGTCGTGGAGGTCGCGGGCGACCCGGGCGCGCTCCTCCTCCTGAGCGTGCAGGGCCGCCGAGCCGGCTCGCCGCCGCTCGGCCTCCAGTCGCCGCATCATCCGCAGGAAGGCGAGCTCAATCCGCTCCACCTCCTCGGTCTCGCCGACGCCGTCGATCGAGGGGGGGAGATGGAGGCGGGGAGAGGAGAGGTCGACCTTCTCCATCGCCTCGACCAGGTCCTCGAGCGGCCGCAGCCGCCGCCGCTCGCGCGCCCATGCCACCGCGAGCGCCGCGACGGCCACCACAAGTGCGATCACCAGAAGATTCATCGCCCTCAGCCTAGATCGGTGCGCCTTATCCCTCCTATAGCGGGGAAAAGGCGCACCGCTATAGGGGTCCGCCCCGGACGGGAAGGGGGATTCCACCTATAGGAGACTGCGGCGCCTCGGCGCATACTTCACGGACACCCCGACTCCCAAGGAGCGATCACTCGATGACCACCACCAAGCAATCCACCTGGGGCGCGACGCTGCGGACCACCATCCTGATGGCCACCCTGGGCGGCCTGCTGGTCGCCATCGGTGCCGCCATCGGCGGCCCGAGCACCGCCCTCACCTTCCTCTTCGTCGCGCTCGCGATCAACTTCTTCTCCTACTTCTTCAGCGACAAAATGGCGCTGGCGATGAGCCGCGCCAAGCCGATCGAGGAGTCGGAAGCGCCGCGGCTCTACCAGATCGTCCGCGAACTGACGACGCGCGCCGACCTGCCGATGCCGCGCCTCTACATGATCCCCCAGGACCAGCCCAACGCCTTCGCCACCGGCCGCAACCCGAAGCACTCGGCGGTGGCCGTCACCCGGGGGATCACCAAGCTCCTCTCCGAGGACGAGCTGCGCGGCGTCCTCGCCCACGAGCTCACGCACATCCGCAACCGCGACATCCTGATCCAGTCGGTCGCTTCGGCGATCGGCGCCGCGATCACCTACCTCGCCTACATGCTGATGTGGTTCGGCAACGACGACAACTCGCCGCTGAGCCTCGTCTCCGCCCTGGCGATGGTCATCCTCGCCCCGATCGCGGCGAGCATCATCCAGCTCTCGATCTCGCGCCAGCGCGAGTTCGCGGCCGACGCCGGCGGCGCCGAAATCTGCGGCAACCCTGAGTCGTTGGCGAGCGCGCTGCTGCGGCTAGAGCAGGGAGCCGAAGCGATGCCGATGCAGGTCAACCAGGCGGCCGAGCCGCTCTACATCGTCAAGCCCTTCAAGGGCAAGGGCATCGCCGGCCTCTTCTCGACCCACCCGCCGATCGAGGAGCGGGTCCGACGCCTTCGCCAGATGCGCCCCAGCTTCAGTTAGGGGCGGACCTTCTCAGGGAAACAGAGCGGCCTCGGGAACCTTCTCCCGGGGCCGCTTCCTCTTTGCTCAGAACCCCCCGAATCAGGCCCGCTATCATTTTTGAAGTAAAGCTGATCCGGATTAGGGGATTTCTGTCATGGCCATCGACATCACGCGCGTTCAGAGCATCGAGGAGATCGAACCCTTCGAGGCTGCCGAGGAGATCGACGGCGGCGACGTCGTCCTGATCGACACGCGCGAGCCGCACGAGTACCAGGAGGCCCACCTGGACGGCGGCAAGCTGGTGCCGCCCGGCCTGCTGGCCGACGAAATCGCCGCCGCCGCGCCCGACAAGTCGGCGCGGACGATCGTCTACTGCCGCTCCGGCAACCGCTCCGCGATCGCCGCCGCGCAGATGCAGCAGCTCGGCTACGAGAACGTGGCCTCGATGAGCGGCGGCATCGTCCAGTGGCAGGAGCAGGGGCTGCCAGTCGTCGCCGCGCACGGGATGACCGCCGAGCAGCGCGAGCGCTACTCGCGCCACACGCTGCTGCCCGAGGTCGGGGTCGACGGCCAGGTGAAGCTGCTGAACGCGAAGGTGCTGCTGCTCGGCGCCGGCGGCCTCGGCGCGCCGACCGCGCTCTACCTCGCCGCCGCCGGCGTCGGGACGATCGGGCTCGTCGACGACGACGTCGTCGACGCCTCCAACCTGCAGCGCCAGGTGATCCACAACACCGAGCGGATCGGGATGCCGAAGACCACCTCGGCGCGGATCTTCATCGAGCAGCTCAACCCCGACGTCAAGGTCGTCGAGCACAACGGCCGCCTCGACGCCTCGAACATCCTCGAGGTGATGGAGGACTACGACATCGTCGTCGACGGCGCCGACAACTTCCCCACCCGCTACCTGCTGAACGACGCCTCGGTGCGGCTGCGCAAGCCGGTCGTCTCCGCCTCGATCCTCGGCTTCGACGGGCAGATCTCGACCTTCGTCCCCTTCGAGGGCCCCTGCTACCGCTGCCTCTACCCGACGCCGCCGCCGGCCGAGCTGGCGCCGAGCTGCTCCGCCAACGGGGTGCTCGGGGTGATGGCCGGGACGATGGGCACGCTGCAGGCCAACGAGGTGATCAAGCTGATCCTCGGCGCCGGCGAGCCGCTGGTCGGCCGCCTGCTCCTCTACGAGGCGCTCGGCACCCGCTTCACCGAGCTCAAGGTCCGTCGCGACCCCGAGTGCCCGATCTGCGGCGAGAACGCCGAAGAGATCCCCGAGTCGGAGATGGGCAAGTTCCCCGACTACGACGCTTTCTGCGCCGGAGCGGGTGGCGACCGCCAGTCGATCGCCTAGATAGGATCACCGACCTCATGGCAACCGTCCGCATCCCCCCGGTGCTGCGCCCGAAAACGGGGGGACAGGCCGAGCTCGAGGCCGGCGGCGCCGACGTCGGCGAGGTCCTCCGCTCGCTGACCGGCGCGTTCCCCGACACCGGGGAGCAGCTTTTCGGCGAAGACGGCGAGCTCAACCGCTACGTCAACGTCTACCTGAACGACGAGGACGTGCGGGTGCTGGACGGGCTCGGCACTGCGGTCAAAGACGGCGATACCGTCGTCATTCTGCCGGCGATGGCCGGGGGTGCCTTCACCGCATAGCGGCGCGCTTTACCGGTCAAGCACCAAGCCTAGGAACTGCTTCGTCCGCTCCTGCTGCGGGTTCTCCAGTACCTGTGACGGGGGGCCTTCCTCGACGATCACGCCGGCGTCCATGAAGACGACGCGGTCGGCGACCTCGCGGGCGAAGCCGATCTCGTGGGTGACGACGATCATCGTCATCCCTTCCTCGGCCAGCTCCCGCATCGTGTCGAGCACTTCCTTCACCAGCTCCGGGTCGAGCGCGCTGGTGACCTCGTCGAAGAGCATCACGTGCGGGTCCATCGCCAGCGCCCGGGCGATCGCCACCCGCTGCTGCTGTCCGCCGGAGAGGCGTTCGGGGTACTGGTCGAGCTTGTCGCCGAGACCGACCCGCTCGAGCAGCTCCGTCGCCTTCGCCCGCGCCTCCTGCTTGGAGCGGCCGAGCACCCGTTCCTGGGCAAGGGTGACGTTCTCCAGCGCCGTCTTGTGAGGGAAGAGATTGAACTGCTGGAAGACGATCCCGACCCGCTGGCGGACGTAGTTCAGCTCCCAGCTCTGCTCGCCGGTGCCGCTGCCGGGGCCCTTGCAGATGTCGTTCCCTTCGATGAAGATCTCGCCGTCCTCGGGCGGCTCGAGCAGGTTGATGCAACGCAGGAAGGTGCTCTTGCCCGAGCCGCTGGGGCCGAGGATGCAGACGACTTCGCCGCGGCCGACCTCGAGGTCGACGCCTTTCAGCACCTCGAGGCTGCCGAAGCGCTTGCAGATCCCCTGCAGCTTGACCATCGTCTCCGCCATCAGGCCACCTCGATGTGGGAGCCGCGGGCGATCTTGCCCTGGTTCCGCGCGATCAGTCTGTCGACGACCCGGGCCAAGGGCAGGATGATGATTACGAAGAAGAAGGCCGTGAGGATCATCGCCGAGCTGTTCAACCGTTCCGAGAGGACTTCCCGGCTGACCAGGACCGCCTCACTGAAAGCGATGACGCTGATCAGGGTCGTGTCCTTCAGCAAGGAGATCATTTCGTTCAGCATCGGGGCCGGGATCAGCGTCAGCGCCTGCGGCACGATGACGTGGCGCATCGCTTGCCAGTGGTTCATTCCGAGCGAGCGAGCGGCCTCCATCTGCCCTCCCGGCACAGCTTCGATTCCGGCCCGGTAGACCTCGGCCGTGAAGGCGCCATAGACGATCACCAGCGCTGCGACCCCGTACCAGAACGGGTCCGGCTTGCCGAACCAATGGGGGATGCGGATGCTTTGCGGGATGAAGCTGAGGAAAGGCACGCCGCCCGAGATCAGCAGGATGATGATCAGGATCGGGATTGCCCGGAAGAGATCGATGTAGGCGACCGTGATGAAGCGGATCGGCAGGAGCTTCTTCCCGGGAAGCTGACGGAGGAGTGCAAGCGCCAAGCCCCAAATCAGGGCCAAGGCTGCGGCCACCGCGAAGATCACGAGGTTCTGCAGGAAGGCTTCGAGGACTTCCCAGAAGTGTTCTCCCATCACGTGGAAGTCGAAGTACTGGTTGAAGAATTCGCTCATCGCCCTCTCCTGCTGATCGCTCCCCGGAAAAACGAAGGGGCGCCATGATGGCGCCCCTCGCGTTTCATCTCAAATCCTGTCCCCGACGCTATTCCGCTTCGTGGGTGGCGGAGAAGACCGCCTTCGGGGGCGGAGCGTGGAACCACTTTTCGAAGATCTTCGTGTAGGTCCCGTCCTGCTCGACTTCTTCCAGGCCCTTGTTGATTTCTTCGAGGAGTTCGGTTTCGCCCTGAGCGACGGCGATTCCGTAATCTTCTTCGGTCGCGACTTTTTCGACGATTTCGATGCCGCCGCCTTCTTCGACCGCATGCTGGGCGACCGGAGCGTCGATGATCACTCCTTCGACGGTGCCGGCCTTGAGCGCGTTGATCGCGTCAGGCCCTTCCGGGTAGGGCCTGATTTCGCTGCCGCCGAGTTCTTCCTTCGCCAGTTCCAGGCCGGTCGTTCCCTGCTGGGCGGCAACGGTCTTTCCTTCCAGGTCCTTCAGCGATTTGATCGGGCTGCCTTCTTTGACCAGCACCGCCTGTTCGGAGAGGTAGTAGGGGTTGGAGAAATCGACCGCCTTCTCGCGTTCTTCGGTAATCGTCGCGGCGGACATCGCCGCATCGAACTTGCCCTGACCGACGTCGCGGAAGATCGTTTCGAATGAGGTGTCCTGGAATTCCGGGGTGCGGCCGATCTTTTCCCCGATCGCTTCCATCAGTTCGACGTCGAAGCCCGTGTATTCGCCGGGTTTCCCCTGCTCGAAGGGGGGATAGGGGATGTCGGAGCCGACGGTCAGCGGTTCGCCGCCACCGCCTCCTTCGCCGCCGCCAGCGCCGCTGGTGCCGCTGGTGTCGCTGCCGCCGCCGCAGCCAACCGCCGCGACCGAGGCGAGTGCAAGCAGAAGGACCGCCAGGAGTGCGGTCAACCGGGTCTGTCTCATTCGAATCCCTCCGATCCAGGTTTGCCGGACTAGCCCAACCTACAAGCTGGGCTTTTACATGCCCAGTGCAGGCGCTTTCGAATCCCGCCGGCCAGGCGGCAAGGGTAGTGGGTCAGTTTGAAATGACCCCCCGCAAGCGGCCTCCACCGCTGTAGGTTCGCCACGTCCTGAACAAGAAAGCGGCGGGGGCGCTGGTGGAACAGCCCCCCGCCCGGCACCGAAAGGCGGAACCTTCCGATGCAGGCGAATCGTACGCGGCGGCACTGGCCCGCTGACCGCATCCCCCTCCAGCGCGCGGTCATGGCTCTCGCGCTGGAGGTCTACCCCCATTGGAGAACGATCCCCGAACTGGCGCGGGAGATCGGCCATAGGGGCGCGCTGACGCGGGCGGTCTTGGACTTGATCGGGCGCGGCCTGCTGGAAAGCCACGGCTCGGCCGTGCGCCCCACCAAGCCCGTCGCCTTTCTTGAGCGGCTGAGGCTGCCGTGAGCGTCAAAGAGCGGTTCAGCCTCAACCTCCGGCGCGTCCGGCGACGGTCGGGCCTCACGCAGGAACAACTCGCCCTGCTGGCCGAAATGGACCGGGTGCAGATCAGCAACTTTGAGAACGCGAAGCGGATGCCCCGGCTGGATTCGCTCGTGAAACTCGTCAGCGTCCTTGACTGCCGCGCTGACGAGTTAATCGAAGGGATGGGCTGGAAGCCGAACCTCGGCGACTACGGCTGTTGGGTGGTCGCCGATGCTTGAGCGAGATTCCCGCCGGGAGGTGGCCCGTGATGAGCCTGACTGGAAGACTCAGCGCGCGGTGATGACGCTGCTGCTCTTCGCCTTCCCGCGCTCCGTGAGCGGCAAGCGGCTAAAGCAGCAGATCGGCGATGCGGAAGCGGTCGATAGAGCGGTGGTTGAGCTTGCCTTGGTTGGCCTCGTCTGGAGCGAAGGCAAAGGACTGCTCCCCACGCTTGCGGCTCGGCATATGGACTGGCTGGAGTTGCCGTGACCGCCCGACTCGCCGCTACGCTCTAGCTATGGCTAAACGGAGCAAAAAGCCAGCCGACCTCAACCGCCTCGCCGCCGCCATAGTCGGCGAGGCGACCGAGGAAGGGGCGCAGGGCACCGATACGGGGAAGGACCCTGCGGCCGTCGCCTTGGGCCGCAAGGGCGGCTTGAAAGGCGGCAAGGCTCGGGCGGCATCAATGACCGCAGAGGAACGGAGCGCGGCTGCGAGGAAGGCTGCTGAGGCACGCTGGGAGCGAAGCGATCGCTAAACCAGCAGTGACGCCTTGCGCCCCTCGTAGAGGCGCATGTCGGGGGTACCCAGCGCCAGTCGCATCTGAACGTAGAGCCGCCAATAGGCCCGCCAAAGCGGATCGTCATGCTCCAGAAACTTGATGTTGAGTCCCAAGTCGCGGGCCTTCTCTGAATCGATCACGGCCGCATGTGAGAGGTACTTCTTTACGTCTCCGAGATCGGAAGCGATTGCATCGGCGCGGTCTGGATCGTCCTTCAGCATGTATTTCTTCAAGAAGGCGGCGGCAAACTGCTCAGAGCGTTTGATGGCCTTCCGGCAGAAGTCAATGAGGGCGGGGTCAAGCTTGTCTAGAAGCGGGAAGTACGCAGGTGAGAGATCGCCATCGCCGGTTTTCTCTTGGATCTCAGTTAGACCGTCAAGGAAGGACTGAGCGGGTCGGGCCATCTGCTCGCCCGATGCCGTGGTGATGAAGACCTGGGGGTCAATCGGCCCCAACTCGGAGGGCTCTCCCATCACGATCTCGTCGGCCGCAACTGCGATCAGCGTCCCTGCGCTCTTGGCGCTGTCCGGGACGATCACTCGAAACTCAGCGTCCTTTACGCGCTTGCGGCACAGCAGCACGATCCGCTCAGCCTGATCGATATCTCCCCCCGGCGTGTGCAACATGAGGTCGAGGGATTCGCCTGCCTTCACGTCGTCCAGCAAGTCCACGAATGGCGGGATGTCGATGCTGCCGATTGAAGTTTGTGGTCCCGCTATGTAGGCGATGAGCCGCCGGCTAGTCTCGGCTTCGATTCCTCGGAGCTGATTCTGCCTTGCATAGCGGGCGCTCTCCAACGCATGAAAGAGAGGCGTCTGCGACGGCTCCGTCGCAAGACCCTCTTTTTCATCTGCCTCCTGCTGCTCAGACACGGTAATCGCGGCGGATGCTGCGCTGAGGGCGGTAAAGCCCGCGTGGCGCGTCACCCGACCGCATTTGGTCGTATCCCTCTCGCCGTTTCCGATAGCGGCGAAGCGCATCTGACAGCGAAGCTCGGCGGTCAGACTGTCGATTCCGCTCATCGCGGCTGTTGGCTAGTGATTCATTCACCCTGGGCCGCTCCTTTCAGCGAGCGTGATAGCACAACCGTAGTACACCAGTCGGACAGAAGGTATCTGACTTTTCTGTCCGACCGCTTACGCATAATAGTCAGGATGAACAGGCTGAGCACCGAGAAACGCGCCCAGATCATCGGCTGCCTCGTAGAGGGCAACAGCATTCGCGCCACCGTGCGGATGACCGGCGCGGCCAAGAACACGATCACGAAGCTGCTGGCCGACCTCGGCGAAGCCTGCGCCGAGTATCAGGATGGGGAGTTCCAGCAGCTGCCCTGCAAGGTGGTCGAGGCTGACGAGATCTGGAGCTACTGCTACGCCAAGCAGAAGAACGTCCCGGAGCAGTTCAAAGGGACGCCCGGCTACGGCGACGTCTGGACCTTCACGGCCGTCTGCGCCGATACGAAGCTCGTTCCTTCCTGGCTGGTCGGCGAGCGGACCAAGTACGACGCTGCGGTCTTTCTCGAAGACCTGGCGGGCCGGATGGCCGGGCGCATCCAGCTCTCGACGGACGGTCACTCGATGTATGAATCGTCGGTGCGGCAGGCGTTTGGCGTCAACGTCGATTGGGCGCAGATCCAGAAGACCTATGCCGCCGACACCAGCCAGGGCGGCAAATACAGCCCGCCTGTCTGCACCGGGACCAAGCGGCGGGCGATGAAGGGAGACCCGGACCCGGATCGGATCTCAACCAGCTACGTGGAGCGCCAGAACCTCACGATGCGGATGGGGATGCGCCGCTTCACGCGGCTGACGAACGGGTTCAGCCGCAAAGTCGAGAACCTCGCCCATGCCGTTTCTCTGCACTTCATGCACTACAACTTTGCCCGCCCGCATCGGTCTCTGAAAGAGCGCTACCCGCGCACCCCGGCGATGGCGGCGGGGGTGGCCGATCACATCTGGTCTCTGGAAGAGATCGCGGCGCTGCTGGACTAGAAGTCGGCCAACTCACGGGCGAAACAGCCAGGCTGGGAGAGCCAGAACCGCGAGCCCAACGAGAAGTGCGGCATGGGGCGGGAGCAACTGAGCAAGGAAGTTCACTGAGAGGGAGATTTTGATCCAGAACCCTGGACTCGGCCCTCTCCGGTGCCTTCGGTTGCGTCCTTTGCTTTGCCCCACATCTAGGTATATGCGCCAACAGCTCGGGACTAAAGAGGGCGGCTCGATTTCGCTGGAACGCGGACTCTCGCAGCCGGGCGCGCTGGCCCGCCAGCAAATGGCTGGCGGCTCGGGGTGGCTGCCCCGAGCCGCCTTGGACAACAAGTAGGTGCGAAGCCATCGACACCCGCCGCGATGCTTTCAACGGTAGCGGAGCCAAAACGTCCTCCGATCTGTCCGAAGGAGCGGGAAAACTTTGGCGCCAGATCCTCAGAGCTTCGGTGCCTGTGGCTGCAGGCGACTTTGAGGCAGAACAAAAGGACAACAAACCGATGTACTTCGAAATCGTTTCAGCGTCCGGTGGCTACCGCGCCCGCATTCGGGGCGGCAACAACGAGATCATGTTCGTGACCGAGGTCTACACGACCAAGGCGAGCGCTCGGCACGCCTGCGAAGTCGTGAAGGCCAATGCCTTCGGGGCGACGATCTACGAGTAGCTACTCGGACAGGAGCACTTCTGTGGGCGGTTTCTCCGCCGCGAACTTGAGGAGACAGTCCCAGCCGCAGAAGTGATGCGAATCGGCGGTGTCCTCCCTTACGGCCAGAAACGAGGCCGGAGGGAGGTCTCCGGCCGTTCGTGCGTGGTTCTCGCAGTCTGGGCCGTCGCAGTAGTAGACGCGCTCAATGCTCATCGCCAGTCCTTTTCGTCGCGATTGACCCGAGCCCTTTCAAACTGACCCACTACCGCGGCAAGCCCCCGCTACACTTTCTGAAGTAAGGGCGGGCCGATGGCGCACGAGCAGATACTCAACAAACCCTGCGGGGGCCGGTTCGGCAACATCGTCGAGTCGATCGGCAATACGCCGCTGGTCGAGCTGCCGCGACTCTCGCCGAGGCCGGACGTCCGCATCTACGCGAAGTTGGAGGGGCACAACCCGACCGGTTCGGTCAAGGACCGGGTCGCCAAGTCGATGATCGAGGCCGCCGAGGCCGAAGGGGCGATCGAACCGGGCCAGACGATCCTCGAACCGACCTCCGGCAACACCGGCATCGCCCTGGCGATGATCTGCCGCCGCAAGGGCTACCCGCTGAAGGTGGTGATGCCCGACAACGTCACCGAGGAGCGGACCCAGCTGCTGCGCATGTACGGAGCCGAGATCGTCTACTCGGAGGGGGCGAAGGGGTCCAACGGGGCCGTCGAGGTGGCGCTGGAGATGGCGCAGGACTCGAGCTTCTACATGCCCTACCAGTACGGCAACGAAGCCAATCCGCTGGCCCACTACAACGGCACCGCCGTCGAGATCCTCGAAGAGCTGGACGAGGTGACCGCCTTCGTCGGCGGCCTCGGCACCGGCGGCACCCTGATGGGCAACGGCCGCCGCCTCAAGGAGACCAACCCGGAGACGCTGATCGTCGCCGCCGAGCCCAAACAGGGGGAGCTCGTGCAGGGTCTGCGCTCGCTCGACGACGGCTTCATCCCGCCGATCATCGACCTCACCCTGCTTGACCGCAAGATCATGGTCGACAACCGCGACGCGATCGTCTGGACCAAGAAGCTGCTCGAGGAGGAGGGCGTCTTCGCCGGCGTCTCCGCCGGCGCGATCGCCGCGATCGCCCACCGCATCGGCGGTGAGCTCGACTCCGGCAACGTCGTCTTCCTGATCCCCGACGACGGCTGGAAGTACCTCTCCTCCGGCGTTTACACCAAGCCGATCGAGGAGATCGAGAATCTCGATTCCACGGTTTGGTGGTAGTTCAGCCTTAGGGTCCCGCCGATGAAGATCTCCCAGGCCCTGATCGACGAGATGGTCGCGCACGCGCGCGAGGATCTGCCGAACGAGTGCTGCGGGATGATCGGCGGGCGCGACGGCGAGGCGACGAGCGTGGTGCGGGTGGAGAACGCCGCCGCCAGCCCGCTCCGCTACGAGATGGACCCGCAGGGACAGTACGACGCGCTGAAGAGCATCGAAGACGGCGGCGAGGAGCTGATCGGGATCTACCACTCGCATACCCGCAGCGCCGCCTACCCCTCGCAGACCGACGTCAACGAGGCGCGGATGTGGCCCGAACAGGCTTACGTGATCGTCTCGCTGGAGAACGATGAGGCGCCGGTCGTGAAGGCCTACGACCTGGCCGACCTGAAGATCGCCGATGTCGACCTCGACGTCGACTAAGCGCCCCCCGAGCGGGCACGAGCGCGTTGGCAACGGCGGCGGGGGCGGACGCGGCAATGACGACGAGGGCGGAGGAGGGGGCGGCGGAGGAGGCGGCGACCTCGTCAAGATCGCCTTCGCCCGCAATCAGGTGGAGGCGGAAATGCTGCAGGGGCTGCTGTCCGAGGCCGGCATTCCGAGCGTGCTCAAGCGCAGCTTCGGCTTCGACAACCCCGACTTCCTCTCCAGCGGCCCGCGCGACGTGATGGTCAATGCCGGCGACGCTCAGCGGGCCAAGGACCTGCTCGCGGACACGATGATCGAGGACGAGAGGGACGAGGTCGCCGAGCTGGAAGGCGAACGACGCCTCGCCCGCGGGGAAACCGGCGAGCCCTCGCCGGCTCGGCTCGCCTTCTGGATCCTCGCCGTCGGCGCCGGCGGGTTCCTGCTGCTCTGGCTGCTCTACGAAATCAGCTAGGCGGAGCGATGGGCGAGCTGGCCGAGGTTCGCGCCCTCGGCCTCACCTGACCGCGAGCGGGCCGCGGACCATCTCGCGCAGGTAGTCGCGCCAGGCGTCCTCGATTTCGCGGAAGCGGGCGTCGAAGGCGTCTTCGAGCTGCACCTCGGGGCCTTGGGGGAGGAGCTTGGCGACGAGGCGCTCGCAGGCCTCGGGGCCGCGCTCGTTCTCGAGCAGGTCGAAGATCGTGCCGCCGAGGATGACGGCGTCGCGGCGCGAGGGCGGGAAGGAGGGGCGGGCGCTCTCGCGCAGGCGGCGGATCGTCGCGGCGCGATAGAGGCCGACCTGGCGGGAGAAGTACTGGGCGCCGCCTTCGACCAGCCAGGCCCAGCGGAGGTAGCGGCCGAAGCGGCGCGGGGTCCAGGAGGGGGGGAGGGCCGTGTTATTGGCGGCGATCGTCATTTGCGCGTAGAGGCGCTCGGCGGTGCCGCGCAGGGCTTCGTAGGAGTCGTCGCCGGCGGCGCGGCGTTCCATGTGCGGGTCGTTGAGGACGTGCAGCTCGGTCGACATCGGCCAGCCGGCGAGGTAGCGGCGGCCGGCGGGTGCCGCCGACCAGCGCGCGGCGGGGAGGAAGGGGTGGGCGGCGGTCAGCCAGAGCGGGTTGGTGTGGACGACGATCGTCACCTCGTCCGGCACCCGCTCGAAGCGGTCTTCGAGCCGCAGCCGCAGCTCCTCGAGCCGGTCGAGCGTGCGCTCGGCGAAGGCGGAGTCGTCGGAGTCGTGCCGCGCGGTGAAAGACAGCGACTCAGTCTCGACCCAACTCATCGAGGCGAGCCTAGCGGGGCAAGAGGTTGCCTAGACCAGGACGGGCTCGGAGGCGCCGGCTCTATCGCGAATCTCTTCACGAGCGCGGTCGAACTCTTCGTCGGCCATCACGGGCGTGCCCTCGAAGGGCAGTTCGCGGTCGATCTCGACCCAGGAACGGCAGCCGTGGTACTCGTCGCGGACGCGAACCGTGACCGGGCGCGGGATCCGGTGGACCCGCAGCAGCAGCACGTGCAGCGGGTGCCGGCGCTTCCAGGCCAGCCGCTTTTCGGCGTAGTCCGGGGTCCAGATGTAATACGGAGAGAGGGCGTCGAGGCTGCGGCGGTCGTTGATCGTCACGTGGTCCACGACTTCGGCCCAGGCGCGCAGGCGGACGCGGTCGGGCTGGGGGATGCCGCCGTCCTGGAGCAGGGCTTTCGGCGGCGGCTCCTCGTCGGGCCAGACACCCTCCTCGAGCGCGCGGCGCAGCTCCGGGTGGTGGGATTCGCGGACCAGGTTGTTCCGCTGGTGGTCGAAGGTCGGGTAGAGGAAGAACCGCTCGTGCTCGAGCTCGAAGTGCTTGTTCTCCTCGCGGATGCCTCCCTTGCGCAGGGTCAGCAGCTGCTCGCCCTCGGCGAGGGCGCGGACCGTCACGGCCCATTCCTTTAGAGCGATCGGCATTGAAGTAGTCCAGCGAAGGTTTCGTTGATTCGAAGTCGGGGCTGGACGCGTTGAACTTGGCCCACAGGGCCGTTTCCGCCCGCCCGGAGGCGCGCATTCTAGAGAAGTGCAGCGAAATCTCAACTAAAAATCCGTGAAAATGGGGAAATGTGACCTACGTCCACCCGCCGCCGCCCGGAGTTTCGAGCCTGAGGCGGTCCCCCGGGGCGAGATCGCCGCTGGTCTTGGACGGCAGCGGCGAGTCGTTCAGCAGATTGATCCCGGCGGCACCGTCCTCGCCCTCGCCGGCGCCCCGCGGGCGATGGCGGCGGCGCTCGGTGATCAGGCTGAAGTGCATCGGCGCCAGGGCTTCGATCTCGCGGACCAGCCCGTCGCCGCCGCGGTGGGCGCCGCCGCCGCCGCTGTCTCGCCGCAGTGACAGCTCTCGCACCCGCAGCGGGAACTCGGTCTCCAGCGCCTCGGTCGGGGTGTTGAGCGTGTTCGACATCGCCACGTGGATCGCGCTGGGCCCGTCGGCGTCGGGGCAGGCGCCCTGGCCGCCGCCGAGGGTCTCGTAGTAGGTGAACTCGTCGCTGGCCAGGGTGAGGTTGTTCATCGTCCCCTGCCCCTGGGCGGGCGCCGGCCGCGCCTGGGCGAGGGCGGCGAGGACGAGGTCGGCGACCCGGCTCGAGGTCTCTACGTTGCCGGCGGCGACCGCGGCCGGGTAGCGGGCGTTCAGCAGCGATCCGGCGGGAGCGAGGACCTCGATCGGGCGATGGGCGCCGGCCGATGGCGGTGCGTCGGGATCGGTGAGGACGCGGACGGCGAAGAAGGCGGCCGACTTCGTCACCGAGAGCGGGCAGTTGAGGTTGCCGTCGACCTGTTCGTCGGTGCCGCCGAAGTCGAGGCGCAGCTCCTCGCCGTCGATCGTCGCCTCGAGTCGCAGATGCAGGTCCCGCTCGGATCCGTTCCAGTCGGCCTCGAGCACGTCCTCGGCCCGGTAGCGACCGTCGGGAAGCTCGGCGAGGGCGGCGCGGGTACGGCGCTCGCTGTAGGCGAGGATCGCCGCCATCCCCTCGCGCAGCTGGCCGACTTCCAACCCCTGCTCCAGCTCCTGCAGACGCCGCACGCCGACCCGGTTCGCCGCCTCCTGCGCGCGCAGATCGGCGATGCGCTGCTGCGGCATCCGCATCCGCGAGACGAGCCGGTCCCGCACCTCTTCGTCGAGGACGGTGGGCGGGATCACCACGCCCTCTTCCTCGAGCGTGCGCGAGAAGGCCGGCATCGAACCCGGGGTCGGGCCGCCGACGTCGGCGTGGTGGGCGCGGCTGGCGGCGAAGCCGAGCAGCTCGGTTCCGGCGAAGACGGGCGAGACGAGGGTGATGTCCGGCAGGTGGGTGCCGCCGCGGTAGGGGTCGTTGAGGATCCAGTCGCGGCCCGGCTCGTGCTCCTCGTCGAGGACGGCGGCGACGGCGTCGGGCATCGAGCCGAGGTGGACCGGGATGTGCTCGGCCTGCATCGCCAGCTCCCCGGCGGGGTCGAAGAGGGCGGTCGAGCAGTCGCGGCGCTCCTTGATGTTGGCCGAGTAGGCGGCGCGGATCAGCGTCGCACCCATCTCGTCGCAGGCGGCCCGGAGGCCGCCTACCAGCACCTGCAGCGCTATCGGGTCCATCGCCTCACCCCGCCGTTCCTTTCGTTCGCTCGGCGTCCGAAAGGAACCGCGCGATCACGGTTCCGTGCGCGTCGACGCCGGTGCTCCAGCCGGGCGGGACGACGAAGGTCGCCTCGGGCAGCTCGAAGACGACAGGGCCCTCTGCTGCCTCGCCGGCGGCGGGCTCGCCGCGCAGGACCTGCGTCTCGATCCACTCGCCGTCGAAGAAGACGCGGCGGGCGCTCCGTTCGAGCGCCCCCGTGCCGGCGGCGTCCGGCCGCGGCACCGGACCCGGAACCACCAGGGCCAGCTCGACGTCCACGAGGACGACTTCGCCCTCCGGGTCGCGGTGGCCGTAGCGCTCCTCGTGGGCCCGCTCGAAGCCCTCGATCAGCTCGCCCGGGTCGGGATCGACCGGCCCCGGCACCGCCAGCTCGAAGGCCTGCCCGGCGTAGCGGAGCTTGTAGGTGACCTGAGCCTCCGCCTCGGCGCCGAGTCCGCTGCCGGTCCGGGCGATCATCGAGCCGACCTCAGCCTCGATCCGGTCGGCGCTGAGCGCCTGGCCGTCGAGCATCACCGTCCGCGTCGTGTCGCGGCGGCGCTCGGAGGCGCAGAGGCCGAGGGCGGAGAGGACGCCACCGGCCCTGGGGCAGAGGATCGTCTGGATCTCCAGCTCCTCGGCGATCGCCGCGGCGTGCATCGGCCCGGCGCCGCCGAAGGGCAGCAGGGCGAAGCCGCGCGGATCGACTCCGCGCTCGACCGTGACCACCCGCAGCGCCCGCACCATCTCCTGGTTGGCGACGCGGAGGATTCCGGCGGCGGTATCCAGCGGTTCTAGGCCGAGCGAGCGTGCGAGCCCGCCGGTCGCCCGCTCGGCTGCATCGAGGTCGAGGGGGACGCCGCCGGCCAGCTCGGAGTCGCCGGCGAGGCGGCCGAGCAGGAGGTTGGCGTCGGTGACGGTCGGCGCAGTGCCGCCGCGGCCGTAGCAGGCCGGCCCAGGGTCGGCGCCGGCCGAGTGCGGCCCCACCCGCAGCGCCCCGCCGCTGTCGCGCCAGCCGATCGAGCCGCCGCCGGCTCCGACCGTGTGCACGTCGACCATCGGCAGCTGGATCGGACGCCCGTCGATCTCACGCCCGTCGGTGCGCCGCACCTCACCGCCTTCGACCACGCAGACGTCGCAGGAGGTACCGCCCATGTCGAGGCCCAGGGCGTTGCCTTCGCCGCTCAGCCCGGCCAGCAGCCCGGCCCCGACGGCGCCGCCGGCGGGCCCGGAGAGCACGCTCCAGGCGCCGGCCCGCGCCGCCTCCTCGGCCGGGGCGACGCCGCCGGAGGAGCTCATCACCAGCGGCTGCGGCAGGCCGGCGCCGGCTGCGGCATCGCCGAGGGCGCCAAGGTAGCGGCCGAGCAGGGGGCTCAGGTAGGCGTCGATTACCGTCGTCGAGCAGCGCTCGTACTCCCGGAACCGGGGCAGGACCTGGTGCGAGGCGGAGACATGGACGCCCGGCAGCCGCTCCCTCAGGTGCTCGGCGAGCCGCCGCTCGTGCTCCGAGTCGAGGTAGGAGAAGAGGAGGCAGACAGCGACGGCCTCGGCACCGCTGGCCTCGACCGCGGCGGCCAGGCGCTCGGGCTCCTCGTCGGGCAGCGGCTCGACCACTCCCCTCGGCCCGACCCGCTCGCTCGCCTCGAATCGCAGCTTCGGCCCAACCAGTGGCGCCGGCTTCGGCGCGCAGAGCCGGTAGAGCTGCGGCCGATCCTGGCGCCCGATCTCCAGCACGTCGGCGAAGCCGCGGGTCGCGATCAACGCCGTCCTCGCACCTCGTCCCTCCAATAGGGCGTTGGTGCCGACCGTCATCCCGTGGGCGAAGACCTCGACCTCGCCTGACGCAGCGCCTGCCCGACGCAGCACCTCCTCAACCGCCCGCATCACCCCGATCGACTCCTCGTGCGGGGTCGTCGGCACCTTGGCGGTGTGCACGGCGGCCCCGTCGAGCAGCACGGCGTCGGTGAACGTCCCGCCGACGTCGACGCCAAGGAGCATGGCGTGACGCTACTAAGGCTGTCTGACCAAGCAGCGCTAGGACGCAGGGAGCGTGGCGTGCTCTGCACGCGAGCGACCGAGGACGCCGCGATGCGCCGCGTCAGACAGCCTTAGTCAGTGCCACTCCTCCTCGGTCACCGAGCCGTCGTGGTGGACGACGACGTGGATGCCGTCGAGAGCGGGGTCGGTGTCGGGGCAGTCGCGGCGCAGGTGGCCGCCGCGCGACTCGCGGCGGTCGAGGGCGCTGGCGCCGATCGCGCGGGCCAGCGGGTAGGGGTTGGAGATCAGCTGCGCCAGGTCGTCGGGGTTGCGCGCCGGCCCGGCGTAGCGCCAGACCGCGTCGCGGGTCTCGTCGCTCGGCGGCTCGAAGCGCCAGCTCGGCGACTCGGGCCGCTTCGCGCCCCCTTCCTCTGCCAGCGCCGCCGTCGCCGCCCGGCCGCCGAAGACGAAGCACTCGCTGAGGGAGTTGGAGGCGAGGCGGTTAGCGCCGTGGAGGCCGGTGCAGGAGCACTCGCCGACCGCGTAGAGGCCGGGCAGGGAGGAGCGGCCGTCGACGTCGACGGCGATCCCCCCCATCGTGTAGTGGGCGGCGGGGGCGACCGGCACCGGTTCGCTCCGCGGCTCCAGCCCTGCTTTCGCCAGCGAGGCGAAGACGTTGGGGAAGCGGGCGGGGTCGATCTCCCGCAGGTCGAGCGCCACCGCCGCCGTGGCGTCGACCCGCATCTGCTCGAGGATCGCCGCCGTCACCGCGTCGCGCGGCGCCAGCTCGTCGGTGAAGCGCTCGCCGCCGGCCCCCAGCAGCCCCGCTCCCTCGCCGCGGATCGCCTCGGTGATCAAGATTCCGTCGTGCGGCGTGCCCGGCATCGCCAGCGCGGTCGGGTGGAACTGGCAGAACTCGAGATCGGCGAGGTCGGCGCCGGCCAGCGAGGCCAGCACCGGCCCCGCCCCGATCGCCCCGCGCGGGTTGGTCGTCCGCCGCCACAGCGCCGCCGCGCCGCCGGTGGCGAGGATCGTCGCCCGCGCCGCCACCGAGCCCTCGCCGGTGATCACCCCGTGGCAGCGCTCGCCGTCGCTCCACAGCGCCACCGCCGAGGTCCGCTCCATCACCTCGACCCGCTCCTCGGCCGCGACCCACCTAGCCAGCTTCGAGGTCAGCTCGTAGCCGGTCTGGCTGCCGCCGGCGTGGACGATGCGGCGGTGGGTGTGGCCGCCCTCCAGCCCCAGCGCCAGCCGGCCCTCCTGGTCGACGTCGAAGACGGCGCCGCGCGCGATCAGGTCGCGGACCGCCGCCGGCGCCTCATCGACCAGGGCCCGCACCGCCGCGGTGCGGCAGAGGCCGCGACCGGCGGCGATCGTGTCGGCGGCGTGGCGCTCGGGCGAGTCGTCGGGTTCGAGTGCCGCCGCCAGCCCGCCCTGGGCCCAGTAGCTGGCGCTCTGCGAGAGCGGGGTGCGGGAGACGAGGCAGGTGCGGGCGCCCTGCTCGGCTGCCCGCAGCGCGCTCCAGAGTCCGGCGGCGCCGCCGCCGACGACGGCGACGTCGAACTCGCCGAGCGCGGTTATCGGCCCTCCGCCTCCCGGCGCAACGCCTCCAGCTGCCCTCGCAGCCAGCTCGCGGCGCCCTCGCGCGCCCGCGCCAGCTCGTCGGCGATCGTCTCCTCGGCGGTGTTGGCGCGCCGCTCGGCCGCCTCGACCCGCTGCTCGGCCGTCTCGACCTGGGCTTCGATCTCGCCCAGCCGCTCCTCGGCCGCCGCCAGCGCCTGCTCCTTCTCCTCGCGCTCGCGCTCGAGGTCGGCTTCCAGCGCCCTGATCTCCGCTTCGGCCCGTTTCTCGGCCTCGGCGGCAAGCGTCGCGGCCTCGTCCAGCCGCCGCTCCGCCTCGCGGATCCGGCTCTCGAGGTCCTCGCTCGCTGCACCCGGTTCGGCGCTCATCGCGCTCAATCTACCTCTCCGGACGCGCGTGGCGCGGCGCATGTCGGCGTCCTCGGTCGGTCGTGTGCGGGGCACACTTCCCTTCCTGCGTCCTTGACCTGCTTGGCCACGCACGCCCGGAGGTCAACCCTTCAGGACTGCCTCGTAGGCCTCGACCACCCGTTCCGCCATCGCGGCGGCGGAGAGGGTCGCGGCCCGCCCGGCACCGGCGACGCGCGGGTCCGGTGCCTCCAGGTGCCGCCGCGCCAGCGCCGCCCAGGCGGACTCGTCGAAGGGGGCGCAGAGGCAGCCGTCGATGTCGCCGAGGGCGTAGGGGGCGATGCCGACCTCGGTAGAGAGGACCGGGACCTCGCAGGCGAGCGCCTCGACCGCAGCCATCCCGAAGCCCTCGTAGTCGGAGGTGACGAGGACCGCGCCGGCGGCGTTGATCCAGAGCGGCATCCGCTCCGGCTCGATCGAGCCGCCGCTGAGGAGGTCGGCCTTGCAGGCCCTCGCCACCGCGGCGGCGCGGTCGTGCCGCTTCTCCGGCCGGGCCGGGTTGGCGGGGAAGAAGAGGTAGCGGCCGTCCGGGGCGAGGCCGAGCTCGGTTCTTGCCTGCCCGCGAGGGATCGGCTCGAAGCGGCTCAGGTCGGGCCCGCAGGGAAGGACGGCCGACCCGGGGACCGCCGGCAGCCCCGGCCGCCCGTCCTCGGACTCGAACAGCGCCCGCGAGACGCCGGCGACGAGGTCGACGCGCCAGGCGAGCCGGCGCGAGAGGTGGCCGACGATGTGGTGGCGGACGTCGGTGCCGTGGAAGGTGACGACCAGCGGTCTCGCCCCGGCCAGCCGCGCCACCCAACCGGCAAGGCCGTAGTGGGCGTGGACGAGGTCGAAGCGCTGCCGCTGCAGCAGCGAGCGCAGCCGCCGTGTCGCCGGCAGGTACTCGCCGCGGCCACGGGGAAATTCGAAGAGGTCGACTTCGACGCCGCGGCGGCGGATCTCGTCGACCTGGTCACGGACCCAGCGCCCCCGCTGAGGAGCCGACGCGTCAGGCATGAAGTTGGTGACGACGAGGACCCGCACCGGCGTCAGGGTAACCGCGGCGGGGGCAGCCGATAGCTCGCCGGCGTCTTCGAGAGCCTGATCGGGCTGCGGGGGAGGCGAACCGGGGGGCCGTCTTCGCGGGGAACCTCGACGACCGGGTCGAGGCCGAGCTCCGCCGCGAACTCGAAGGCGGCGCCGACGTCGTTGACGAGTCCGGCGGGGACGCGGCGGGCGCGCAGCAGCTCGACCCACTCGGCTGCGGGTTTGGCTGCGAGGGCCGCCTCCAGCAGCGGTCGCAGCTCGTCGCGGTTGGCGACGCGCGCCGGGTTGGTCGCCAAGCGCTCCTCGGTGGCGAGTCCGGGCTCGCCCAGAACATCGCAGAGCTCGGCGAACTGGCGGTCGTTGCCGACGGCGAGGACGAGCTCGCCCCCGCCGCAGCGCAGCAGTTCGTAGGGGGCGATGCTGGGATGGCGGTTGCCCATCCGCTTCGGCACCACGCCCGCCTGCGTGTAGGCGGAGCCCTGGTTGACGAGGCCGGCGAGCAGGGCCGAGAGCAGGTCGACCTCGACCAGCTGCCCCTCGCCGCTCTCGCGCCGGTGCTCGAGCGCGGCGAGTATTCCGATCGCGGCGTAGAGGCCGGCGATCACGTCGACGAGGGCGACGCCGACCTTCAGCGGCTCCCCCTCCGGATCGCCGGTGATGCTCATCAGCCCGCCCAGGGCCTGGACCAGGAGGTCGTATCCCGGCAGCTCGGCGCCGGCGCCGCTGCCGCCGAAGCCGGTCACCGAGCAGTAGATAAGGCCCGGGTTCTCGGCGGCGAGGCTCTCGTGGTCGAGGCCGAGCTGCGCCATCAGGCCGGGGCGGAAGTTCTCGACGAGGACGTCGCTCTCCAATGCCAGCCGCCGCGCCTCCGCCAGGTCGCCGGGGTCGCGCAGGTCGAGCGCGAGGCTGCGCTTGTTGCGGTTGACCGCCTGGAAGTAGGTCGCTTCCCCCTCTGAGTCGTGGGGCGGGCCCCAGGCGCGGGTGTCGTCGCCGCTGCCGGGCCGCTCGACCTTGGTCACCTCGGCGCCGAGGTCGGCCAGGGTCATCGTCGCCAGCGGGCCGGCGAGGACGCGGGAGAAGTCGAGGATGCGCAGTCGTCCCAGCGCCG
>Ga0207661_10000718_pt1 | contig 21523 bp, 23 predicted proteins | sample KBSC713LmetaG_FD_184337 | JGI IMG/M metagenome (GOLD analysis project Ga0207661, IMG submission 184337) | Corn rhizosphere microbial communities from Kellogg Biological Station, Michigan, USA - KBS C7.1-3L metaG (SPAdes) (version 2) | ecosystem: Host-associated > Plants > Roots > Rhizosphere ...
TGGGTCAGCACGAGCCGCGTTCCGGCCGGCCCGAGGCGGCCGAGCCGCACCCATCCGTTGACGTTCCGACCGAGGTCCACCACCTGCCGGCCGGGCGCGGGCCGGATGACCTCGACCGGCACCAGCTCCTCGACCCGGCGCACCGGCGGCGCCGGCGTGTCCACAAGTGACCCGTACCCGTGCGCCGCGACGGACGCGGGAGCCCAGGTCGCGTCGTCGAAACCCGGTTCGCTCCAACCGACGGGTAGGCGCCCAAGGTCGACGCGCTCGCCCGCGATGAGATCGGCCGCAACGATGTGGCCGGACATCGAACGCCACTCGCTGCCGACGGCAGAGATGCCGCCGACGGAGAGTTGTGCCAACACGGCCACCCGGTCGCCCCACTGATCGGCGGACCGCAGCGCACCGACCTGCCCGCGGAACCACCCGTCGGAAAGCACCACGGCGAGCACGTTCTCCCCCGCGCGGATCAGGGACGTGACGTCGTACGTCTGCACCTGCAGCCGGGAGCGGTACTGTGTGAATCCCGGGGTCAGTTCCGCGTCACCGACCCGAACCCCGTTGAGGAAGACCTCGTAGAGCCCGTGGGCCGTCGCATACAACCGCGCAACGGCCGTCCGGTCGACACGAAACCGCGTCCGCAACAGATGAGCGGGCCGCTCGCCCGGCGGCTGCGGAGCGTCCGACGCCGGCTCGATCCACGGGGCCGTCCAATCACTCGGCTCCAGGAGCCCTGTCTCGAACCACGCCGGAGCGGACCAGTCGCATTCGCCGCCGTCGGTCCACACCTTGACGCTCCAGGCGACCCGCTCGGCCGAGCGCAACGGCGGGCCGGCGTACGGGACGAGCAGGCTTCGCTCGTCGACGACGCGACCGGTGTCCCAGCCGTTGTCGGTGCGGATCCGGTACGCCACCTGCCCGGCCGCGCAGTCCGGCAGCCGCCACGACAGCCGCGGCGAGCGCGTGTGTATCCCCAGCGCGTGGTCAAGGTGCTCGACCCGCAAGGAATGCGCGGTCGAATTCACTCCGGCCGCGCCACGGCATCGAACTCCCCGAACACGCGGACCCGCTCGTCGATTTTCGCGCGCAGTTCGGCATGCCGGGCCGCGGTCTCCTGGATCTCGCGGGCGTGGGCGCGCTTTTCCGTCATCGAAATCACCGACGATGTGAGGTCGGTCCACGCGACGGACAGGTCGGCGCGCAACTCGGCATGCCGGGCCGCGGTCTCCTGGATCTCGCGGGCGTGGGCGCGCTTTTCCGTCATCGAAATCACCGACGATGTGAGGTCGGTCCACGCGACGGACAGGTCGGCGCGCAACTCGCCGCGGCTGCCGCAGGTCGCGCACTCGACGCTGGTTCCGCGCAACTCGACGACGTTGAGGTGGCACATCGGGCACAGTCCCGGTTCACCCAGGTAGCGCGCCTCGTCGAACGGGACGCCCAGTTGGCCGGCCACGTTCGCGCCGAGCCGTTCCGCACGCTCGATCGCCGCGTCGTCGAGCAGGATCGACTGCGGCGTGCCGGCGCCGCCGAACACCACCTGGTCGACCACCGCCATGTGCATTGAGAACGTAGTGGTGTGCATCAGCGGCAGGGTAAGCATCTTCCACTGTGGAGTGAGCGATCCCCCGACCGCCAGGAACCCGGCCACCCGCGGCTTGAGCACCCGCTCGTCGACCCGGAACGGCACGGTCGGCTCGGTGCCGTCGCGCCGCAGAGCAACCAGGTGCTCGATGATGGCGGCGTCGGCGTTGGGCCCGAGCAGCCTGTCGACGAGCAGCTTGAGCCGCGCGGTGACGGTGCGGGACATGATGGCCGTGCTGACGACGAGCCCGTCGCAGCCGACGAGCTTCTCCCACAACCACCAGATGTCGCCGGGCCGGTCGTCGGCCGGGATGTCGAGGTCGGCCAGCCGCACCAGTTCCGCCGAGGCGCCGGCCGCCCGCGCGGCCCGCAGCGCCGCCGTCAGCGCGATCTCGGCGCTGCCACGAGGCACGCCACAGCCGAGACCCAGGATCCGACCGGCGCTCATCGACCGGCACCGGGCCGTGACAACAACTCGACCAGATTCCCCTCCGGATCGGCGACGAATGCCATGCGCACTCCCGGTTCCGGCGACTGTCCCGGCGCCGTCACGGGTCGCGCCCCGAGCCCGACCACCCGGTCGAACGTCGCATCGAGATCCTCGACGCCGAACGCGATGTGGCCGTACGCCTCGCTCAACGCGGCCCGCGCGGGATCGGCGGCCCGCAGACCCGGCGCGGAACCGGGGCGGTGCAACAGTTCCAGCCGGTCGCCGTGCATGCGGTGGATGAGCATCACGATGTCGAGGTCGATGGGCTCGACCCGCAGCGCCACCTCGCGGGTGTAGCCGAATGCCGCGCAGTACCACGCGGCGGCGGCGTCGAGGTCGCGCACCGACAGCCCGACGTGGTCCAGGCGAACGGATTCATCCACGGACGTTCAGGCCCTCCCGGTCGGTGGTCAGATAGGACGCGAAGCGGCCGTCGGGGTCGTACCGGGCGCGGATCTCCTCGAGCCGGCGGAAGTTCGCGTCGGACAGGAACCGGTCCTGTCGACGTGTGAAGTCGGTGTCGCCGAGGTACACACCCGATCCGTGCGCGGCGATGTCGGCGGTCCGATCGTGTACCCAGGATCGGTACCGCTCGTCGTCGGCCTCATCGGAGTAGATCGCGTACGTGGCGATGTACACGTTTCCCTCGACGGAGAACGCCATGTCGGGCAGCGCGCGGTCCGGCGCCCAGCCATACCAGATGGAGAACGAGTGCGGGGTGTCCAGCTCGCTCCACAACCGGATCAGCGGCGGCGCCAGCACGTCGGCCGGCGCATCGGTCCACGTGCAGTCGACGGCGTACCGGTACCCGTCCGGGTTCTGCGCCGCCTGCGCCACGCTCTCTTCGGCCAGATCGGTTGACCCGCACGCGTGTCCGAGCGCGCGGCTCGCCAACGGCCCGTCGGCGAACGGGCGCAGAAGCTCCGATGGATCGGAGGCCATCACCGTGGTGTGCAGCAACAGCGCCGTTCCGGGATGGGCGACGCCGTCATGCAGCGGCACGCCGGGCAGCCGGGTGGCCGCGACCACCGGCTCGACCCGGCGGTCCAGCCCCGGCAGCAGGTCGTGCAGCCAGCGCAGCAACGCCTCGGCGTCGGCGAGCGCGAACGTCCAGGTGTCGTGCCACATCCCGGCCGGCGCGGGATAGGTCCCGAGGTGGAAGCGCGTGACGATGCCGGGAAAGCCGGGGCCGGCGCCGCGCGCAGCCCAGTAGAGGTCGCTGTTGTGGTCGGCGTCCGCGCGGACCAGTTCGCCGCTTGCCGTGACGACGTCGACGGCCGCGACGCTCTCGCACGCCCAGCCCATCCGGCGACCGTTCCAGCCCTGGCCGCCCTGCAACAGGTAACCGCCGAGGCCGACGCCCGGACAGTGCCCCACCGGGAACGCCCGCCCGCGCTCGGCCAGGAACGGGGCCACGTCATGGCCGCCGCGAGCCGCCGGGCCGGCCGACAGCACACCGGTGGCCGCGTCGTAATCGAGCCCGTTCAGCGCACCGAGGTCGATGAGCAGCCCGCCGTCGCGCACGCTCCAGGCCGCCCACGAATGCCCGCCGGAGCGCACGCCGACCGTCCACTCGCGACGGTTGGCCAGCCGGACGCCGGCCACCACGTCGTCGGCGCACGAGGCGAGCAGCACCGCGTCCGGATAGCGCGCCGGGCGGCGGGCGTTGAAGACGCGGCCCACCCGCGCCTCCTCGTAGCCGTCCTCGCCACGCAGCACGAGCCTCATCCGACCGCCGCCGCTCCCCCGTCGACGGGGATGTTGGCGCCGGAGACGTGCGCCGCCTCGGCGCTCGCGAGGAACAGGATCGCGTTCGCGACGTCCTCCGGCTGGCCCCACCGGCGCAGCGGCACCCGCTCGCGGATCGCCGCCGCCGGGCCGTCGGGGTCCGTCAACAGTGGACGGGTGTGCGGCGTCTCCGTCATCGCCGGGCTCACCGCGTTGACCCGGATGCCGAGCGGCCCGCCCTCGACGGCCAACTGGTAGGTCAGCGCGAGCACGCCGCCCTTCGCGGCGCCGTGCGCGTTCTGCGGCATGAAGAACGCGCCGCGCGACCCCGAAATGGACCCGACGTTGACGATCGACCCGCCGCCCCCGCGGACCAGATGTGGCCACGCGGCCTGCGTGACGAGGAAGACGATGTCGAGCTCGTGCCGGATGGTGAAGGACCAGTCCGCATAGGACAGTCGGTCGATCGGCCCGAACCGGATCGCGGACGCGTTGTTCACCAGCACATCCACCCCACCAGCGAGCGACGCGGCCGCGTCGACCCACTGCCGCGCGCCGTCCTCGGTCGCGAGGTCGACGGGTGCGCACGAGTCCATCCGGCCGCCCGCCGCGCGGGCCGATTCCGCGGTCTCCGCCGCGCCGGCCGCGTTCAGGTCACCGCCGACGACGTGTGCACCCTCTCGCGCACACACGAGCGCCGTGGCCCGGCCGATCCCCGCACCGGTCCCGGTGATGAGGACGGCCAGGCCGGCCAGGCGACCGGTCATCCGGCGCCGGTGCCGGAATCCGCGCCGGCCTTCTGCAGCGCGCCACCGCCGAAGTTCTTGTCGTGCTCGAGCGTCATGCGGTGGAACGGGTACGCCACCTCGCGCATGTCGCCCTCATAGGCACCGATCGCCGTCACCAGGTCGGTTTCGCCACGGCCGGCGCGGCACAACTGGTCGGCCAGCGAGGCCGCGTCGCGCAGCGCGAGGTTGGCGCCCATGCCGAGCGTCGGAAGCATCGCGTGCGCGGCGTCGCCGATGAGTGTCACCCGCGACGGCTCCCACGACTCGGCGGGCACGATGAACCCGAACGGGATCATGAAGATCGAGCCCAATTCCATCCGGCCGACGAGTTCCGCAGCCGCTGGATGCCAGCCCTCGACGGCCCGACCCATCGACTCGCGCATGCGCACCGGCGTCTCCTCGGTCCACTCCGCCGACGGCGGGACGATGGTGCCCGGCGCGACGCTGCAACTGACCATGACGTACGGCTCGACCGGGTCGAGCGTGACGTCCGGAGCGATCGCCTTCGGCGCCTCGTCGACCGGCTCGCGCGGGTCGTACACCCCGATCAGCAACCGGCTACCGGCCCTGTCGACGGCGATGAGCACGCCACCCATCAGAACCTCGGGCATGATCTCGCGCAGGTCCGGAGTCAACGGTGTGCGGCCGTAGACGCCGATGCCGCGGATGCCTGTCGGGATGATCGGTACCTCCGGCAGCCGGGTCGCCCGCACGACCGAGCGGATGCCGTCGGCGCCCACGAGCACGTCGCCGCGCACCGTGCTGCCGTCGGAGAGGGTGGCCGTTACCCCGTCGGCGTCCTCCGTGTACGCGGTGATCCCTGTGCCGACGTGGAACACCTGGCCGAGGCGCGCGGAGAGGATCTGCCGAAGGGTGCGGCGGTGGATCCCGGTGTGCGGCCGGTCCCCGCCGTTCGGCGGGCCGAGATGCGGCTGCGAACTCAGTTCGTTGAACTGGTTGTCGAGGACGATCGACTCCTGCCGCCGGTACGTCTTGCGCGACGTCGCCTGGTACAGCTCGAACAGGTCGGCCGGCAGGAGCGCTCGCAGCGCCTCGCCGCCGAACGGGTTCATGTGCAGGTAGTAGCCCTGCTTGCGGTTGAAGTCCGGGTCGCGCTCGTACACGTCGACGGCGTGACCGGCTTTCAGGAGCCCCTGGGCGAGCGCGAGGCCCGACAGGCCTCCACCGGCGATCAGTACATGCAGCGGTCGGGTGTCGGTCACGGCAGCACTCCAGTTCTCGGTGAATGAAACTTAGTTTCACCAGTTCGGCTGACACTAGTGAAGGCGCTACATGCCGCGCAACAGGTTCCGGCCGTCCCAGCCGTCGGCGAGGGCGGCCAGCCGACCGTGCATGGCGAGGATCGGCGGCCCGGCCCGGTGCACCTCGATCGGGTGTGGGAACAGCGTCCCGCCGTCGAACCACGCGACAGCGACGGCACCCGTGGACGCGGTGTGGATGAGCCGGCACCCGGCCGCCGCCAGCCGCTGCGCCTCGGCGTCGAGGTCGTCGACCACCCACGCCACGTGGCCCACCCGGTCGAAGGAGATGCCGTACGCGGCGGCCAGGCCGGCGTCGACCGAGTGCACCTCGGCGAGCTCCAGCACGATCGGCCCCCAGGCGGCGAAGGCGGCGCTGTGGTCGAGGTAGGCCGGATCGGTGATCCCGGTGCCGTCGGCGAGCCGGAACGAGTCGAAGCGCACGTTGCGGTGCACCAGGAACGGGCCGATGCCGAGGGTGCGCGAGGCGGTCTCGGCCGCCGCCGCGAGGTCCGGCACCCAGTAGCCGACGTGATGCACCGCTGCCTCCGGACCGTTCGCTGGGCGGAAGAAGTGTTCTGTACGCGAGAGTAGGGTGGGCGACCATGAAGCTGACCCACCTCGGCCACGCGTGCCTGCTCGTGGAGACCGACGTCCGCCTGCTCGTGGACCCGGGCACGATGTCCGACTTCGCCGGCGTCACCGATCTCGCCGGCGTCCTGGTGACGCATCAGCACCCCGACCACATCGACGTGCCGCGCCTGGCCGCACTGCTCGCCGCAAACCCGGGCGCCCGCCTGATCGTCGATCCCGACACCGCGACGGCGGAGCTTCCGACCCATGAGGTCGCCCGGCCCGGCGAGCGCCTGACGTTCGGACGCACCACTGTGGACGTCCACGGTGGACTCCACGCGAGCGTCTACGGCGCGATTCCGGGCTGCACAAACTCCGCCTACCTGGTCGACGACGGCGCGTTCTTCCATCCCGGCGACTCGTTCGCCGCCCCGCCCGGCGAGGTCGACGTGCTCGCCGTCGCCGTCGACGGCCCGTGGCTCAAGCTCGCCGAGGCCGTCGACTACGTGCGGGCCGTGAACCCGCGCGTCGCCGTGCCGATGCACGAGGGCGAGACGACCGACCCCGCCAAGTACGCCGGGATGCTCGCCGCATTCAGCCCGGACGGCGTCGTGCGGCGGCTGGAGCCCGGGCAGGAGACCCATCTCTAGACCCGGTTCGCCTTGGCGATCCGGGCGTACGCCGAAGCGCTCGGCTTCGGTGTCCGCTCGAACGTCTTCCTGTCCACTGTGAACAGTCCCAACTGGACGCCGTAGCCGAACACCCACTCGAAGTTGTCGAGCAGCGTCCAGTGCAGGTAGCCGAGCACCGGGATGCCCTCGTGCACCGCGTCCAGCAGCCCGCGCAGGGCCGGCTCGATGAACGCGGCCCGGTGCGCGTCGTCGTCGTGGGCCAAGCCGTGCTCGGTCACGAAGACCGGCACCCCCGTCGCCTCGTACGCGTAGCGCACCGCGCCGGCCAGCGACAGCGGGTAGATGTCCGAGCCCATGTGGTTGCGCGGCGCGCCGTCCGGAGGTGGCAGCGGGCCGGAACCGTCGTACCGGGCCCGCTCGTAGTTCTGCACACCGATGAAGTCGTCGTCGCGGGCCAGTTTCAGCCACCGCTCGTACACCTCGGCGCGCTTGCGGTCGCGCTCGCCCGGGTCGCCGACGGCCTGATCGTCCACAATGGCCACGCTGAGCCCCACCGGCAGCGCCGGCCGGCGTGCCTTGATCGCCGCCTTGCCCGCTACGTGCCCGGCGGCGAGGCCGTCGGCGATCGCGTCGAACTCCTCGGGCAGCACCACGTTCGCGAGCCGGTACCTGTCGACCCCGGCCGCCTCGGCGGCGGCCGCCAGCGTCGCGCGTTCCAGGTCCCGCACCACGGGCGGCAGGTCCATCCAGGACAGCAGGCGCGGCAGGTTCGGTTCGTTCAGCGTCACCGCCACGGCGATCCCGGCCCCGATGCGGTCCATCACCACGCCGCAGTAGCGGGCGAACAGCGCCGGTGCCGCCGGGGCGAGCCAGCCGCCGCGCGCCGCGAACCAGTGCGGGCACGTGAAGTGGTTGAACGTCACGACCGGGTCGATGCCGTGCGCACGGCAGCGCTCGACGATGGCGCCGTAGTGGTCCAGCGCCGCGTCGTCGAAGGAACCCTCGACCGGCTCGACGCGGGCCCACTCCACCGAGAACCGGTACGCCGTAAGACCCATGCCGGCGACGAGGTCGACGTCTTCGCGCCAGCGGCGGTACCCGTCGCACGCCGGACCGGACGGCTCGCGGAACACCGTCGGCGTCACGTGTTCGGCGAACCAGGTGTCGCTCGCCGTGTTGTCGCCCTCGGTCTGGTGCCCCGACGTCGCGACGCCCCACCGGAATCCGGGCGGAAACTGTCCCATGTCAGGCGAACATCGACGCGCGGGCGCCGGTGATCCAGCCGACAAGCTGGTCGTTGTCGGTTGCGGACGTGGCGACGTCGGCCACCTTGCGGCCGCGGTTGAGCACCACGATCCGGTCGCACACGTCGATCGCCAACGGCAGGTTGTGGGTGACGAGCACGCACGCGACGCCGTTCTCGGCCATCCGCCGGATGAGCGCCTGCACCTGGCGGGTCTGCTCGTACCCGAGCGCCGCCGTCGGCTCGTCGAGCAGCAGCACGCCGCCGGCAAGCCCGGCCCGCGAAGCTTCGCCCGGCGGCCCGGGCACGCCGCCGGCAAGCCCGGCCCGCGAAGCTTCGCCCGGCGGCCCGGGCACGCCGCCGATGACGCGGCTCGCCGCGCGGGCGAGCGCCACCACCTGTCGCTGGCCGCCGGAGAGCATCTCGACCGGACGGGTCATCGCCGCCGTCCGCACGCCGAGCCTGTCGAGCTCGGCAGCCGACCGCTTGCGCTGCGCCTTGTGGTCGACGAAGCCCAGCCAGCCGAGCGGGCCGCGGCGCAGGATCTCCCGGCCGATGTTGAGGTTCGTCGCGATGTCCTGCGCGTCGACGAGCGCCAGGTCCTGGTACACCATCTCGATCCCCGCGCGGGTGGAGTCGCTCGGCGAGTGGAACACCACGGGCGCGCCCCGCACGAGGATCGTGCCGCTCGTCGGCTGATGGGCGCCCGACATCACTTTCAACAGCGTCGACTTGCCCGCACCGTTGTCGCCGAGCAGGCCGAGCACCTCGCCCTGCCGCACGGCGACGTCGATGCCGTCGAGCGCGCGGACGTACCCGTAGTGCATGTCGATGTCGCGCAACTCCAGCGCCGGCGTTTCGCTCACGCCACTCACCTCGTCCCCGTATGGGCCGACGCCGCGGCCGTCGCGACAAGACGGCGCGACACCGTTGTGGACACCCACTTCTCCAGCCCCAGCGACGCGAGGAGCAGCGCGCCGGTGAGCGTCGTCGCCCAGTACGGCTGGATTCCCTTGATTGTCAACCCGTTCGAGATCGTCCCGAGGATCAGCGCGCCGACGAGCACCCGCGGCAGCGAACCCCGCCCGCCACTCAGCGCGACACCGGCGAGTGCCACCGCGGTGAGCGCGTTGAAGATGATGCCGGGGTTCGCCGCCGGGTTGGCCTCGGTGACGAGCGCCGCCGTCACCAGACCGCCGAGCGCAGCGCAGAACCCGCTGATGACGAAGCCCAGCACCTTGTACCGGTCACTGTGGACACCGGAGCGCCGGACGGCCTCCGCGTTGCCACCGACGGCCATCATCCGGATGCCGTCGCGGGTGCGGGTCAGGAACACCGTGCCGACGACGAACAGCAAGGCGACGATCCACACCGGAGCGGGCACGCCCAGGTACCGCCGCGTCCCCATGAACTCCAGGTCCAGCAGGCCCGGAATGGTGTAGCCGCCGGCGAGCGTCGCCGCGAGCCCGGACAGAACCGACAGTGTCCCGATCGTCACGATGATGGGGTTGAATCCACGCAGCGCGATCAGGCCGTTGACGAGCCCGACCACGACGCCGACCGCCAACCCCGCGAGCAGCCCGACCCATACGGGCATGTCGTGCGTCATCAACCAGCCGCAGACGCACCCGGCCATCGCCGCCGTTCCCGGGATCGACAGGTCGAGCGCGCCGCAGATGATTCCCACCGCGATCCCCGCCGCGAAGATGGCGGTGAGCGCCGCCGCGTTCGCGATGAGGATCGCGTTGTCGACAGTGGCGAAGTAGGGCCGGGCCCAGAGGCCGAAGCCGGCCAGCAGCAGCACCCAGAGCACGACGATGCCACGGTCGCGGGCGAAGATGAGCCACCGCACTCGGGCCGGATCGCCGTCATGCCGCGCGGTGGCGACGGGCTCGGTGGATTCTGTGGATGCTGTCACTGTCATGCCTCGGCCTTGTCGACGTCGGAAACCGTCACCCGGCCGCCGTGACGACCTTCTGCGGAACCACGAGAACCTCGCCGTTCGACTTCGGGTTCGCCTGCATCTTCACCAGGGTGTCGAACGACTGCGCCATGTCGGCCTGGAACTGCAGGGCCACCGACGCGTAGATCTTGCCGTCCTTGACCGCCTGGAGCACCTCGTCGTTGCCACCGAAGTCGGTGACGCACGCCAGGTTCTTCTTGGCGGCCGCGAATGCGCCGACGGCACCGAGCGCGCCCTCGTCGTTGGACGCCATCACCGCCGCCACGTCCGGCTTGCCCTGCAAGGCGTTGCCGATGTCGGTCTGCGACTGGGCGCGGTCCTTGGCCACCACCGTCTGCACGATCGTCGCGCCCGGCGCGGCGGTCTTCAGCGCGTCGATGGCGGCCGTCTCGAACTCCTTCTTGCCCGCCTGGCCCTCTGCGCTGACGGCGAAGAACACCTTGGCGGTGCCGCCGAGCTTCTCGGTGATGCACTTGCCCAACTGCTCGCCCAGCGCCTTGCCACCGGCCACGTAGTCGATGTAGTCGAACGTGACGCCCGGCTGCGGGCCGTCGAAGCCGTACTCGTCCGGCCGGCCGTTGACGAGCAACGGGATCCCCTTCGACTGGGCGGTCTTCAGGATCGGGCCCATCGACTTCGGGGCCACCGCGATGACCCACGCCGCACCGGCACGCCCGGAGCTGAGCACCTCGTTGAGCTGCTGGGTCTGCTTCGTGGGGTCGAAGTTCGGGTCCTGGACGATGACGTCCCAGCCCTTCGATCCCGCGTATCCCTTCACGCCCTCGGAAAGGCCCTTGAGCGCCGGCGGTGCCAGCGAGAGCGGCGAGAACACCAGGGTCTTGGGCAGTGTGCCGGCGGCACCGTTACCGGAGCCGCCGGACGAGCCGGAGGCGCCGGAGCCGCTGTCCGACCCGCACGCCGTCAGGGCGGCCGCCGCGGTACCGAGGGCGAGGGCGAAGGCGGCACCGTGAACAAGCCGCCGACGCCAGTTGAGAGAACTCACGGCCGAACTCCTCCGTACGACGGGCCGGGGTGGGTGGTGAGGGGTACAACGCCCGGCTGCCGGGCCACTTTCATCTAGTGAAAGTCACTTTCCAAGATGCTAACGCGAAGGTAGACGACGGGACGGGAGATGTCCATGCCTGCGCCGGCCGATTTCGGGTCGGCCCCGTCAACCGGCCGGCGGGACGCCGTCCCAGGACCGCTCGAGCCCCCGCACCAGCGCCACCATCGCGTCGTGCGCCGGCGTCGCCACGCCGACGCGCCGCCCCTCGGCCGCGATCCCGCCGTTGAGGACGCCGATCTCGGTGGGCCGGCGGGCGAGGACGTCCTGCAGCATCGACGGCTTGTGGCCGAACGCCTCCCGGATCGCCTCCTCGACGGCCTCGGCCGGGTCGCGGGTCAGCGCGATGCCGGCCGCGGCACACACCGCACGGGCCTCCGCGATCAGCCTGTCGACCTCGTGGCGCAGGCCCGCATCGGTGCACACCTGGCCGACGGTCAGCCCGGTCAACGCCGCCAGCGCGCTGGTCGCCGCGTTGAACACCACCTTCGTCCACTGTGGACCGCGGGCGTCCGGCACGGCGTGCGTGACCAGGCCGCCCTCGGTGAGCAGCCGGGCCAGCAGCGCTATCTCGTCGGGCCGCGCGGGGCTCGGCTCGAACGGCCCGATCCACGAGTCGCCGGGCGCGTCGTACCGCACCGTGCCGGGCGCGATGACCGCGCCCGCCGGGACGATCGTGCCGCGCATCACCCGCGGCAGCACCTCGGCGATGACCTCCTCGTTGCCGACCCCGTTCTGGAGGCTCACCACGCCGGCATCGGCGAGCACACTCCGGGCGGCGCGCACCGCGTCGCCGGTGTGCTGGGCCTTGGTGGCAACGATCCCGAGTGTGCACGCCGGCAGGTCGGCGGCGTCCGTGCGAGCGTGCACCGCGGCGACGAACTCGGCCCGCCCGGTGACCCGCAGGCCCCCGGACCCGATGGCCTCGACGTGCTCCCGCCACGGGTCGACCGCCCACACCTCGACGCCTGGCACCCGGGCGAGGTGCGCCGCGTAAAGGCTGCCGATCGCCCCGCACCCCAGCACCGCCACCCGGGTCACGGCGCTCACGCCCGCACCCACCATGATCGCGTTGATCTTGCAGTTGTGGTGGGGCACAAAGACGGACTAACAGGGACCAATTCTGGCACCACAACTGCAAGATCAACGCGCAAGACCTCGCTCCGCTCGGTCATGGCAGCGCTTCCACTGCCAGTTCGGCGCAGCGGACCGGATCGTCGCCACCCACACCGATCCCGCCGACGATCCGGTCACCGTCCACTATGGGCAGTCCACCGGGTGCGGCGAGCAACGGGGCCGGATGCAGTTCGGACAGCTGCGCCGCCGCGGCGCCGTACCACTGGGCCAGCCGCTCGCTCGGGCAGCCGAACCGAGCGGCCGCCGCGGCGGTGGCGAGCGCGACGTCGACGCCGGCGGCCGGCGCGTCGTCGATCCGGTCCTGCTGCACGGGATCGCCACCCCGGTCGACGACAGCGACGCTGATCCGCATGCCGCGCCGCTCCGCCTCGGCGAGCACCCGGTCGCAGACGTCGCGCGCCCAGGCGAGTTCGGCCTGGCGGCTGGCCGCCGGCGCGGGTTTCATCCCGAGGCTGTCCGCCGGCGCGACAACGAGGTCGCCGAACCGGGCCCGCCACCGGGCCGCGTCGTCGCCGTGCTGGCCCACGTACGGGATCCCCAGCGCGTACGCGATGAGCAGGTCCTCCGGGTTGGCCGGTTCGCCGTCGGCGCTGACCACCTCGGGCGCCACGCCGTCGGGCAGGAACGGGCTCACCGTCGCGCCGGACGCCGCGATGCCCGCCACCACGACGCCGTCGGCGTCGCACACCGGCAGGCCGCCGGCACCGGGGAAGGCGGCCTCCGGGCTGATCCGCACGAAACCCGTCGAGATGGGCGCCGGCAGCGTCGTCATCCGGTGCAGGTGCTCGGTGCTCGGAATCTGTTGCGTGGCCGCGATCCAGGCCTTCGAGCGGGCCCGGGCCAGGCCGGCCGGCCCGCCGTGGTCGAGCCGGGAGGCCGTGACGAGCGCGCCGCTCGCGCCCACGACGGCGATCCCGCCGCGCAGGCCGAGCTGCTCCGCCTTGTCGACAGCGCGCTGCACGAGCTCGCGGGCCGCCGCCAGCGGCAGGTCACGCGGATGGACGTCGGCCATCAGGCGCCGACCATGTTGTAGCCGCCGTCGGCGACCAGGTACCCGCCGGTCATGTGGCTCGCGTCGTCGGTGGCGAGGAACAGCGCGGTGCCGGCCAGCTCGGCGGGGCCGGGGATGCGGCCCATCGGCGTCAGCTTGCGGAGCTGGTCGCCGCGGCCGGACTTCCAGTCCTCGCGGCCGAGCGTCGCCTCCGTCTCGATGAAGCCGGGCGCGAACACGTTGACCCGCACCGTCGGAGCGAACGCGTGCGCGTACGACTTGGTGAGCCCCAGCAGGCCGTACTTCGCCGCCGCGTACTGCGGTGCGCGGGCGCTGCCCCGCACGATGACGGTGGAGCCGATGTTGACGATGCTGCCGTGGCCCTGGTCCAGCATCCGCTTGCCGAACTCGTGGACGCAGGCCATCGTCCCCTTGATGTCGACGGCGAGGACGTGGTCGATGGACTCCTCGGTGATGTCCCGCCAGGACATCTGGTCGCGCGCGACGTCGCCGACGTTGTTCACCACCACGTCGACGCCGCGAAGCCGTGCGAACGCGGCCTCCGCCATGGCCGCCACCTGTGCCCACTCGACGATGTCGGCCTGCAACAGCACCGGTTCGGCCCCCGCCTCGCGGACCCGTTCGGCGGTGCGCTCGGCGCCGGCTTTGGAGGAGCGGTAGTGCACGCCGACCGCGCGGGCGCCCTCCTGCGCGGCCCGCACGGCGATCTCCGCGCCGAATCCGGTACCGGCGCCGGTGACCACCACCGAGCGGCCGTCGAAGCGACGGGGGACGGGCAGAGGCGTCAGTGGCACGGCAGGTCCTTCGGCTCGGGAAATTGTGTGCAGGCTAAGGCGGGTTCGGGCGGGTTCACACGAGAACGCGTCCCCCGTCGACGTAAAGCACCTGACCGGTGATGAACCTGGCGCGGTCCGAGGCGAGGAACGTGACCGCGTCGGCGACCTCCTCCGCAACCCCGAGGCGCCCGGCCGGGACGAGGCTCTCGAGGCTCGCGCGGTTGCCGTCCTTGTCGAGGTGGTCCTTCGTCAGATCGGTCTCGATGTAGCCGGGCGCGACCGCGTTCACGGTGACGCCGCGCGCCGCCCACTCCCGCGCCATCACGCGCACTAGCTGGTTGAGGCCGCCCTTCGTCGCTGCGTACGGCGCGTGGTCGGCGTGGGCGAGCAGACCGGACACCGAGGACACGAACACCATCCGGCCGTAGCCCGCGTCGACCATCAGCCGGCCGACCGCCTGGCCGAGCCAGTACGCGGTCGAGAGGTTGAGCTCGACGAGCGAGTCCCAGTCGTCGTCGCCGAGGTCGAGCACCGGGCGGCGCACGTTGCGCCCGATCGCATGCAGGAAGACCTGTGGGACGCCGATCAGCCGGGCCGCCTCGGCCACCGTCGCCCGGCATTGCTGCGCCGAACGCAGGTCGCTGACGATCGTCTGCACGCTGCCGCCGGCCTCCTTGGCGGCCCGCGCCACGGCGCACAGCCTGCTCTCGTCGATGTCGACGACCACCACCGACGCGCCCTGGGCCGCGAGACTCACGGCACCGGCCCCGCCGAGGCCCCCCGCCCCGGCGACCAGCGCCGGCCGGCCGGTGAGCGCAAGCCAGTCCCGCATGTCCACCTCTTGCATTCTCGTACGATGAAAGCGACTATCCAATAGCGAACACGTTAGTGCAGCCGTCTGGGACGTGTCCAGGTTCGGCGCTCCGGTGCCTCTAGGCTGGGCGCCGACCCGAGAAAGCCGGTTCGAGTCGTCGAGAAGGTGATCCATGGCGCGTCGACAGAGCGCCGGGGCGAGCGCCCCGGCCCCAGCGGCGGCCGCGCCGGCCGGCGGGGCCGACCGGGCCGGCGGGGCCGGTGGGGCCGGCGCCGGCGAGAAGCCGGAATACCGCGTCGAGGCGCTCGCCAAGGGCCTGCGCCTGCTCAGCCTGTTCGACGAGCAGCGCCCCACCTGGCGGGTCAGCGACCTGGCGGCGTCGACCGGCCTGCCGATGCCGACGGTCTACCGCGTGGTCATGACGCTGACCGCCGAGGGCTACCTCGACCACCTGCCCGGCGGCGAGTACCGGCCCGGCGTGCGCACACTGACCCTGGGCACGGCGGCGCTGCGCAGCCTCGACCTGGTGGCGCTGGCCACCCCGAAGCTGCAGCGGCTCGGCCAGACCACCGGTGAGACCGTCAACCTCGCGGTACTCACCGGCGACCGGGTGCTGTACCTCGTGCGGCTGCGCAACTCCGACCTCGTCACCGCGAACATCCAGGTCGGCTCCACGCTGCCCGCGGTGCACACCTCGATCGGCAAGCTGCTGCTCGCGTACCTGGACGAGGCCGACCTGCACGCGCGCATCACCGAGGCGTCCTTCCCGGAACAGCACGGCCCGAACGCCAAGGTCTCACTCGACGAGCTGGGCCAGGAACTCGCGCAGATCCGCGAGCAGGGTTGGGCGATGCAGGACGAGGAGCTCGCGCACGGGCTGCGCTCCGTCGCCGGGCCCATCACCGGCGCCGGCGGCCGGGTCGTCGCCGGCGTGAACCTGGCCGTGCAGGCGCGGGACTGGTCGTCGCAGCGGATCGTCCGTGAACTCAAGCCGGTGGTGCTGGCGGCATGCGCGGAGATCTCCCAACTGGCGTCGGGAACGTGAGCCGGCTCCCGAAGCTGCTGCCTGAAGACCTCGACGACGCGCAGCGCGCGGTCTACGACAGCATCGCCGGCGGCCGGCGGGCCGAGGGCCGGCAGCTGTTCCGGCTCGTCGACGAGCACGGCGGGCTCGAGGGGCCGTTCAACGCGCTGTTGCTGCAGCCACGGCTGGGCCACGCGCTACAGGCACTGGGCGCGGCGGTCAGGTACGAGACGACGCTGCCCGGGCGCGCCCGCGAGATCGCGATCCTCGTCGTCGCGGCCGGCTGGGACTCGGACTTCGAGTGGTACGCCCATGCGCCGCTCGCGAGGCAGGCCGGCCTGACCGACGTGGAACTGGCCGACCTGCGCGCCGGCCGGTTCGACGACCTGCCGACGGAGCACGAGCGGACGGTCGCCGTGACGACGCACGCGCTCGTGGCGCGCGGCGACCTCGACGATGCGGAGTACCGGCGCGCGGAGGACGTCCTCGGCCGGCCCCTGCTGTTCGAGCTGCTCACACTCGTCGGCTACTACGCCGCGCTGGCGCTGCAGCTGAGGGTGTTCCGCGTCGCCGCGCCGGACGCTTGACATCCGGCCGACGTGCGCGGCAGGCTTCCATACACGGTAAACAACTTTCATCATACGAGAGTGCGAGGCCAGCGATGAAGCTCGTCACCTTCCACGACGGGGCAGCCGAACGGCCCGGCCGGCTCGACGGCGACACGATCGTGGAACTGGCGTGCGGGTCGACCCGCGAGTACTTCGAGCGCGGCGGCGACGTTCCCGGGACCGGACGGCGGTTCACGCTCGACGACGTCCGGTTGCGCGCTCCCATCGTCCCGAAGAAGTTCTTCCACACGGCCGGGAACTTCACCGAGCACCACACCGAACTGCAGGCGGTGAACTGGTCGCACCCGGTGCACAAGGGGATCGTGTTCTTCCAGAACGTCGACGCGATCATCGGGCCGGACGACGCGATCGTCTACCCGGAGGGCCTCACCCGGGAACTGGACTACGAACTCGAACTCGGCATCGTCATCGGCCGCAGCGGCAAGTTCTTCACGCCCGATGAGGCGGCGGATTACATCGCGGGGTACCTGGTCTTCAACGACATCACCGCGCGCGACATCCAGCGCCGCGAGATGCAGTCCGGCGTCTTCTCGTTCTCGAAGAGCATCGACACCTTCTGTCCCATCGGTCCCTGGATCGTGACCAAGGACGAGATCCCCGACCCGCAGGCGCTGGCGATGCGGTTGCGCGTCAACGGAGGGGTCCGGCAGGAGGGCAACACGTCGCAGATGGTGATCTCGATCCCGCATCTCGTGGCGTACCACTCGGCCCAGGGCTACAGCGCCGGCGACATCATCACCACCGGCACCATCTCCGGCGTCGCGGCCGTGCAGCCGAACCCGTTCGACTTCTACCTGCGGCCGGGCGACCGGATCGAGGCCGAGATCGAGGGCGTCGGGGTGCTGCGCAACCACGTCGTGCCGTGGAGCGCCGCGCACGACTCGCCGCCGTACTCGACCGATCTGTACTCGTCTACGGTCGGCTGATGAAGTTCGGCACCCTCGACGATCGCTTCGTCCTCGTCCGTGACGGCCGCGCGCTCGACGTCGCGATCGCGTCCGACGACGTCCTGCCGGCCGACCCGGTGGCCGTGCTGGCGCGCTGGGACGACCTGCTCGCGTGGGAGCCGACGGCCGACTGGTCCGGGGGTGTCGCCGTCACCGACGCCGAACTCGGCCCGCCGGTGCCCAACCCGCGCCAGGTGTTCGCGATCGCTCTGAACTATGCGCCGCACGCGGCGGAGGCGGGGTTCGTCCCGCCGGAGGCGCCGCTCGTGTTCACCAAGTTCCCCACGTGCATCACCGGTCCACAGTCGACGGTTCGGTTGCCGGCGGGGAAGGTGGACTGGGAGATCGAGGTGGTCGCGGTCATCGGTCGCGGCGGCCACCGGATCCCGCGACCGCGGGCCTGGGACGCGGTGGCCGGGCTCACCTGCGGCCAGGATCTGTCCGAGCGCGCGATGCAGATGCGCGGGACGCCGCCGCAGTTCTCGCTCGCCAAATCGCACCCCGGGTTCGGCCCGACCGGGCCAGTCGTGGCGACGCTGGACGAGTTCGCCGCCCCGTCCGCCGTCACGTTCCAGGCGACGCTGACCGGCGCGGACGGCGTCAGCCAGGTGGTGCAGACCGGAACCACCGCGGACCTGATCTTTCCGATCGACGACCTGGTGGCGCGGCTGTCCGAGGTGTGCACGCTGCTCCCCGGGGACCTCGTCTTCACCGGCACGCCGGCGGGGGTGGGCAACCGGCGCACGCCGCCGCGCTACCTGCAGCCGGGCGAGACGCTGGTCAGCCGCCTCGACGGCGTCGGCGAAATCCGCCAGACCTTCGCCTGACGCCCGCGTTACCGCCCGCGTGCGATCTTGGAGGCTGATCGACCCCGGAGGGGCCACGAGCCTCCAGGATCGTCCAGATGAGCTGGTCCGACGTGGCGGGCGTCAGCGGGGCGTGGCCGCCGCGAGGTCGTGCATGACCGCCGTCAGGTCGGCGCGGACCTCCGCGAACGCGGCGTCCAGCGCGCCGCGGCCATGCGCGAGACCCCCGGCCAGCGCGTCCCGCTCAGCCGACGCGGCGAGCCGCGCGAGTCTGATGGCACCGACGTTTCCGGCCGCACCGGCCAGCGCGTGCGCCCAGTGCGCCGCGTCGGCCGCGTCGCCGGCAGCGGCGGCCGTGGCGAACTTGTCGATCAGGTCCGGCGCGCGGTTCAGGAACGACGCCACGATCCGGCCCACAAGCTCCGCTGCGCCCGCTCCCCCGTCGCCGACGAGGTCGCGGATCCTCGCGCGGATCGTGTCATCAGACATCGGCCGTCTCCTCCGTGGACACGTCGATCAGGATCGGCTCGGCCACCTGCGCGTTGCGTTTCACCTCGATGAGCCGCTCCAGCAGCGTCGCGCTGACGCGGACACCCCGGCCCACGAGCGTCACCCCGTTCACCGAGATGACGTCCTCCGCGATCCGCATGCCGACCTCGAGTTCGTTCACCCGCACCGCCCGCACGTTCTCGGATCCCAGCGCCCCGCCGAGGATCCGGCTCAGCGCCTCGAGCACCGCCGGATCCTGGTCGGGGCTGCGTTCGAGGATCGCCAGCGCGCCCTCGACGGTGACGCCGCGCCCCACCAGCGCCTGGTACTCGATCGCTGCCCGCAGCACGCTCACCGCAGGGGTGGGCGGCGCGGCCGGCACCTCCTCGGGCAGGTCCGGCCGGCGTGGGTCGGTGGCGCGCAGCGCACTCATGATGTCGACGACCTCGTCCAGCTTCGGGATGCCGTGCAGCAGGCGGGCCGCCACCTCGGGCAGCGCGTTGGTCATCTTCTGCTCGTCGTCGGGTAGCGGGAGTCCGCGGTTGAGCCGCTCCATGACCGTCGGGGGCAGGGTGACCGCTCCGAGTTGCGACGCCATCGCCGCCACCTCGATGTGCCAGGTGTACGGCAGGTCGAGTTCCCGGCACAGCACCTGAGACAGGTCGCGGATGCGCTCGGCGCGCGCGAACGCCCGCGGATTCACCATCTCCATCCAGCTGAACAGCGCGTGCAGACTGGTTTGCAGGGTCCGCTCGAGCATCTCCCGCTCCGCCAGCACCGTGTGGTACTGCTCCACCGCCTCGCGAACCGTGCGTCGCATGTCGTCGGTGGGACAGGGCTTGCAGAGGAAGCTGAAGACCTTGCCCTCGTTGATGGCCGAGACCGCGACGGAGAGTTCGGTCTGCGCGGTGTGCAGCACGCGGACCGTGTCGGGGTGCTTCTCCCGGACCTTCTCCAGTAGCTCCAGGCCGTCCATGCCCGGCATCTTCTGGTCGCTGACCACCGCCGCGAACGGACCGTGCGCGTCCAGCACGGCGAGCGCGGCGATCCCGTTCTCCGCGGTCATCACCCGGAAGTCCCGGCCGATCTGGTAGGCCAGCGTCTCGAGCGTGGTCACCTCGTCGTCGACAACCAGGACAAGCGGCTGTTCCGGCATGCTCATGTCCTTTCGCCGAACTTCCCATCGCTCGCGGCGTCGGGAAGCTGAGGACTCTCGGATGCCATCGAAGATCGCTCGCGGAGCACATTCGAGATCTTGGAGTCTCGTGGTCGTTGGTCGTCATAGGTGCCACGGGACTCCAAGATCTCCGCGCGGTTCCCTACTCGGCGTCGGCCAGGCCCTTCGCGAAGCGCTCCAGCATGGCGGTCCAGCTGCCGCCCTGGAGGAACGCGTCGTACACGGCCTGCGCACCGACGAGCCGCTCGACGTACTGGTGCGAGATGTCCACCGTGGTGCGGTCCGGGCCGTCGGCGGTGAACCGCACGTCGACCTCGCTGGCATGCGCCGGGTCCGGGTCGAACTGCCACTGGCCGTTGATCTGCCAGGTGACAACGACGCGGTTCGGCGGGTCCCAGGCGAGCACCCGGCCCCAGTCGCATTCGCTGCCGTCGACGCCGCGCTCGAACCACCGCCCGCCGACGCGCGGCTCCATCACGACCTCCGCCATGTCGGCGGCGCCGATGTGGTACTCGGCCGGCCACCACGCGGTGAGCGAGCCGGTGAAGAACCGGAACGCGCGCTCCAGCGACGCGTTGACGGTGGTCGTGCCGCCGAGCGGCGGTAACGGACTGGTCATGGTGACTCCTCGTCGGGGTTGACGCCAGATTCAGTTGCCTTCTCGAAAGACGTGAGCGCCTCGGCCCACACCCGGTCCAGCCAGGCACGCAGCGCGGCCACGCCGTTCGGGTTGAGCCGGTAGACCCGGCGCGTGCCCTCGGCCTCGACGGCCACCAGGCCGCCGTCCTTGAGCACGCGCAGATGCTGGGACACCGCCGGCCGGCTGATCGGAAGCTGGTTGGCCAGTTCGCCGACCGACGACGGCCGCCGGGCCAGCAGCTCGAAGATCGCCCGCCGGGTCGGGTCACCGAGGAGCCCCAGGCCGGCGTCTCGGTAAGTTCCCACGAACGGTAAGCCTAGACTTACCGTCCCCCACGCACAAGGGTGACCCGGCAGGATCGGGTGCATGGCGACGTGGGAACTGGTGCCCCGTCAGGGCATCCGGACGATCGGCGTGGATCTCGTCCTCGGCATGGACCGCGCGTCCGCACGCGCCGCACTCGGCGGCGAGACCGGCGGCGAGACCGGCGGCGAGACCGGCGCTGGCCTGGCCGGACCCGTGAGCCACTTCCCCGCCGAGGACGACTACACCGACGCGGACACCTGGATCCGGCTGCACTACGACGACGGGACGCTGCACGCGATCGAACTGCTCCGCGGCGACCTCCGCCTCGACGGCATCGCGCTGCTCGGCGGCGCCTACTGGCCCGCACTCGAAGAGGCGTTTGCGGCGAAGGGATTCCGGTTCGAGTCTGCCGCAGCCTACGGCGAGGGCCGGGAGTGCGCGTC
>Ga0207661_10000722_pt1 | contig 21497 bp, 18 predicted proteins | sample KBSC713LmetaG_FD_184337 | JGI IMG/M metagenome (GOLD analysis project Ga0207661, IMG submission 184337) | Corn rhizosphere microbial communities from Kellogg Biological Station, Michigan, USA - KBS C7.1-3L metaG (SPAdes) (version 2) | ecosystem: Host-associated > Plants > Roots > Rhizosphere ...
TCACCAGCCTCGACGGTGAGCACGGGTGGCAGGTCCCGGCCGAAGACGTCGGTGACGGTCTGCGCTGTCGCATCGAGCCGGTGGTCTGCCATGGCCATCCTTCGGGTGTGAGTACGAACGTCTGCACCGTTACGCTGTCTGCGCTACGGAGCGCTGGATGGAGAGGTGCGGGTGAGTCTGGCAGAAGTCTTCCAGCACGTGGACGGCACGCTGGACGGGGACGTGTACCAGCTGATCCGCGAGCTGATCGCGACCGGCGACCGTTCGATGATCGCGCCCGCGCGGGCCGCGTTGGAGCGCTACGCCGCCGAGCCGAACTGGTACGGCCGTGACCTGATGGCGGACCTGCTGGCCGGGCTGGCCGGAACCGAGGTGTTCCCGCGGCTGCTGGACCTCTACGCCGATGCGATGCGCCGCGACGACGGTGATGACTGGGAGCATCTGGGCGAAGCCCTGTGTACCGTGATGCGCGCCGATCCGGCCGGCTGCCGGGCTGTCATCCTGCCATTGGTGAGCGACCGCGATCAGCATGTCCGTAGGGCCGCGCTCTGGGCGATCGGCTACGTCTTCGAACCATCCGACATGGGCATGTTGCGGGAAGCACTCGCCGATCCCGAGCGGTGGATCCGGTTCACCGCCCTTGGCTCACTGCCTGGTGTGTACGACAACCCTGAGATCTACGACCTTCTTGTCGCGACACTACGGGATCCGGACCAATGGGTTCAGCGCGAGGCCGTGCTCCTTCTGGCCTGGTCCGCCCCGCCGGAGGTCGTTGATCACTTGATCCCGCTGATCTCCGAACCGGCCTTCCACGCCCGATCGGCGCTGGGCGAGGCGATCGGCCGCAGGGCGGCCAACTCCGATCGCATTCCCGCCGCGGCCGCCGCTCTGCGCCAACTGCTCGCCGACTCCGAGCCGTCGGTGCGTACCGGCGCCATCCGCGGCATCGGTCTGCTCGGCGAGCCGCTCGACGCCGTTGAACCGTTCGTGGACGACCCTGACTGGCGGGTCCGATCCGCGGTCGCCGGCGTCTTGCGGTTAACCTGAAACCTGGCAGCCAGATTCGTTTGAGGTGGGGTATGCCCGAGGTCGTGGTGTTCGGAGCGGCCGGCTATACCGGGCGGCTGGCGGTGGCGGCGCTGGCGCAGGCGGGTCGCGCCGTGGTGCTCGCCGGTCGTGACCGGGGACGGCTGGACGAGCTCGCCGGGCGGTACCCCGGTACCCGGGTGGCGGTCGCGGACGCCACCGATCCGGCCTCGGTGCGTGGCATTCTGCGGCCGGGCGACGTCCTGGTCAGTACCGTCGGGCCGTTCGTGCGCTACGGCGAGGCGGCGCTGTCCGGGGCGGTGGACGTGGGCGCGCACTACGTCGACAGCACGGGTGAGGCGCCGTTCGTGCGCACGGTCTTCCAGGAGTACGGGGAACGGGCGCGGCAGGCGGGCGTGGTCGCGTTGACCGCGGTGGGTTACGACTACGTGCCGGGCAACCTGGCCGGCGCGCTCGCCGCCCGGGAGGCCGGACCGGACGCGCGGCGCGTCGACGTCGGCTACTTCCTCACCGGTACCGGACAGGGCATGAGCAGTGGTACCCGGGCCAGCCTCGCGACCGGGATCACGTTGCCGCACCACGCATACCGCGACGGCAGGCTGCGCCTGGAACCGGCGGCGCGACGGGTGCGTCATTTCTCCGCGCCCGGCCGCCGCCCCGGGTTCTCCATCGGCGCCACGGAACAGTTCACGCTCCCCGCGCTGTACCCGCATCTGCGCGACGTCAACGTGTACCTTGGCTGGCTGGGCAACGCCACGCGGATGGCTCAGGTCGCGTCGTACACCCAGCCGTTGCTCCTGCGGCTGCCCGGTGGCCGCCGCCGGCTGGACGAGCGCGCCGAGCGGGCGCTTCGCCGCACCGGTACCGGACCGGACGCGGACGCCCGGGCGGCGAGCGGATCGCTGGTCGTCGCCGAGGCGTTCGACGGTGCCGGCCGGCGCCTGGCCCGGGTCGACCTTTCCGGCGTCAACGGCTACGACCTGACCGGCCGGCTGCTCGCCTGGGCCGCGACGAGCCTCGCGGACGGCGCCGCGGACGGGGCCGGCGCGCTCGGCCCGGTACAGGCGTTCGGACTCGACCGGCTGGCCGAAGCCTGCCACACCGCCGGTCTGACCCGGGTCGAATCCCCGGCGTGAACCTCGAGGAACCCGGGCCCGTCGCCGGAGGCGAGGCTAGGATCTTCGGGTGACTAAGCGGGTTGCGCGACCGCGCCCGAGCGCGGGCAGTGGCGGGAGCGCTTGGCGGGAGGCCGCATCCGGCATCGGCGAGAAGGTCGAGTTCGGCTCCGCACGGCTGGTGCCCGACCCGCGCCGGCGTGGTGGGTGGACGCTGTTGGTGGAGGAGGTACAACAGTCCTATGTGGACGTGAACGACCCGACCCACCTCGCCTTCGAGTACATGAGGATGATCGCGGCGATCGTGGACGCGGTCGCGCCGGGCGGCGAGCCGTTGCGGGTGCTGCATCTGGGAGGCGGGGCGCTGACCCTGCCCCGGTACGTGGCGGCTACCCGACCGGGCGCACAACAGCTCGTCGTCGAACGCGACGCACGGCTTGTCGCGCTGGTCGAGCGGATGCTGCCGCTGCCGAGCGACGCGAACATCCGGATCCGGGTCGCAGACGCGGTGCAAACCGTTGCCAGCCTTGCCGACGAGCGGTTCGACCTTGTGATCGGCGATGTGTACCACGCGGCGCAGATCGACCCGAGTGTCTGCGACAGTGCGTTCGTGGCCGACATCGCACGCGTACTCCGCCCGGACGGCGTCTACGCGGTGAACGTCGCGGACATGGGGCCGCTGTCGCTGTCGCGCGGCTACGCGACGACTCTGCGGACCAGCTTCGTTGACCTGTGCATGCTCGTACGACCGGAACTGCTGCGCGGTCGGCGGCATGGCAACGTGGTCCTCGCGGCGGCGAAGCGGCCGGACCGGCTGCCGCTCGCCCGACTGGCGGCCGCCGCGGCGCGGGACCGCCGTCCGTACCGGCTGGTCAGTGGGACCGGTCTGGAGACACTGATGGCGAGCGTCGATCCGGCGGACGGGGATTACGAGCCCAGGTAGCGCAGGACCGCGAGGACGCGACGGTTGTCGGCCTCGTCCGGGGGCAGCCCCAGCTTGTCGAAGATGCTCGCGACGTGTTTCTCCACGGTTCCACCGGTTACCCACGCGCGCGTCGGCGATGCCGGCGTCGGAACGTCCTTCGGCCATCAGCGCGAGCACGTGACGCTCACGCGCGGTGAGCGCCGCCAGGCCGGCGACAGCACCAGCACCCCGGTGTCGGGGTACCGGCGGCGGATCTCCAGGGCGGCGCGCAGTCCCTCGTCGGTGTGCGTTGGCGGCATCCGGATGTCGGCCACCACGATGTCGGGTTGATGCTCGGCCACCGCGGCCAGTAGCGCGTCGCCATCGCCCACAGCGGCGCACACCCGGTGGCCGTGGTCCTCGATCAAGCGGGCAAGCCCCGCCCGGAACAGGACAGCGTCCTCGGCGATCACGACTCGTACGTTCATGCGCGCAGCGGGAGCTCGACGGTGATCTTCGTTGGACCGCCGGGCGGGCTCGCGATCGTGAGCCGGCCGTCCACCACGGCGCGGTACCAATTCGTAAGCACTTGAGTACCGAAAGCAAGTTAGTTAGGAATGCGTGACATTCACGGGTGCGCGAGTATGGTGACCTTCCAGGCAGCGATATCTACCGATGCACAAGGGGTCGCCGACCTGTTACAGCAACGGTTTTCGGCGCTCCAACGTCTTCTGGAGGGCTGACTGTTGGCTGGGCGCCGCGACGATGCGGAACTCGTCAGATTCGTGGAGGGTCTTTCTCCGCGCCAACGGATTGTGCGCAGAAAACTCCGCCCGCGCCTGTTGATACCGCGAAGGTCGAGAACGGGCTTCATCGCGGTACTGGCCGCGTTGGTTGCCATGGGCGGGGGCGTGGTGCTTGCCGCGACCGGGCCCGCGGGGGCCGCCGAGGCGTCGGTGGACTGCACCCTGGTGGTACCGGCGGATCCGCTCAGCGCCCAGGGGCTGGCCACGCCGTACCGGCTGTTGGCGCCGTGCCACGAGTCCGACGTGGGCGACTCGGCCTTCGTGCAGGCCACCGTCATCGATCCGGCCAGCGGGGCGTTGTCCGTCTACAACCCGGTCGTGGTGGACGAAAGGTCCTTCCCGGCGGCGAGACCGGTGGTACCGAGGCTGCCGGCCGGTGCGGTGGTCGGCATCTGGTTCGGCTTCAACGGCGACAACCTCGCCCTTCGGGACTCGAACGGCAGCCTGACCAGCGGGCAGTGCGTCAATGGGCTGCGGGGCTCCATCTTCGGTCAGTTCGCCTACTGCGACGCACCGGCGTTCTTCAAGGCGGCCAACGCCGCCATCGCGGCCGGTACGGTCAAGGTGCCGGACCTCGGTACCGCCAAGGATGGCCAGCCGTGCCCGAGCACCCGCGACTTCGGCCTGGTCGACATGGACCAGAGCGACAACGTGACCGCCAGCTACCTGTTCATGCCGGATGGCAGGATCGCGCAGAACACCGCCGCCAACCAGGCCGCGCTGGCCGCCAGGGGAGCCACGGTAGGTGTCAACGCCAGCGACAACGGGCTGCTGGACAACTTCGTGATGCCGGCTCTGGGCTGCACCCCGTTCACCGCGCCCGACCTGGCCGACAACGGCCGCCCGGCGACCTCGCTCGCGCTCAACGAACTCCAGGCCGCCGCGCACCAGGAGGCGCCGGTCGCGCTGGTACCGACCAGCGACCCGATGACGCTGGCCTTCGGCAGGGCGAGCGTGACCAAGACCAACCTGTACCGGGCCGGCGTCGACATGTCCCCTGTGGACAGTGCGACGCAGACCCCGAGAGCCTACTGCCGCGCGCTGGACGACATCGGCGTGGCGCGTACGGACGCCGACCGCACGCTGACCGCCACGGTCAGGTCCCCGGACCCGGCCGCGGCCTCGAACCTGTTCACCTTCCTCGCCCAGCGGCTGTCCGGCAGCTTCACCGAGCTGGGCTGCGCCCGGCTGCTGAACGCCCGCAACCCGGTCGTGCTTACCTTGAACAGGAACGGCGTGGTGGTGGCCGCCCGCTTGATTTCGCCGTCAGGGCGCGCGTCGCAGGCACCGTCCGCGTCGCCCTCGGTCGCCGCGTCGGCCTCGGCGGCACCGTCGGCGTCGACCAAGCCCTCCTCGTCCGCCGTCGCGCCGTCCGGGTCGGCGGCCGCCGCGCCGCCGTCCGCGAGCCCGACAGGGCGGGCGTCCCAGTCGGTGGCCCAGGCGGCTTTCGTCACCACGGCGGACGCGCTCGGCGCCGACAACGCGGCGGGTGGCCACCCGGCCGCTGTCCGGGCCGTGCCGGTCCGGCTCGTCGACACTCCCGCGCCGACCCTGCCCGTGGAGCGGATGCCGGCCAAGGTGCCGCACCCCGCCGGCGCCGGTACCGCGGCCGGTGGCATGTCTCCCGCGCGGATCGCCGGGATGGTGCTGCTGTCCGGCGGCGGCCTGGTCCTACTGATCGTCCTGATCCGCGCGCTCGCCGGCGGCCGCCGCCGCAGGTACGAGGTGAGCCGCTACTGACGCCGCCATGCGCTCGCCCCGCTCGAGTCCGGGCGCGGATTGACCCCCCGGACGCGCTCCTTCGGCACCGAACCGGTCGCGCGGCTGCTGTGGCACGCCTGCACCCAGACGACCATGTCGGTAGGCGTCTACGGCATCTATGCGTTGACCAACGCCTGGTTCATCGCGCGCGGTGTCGGCGCGGTCGCGTTCGCGGCGGTCAACCTCGTCGCCCCGCTGCTGCTCCTGCTCGGCGCCGTGGCCACCACGGTCGGTGTCGGCGGTGCGTCGCTGGTCTCGCGCAGCCTCGGCCTTGGCGACCTCGACCAGGCCGCCCGCGCCGCTGGCAACGCGTTCATCGCGTTCTGGGCCACGGCGATCGGCGTCGCCGTCGTGGGCGTGGTGCTGCTCGATCCGCTGCTGGCCCTGCTCGGCGCGACCCCACAGACCCGGGGGTACGCGCACGACTACGGGCTCATCGTGCTGGCCGGATCGGTGACGGCGACCGGTTTCTCCAGCCTGGTCCGCGCCGAAGGACGCCTGCGGTTCTCCACCCTGCTGTGGGTCGTCCCCGTCCTGGTCCACATCGCCCTGGATCCGCTGCTGATATTCGGCCTTCATCTCGGGGTACGCGGAGCGGCGCTGGGCACCGTGGGCGGCCAGGCCGTGTCGATGGCGATGAGCGTGTGGTACTTCTTCGTCCAGCGCCACCGCCCCTACCGCATCACCCTGGCACACCTGCGACCCCACGGTCCCACCCTGCGGGCACTGGTGTCGGTCGGCGCACCGGCGATCCTCGGCGGCATCGGCCTCACCATGGTGACCGCACTGGCCAACAACCTCCTCGTCACCGTCGGCGGAACCCTCGCGCTGAGCGCCTTCGCCCTGTGCACGAGGATCGGCACGTTCGTCACCATGCCGCAGATCGGCATCGCTCAAGGCCTGCAACCGATCGTCGGCTACAACACCGGACGCGGCCTCACCGGCCGGGTCGAGCGAGCGACAACCCTTACCCTGCGGGCGACCGTGATTTACGGCGGCGGTGTCTGCGTGGCGTTGCTGGCCCTGGCCGACCCGCTCACCGGCCTGTTCACCGACGACCCCGCCGTGCACGCACAGGCGACGGACGCGCTACGGGTACTGGCCATCGGCTACCCGTTCGCCGGGATAGCACCACTGGTGTCCGCCCGGCTGCAGGCCGCCGGCCAGCCCCGGTACTCGTACTGGCTCTCGGCGGGAACCATCCCGGCCGTCAGAGCACCGCTGCTGCTCGCCTTCAGCCGCCTCGGCACCACCGGCCTGTGGATCAGCTTCCCGACCGCTGAATTCGCCACGGCCCTGCTGGCCATCATCGTCCTGCGACGTACCGCCGCCACGCCCGCCGGGCCGTCGAGTCACCGGTCATGAAGTCAGTGCGGCGTTGAGGAAGGCCTCCAGTCGGCTCCGCAGCCCGCCGATGCGTTCCTCGACGGTGCGCCCCGGGTCGGGGCGGAATGACGCCGTCGCCTTGTCGATCCGGACGTTGCGCGAACAGTCAAGGTCGGCGCAGATGTAGGTGCCGACCGTATCGCCCTTGCGACCGGCCGGCCCCGAGCGTCTGGTGGTGAACAGTGAGATGTTGTTCGCTGACTGTCCGCTGCGGCAGAGCATGCACAGCGCGGCGGTACGTCGCGGCATCGTCGACTCGGCGGCGCGCACCAGCACACCTACCGGTCGTTCGGCTCGCCAGGAGACCAGGTAGCCGCGCAGCGGCGACCGGGCGTCGCGCCAACCGAGGAACTCCAGCTCGTTCCACGGTACGTCGTTCAATCCGGGCGGTAGGACCATGCCGGCCACCTCGCTGCGTGAACAGTTCACCATGGCGCGCCGGATCTGGTCAGAGGTCAGGGCTTGCACGGGGAGCCACGGTAGCCGTAGGCCATCCGGGGCACGACCGAAATTCACGGCTCACGCGCGATCTCCACCGCCGGCACGACGGGTGGGCACGCGCAGCGGCCGGATAGGGTGACGTATGCGGGAGCGGATCCAGCGGGCGATCGACGACATGGTCGCGGGCGGGAGCGAGACCGGTTTGCAGGTCGCCGTCCTGAAGGACGGCGAGGCCGTCGTGGACGCCACCGCCGGTCGTACCGGCCCCGGCGGGCCGCCGGTCACACCTGCCACGCTGTTCTACGCGGCCTCCACAGGCAAGGGCGTCGCGGTCACCGTCGCGCACGTCGCCGTCGAGCGAGGTTTCCTCGGGTACGACACGCGCGTGGCCGCCGTATGGCCGGAGTTCGCCGCGCACGGCAAGGGCAGGGTGACGCTGCGGGAGGTGCTGTTGCACACCGCGGGAGTACCCGGGTTGCCGCCCGACCTCACCGTCGAGGACATGTGCGACTGGGATCGCATGTGCTCGCTGATCGCCGCCGCGCCGCCGTGGTGGACGCCGGGCACGAAGACGGGGTACCACGCACAGACATTCGGGTACCTGCTCGGCGAGACGCTGCGCCGGGCCACCGGGTGGACGCTGTCCACACTGCTGAGGGAGGAGGTGACCGGGCCGCTGGGCATCGCCGACGAGGTGCATTTCGGCGTACCCGAAAACCTGCTGCCGAGGGTGGCGACACAGGTGCCAGGCCCGGCGCCGCAAAGACCCGAGCCCGGATCGCCACCGGCACGGGCCACTCCTCCGGCCGTGATGCCTGACGCCGCGTACGCCAACCGGCGCGACGTGCTCACCTCCGACATCCCGTCCGCCGGCACGATGAGCGCGCGCGGCGTGGCCCGGATGTATGCCGCGCTGCTCGGCCACATTCCCGGTGTGACGCTGGTGTCGCCCGCGCGGCGGGACCTGATGGCGACACCCACGTTTTCCGGCATCGATCAGGTCATGGGCTTCCCGACCACCTGGGCGTACGGGTACAGCCCCTACCGGCCGGGCGGCGTCGGGTCGCGGCCGGGCTCGACGTTCGGAATGATTGGCTCGAACGGTTCGGCGGCATGGGCGGACATAGACACCGGCATGGCGGTCGCGGTGATGCGCAACCGTTTCGCGGCGGGTGACCTCACCGCTGTCGAGACCGTCGGCCGGATCGTCGCAGAGGGGAGTGGCTAGATGCAGCCAGCGGTCGAGTTGGGCGAGCAGTACAGCGGCCCGGACGCGGAGGCCACCCCGTGGACCCACGCGCTGGACGTGATCGAGCGGTCCGAGGTGTTCTGGCTGTCCACGGTACGGCCCGATGGACGCCCGCATGTCACACCGTTGCTCGCCGCCTGGCATGGTGACGCGTTGTACTTCACCACCGGCCCACAGGAGCGCAAGGCGCTCAACCTGGCCGGCAACGACCGGTGCGCGCTCACCACCGGTACCAACACCTTGCGGGGACTGGACGTCACCATCGAGGGCGGCGCTCGCCTGGTCACCGATGTGCGGGAGCGGGATGTGGTGGCCGGCGCGTTCGAGGGCAAGTACGGCGCCCACATGACCAGCCCGAGCGGCACCTGGCACGGTCTCGGCGACCTGATCCGCTCCGGTGGCGTACAGCTGTACCGGGTCGAGCCGGCGGTCGGGTTCGCGTTCGCCAAGGGCGGGCCGTACAGCCAGACCCGATACCGGTTCCAGGCCTGCTAGACGGGGACTTCGCCGGTCACGACGATGGTCTGGTCCTCGGGGAGGTTGAGGTTCTCGGTTTGGCTGGGGGCGTTCTGGGCCAGGGCGAGGAAGAGTCGTTTGCGCCAGGGGCTCATGCCGGGTCGGCGTGACGGGCGCGGCCTGATCCGGGAGACGAAGTAGGAGGCGTGTTCGGCGTCGAGGTCGGTTTCCGGGTGCTGGCCGGCGACGCGGCGTAGCACCTCGTGGAAGTCGGTGGGGTCCTGGAACCCGAACTCGGCGAGGATGTGCACGATGCCGTCGGCGGGGTCGCCGAGGTGGTCCACCGTGATGCGCCGCTCCCACGGGATGTGGGGGATGTTGGCGGTACGGCCGGTGATGAGGACGATGTGGTCGTGCAGGACGTGGTTGTGCGCGACGTTGGCGCGTAAGGCCAGCGGCACGGTGTCCTTGTTCGGGTGCGGGAACACCGCGGTGCCCGGAACGCGCACGACGTTCTCGGTGCGGAGCCGGTCGATGAACTCCAGGAGGGAGCCTTCCTTTTCGGCGCGGCGGGCGGTGACCAGTTGGCGGCCGCGCTGCCAGGTGAGCATGACGGTGAAGACGATGACCGCGATGAGCAGCGTGAGCCAGCCGCCGTGGGTGACCTTGGTGAGGTTGGCGGCGAAGTAGGTCAGCTCGATGCCGCCGAACACGACGGCGACGAGTACCAGTCGCCAGGTGGGCCAGCGCCAGAGGGTACGGGCGACAACGAGGAACAGGACGGTGGTGATGAGGAACGTGCCGGTGACGGCGACGCCGTACGCGGTGGCCAGCCGGGCGGAGGACCGGAAGCTGAGCACCACCAGTGCGACGGCGGCGAACAGTCCCCAGTTGATGCCGGCGATGTAGATCTGCCCGTACTCCCGGTGTGAGGTCTGGCGGATGTGCAGGTGCGGGAGGAAGCCCAGCCGCAGGGCCTGTCGGGAGACGGAGAAGGCGCCGGTGATGACCGCCTGGGAGGCGATCACGGTGGCGGCGGTGGCCAGTACCACCATGGGCAGCCGGGCCCAGTGCGGCATCAGAAGGAAGAACGGGTTGGCGCGGCTGTCGGGCTGGCGCAGGATCAGCGCGCCCTGGGCGAGATAGTTCAGGGTCAGGGCCGGGAAGACGAGGGCGAACCAGGCGCGGCGGATGGGCTTGCGGCCGAAGTGGCCCATGTCCGCGTAGAGCGCTTCGGCTCCGGTGATGGACAGCACCACGGCACCCATGGCGATGAACGCGGTGACCGGGTGGCCGGCCGCGAACGCGACCGCGTAGCTGGGTGACAGGCCGCGCAGGATGCCGGGATGGCGGGCGACCTCGACCAGGCCGGCGACGGCCAGAGTCCCGAACCACAGCACCATGATCGGCCCGAACAGGTTGCCGACCCGCTGTGTGCCCCAGCGCTGCACGACGAACAGCAGGGTGAGGATGACCGCGGCGATGGGTACCACGAACTCCGCGAGATTCGGGGCGCTGACCGCCAGGCCCTCCACGGCCGAGAGCACCGAGATGGCCGGGGTGATGACGCTGTCGCCGTAGAACAGGGCCGCGCCGAGCACACCCAGCGCCAGGACGCCGGCCAGTCGGCGGGCGCTGGCGTTGCCCATGCCGCGGCGGGCGAACGCGGCCAGGGCCATCACGCCACCCTCGCCGTCGTTGTCGGCCCGCATGATGAACACCACGTACTTCACCGACACGATCAGGGTGATGGACCAGAACACCATCGAGATCACGCCGTACACGTCACCCGGGGTGGGCCGTACCGCGCCGTTGTCGATGCTGAAGACGGTCTGGATCGCGTACAGCGGGCTGGTGCCGATGTCGCCGAACACCACCCCGAGCGCACCGAGGGCGAGGGCGAGGCCCGCGCCGCCGCCACGGCCGGCGGAGGTGGGGCCGGCGGCGGTGGGGCCGGCGGATGCGGCGTCCCCCTCGGGCCCGCTGGGTGCCTCGGCCTCGGAAGCGCGGGCGGGCGGGTCGTCCTCGTCGGTCACCTGCCACACATACCAGACACGACCGGTCGGGATGTCGGCGGCACCCGGGCTGATCTGGTCCGATCCATGGCGACGGCTCCGTTTGAGCAGGAGCCAGCGTGACGCCCGAACGGGCTTGAGGGTCGCCGTTACCCTGCGGGCATGCGGAACCCGTTCACGCGGGAGAATCTGGGCCGCCAGTTGCGCGAGGCCTACTCCATGGGCCGGCTCAACCTGATCTTTGTGCCGCTCATCCTGTTGGCGGGGCTGGCGGCCGGTTCGTTGCTCTGGCGTGGAATCGACGTCCGACTGGCGCAGAGTTCCGGTGGCATCGCGGGCATCGTGTCCATCATGGACTGTCAGCCGACCGGCCAGCGCCCAACCCGAGAAGTCGCCGGCGTCGATAGGTCGTGCCACGATGGCAGGGGTCCTCGTCCGTCCGGTTGATCACCGGGAGTCCGATTCGGTACTCGCGGTCAGACCTGTGATCCGGGTCTCGACGTGGCTCCCAGCTGACTCATAGGATCACCCGGCCCGGGCCAGAAGGTCCGGGTTCGCCGGTTCTTAGGGGACAATCCTGGTGTCCGAGACTATTCAGAACGACCCGCCAGCGGTCGCGCCGGCCACTCCGGCCAAGGGCGGCAACGGCCTGGCGATTGCCGGCTTCATCACCGGCCTCATCGGCCTGATCCCCTTGGGCCTGATCTTCGGCATCATCGGTCTGATCAAGGCCAAGAGGGTCAGCGGCAAGGTGCTGGCCATCCTGGGTATCGTCTTCGCGCTGGCGTGGATCGCGCCGGTCGCCATCGTCACGCCGCACCTCGTCAAGGCCAGCGACCCGGGCTGCCAGGCCGCCCAGAAGGTCAGCGACGCGTACCCCGACTCGAAGATCAACGCCGACGCCAGCAACCCGACCGCGTTCGCCGCTGACCTTCAGGCCATCTACGCCGGCCTGACCGACGCCGCGAACAAGGCCAACAACGCCGACGCCAAGGCGGCGCTGACCACCTACGCGACCGACTACGGCACCCTTCTTCAGGCGCTGTCGAACGGCCAGCAGCCGGCCGCGGACCTGGAGGCGAAGATGACCTCGGACGAGGACAAGGCCAACTCCGCCTGCGGCAAGTTCTAGGTCGTCACCCCAGGGCGGCTCCGTCGTGCGCCTGCACGACGGAGCCGCCTGCCGCATGCACGCCGCTGGAACCGGAAACCGTCAACCCTCCGGTACGGCCTTGAGCGGCGCGCGGTCGCTGCCACCGAGGTACGCGGCGACGACCCTCTCGTCGCGGCGGATGGCCTCGGGCGGGCCGTCGGCGATCACGGTCCCGAACTCCAGCACGACGATGCGATCGCAGATGCTCAGGACGAGGCCCATGTCGTGGTCGATCAGCAGGATCGACTGGCCGTCGTCCGCCAGCCCGCGCAGGCACCGGCCGAGTTCCTGGCTCTCCCGCCGGTCCAACCCGGCCGCGGGCTCGTCCAGGCAGATCAGGCGATGGTTGCCCACGAGCGCGCGGGCGACACCGACCAACTTGCGCTCGCTCTCGGAGAGGTTGTCGGGCATCGCATCGGCGGCCCAGTCCATGCCGACTATCCCGAGAGCCTCGTCGGCCTCCTGTCCGGCAGCGTGATCCGGGCGCAGCGCGTACCGCAGTTCGCGCCCCACCGCGGCGCGCGACGAGCCGCTCGCGTCCTGTTCCGCCGCCACCAGAAGGTTCTCGCGTACGTCGAGATCGTGGAACAGTTCGGTGCTCTGCCAGGTGCGGCCGAGCCCGCGGCGCGACCGCTCGTACGCCGGCAGCCGCCCGATGTCGTGCCCGTCCAGTTCGACCCGTCCGTCACTGGTCACGAAGCCGCCGACCGCGTCGAGGAACGTCGACTTGCCGGCACCGTTGGGGCCGATCAGGCCGACCAGTTCGCCGGCGCGCACCTCGAGCGTGACGTCGCGCAACGCGTGGACGCCGCCGAAATCGACCGAGAGTCCGCTGACGCTCAGCACGGTGGCGTCGCCTCGGGCGTTCGGCTTCCGCTGCCGTACCAGAAGGGGTGCCGGCGCTTCCGGTTCGCGCTCCGGCCGGCGCAGCGGGGGCCGCTTGTGCGTGCGCTTGTAGAGGTCGCCCGCGACGCCCTCGGGGTTCTGGATGAGGGTGAAGAGCAGGAGCACGCCGCCGAAGAGCAGGAACCAGTTGCCGCCCAGGCCGAACCACTTGTCCAGCGCGTACGGGAACAGGGCCTGGGCCGAGATCAGGCCCGCGAACACGGCACCCGATATCTGCGTGATGCCGCCGGCGTAGGCGAACGCGATCAGGCTCAGCGCGGTGAACGCGCTGAAGCGCTCCGGGCTCACCGAGCCGAAGTTGTACGCGTACAGACAGCCAGCAACACCGGCGATGAACGCGCTGATGCCGAATGCGGTCAGCTTGACCGTGCGTGGGTTGATCGCGGCGGCCTCCGCGGCGCGCTCGTTGGAGCGCACCGCGAGCATCCGCTGACCGAGCGGCCCGCGCCGCAGGTACCCGACGACCAGGCACAGGATGACCGTGGCGACCAGCGCGACCCAGCCGAACACGGGGCTGGGCTGGTTGCCGTCGAGCCCGCGGTAGGCCGCCCGTGGACCGAGGTTGAGCCCGGCCAGGCTGAGGTCGGGAACGGGCGAGCCGTTCGGCCCGACGCCCCAGGTGGTGTTGGCGAAGCCGAAGTTCGCGATCGCGACCGCGGCGGCGAGGGTGACCACCGTCAGGCTCACGCCGCGGACCCGCAGCGCCGATACCGCGGTGAGGAGCCCGATCACGACCGCGACCGCGACGCCCGCCAGCGCGGCGAGCGGGAAGCCGATGCCCGCGTCGACGGCGAAGTGCGAGATGGTGAAGCCGGCCGCGCCGGCCAGGGCGAGCTGGGCGACCGAGACCTGTCCCACGAAGCCCGTGAGGACGACCAGCGACAGGGCCATCAGCGCGCCGATCAGCGAGACGACGAGCGCTTGCCGGAAGTCGAACGGCAGGATGATGAGCGCCACGGCGCAGATCGCGGCGAGCGGCATGGCCACCGCGAGCAACCGCTGCGGGCGCGGTACCGCGGGCAGCCGCTGCTCGACAAGCTCGCCGCGGGAGGGCAGCCGGGCGCCGCGCAGGAACATCGCCACGATGATGATCACGAATGCGAGTAGCTCCTGGACACCGGGGATCGGAGTGCCGTCGGAAGTGGGAAACCAGGGCTGCACGGAGGCGTAGTTGATCAGCGAGTTGAGAATGCCGATGCCGAGCCCCGCCGTGCAGGCGATCCCGAACGAGGTGAAGCGCGCCAGCAGGGCCGCGGCGAGCGCGGGCACGATCTGCAGCGGCAGGGTCACGGAATCGAGTTGGGTGACCGAGGCGGCGAGGATCCCGATCCCTCCCGCGATCAGCGAGGTGATCAACGTGTTCACCATCGAGATCAGGTTCGGCGACTGACCGGACAGGATCGCGGCGGCCTCGTTCTCGGACGCCGCCCGGGTGGCCAGCCCGAACCTCGTCCACCGGTACAGGGCCCACAGCGCCGCAGCCAGCACGACGACCATGCCGGCGAGAATGAACCTGTCCACCGGTACGACCACGGTGGGGCTCAGCCGGACGATGTTCTGCGGCAGGATCTGCGGCGACGGCTTCTGGTTGGTACCGAAGGCGAGCAGCATCGATGCCTGGGCGATGAGCAGCACGGCGAGTGAGGAGACGAGCTTCGCCAGCGGCGAGGCGGTACGCAGCGGCCGGAACGCGAGCAACTCGATCAGCGCACCGACCAGCAGCACGAAGACCAGGCTGATGGCGAGCGCCGGCGCGGTACCCAGAGCGGCGATCTTTCCGCTCGTCAGCGCCCAGAAGGCATACCCGGCCAGCATGGCCACCGCGCCGACCGACACGTTGATGATGCCCGAGCCGCGGTACGTCGCCACCACGCCGAGGGCGATGGCGGCGATGAGCGCACCGGAGCCGAGGCCGAGCAGGATGAACAGGGGGATCAGTTCCACAGTTTGCTCCGCGGATGTCGGTGTAGCCCCGCACCGTCGGTGCGGGGCTACACGCTTCGGCTCATGAGGTCGGAGGCCTCAGCCAGCCGGCCACCTTGGTGAACTTGTTCTGGCCGCCGTAGTTGAAGAACTGGACCTGGTCGTTGCAGACCGCGGGGGCGTCCGTGTACTTGCCGCACTGCAGCGCTGGAGCCCCGAGCGCGAGCGGGCCCTTGAACTCCTTCGCCTTGGCGAGCACCGTCTGCGGAGTGATCTTGTCGTACCCGATCTCGTTCAGGAACTTGATGGTCGTCATCACCTGCGCGAACGCGACGATGTTCCAGGGATCGGGCGCGGCGTCGGGCGTGCCGTACGTCTGGGTCACCTTCGTGTACGCCGGCATGCCGGGATCGGTCGTGTCGCCGAACAGCGAACTCGCGATCGCGTACGTCCACAGCGGGAAGTCACCGAGGCCCGCCATCACCTGGCCGTTCAGGCACAGCGGCGCCGAGACGATCTTCTTGGAGTCGGTGATGCCAAGCTGCTTGAGACCCTTGGCCAGGTTCACGCAGCCCGCCGCGCTGCTGTACGGGATCACCATGTCCGCGGTCTGCGCGCCCGCGCTGGTGAGCGGCCCGATCAGGTCCGCCTGGCCCGAGCTGTAACCGACCGGCTTCACGGTGACACCGGCGGCCTCCAACCCTGACCGGATCGCCTTCGCGCCCTCGATGATGCCGGGTTCGTTGGGGTAGACCAGCGCCGCGGTCTTGGCGTGCAGCACCTCCTTGGCGTAGGTACCGAACGGGCCGAGCACATGGGTGGCGTCGCCGAACAGGATCGTGGAGTTCGGCTGTACGGCGTCGATCGGCGTGACGGCGACTCCCACGATCACCGGCTTGGCGCCGCCGATCGTGGAGTAGAACGACTGGGTGCCGATCGCCACGCCGCCCTCGAGGATCACCGAGACGTCCTTATCCGCGGCCAGCTTCTGTCCGCAGGTCGTGCCCTCTTCCTCGGCGGTGGCGATGAAGCACGTCTTGAGCTGGATGGGATGCCCGGCGACCCCGCCGAGCTCCGCGTTGGCGTATTTGACCGCGAGGTCGGCGCCGTTGGTGGCGAAGTGGCCGATCTCCACCTGCCCGCCCTGCTGGTTGATCCAGCCGATGTAGACCGGGGGAAGGCTGCTGTCCGCCTTGCCGCCCTTGCCTTCGGTGTACTTGACGTAGTCGGTGACGGACTGTGCGCCGTTTCCACCGGCGCCGGCCACCGCCGACACCCCGGGCGTCGCGGCGCCCGAGCCGGACGTGCTGCCGCCGCAACCAGCGGCGGCGAGGACGACTGTGACCGCGACTGCGATCGGGATTGTCCGCAATCCTCTGGGAGTATGTCTGCTCACTAACGTCCTCCTCTGCAGGCATTGCCACATTTAGACGTAAGAACGACGTCCAAGGACCGTTGCCCACCCCATCGGTGGCACCGGCCTCGGGTAAGGCCGAGCGCGGCGGGTGTGAGCAGGCTGGCGACATTGGTAGTGAGGCTCGCCTCGGTGAGACGTGCCTCCCATGAAACCACGGTCAACGATTCTGTCAACGATCTCGATCTGTATCATGTGATCAGGTTGCTCGACGGTCTGTGTCTAAATAGGACATTTAGATGGTGCTCAACGGGACAACACTGGAGATCGACGGCCTGGCGGCCGGCTACGACCGCGCCGCGGTCGTGCGTGACCTGAGCCTGACGGTGGCGCCCGGCGAGGTCGTGGCGCTGCTCGGCGCCAACGGTGCCGGCAAGACCACCACGTTGCGGGCGGTCTCGGGTCTGCTCAAGCCCATGGCGGGACGGATCCTTCTGGACGGCGCCGACCTCGGGGGCGTCTCCGCGACCGCCCGGGTTCGGCGCGGCATGGTGCACGTACCGCACGATCGCGGGATCTTCTTCGGGCTGACCGTGGCCGAGCACTTCCGGCTCGACGGCGTGACCTCCGACGAGCAGGCCGCGGCGTTCGAGCACTTCCCCGTCCTGTACGAGCTGCGAAGTCGCCGGGCCGGGCTGTTGTCGGGCGGCGAGCAGCAGATGCTCGCGCTGGCCCGCGCGCTGGCCCGCAAGCCGAGGCTGCTGCTTCTCGACGAGCTGAGTCTCGGGCTCGCCCCGATCATCGTCGAGCGCCTGCTCCCCGTCGTGCGGGACTTCGCGGTCAGGACCGCCACCGCCGTCCTGCTGGTGGAGCAACACGTACACCTCGCTCTCGAGATTGCCGACCGCGGCTATGTGCTGTCCCACGGAGAGCTCGTGGCGACCGACACCGCCGCACGGCTGCGCGAGGACAGTGCGCTGCTGGCCACCAGTTACCTGGGCGAGCAGGCGCGATAGGCCGCTGACGCGGCGGTTGGTTTCCGTCTGGCAAAAACCGAGACCACTTGAAGGGGCGGGCACTGCGATGCTGTCCGCATCGATGACGACGCCGGCACCGCTGTCGCGACGCCGCCAGCGCCGGAGGGTGGCGAACGCGGATGGCTATCGACCAACGCGTACGGGAAGGCGACCTGCTGTGGACTCCGAGCCCGGAGTGGATCGAGCGCACCAACATCGTCGCGTTCACGCGCTGGCTGCGCAACGAGCGTGGCATCGACTTCGACGTCACCGACCACCGCGGCTACGACAAGTTCTGGCGTTGGTCGGTGACCGACCTCGAGGGCTTCTGGGGAGCGATCTGGGACTACTTCGAGATCCAGGCGTCGGCTCCGCCCAGCCGGGTGCTCGGGCGCCGTGAGATGCCGGGTGCCGAATGGTTCCCGGGCGCACGGCTCAACTACGGCGAGCACATCCTGCGGCAGGAGCGGGCCGGTACCGCCGCGCTGCTGTACCTCAGCGAGGACCAGCCCCTCACCGAGCTGTCCTGGGCGACCTATGCGGGACAGGTGCGTACCGTCGCGACCAGGCTCCGCGAGCTTGGCGTACGGCCGGGGCAACGCGTCGTCGGGTACCTGCCGAACATCCCCGAGGCCATGGTGGCGATGGTCGCGACGGCGAGCATCGGAGCGGTCTGGGCCGGTTGCGCCCCCGAGATCGGTTGGCGCGGCGCCGGCGACCGCCTCGGCCAGCTCGACCCGACGGTGCTCTTCGCGGTCGACGGCTACCGCTACGGCGGGAAGACCCACGACCGCCGGGACGAGGTCCGCAAGCTGGTGCGCGAGCTCGACACCTTGCAGCACGTCGTGTACCTGCCGCGGACGTTCCCCGCCGAGCCCATGGTGGTCGACGCCACGGTCGCCACGATGTCCTGGGACGACATGGTCGCCGGTCCGCCGGTGGGGCCGCAAGAGTTCGCGTGCGAGCAGGTGCCGTTCCACCACCCGCTGTGGGTGTTGTTCAGCTCCGGCACCACCGGCCTACCGAAGGCGATCACCCATAGCCACGGCGGAATCCTCATCGAGCAGCTCAAGCTCCAGCACCTCGTCATGGACCTGCGCCGCGGCGACCGGCTGTTCTTCTTCACCAACATGAGCTGGATGATGTGGAACTTCATGGCCAGCGCGCCCCTGCTCGGCGTGGTGCCGATCCTCTACGACGGCAACCCCGCCCATCCGGAGCCGGACGCGCTGTGGCGGATGGCGCGGGACAGCCGGGCGACGATGTTCGGCACCAGCCCGGCCTTCATCCAGCTCATGTCCCAGCACGGAGTCGTTCCGCGGGAGCGTTACGAGTACCCGGAGCTGCGCCAGGTTACGCCCGCGGGCGCGCCGGTCTCGGCGCAGCACACCGCGTGGATCTACCGCAATGTCGGGTCGGACGTCTGGGTGTCCACGGGCAGTGGCGGGACGGACTGCTGCACGGGGTTCGTCGGCGGAATCCCGACGTTGCCGGTCTACGCCGGAGAGATGCAGGCGCGGTCCCCCGGTGTCGCCGCCTACGCGTACGACAAGGAGGGCAGGCCGGTCGTCGATGAGATCGGCGAGCTCGTCATCACCGAACCGATGCCGTCGATGCCGGTGTTCTTCTGGGGGGACGACACCGGCGAGCGCTACCGCGGGAGCTACTTCTCGCACTATCCCGGCGTCTGGCGGCACGGTGACTTCTTCCGCGTCAACGGGCGCGGCGGTTGCTTCGTACCGGGCCGTTCCGACGCGGTGTTGAATCGCGCCGGCGTACGGATCGGGACCGCCGAGATCTACCGGGCCATGGAAGGCATCGCGGAGGTCGTCGATTCCCTCGTGGTCAACCTCGACCAGGACGGCGGCACCGGCTTCATGCCGCTGTTCGTCGCTCTGCGGCGCGGCTACCGGCTCGACGAGGCCCTTCGGCAGCGGATCCGGACGCAGCTTCGCAGCGAGTACAGCCCTCGGCACGTGCCGGACGAGATTGTCGAGGTTCCCGGCATTCCGCTGACGATCACGGGCAAGAAGCTGGAGGTGCCGATCCGCCGGATCCTCAGCGGTACGCCGGTCGACACCGCGGTGGACCGGCGGTCGATGGCGAATCCCGAGGTGCTGGAGGCGTTCGTCGCCTACGCGGCCGCGCGGTCAGCGTCTCATGAGGGCGGCAACACCGTTGTACGCCAACCGACGAAGGAGCAGGCCACATGAAAGCTGTCCGGTTGCACGCCTTCAACGAGCTTCCGAAGGTCGAGGACGTTCCCGAGCCGACGGTCACCGGCCCGTTCGACGTGATCGTGCGTATCGGCGGCGCCGGGCTGTGCCGTACCGACGTGCATTTCATGCAGATGGACCTGGGGGACCGGTCCCACCTGCTTCCCATGACGCTCGGGCACGAGAACGCCGGGTGGGTCCAGGAGGTGGGTTCCGCGGTGACCAACGTCGCGCCGGGAGACGCGGTGATCTGCCACCCGGTCATCCCGTGTGGCCTGTGCCGGGCGTGCCGTGACGGCGACGACGTGCATTGCACCGACCGTCGCTCCACCGGCCTGGACCACGATGGCGGTTTCGCCGAACTGCTCAAGACCTACGCCCGGTCGGTCATCAAGCTGCCTCACGGGGTGGAGCCCGCGGAGGTGGCCGGCCACGCGGACGGCGGGCTGACCGCGTACCACGCGGCCAAGAAGGCGAACACCATGGGCCTGCTGTATCCGGGCAGCCGCACGGTCGTGATCGGCGTCGGCGGGCTCGGGCACGTCGGCATCCAGGTGCTCAAGGCGATCAGCGCCACCGAGGTGATCGCCATCGACGTGGTGGAAGAGGCGCTGGAACTGGCGAAGGAGTGCGGCGCGGACCACACCGTGCTCGCGGGCGACAAGCAGGTCGACACGGTACTGGAGATCACCGAGGGACGCGGCGCCCAGGCCGTCCTCGACTACGTGGGTGACCACGGCTCGACGGGCGCCGGCTTCCGGATGCTGGCCCGGGCCGGCAGCTACTTCGTCGTCGGGTACGGCGAGATGATCGAAGTGTCCACAATGGACCTTATCCGTACCGAGCGCAGCTTCGTCGGCAACTTCATCGGGCGCTACAACGAGCTCGCCGAACTGATGGCTCTGGCCAAGCAGGGCAAGGCGAAGATGCACTCGCGGAGGTACGACCTGGAGGCCGGTCCCGAGGCGTTCTCCGACCTCATGGCGGGGCGCATCCGCGGCCGGGGCATCCTCGTACCGCGTTGACTCGTGCTGTGACCATCCACCGCCTGCTGATCGCCAACCGGGGAGAGATCGCCGCCCGGATCATCCGAACCTGCCAACTGCTGGGCATCGAGACGGTGTTGGGCGCGTCGGAGGCGGATCTCGCAAGCGTGCCGGCGCGGCTCGCCGATCAGGTGGTACGCCTCGGGCCGCCACCGGCGGCCGCGAGCTATCTCAACGTGGGCGCGGTCGTGGCCGCCGCCCGAGCGGTCCGGGCGGACGCGGTCCACCCGGGCTACGGGTTCCTGTCCGAGAACGCGCGCCTGGCCGAGGCGTGCGAGCGGGCCGGGATCGTGTTCATCGGCCCCACCGCAGAACAGCTCAGGGTGGTCGGCGACAAGCTCGCCGCCCGCCGGTACGCCGTGGACGCGGGCCTTCCGGTCGTCCCCGGCGGCGAGGTCGGCGACTTGGCCGGGGCCCGGGCGCTCGCCGAGCGGTTGGGTTGGCCCGTGCTCGTGAAGGCGGCCGGCGGCGGCGGTGGCCGGGGAATGAGTCTGGTGACCGGGCCGGCGGCACTCGAGTCGGCGCTCGAACGAGCGGCCTCCGAGGCCGGCGCCGCGTTCGGCGACGCCCGGCTCTATCTCGAGCGGTACGTGACGTCCAGCCGCCACGTGGAGGTGCAGGTCCTCGGAGACGGGACGCACACCGTGCACCTCGGCGACCGGGACTGTTCGATCCAGCGGCGGTACCAGAAACTGGTCGAGGA
>Ga0207661_10000725_pt1 | contig 21483 bp, 23 predicted proteins | sample KBSC713LmetaG_FD_184337 | JGI IMG/M metagenome (GOLD analysis project Ga0207661, IMG submission 184337) | Corn rhizosphere microbial communities from Kellogg Biological Station, Michigan, USA - KBS C7.1-3L metaG (SPAdes) (version 2) | ecosystem: Host-associated > Plants > Roots > Rhizosphere ...
CGATGTCCTGGCGCGCATCGAAGTAGCGCTCCACGCGCTTGCCCACGTCCACCAGCTCGCCGAGCATCTTCTCGTCGAGGCACGCCATGTGCCGGCGCTCGTCCGGCACCTGGGTGCGCACCGCTCCGCGCCCGCCCGGATCGGGCACGTACTCGACCTCCTTCGGCGAGATGCTCTCGCGCACCAGCTCGCGCGTGACCTTGCTGACGAGGTAGTCGTCCGGCGTGACCTCGCCGCCGACAACCGCCAGGCCGAGGCCCCAGCTCGCGTTGATCGCCACCATCGACGGGTCGCCGCTCACCGGGTTGCACGTGAACATCACGCCCGAGCGAGACGCGTCCACCATCAGCTGCACGGTCACGCCCATCGCGGGCTCCTCGGCGGCGTCGCCGAGCCGCGCGCGGTACGAGATCGCCGGCGGGCTGTAGAGGCTGATCCAGCAGTCGCGCACCGCGTCGCAGATGTGTTCGGCTCCGCGGATCCACAGATAGGTCTCCTGCTGGCCCGCGAACGTGGCCTCCTGCGAGTCCTCGCCGAGCGCGCTCGAGCGCACGGCCATCGGGGCGCCGTCGAACTCCGAGTAGTGCGACGCGATCTGGTCGCGCACCGCGTCCGGCACCGGCGCCGAGCGCATCTCCTCCGCGATCGAGTGCGAGGCGGCGTTGACGTTGTCCACATCGCCCGCGGCGGCCCGCTTCATCGCGCTGTCGATCGCGCCCTGCAACCCCGCCTCGCGCACGAACAGCCGGAAGGCCTCGCACGACAGCGCGAACCCCGGCGGCACCGGAATCCCGGCCGCTATCAGCTCACCCAGCGTCGAGCTCTTGCCCCCGAATTGCCCGGCGTCCGCCGAGCGCAGCTCCGCCAGCGGTCGGGTGAGCTCGCCGGACACGGGGCCGCTCAGTCCGCGGCGCCGTCGAGAATAGAGACCGTGCCCGCCGTCCCGTCCACGCGAATCATCTGGCCGGTGCGGATCAGCGAGGTCGCCCGACCGGTGCCCACCACCGCGGGCATGCCGTACTCCCGGCAGACGATCGCCGCGTGCGACATCACGCCGCCGATGTCCGTCACGGCCGCCTTGATCTTCGAGAAGATCGGCGCCCAGGCGGGGGAGGTGATCGAGCACACGAGGATCTCGCCCTCGCGAACGTCGGCGATCTGATCGACCGTCTTGACCACACGCGCCGGACCCTCCGCGGTACCGGGTGAGGCGGGAGCGCCCACCAGCTCGGTGGCGGCCGGATCCTGCTGGCGCGCCCACTCCTGCACGCGCTGCGTGGTCACGCCCCAGAGCATGATCGTCATCGGGTCGGTGACCGTCTCGGGCGCGATGCCGACGGCGGGCGGCGGCGTCCAGTCGCCGAGCTTTGCCAGCAGCTCCTTGCGCCGCGCGACGATCGGCGGCCAGAAGCTCGGGCCGCGCGGCGCGCCCCCGGTGGCCCAGCACAGCACCAGCTCATCGAAGGCGCTCATCACCTCGTGGCGGCCGAGCTGGAAGATGTCCTCCGCGTCCTCGAGGAAGTCGTTGCGCGCGAGCAGCTCGCCGAACTCCCTCAGCTTGTTCCACCAGCGCGTGAGGAACCAGTAGTCGCAAAAGAACTTGTGCTCCTCGACGTACGGGAACACCATGCGCGAGAGCGCGAGCAGCTCGTCGAACGGCTGCTTGATCTCGTCGGGCAAGAGCTCGCGGTACTCGGTCGCGAGGCGGTCGCGCTCCGCCACGATCTCCTCCGTCGGGCGGTCGATCTTCTCGCCCGCGTTGAGCGCGTTGATGTGCCCGATCAGCGATGCGTACGGGATCGCCGGCTCGTCGAGCCAGCTGCGGTAGTAGTGGTACAGGCCGTCGCCTGTGGCCATGTTGAACCACGGGTCCTTGGTCTGCTCGAGGTCCTCGAGCCAGGCCTTCCCGGCATCTGACTGCGACAGCTCCGCCTCGATCTCCTCCGGCGTACGGCCCTCCACGAAGGCGCCGTCCACACCGTCATCGATCGCGCGGCGCGCCAGACGGCGCAGCTCGGCGTCCGGCCTGAACAGGAGAACGTCGATGCCCGCGACCATCTGCGCGATGTGCTGCTCGGGGATGTCCGGCAGGTTGGCCTTGCACAGGTCGGAGAAGGTCGAGTAGGTGCCGTAGCCGAGCAGCAGGAACTCGAAGTGGCGCTGCCACATCATGTCGCCGAGGCGCAGGCAGCGCTGGTAGGAGTCGAGCACGTCGATGAACGCGGTGTTGCGCCCCTCCTCGTGCATCACCTCGTCCGGCTCGTACTCAGGCAGTTCCGGCACACGCAGGTTCGTGATCTCGTCGATCAGCCCGCGGACCTTGTCCTTCCACTTCTCGTAGAGGTCGGCCCAGTTCTCGTAGTAGTAGCCGGCGCGGCGCTGGAAGAACTCGACCCGCTCGGCGATCTTCTCGGGGTCGGTGACCGGGTTGCCCGAGATGTACACGTAGCCGTTGATGATCCGGTAGTCGATGCCCATGGCGGGCGGCACCGCGAACACGCGGTTCTGCCACGCGCCCACCGCCTGGTAGGGGCTGTCGATGCACTGGACGTCGAACGCCGGCATCGGCACCGGGAAGTGCATCGAGTTCCAGAACCAGAAGCGCTTCTCGTCCGCCTCGCGCCGATCCTCGTCAAAGAGCGCGTAGTACGGATACATCTCCTCCCAGCCCTCGCAGCCGGGCGGAGTCTCGATCTCGTACGGGCTGGGGAATGCCCCAGCTATGGGTGTCGACGTGGCCAATCCGTCCCCCTCCAGGTGAGTTAGCCCTTGTATACCTCACCGGGCCAGGGGGGTGTCAACCAGCCTTAGACGTCTCAGCCGCCGCCTCTGTCAGAGCATTGAAGAGACGGCTGCGCTCGTCGGCCTCCGGATGCCATTGCACGCCGAGCACCCAGGCGCCGTTCTGCATCTCGATCGCCTCGATCATTCCGTCCTGCTGAGCGCGCCCTGTGACGACGAGACCGTCGCCCAGCTCGTCCACCGCCTGGTGGTGGTGGCAGCGCGCGGTGTGCAGCTCCTCGCCTGCCGCGCGAGCCGCGAGTGAGCCGGGCTCGAGCTCGACGGTGTGGTCGGTGCCGTCGAAGGTGCCGACCACGCGGCGGTGCGGCGCCACGCCGTCCACCTCCGGGATGTGCTGGACGAGCGTGCCTCCCCGCGCCACGTTGAGCGCCTGCATGCCGCGGCAGATGCCCAGCACCGGCAGCTCGCGCTCGATCGCCTCGTTCAGCAGGGCGAGCTCGAAGGCGTCGCGGTCGGGATATGTGGACTCGGTCTTGGGGTCGCGCTCCTGGCCGTACACCGCTGGATCGATGTCCGCGCCGCCGATCACGAGCAGGCCGTCGATGCGGTCGAGCAGCTCGAGCGGATGGCGGTCGTCGACGGGAAGCAGCACGGCCACGGCGCCGGTTCGCTGCACCGACGCGACGTAGGCGTCGGCCACGAGGTGCGCCAGCTGGTCCCAGAACGACCACTTCGCGTTCTCGCGCACCGCACAGATTCCGATCACGGGGCGGCTGTTTGTGTCTTCCACAATGCGCGATGATAAAGGCGTCACAGCCAGACCTTTGGAGGACCCATGCCCCAACTGCAGGTAATCGAGCCGGCTACTGAGCAGGTCCTTGCCGAGATTCCGTCTGCCGGTGTCGAGGAAGCCGACGCCGCCATCGCGCGTGCCAAGGCCGCGTTTCCCGAGTGGCGTGATGTAGCGCCTGGCGATCGTGCTCGGCTGTTGCGGCGGTTCGCGTCCCTGGTCGAGGAGCGGGTGGACGAGCTGGCCACGCTCGAGGCGCGCAACGTGGGCAAGCCGATCGCCGACGCCCGCGGCGAGGTGGGCATGGTGGCCGACGTGTTCAACTACTACGCGGGCGCGCCCGAGCGGCTGCTGGGCGACACGATCCCGGTGGCCGGCGGCATCGACATGACCTTCCGCGAGCCGCTCGGGGTGGTGGGACTGATCACGCCGTGGAACTTCCCGATCGCGATCGCGTCCTGGAAGCTCGGGCCGTCGCTGGCCGCGGGCAACACCGTGGTGCTCAAGCCCGCCGAGCTGACGCCCCTGACCGCCCTCGAGCTCGAGAAGATCGCGCTCGAGGCCGGGCTGCCCGAGGGCGTGCTGAACGTGGTGGTGGGTCCCGGGCGCGTGGTGGGAGAGCACATGGTGCAGCATCCCGACGTGGCCAAGATCGCGTTCACCGGCTCCACCGAGGTGGGCAGGCGGATCGGCGCGCTGGCGTCCGAGTCCATCAAGCGCGTGACGCTCGAGCTGGGCGGCAAGTCGGCAAACGTCGTGTTCGCGGACGCTGATCTGGAGAGGGCGGCGGCGTCCGCCCCGCTGGCCGTGTTCGGCAACTCCGGGCAGGACTGCTGCGCGCGCTCGCGCATCCTCGTGGAGCGCTCCGCGCTCGACCGCTTCATGGACTCGCTCGAGGAGGCGGTGGAGGCGCTGCGGGTGGGCGACCCGCTCGACCCGGACACGCAGATGGGCCCGCTCATCTCGGCGCAGCAGCGCGAGACCGTGTCGTCCTATGCCGACGGCGACGCCCCGATCGCCATCCGCGGCAGCGCACCCGACGGCCCGGGCTACTGGTTCCCGCCCACGGTGCTGTGCCCGGTGTCGAACGACGACCGCGCCGCGCGCGAGGAGATCTTCGGCCCGGTGGCCGCGGTGATCCCGTTCGACAGCGAGGAGGAGGCGGTGAGGCTCGCCAACGACACGATCTACGGGCTGTCCGGCTCGATTTGGACGCGGAACGGCTCCCGTGCGCTGCGAATGGCGCGCGCCCTGGAGAGCGGCGCACTGTCAGTGAACTCGAACACCTCCGTGCGCGTGACAACGCCGTTTGGAGGGTTCAAGCAATCGGGTATCGGACGTGAGCTGGGACCGCATGCGCTTGAGCACTACACCGAAGTGAAGAACGTGTTTGTGGCTACTTCGTAGCCAGTTTCGAGTATCGGGTTTCGAGTTTCGAGTTCTATGCGCGCGATTGTTGTCAGTGAGTTTGGTGGGCCCGAGGTTCTTCAGGTTGTCGATGCTGAGCGGCCTTCGCCGATTCCCACGGAGGTGCTCGTGGAGGTTCACGCCGCGGGTGTGAACCCGGTCGACTGGAAGACGCGTGAGGGTCGTGGCGCCGCCGGCGCGGCCGGGCCCCCGCCGTTCATCCTCGGCTGGGACGTGGCCGGCGTGGTCAAGGAAGTGGGCCGCGGGGTGACGATCTACGAACCGGGCGACCGGGTGTTCGGCATGCCGTGGTTCCCGCGCGCGGCGGGCGCGTACGCGGAGTTCGTCACAGCGCCGTCACGGCAGTTCGCGCGGATGCCGGACGGCCTGGCGTTCGAGCAGGCCGCCGCGCTGCCGCTGGCGGGCCTGACCGCCTGGCAGGCGCTGATGGACACGGCGCAGCTCGGCAACGGCCAGACCGTGCTGATCAACGGCGCGACCGGCGGCGTCGGCCACCTGGCGGTTCAGATAGCGAAGGCGCGCGGGGCGCGCGTGGTCGGGACCGCGCGGTCGGAGAACCACGACTTCCTGCGCGAGCTCGGCGCCGACGAATGCGTGGACTACACCCAGGTGGAGCTGCAGGACGCCGCCAGCGACGTCGACTTGGCACTCGACTTCGTGGGCGGCGACGCTTCACGCGCCGCGCTCGACACCGTGCGCGAGGGCGGCATGCTCATCTCGGTTCCGGGCGGAGTCGACGACTCCGTGACCGCCGAGGGCGAGAAGCGCGGGATCCGCGTGACCGGCATCCTGGTCGAGCCCGACGGGCACGCACTGGGCGAGCTTGCGGGGCTGAACGTGCACGTACACGAGACGCTGCCGCTCGAGGAGGCCGCGCGGGCCCATGAGCTGCTCCAAGCCGGCGGCCTGCGCGGCAAGCTGGTCCTCACTTTGAAGTAAGAGAGAGCCGGGGTCCCCCGGGACCCCGGCTCTCTCAATTCGGCAGCTCCCGTTAGCCGCCGAAGTCGTAGCGCGTGAACGACGAGCCGAAACCGATGATCAGGTTGTCGGCCTGCGCGGCGAAATTGCCGCTCGCTCCCGAGCTACCGCCGTTATCGAGGGCGATCTGCGTGATCACCGCGTCCGGGTTGTCGGTCATGAAGGCCGACAGCGACAGCGGGTTGTCCTGTCCGCCCGGATCCGAGATGTTCGTCTCGGTCGTCGAGAACCACTTCGCCCCCGGGGCGAATCCGTCCGCGTGGTAGCTCTGCTGAGCACCCACGGTCACGCCGTTCAGCGCGGGGGTGAAGTCCAGGTTCGCGAACCCGCTCGCGAAGTGCGAGTGGGCCGTGAGCCCCGTCACCGTGATGTGAATACCGGGCGCCTGATTGCCCTTCAGCACGTTCACGCTGTAGTCGTACGCCAGCGCCTTGAGTGTGTTGAGCTTGACGCTGTCGAACGCCTTGGCGGCGCCGCACGCGCCCTGCACGGTGTTCGAATCGACGCCGACGCCGGTCAGGTTCAGGGTGCCCCTCGCGACGGTTGCGCCGCAGCCGGGGCCGCCACCGGTCAGGTAGAAGCCCTGGTCACCGGTGCCGCTCGTGGGCGGAGCGGTGTTGCTGCCCAGGTCCGGAACGACGACCACCGGCACGCCGGGGTTCGCGCCCGGAGCGCCCGGAGCTCCCGGAGCTCCCGAGTCGCCGCGATCGCCCTTATCGCCCTTCGGGCCCTGCGGTCCCTGGTCGCCCTTGGGACCCTGCGGGCCTTTGCCCGCGCGGAGCTTGGCGTTGAGCTTGTGCTGGACCGACTTCGAGAGCCGGTTCATGGGGATGGTCCCCTTGGCGATCTTGTGACCGTCGATGAAATGCTTTGCTGCGAACGCACTGCCGCCGAGCGCCAAGAACAGGGCGCAGAAGGCGACAGCCATTGAGGGCGTCGGCCTCAGGTGCTTCCTCATAGCGAGTCCTCCCGTGGGGTTTGAGGTAGCCATCCTTTGATCAAGTCCGTGCAATTCGCCACTTGCTTGGTCAGCCGCCTGACAGCAGTCAAGAGTTGTTGTTTGCTTACGGACAGATCGCCCGCTCGCGTACGATGCGCCGTCAATGACCCGTCGCGAGATCCACTCCTGGCTGATGGATATGGACGGTGTGCTCATTCGCGAGGACAACGCGATTCCGGGCGCCGCCGAGTTCATCCAGCGGCTGAAGGACGGCGGCACGCCCTTTCTCGTCCTCACGAACAACTCGATCTACACGCGCCGAGATCTGGCCGCGCGGCTCCGCGCCGTGGGCCTCGACGTGCCCGAGGACTCGATCTGGACCTCCGCCCTGGCCACCGCCGGCTTCCTCCAGGACCAGCGCCCCGACGGCACGGCGTTCGTGATCGGGGAGACCGGGCTGACCACCGCGATGCACCAGGCCGGCTACACGCTCACCGAGCGCAACCCGGACTACGTGGTGCTCGGCGAGACGCGCACCTACAGCTTCGAGCGCATCACGCAGGCGATCCGGCTGATCGACAACGGCGCGCGCTTCATCGCCACGAATCCGGACCCAACCGGACCCTCCAACGAGGGGTCCCTGCCCGCTACCGGGTCGGTCGCCGCGCTGATCACCCACGCGACGGGCGTGGCGCCCTACTTCGTCGGCAAGCCCAACCCGCTGATGATGCGCTCTGCGCTGAACGCGATCGATGCGCACTCGGAGTCCACGGCGATGGTCGGTGACCGCATGGACACGGACATGGTGGCCGGGCTCGAGGCCGGTCTCGAGACCGTGCTCGTGCTCACCGGCGTGACGACCCGTGAGAGCGCCGAGCGCTTTCCCTACCGTGCCTCGCGAATCGTGGATTCGGTGGCGGATCTCGTGGAGGAAGTGGCGAATTAGCTTCGCTCTGTACCCTCGGCGCAGTGGCCCGAGATGGCGCAGTTCTGATCGCGCAAGGTGTTTCCCGGCGTTACGGCGAGGGCGACGCGGCCGTCGACGCTCTCCGTGACGTCGACGTTTCCATGGAGCGCGGCCGCCTCACGGGCGTCATGGGGCCGTCCGGTTCCGGCAAGTCCACGCTGATGCACATCCTTGCCGGGCTCGACCGCCCGACGGCGGGCACTGTCGAGCTGGACGGCACGGACATCACCAAGCTCGACGACGACCGGCTCACGAAGCTGCGCCGTGACCACATCGGCTTCGTCTTCCAGTTCTTCAACCTGCTGCCCATGCTCGATGCCCGCGAGAACATGGAGCTGCCGCTGGCGATCGCCGGCGAGCGCCCCGACAGCGAGTGGTTCGATCAGGTGGTCGAACAGACGCGCCTGGGCGACCGGCTCACGCACCGGCCGTCCGAGCTGTCAGGCGGCCAGCAGCAGCGGGTGGCGATCGCGCGGGCCCTGCTCAACAAGCCGAGCGTCCTGTTCGCGGACGAGCCCACGGGCAACCTCGACTCCTCGGCGAGCGGCGAGATCCTCGACCTGATCCGGCGCTCGGTGGACGAGAGCGGTCAGACCGTGGTCATGGTGACCCATGATCCGTATGCCGCCGCCATCGCGGATCGCATCCTCTTCCTCGAGGACGGCCGGCTCGTGCGCGAGATGACGGACCCGAGCTCCGACGACATCATCGGCGTGATGAAGGAGCTGGGCGCGCAGTGATCCGCTTCTCGCTACGCGGCCTGGCCTCGCGCAAGCTGCGCTCGGTGCTCACGGCGCTCGCGATCGTGCTCGGCGTGGCGCTCGTCAGCGGCACCTACGTGCTCACGGACTCGATCACGAAGGCGTTCGACTCGATCTTCCAGACGGTCTACCGCGGCACGGACGCGACGATCACCGGCCGCAACGCGCTCGACAACAACGCGAGCAACGTCGGCGGCGGGGACAGCAGAACGCCGTCGTTCGACGAAGCGCTGCTCGCGAAGGTCCGCGCCCTGCCCGATGTGAAGGCTGCGATCGGCGGCGTGGCCGGCGAACCTCATCTGGTCAAGAACGGAAAGGCGATCGCGTTCGGCGGTGCGCCAAACCTGGGCTTCAGCGTGGATCCGAAGTACCCGCAGTTCTCATCGCTCAAGCTGTCGAAGGGCTCCTGGCCCGGTCCGAATCAGGTGGTGGTCGACACTGGCACGGCCAAGCACAAGAGCATCCACGTCGGTGACTCGATCGGGGTCCAGGCAGAAGGGCCGATCGTTCAGATGAAAGTGGCCGGACTGGTGAAGTTCGGCTCGGCCGGGTCGCTCGGAGGGGCCACCCTGGCGGGCTTCGACATCGCAACGGCCCAGGCGCTCTTCAACAAGAAGGGCAAGCTGGACGACATCCGGGTGGCCGCGCGCACCGGCGTCTCGCCCCAGCGGCTGGTCAACCAGATCAAGCCGATCCTCCCGGCAGGCACGCAGGTGAACACCGGCGAGCAGCAGGCGCAGAAGGCCGCCGACTCGACCAACAGCTTCCTCACCTTCTTCAAGACGTTCCTGCTCGCGTTCGCGGGCATCGCGCTGTTCGTCGGCAGCTTTGTGATCGCCAACTCGCTGTCGATCACGATCGCGCAGCGCACGCGCGAGTTCGCCACCTTGCGCACGCTCGGCGCCAACCGGCGGCAGATCCTGCGCGCCGTCCTGGTCGAGGCCTTCGTGATCGGGCTGCTGGCCGCGGTGGTCGGCCTGTTCGTGGGCTTCCTGCTGGCGAAGGGCCTGTTCTCACTGTTCGACGCCGTCGGCTTCACGCTGCCGAACAGCGGGATCGTGTTCGAGGCGCGGACCGCGATCGTGGCGATCCTCGTCGGCGTGATCGTGACCGTGGCGGCGAGCCTGCGGCCGGCGATCCGCGCCACGCGGGTGCAGCCGATCGAGGCCGTGCGCGAGGGTGCCACTCTGCCGGAGACGAGCACGCCGCGGCGGCGCTTCATCCGCGCGCTCGTGCTCACGGTGCTGGGCTTCGCGGCGATCGTCTACGGCCTCTTCAAGCCCGGCCTCGGCACCGGCGGCGTGCTGGGCTGGATGGGCATCGGCGCGCTGATGGTGTTCGTGGGCGTCGCGCTCCTGTCCGCGCGCTGGGTGCCCGCGCTGGCGGAGGTGCTGGGCTGGCCGGCGGTGCGGATCGGCGGCGCGGTGGGCCGGCTCGCGCGCGAGAACGCGCGGCGCAACCCGCAGCGCACCGCCTCCACCGCGTCCGCGCTGATGATCGGCCTGGCGCTCGTCACGCTCGTGGCGATGCTCGCGGCCGGCATCATCAGCAACTTCAAGGGCGCGGTCAACTCGCTGTTCGTGGGCGACTACGTGGTGACCGCGCAGAACAACTTCAGCTCGCTCCCGGTCAAGGTCGGGGACACGGTGGCGAAGACGGCGGGGGTCACCGCCGTCGCCAGCGTGCGATCGGACGAGGCGAAGATCTTCGGCAGCAAGGACCAGCTCACCGCGGTCGACCCGACCATCGGCAGCACACTCGCGCTGAAGTGGAAGCAGGGCTCGCAGGCGGTCCTGTCATCTCTCGGCGAGGACGGTGCCTTCACTGACGACGGCTACGCGAAGGACCACCACCTGCACATCGGCTCGCCCGTGTCGTTCCTCACGCCCACCGGCAAGACCGTGAACGTGACGATCAAGGGAATCTTCAAGCCACCGGCGGGTGGCTCGCCGTTCGGCCCGATCACCATCTCGAGCGCGCTCTTCGACCGCTCCTTCCAGCTGCCGGAGAACATGTTCACGTTCATCAAGATGCAGGGTGGCGAGTCGGAGGCCAATCAGGCCGCGCTCGAGCGGCAGCTGAACGGCTTCCCGAACGCCAAGGTCCAGAACAAGTCGAAGTTCGTGGACAACCAGATCAGCGGCCTGAAGTCGACCCTCAACATCCTCTACGTGCTGCTCGCGCTGTCGGTGATCGTGAGCCTGTTCGGGATCGTGAACACGCTCGTGCTGTCGGTGTTCGAGCGCACGCGCGAGATCGGGATGCTGCGAGCCGTGGGCATGACGCGCCGCCAGACGAGGCGCATGATCCGCCACGAGAGCGTGATCACCGCGCTGATCGGGACGGTTACCGGGATAGCGCTGGGCATCGTGCTCGGCGCGCTGCTCGCGGCGCGGGTCGACGAGATCAACTTCTCGATCCCGGTGGGATCGCTGATCATCTTCGTGGTCGCGGCCGTGATCGTCGGCCTGATCGCGGCGATCTTCCCGGCGCGTCGCGCGTCGCGCCTGCGCCCGCTCGAGGCGCTGTCTTACGAGTAGCGGCTCCCAGCCGTCGCCAGGTGTCCCCCTTTGAGCATCAAATACGTGCGCTGGGGATGACAGTTGGGCGCGGAGGCTGAGCGCTAGCCGGCGGCCGCGACTTCGAGCACGACTTTGCCGAGCGCGCCGCGCTCCTCGATCAGGCGCATCGCCTCGCCCGCCTGCTCGAGCGGGAAGCGGTTCCCGACGATCGGCTTCACGTGGCCGGAGCGGATCATCTCGTCGAGCTCCTCGGCCAGCTTGGCGGTGAAGTCGGGCTTGGACAGCACGTACGCGCCCCAGCCCGCGCCCACCACGTCGAGGTTGTTCAGCAGCAGCCGGTTGACCTTCACCTCGGGTATCGAGCCGCCGGTGAAGCCCACGACCACTGCCCGCCCCTCCTCGCGGAGAGAGCGCAGCGAATCGGTGAAGCGGTCGCCGCCCACCGGGTCGAGCACCACGTCCACGCCGCCGCCCGCGAGCTCCTTCGCCTGCTGCTTCCAGTCGGCGTCCGAGCGCACCACGTGGTCGGCGCCCGCCTGCTTTGCCACCTCTTCCTTCTCGTCGCTCGACACGACCGCGATGGTCTTGGCGCCCAGCGCCTTCGACACCTGCAGGCTCGCAGTGCCCACGCCACCGGCGGCACCGTGCACGAGCACCCACTCGCCGTCGGCGAGGCGGCCGCGGTACTTCAGCGCGAACAGCGCGGTGTGGTAGTTGAGAACCAGCGCCGCACCCTCGGCGAAGTCGAGCTCGTCAGGCAGCGCGAACGTCATCGCCGGCGGCGCCACCGCGCGCTCCGCCATCGCGCCGAGCAGCGTCATGGCGGCCACGCGCTGCCCCGGCTCGAACCGCGAGTCCGAGCTCTCCATCACCACGCCCGACACCTCGGCGCCGGGCACGAACGGCAGGTCGGGCTTGAACTGGTAGAGGCCGCGCGACTGCAGGACGTCCGGGAACGAGACGGCCGCGGCCTTCACGTCGATCACCACGCCCTGCCCGGGAGTCGAGAAGTGGCTGGTCCCGGGCTCCGGCGCGTCCACGACCTTCACCGCGTCCGGGCCGTCGAGCTCTGCGATCTGGAGGGCGCGCATTGGGGGCGCGAAAACTACAGCGTTTGACCCGTACTTTCCCTTGATGACGAGGCGGGCTTCGCCGCTTAGGTTGGGCGCGAGACAACGAATGGAGATCGAGATGGCACCGACCGAGTCCGCACTTGCCACCCTGCAGGGCAGCTACCTGACGCCGCGCTTCGACGAAGCGCGCGTGTATTCGCGGCCACGGACGTGATGGACCGGACCGCCAGCGAGGCCGCGGCCACCGAGGTGGTCACCGTGACGTCCGACGATCGGCTCGCGCTGGCGGCGCGGCTGATGACCGAACACGACATCGCGCACCTGGTCGTGCTCCACGCGGAGACCGGCAAGCCGGCGGGCGTGGTGTCCACGCTGGACGTCGCCGGCGTGATCGCCTGGGGCGAGGCCTAGACGGGCGCTTCGCTGCGGAAGGTGTTGCGCAGCGTGCCGATCCCCTCGATCTCGACCTCATAGACGGCGCCGTCCGTGAGGTAGCGCGGTGGATCCATCGCGTCGCCGACTCCGGACGGTGTGCCCGTTAGCACCAGATCGCCCGGCTCCATCGTCATCGAGGTGGTGATGTACTCGACCAGCTCCGGCACACCGAAGATCAGGTCGTCCGTGCGGCTGTCCTGCATCGTCTCGCCGTCGAGGCGGCCGGTGATGGCCAGATCGGGCGCCGTGCCGCCCAGCTCGTCGGCGGTCACGATCACCGGGCCGAGCGGTGTCGCGTGGTCCCACGCCTTCCCCGCCGTGAACTGTGCGGTGTGGCGCTGGAAATCGCGCATCGACACGTCGTTGGCGGCCGTGTAGCCGAACACGTAGTCGCCCGCGTCCTCGGCGCGCACGCGGCGCGCCGCCTTGCCGAACACGAACGCCAGCTCTGCCTCCCAGTCCACGCGGTCCGACTCAGGCGGCAGGGGAACGTCGGCAAACGGACCGGTGAGCGACGTGTGCCACTTCGGGAAGAGCATCGGGTAGTCGGGAGGCGGCCGGCCGGTCTCCGCCGCGTGCGCGCGGTAGTTGAGGCCGACGCAGATGATCTTGCCGGGGCGGCCGACCACGGGCAGGAGGTCGCCGGGCTCCACTGTCTCGCCCGCCTCGATCCGGCCGGCGGCGAGGAGCTCGGGCAGGTCCCAGAACTCGCGCCCACTCGCCATCGCCAGCGCGTACGACCCGTCCTGCTCCACGAGCACCTTGGGAGAGCCGTTAACCACTGCTCGCGCGAGCCGCATACCGGCAGTTTCCTACGCTTTGACGATCGAGGTCGGCATCTACACGTTTGGCGAGGTACGCGGCGAAGGCGTGAGCGCGGCGGAGCGTATCCGCGATCTGATGGAGGAGATCGAGCTGGCCGACCAGGTGGGGCTCGACGTGTTCGGGGTGGGCGAGCACCACCGGGCCGACTTCGCCGTGTCGGCTCCCACAGTCGTGCTGGGCGCGGCGGCCGCGCGCACCGAGCGCATCCGCCTCACGAGCGCGGTCACGGTGCTGAGCTCCGCGGATCCCGTGCGCGTCTTCCAGGAGTTCGCCACCGTGGACCTGCTGTCCGGCGGCCGGGCGGAGATCATGGCCGGGCGCGGCTCTTTCATCGAGTCGTTCCCGCTGTTCGGCTTCGACCTCGAGGACTACGACGAGCTGTTCGCCGAGAAGCTGCAGCTGCTCCTGAAGCTTCGCGGGTCCGAGCGGGTCACCTGGTCGGGCGAGTTCCGCGCGCCGCTTGACGACCAGCCCGTCTACCCCCGGCCGATCCAGGAGCCGCTGCCGGTCTGGGTGGCCGTGGGTGGCAACGCGGCATCGGCAATCCGCGCCGGCGTTCTCGGCCTGCCGATGGCGCTGGCGATCATCGGCGGTCAGCCCGAGCGTTTCGTGCCGTTCGCGGACCTGCACCGCCAAGCCGCGCTCGAGATGGACAAGCCGGCGCCGGCGCTCAGCATCAACTCGCACTCGTACATCGCCGACAGCTCGCAGCAGGCGGCGGACGAGTACTTCCCCTCCTACGCGGCGATGATGAACGCGATCGGCCGCGAGCGCGGCTGGGCGCCGATCCGGCGCCCGGATTACGACGCGCTGCGCTCGCTGCGCGGCGCGCTGGTGGTGGGCTCGCCCGATGAGGTGGTGGAGAAGATCCTGTTCCAGCACGAGCTGTTCGGGCACCAGCGCTTTCTCGCTCAGATCAGCGTGGGCACCTTGCCGCACGCCCAGGTGATGCGTGCGATCGAGCTGCTCGGCACTCAGGTGGCGCCACAGGTGCGCGCCGAGGTGGCGCGGCGGGAGGCCGAGGCGGCCTAGGTCTGGGCTGGGCGCGGCCGCCGCGATGTACGCGGCTTGGCGGCCAGGCCATCGCCGTCAACCGTGGCGACGATCTCGCGCAGCGCGGCGATCTCAGCCGCGAGTGCGGCCCGGCCGGCCTTCGTCGCCGAGATCCAGGTGCGCGGCTTCTTTCCCTCGAAAGCCTTTTCGACCTTGATGTAGCCGGCCTCCTCGAGCGTGGCGAGGTGGCGCGACAGGTTCCCGTCGGTCAGGTCGAGCAGTTCCCGCAGGGTCACGAAGTCGACGCGCTTGACATCGGCGGCCGCGGTGAGGATGCCGAGCCGCGCTGGCTGGTGGATTGCCGGGTCGAGGCGCGTGGTGGGATGGGTCATGAATCGTGAACGCTGATTGCGATCGCCGCGAGGCCGAGTCCGAACACGATCAACCCTATGCCGGGTCGGCCGCCCTCGAGCACGAGCGCCTCGCTCAGGCCGCCGGCGAGCAGCGCCGCGAGGCCCACAGCCGGCAGCCCGGACAGGAACGCCGCGAGAGCTGTGATCGCGGCGACGGCGAGGATCAACGCGCTTGCGCCGGTGACGATCGCGATCGCGACGGCGAGCACAGCAGCCGCGGCACGGAGCATCCTCAGGCGCGGCGACACCTGCACGCCGCGGCTGTGCACACGACGCACGAGGGCCAATCGCGCGAGCACGAACAGTGCGAGCCACGCAAGCCACGGCAAGCCGGGGTGGGGCCAGGCTTCCATCACCGCCCCGCGCGCGGCAATCACGAGCCCGAGCACGAGCAGTGCGGTTGCCGGCAGCAGAGCGGCGCGCCGAGCGCGGCGGCGGACGTCCGCTACCAGGCGCAGGCGGGCCTGAGCAGGCGTGTGTGAAATCTGACCTTTGCGTTGCAAAGTTCTTGGTAGATTAGCCGAGTAATGACTTTGTATTACAAAGTTCTCTGCATTAGGAGATGAATCACATGCTCAACCTGCTCGGCATCAACTCCAGCACCCCCATCAAGTTCATCCTCGGCGCACTCCTGCTCGGCCTTGGAGTAACGCGCCACGCCGTGGTATTGATCGCGATCGGGGCCCTGCTGCTCGCCTTCGCGCTGGCAACCATGGGGCGGGCCAAGAACGCCTAGCCCGCCTTGTCCCAAGACCAGCGCAGGAGTAGGCTCGGTCGTGGCTCGGTCGGAGCCTGCGCGACGCCCGAGCTGGCTTCTGGTCCGAACGGACTCGCTGCGTTCCTAGCGTTCCGGCCGCGACGCTCGGGCCTCTCGACTCGCCGGAGGTGAGGCATGCGCGAATTCAACGTGCGTAGCCGCGAGAGCAACGGCGACCTGGTGCTCACGGTCGTCGGGGAAGTGGACATCGCGACCATTGGTGGCCTGCACCGCGCACTCGAGCGAGCGCTGCGGACAGCCGCGCCTCGGATCGTGGTCGACCTCGGCGAGGCCGGCTTCATGGACGCGTCGGGTGCCGCTCTCCTGCTGCGCTACGACGCGCTCACCCGCGCGTACGGCCGGACGCTCGTGGTCGTGCGAGGAGCACCCTGCATCGACCGGCTCCTCGAGCTCACCGGGGTGGCCCACCGGCTCGTGATCGTCGATCGGGCGCCGACGCAGGCCGCCTAGGCGCCGTTCTCCCGCCCATCCTCGCTCCACATCAGCGGGAAGAACGCGTCGTCCATCTCGGTCTCCCCCGGCCGGCGGTACTTCGAGTAGATCGGGTGCGGGTGGTCCGGGTTCCAGCGCGTGTCGGCGGCGATCATGTGGCTCACCACCGAGCGCCGTTCGCGGTCCGACCGCTCGTTCTTCGGGCTGCCGTGGAACGTCCAGCCGTCGTGGAACGCGGCGCCGCCCGCGGGCACCTCGATCGGCACGAGCTCAAGCTCCGCGTCTGACGGCATCGACGCGCGCACGTGCGCGAGCCAGTCGTCGGGCGCGTGGAAGTCGCCGCCCAGAGGCGCGTGCGGCCAGTGGTTCGAGCCCTTCACGTAGTAGATCGTGCCCGTGTCAGCGCTCGTGTCATCGAGCGCCATCCAGCACGTGGTCATGTTCGGCGGGTCGAGGTGGTCGCAGTACGCCGCGTCCTGGTGGCAGAGCAGGGGCTTGCTCGACGGCGGCTTCCAGATCAGGTTGTCCTGCGCAAGGCGGAGGCCCGGTAGTCCCGCCAGCCGCGCGCCGAACTCGGCGTTGCGCTCGGCGAGCACCGTGGCCGCCACGGTGCGATCTGACTTCCACGCGTTGCAGAGCTGGCGCGTGAGGTCCGGCGGCGTCTCGCCCGGCACGTAGTTGACCTCGTCCGGCCGCAGGCCCGTCTCCCACCGGTGCTCGAAGCAGGCGGCGAAATGCTCGCGCAGGCGCTCCACCTCATCGGGATCGAGAAAGTGCTCGAGCACGACGAAGCCGTGGCGCCGGTACGCCTCGATCTGCTCGGTAGTAGGCCGCATGAGGCGACCTTAATGCCTGCGGAAAAACCACATACATGCTGCGGATCACCTCCGATGTCCAGATCGCTCCAAAAGGGTGAACTGGACGAAAGCGAACTCAGGAGGATTGGGATGGGTAAGAAGCGAGTGTTCAGTTGGGGTGGGATCGTGGCGAGCGCGATTCTGATCGTCTTCGGCATCGCGACGATCGTGATCGCCGTGAACGGCCGCTCCGAGGTCCGCAAGGACATCAAGCAGGAGGCCGTGGTCGGCTCGCCCGACATGACGCCGAAGGCCATCCAGGCCGAGGCGCAGAAGGCGGGGCTCAAGAACATCACGGTCCCGAGCTGCTCGGTGGCAAACCAGGCCATCGACACGGGCCAGAAGGCTCATTGCTTTGCCAAGTACATGCGCATTCACGCGCTCGAGGCGACCGGCGGTCTGACCTACGCCCAGATGCCGCGCTACGCGACGGCTGACGGCAAGGGAACGAACGACGCTGCCGCGGCGGTGAAGGATCCGAAGACCGGCCAGCCGCAGGACAACGGGGCCCGCACGGTGTGGATCAACGAGACGGCCCTTTCGACCGCGCTCAACACGTCGTACTTCGCGGAGCAGGTGTCGCTGTTCTCGATCGTGATGGGAATCGCACTGCTGCTCACAGGCATCGGCTTCATGGTCCTCTGCATCCGCCTGCTGATGCCGGCGGAGAAGGTGGAGCATGACGTGGCGCGGACTTCCCCCGACCGGGAGAAGGTTGCCGTCGCCTAGAGGACGGACGTCCCATCCCGTCCGCGAGCGCGCCGGAGACATCTCCGGCGCGCTTCGCTTTCAAAATGGGGATTTGCGGGCGCGGTGGTGGGTAATCGGCCATTCACATGCGCATCGCGCCGACAGCCCTCAGCTCCGACCGCCTCTCCATCTACCTGAACGACCACCTGGCGGGCGCGACCTTCGGCAGCGAGCTGGCGCGACGAGCCGCCGGTCAGAACCGGGGGACCGAGTTCGAGGCCGAGCTCGAGCAGCTCGCGACGGACATAGACGCCGACCGTGCCGAGCTCGAGCGGATCATCGACACGCTGGGCAAACCGCGCGACCAGATCAAGCCGAGGCTCGCGTGGGCCGCGGAGAAGGCCGGCCGGCTGAAGCCGAACGGCCAGCTCACGGGTTACTCGCCGCTGAGCCGCGTAATCGAGCTGGAGGGCCTCGCCAGCGGGGTGCAGGGCAAGCTGCTGCTCTGGCGCGCGCTCCGCACGATCGCGCCGCGCGAGCCCGGCCTGGGCATCACCCAGCTCGACCGGCTGATCAGCCGCGCCGAAAGCCAGCTCGACCGGATCGGCGCGCTCCAGCGGCGCGCCGTGGAGGTCGCGCTGGCGCCGGACTCCGGCGGCTAGGAAACCGGGCAATTCGCCCGGGCCGCGAGGCGCCCGGACGTCCGCAGACTGTCCACTGGGTTGGCGGATGGGTGTGAGCCCCCTAGCGTAAGGACGGCATGGCTCCGATCCGATCCTCGCGCCCCGCCCCGCCGGCTGGAGGAAGAACCTTCCGCTGCGCGAGCTGCGACTTCCCGATCACGCTGCTCGAGGCCGACGAGGCCCCCGCCTGTCCTCGGTGCGGCGGCAAGCGCTTCGAGCGGGCCTCGATGTTCTCCGACGAGACGATGGTCCTGCCCGCCCCCGGCTTCGAGGCGCGGCCCTTCTGGCTCGACGACGTGCGCGCCACGCTCGCCGGGAAGGGTCCGCACGTGGCCTGGGAGTCGGACGATGAGATCGAGGTGGTCCGGGTCGCCGACGGCATGACCAACATCGGCCGGAGCTTCCAGGCGCAGGTGCAGCTGGCCGACCCCACGGTGTCGCGCCGGCATGCGGTGATTCACCGCAACGGCGAGGAGACGATCTTGTTGGACGACCACAGCCTGAACGGCGTGTTCGTCGGTGGTGAGCGCGTGGACTGGCGGCCGCTCGAGGACGGCGACGAGATCGAGATCGGTAGTTTCCGCCTGCAGTTCATAGACGCGCGCTGAGACAAACACCGACGGACTAGATCCTGGCCAAGCGCTCCCCCTCGCACCGGCACGTCGGACGCCGCGCGCACGCCCGCCTCGGGGCCCTCCGGCGGCGCCCGCGGGTCGGCAGCTTCGCCTTGTTCGCCGCGGTGGTCGGACCCGGCCTGCTGGCGGGTCTCTCAGACGACGACCCGGCAGGCATCACCACCTACTCGATCCTCGGCGCGAAGTACGGCTACCGGCTGCTGTGGGTGCTGGCGCTCTCGACGATCGCGCTGATCGTGTTTCACGAGCTGGGCGCGCGCATGGGCATGGTCACGGGCAAGGGACTCGTCCGCCTCGTCCGCGAGCGCTACGGGCCGCGGCCCACGGTGGTGGCGCTGTCCGCCCTGCTGCTCGCCAACCTCGGCACCACCTGTGCCGAGTTCGCCGGCATCGCCGCGGGCATGGATCTGCTCACCGGCCTCACCCGCTACGTGAGCGTGCCGGTGGCGGCGATCGCCATCAGCGTGCTGGTGCTGCGCGGCTCGTTCCACCGCGTGGAGCACATCCTGCTGATGCTCAGCGCAGTGTTCGTCACGTACTTCGTGTCGGGTTTCCTGTCCCACCCGGATTGGGGCGCCACGGCGCACGGGTTGGTGGTGCCAGGAATGCCGCTCACGCGCGACGCCGCCCTGGTGGCCGTGGCGACGCTCGGCACCACGCTCGCGCCCTGGGGGCTCGCCTTCATCCAGTCCTACACGGCGGACAAGCGGCTGCCGGTCGACGAGCTGCGCTACGAGCGCATCGACGTGATCCTGGGCGCCGTGATGACCGGCATCATCGGCCTGTTCGTGGTGGTGGCCTGCGCGGCGACCCTGCATCCAAAGGGGATCGAGGTGAAGGATGCGCGCGACGCTGCGGAAGCTCTCCAGCCGCTCGCGGGCTCGGCCGCGGCGCAGCTGTTCGGCTGCGGGTTCGTGGGTGCGGCGCTGCTGGCGGCGGCGATTGTGCCGCTCTCCACCGCCTACTCCACCGCGGAGGCGTTCGGGCAGAAGGCTGACCTCGACGACTCCTTTAAGGACGCCAGGCTCTTCTATCTGGCGTACGGGCTGGTGGTGACCGTCGCCGCCGCCCTGGTGCTGATCCCCGGAGCGCCGCTCGTGCCGATCCTGTTCCTGTCGCAGGCGCTCAACGCGGTGCTGCTGCTTGCGGTGCTGCCGTTCATGCGCGGCCTTGGGCGCGACGCCGGCTTGATGGGCGCGTACCGGCTCCACGGCCTCGACTCGTGGGCCACGGGCGTGGCGCTGGCGCTGGTGGCGGCGTCCGTGGCCGGCCTCGCGCTGCTGACGGTGTTCTAGCGCGCTCAGTGCACCAGGTTCTTGAGCAGCACCATCAAGAGTCCAAGACCGACGGCCACCAGCGCGCTGATCACCGACTTGATGGTGGCCTGCCCCATCGCGCGGCCGGCCAGATAGCCCCACGCCGCCAGGTCCGCGAGGCCGACCGCGATCGACAGCGTGATCGAGGTCGAGCGCTGGAACACGCCGATTGCCCCTAGCACGAGCGGAACGAGCGGAGCCAGCGCCGCCGCCACGAGCGGCCACTCCTGGCGGGCCGCCGAGCTCACGAGCTCGCGGGTGCGCATCGTGTCGCCGGCCGTGCGGCGGCTCAGCACCTGGGCGTACACGTGCACGATCCAGAACACGAGCGACGTGGTCAGCGCACCGGCGGCGATCTCCCCGGGCCCGGCCTTCTTGTCCTGCGAGAGCGCGGCCACGACGGCCAGCACGAGGATCGTGCCGTAAACCGCATCCGCCACACGGCGCCCTTGCTCCACCGCCGCAGTGGTGCCGGCTAGGTCTGTCCGAGCGCGCAACGGCGCAAGGATCGCGTGGCGCGCGGGCGATCGCATCACCCGATCCGGATGACGCGGCTCGTCACCCCTCAATCGGCTCCAGTACCGGGCGGCGCACGTGCTCGTAGACGATCGAGGTGTTCACGTCGGCCACCTCGCGGCGCTCGGTGTGGCGGTCGATCACGAAGCCGTAGAGGGCGTTCGTGTCGGGCACCGCCAGGTGCGGCAGGAAGTCGCTCGATCCCGAGACCACGAACAGGCCGATCAGCTCGGGCAGGGTCGCGACCCAGTTGCGGAAGGCCCTCGGCCCGCAGCGAGCGCACGCGTTCCGAGGAGGTCGACGGCGACACGTGGACGGCCTCGGCCAGATCGCGGTTGCTCAGTTCCGGCGCATGACCGTACAGGTGGCAACCCCGACCCGCACCGTCATCGTGCTCGACCGCGCCCTGCCCAAGGGCCTTGCCGCGAACGCCGCGGCGGTCGTATCGCTCACGCTGGGCGCCCAGCAGCCGGCGCTCGTGGGCGCAAACTTCACAGACGCGGCGGGCGACCACCACGCCGGCCTGTTCCCCACGGGCCTGCCGATTCTCGGCGCGGTCACCCAGGAGCTCGCGGAGATCCGCCGGGCTGCGCGCGAGCGCGGGCTGTTCGTGGTCGACATGCCGTCGTTCGGCCACCAGACCAACGACTACGGCGAGTTCCGCGCCTCGGTGGCCGCCACTCAGCCGGATGAGCTCGTGTATCTGGGA
>Ga0207661_10000727_pt1 | contig 21473 bp, 20 predicted proteins | sample KBSC713LmetaG_FD_184337 | JGI IMG/M metagenome (GOLD analysis project Ga0207661, IMG submission 184337) | Corn rhizosphere microbial communities from Kellogg Biological Station, Michigan, USA - KBS C7.1-3L metaG (SPAdes) (version 2) | ecosystem: Host-associated > Plants > Roots > Rhizosphere ...
GATTTTCCGTGCGTTCGCCTTTAGTATTTTCGGCCGGATTTCGTCGCGAATGTCGAGCTTGGCGAAATCGGACAGCCAGCGATCCGGCGTGATCACTGGCCAGTCCGAGCCGAACAGCATCTTGTCCTGCAAAATCGAGTTGATGTAGCGCACCAAAATCGGCGGAAAATACTTTGGCGACCAGCCGGAAAGGTCGATATGGACGTTCGGCTTGTGGGTTGCGACCGATAGCGCCTCCTCCTGCCACGGGAAGGAGGGATGCGCGAGGATGATCTTGAGGTCGGGGAAGTCGGCGGCGACGTCGTCCATGTACATCGGGTTGGAATATTTCAGCCGCATGCCCATGCCACCGGGCATGCCGCTTCCGACGCCGGTTTGCCCGGTGTGAAACAGCGCGATCGCGCCGCCGTCATTGATCGCCTCATAGAGCGGATAGGCCATGCGGTCGTTGGGATAGAAGCCCTGCATGGTCGGATGGAATTTGAAGCCGCGGACGCCGTATTCCTCGATCAGCTTTTTCGCCTCGCGCACGCCAAGCTTGCCCTTGTGCGGATCGATCGACACGAACGGGATCAGCACATCGAGATTCTCGGAGGCGACCTCCAGCATCTCGTAATTGTTGTAGCGGCGGAATCCGGTCTCGCGCTCGGCATCGACCGGGAAGATCACCGCGGCGATGTTCTTGGCGCGATAATAGGCTGCCGTCTCCTGCACGGTCGGCGGATGCTTGTGCGGCGACTTGAAGTATTCCGCCATCTGCGCCTGGAAGTCGTCATAGCCGTCGTCGCCATGCATGCCGCAGGGCTCCTCGGCATGGGTGTGGATGTCGATCGCTGTGACCTTCTCGATGTCGGGCAGTTTGAGCTTGGGCATGGGCGTTTCCGGTTGCGAACGAGAGCTGCGGTAAATTGATTATACGATATAACGAATTTCGCACGCGAAATCTGATGAGGCCGCGGGGCCGGTTCCAGGGCCGAATCCACCTTTGACATCAACCGGACGCGGTTGAGGCGGAAATTGCGGCAGAAGGCCCTGGTTGCATTGACATTTGGGTCTCTGGTGCTAGAAACCGCGCCGTCCCGGGCGGGATTGCCGCCAGCGGGGTAAATCCTATTTTTTGCGATATCCGGCCTCAACTCGGGCCTCTCAACGCATCAGGACAGGTCCCATGAAGGTCCGTAACTCGCTGAAATCGCTGCGCGGCCGCCACCGCGCCAACCGCCTGGTCCGCCGCAAGGGCCGGGTCTATGTGATCAACAAGGTCCAGCGCCGCTTCAAGGCGCGTCAGGGCTGATCGGTTACGGGCGAGCGAAAATCACAGGTCTTTGACGTCGCGCTGCTTTGCAGCGCGCTTTCGCATGTCTATCCTTTGCGGATGGCATGGAGACTCTCTCAGGCAATTCTCGTTGCCGCGACGCTGGCGCTCGCGCCTTCGATCGCGCTGGCACAGGCCCCTCCGAAGCCCGGGCCTGACGTCAGCAAGCAGCGAAAGCTGCCGGAGGCTCCGAGCAAGCTGCCCAAGGTCGACAAAGCCAAAGGCCTGGACTTCCTGTTCGGCGCGCTGAAGGCTGCGCCCGATGAAGTCAGCGCCAAGCATGTCGAGGCGCGGATCTGGGCGATCTGGCTGCAGACCCCGAGCGATACCGCAGCCCTGCTGATGACGCGCGCCAAGGCGGCGATGGATGCCCAGCAGACGGATGTCGCGCTAAAATTGCTCGACGCCGTCATCAAGCTGCGCCCGGACTATGTCGAAGCCTGGAACCGCCGGGCGACGCTGTATTACCTCAAGAACAATTACGCCCGCTCGATTGCCGATATCCAGCAGGTCCTGGCGCGCGAGCCCCGGCATTTCGGCGCGCTCGCCGGCCTCGGCATGATCATGGAGGACCTCGGCGACGACAAGCACGCGCTGGAAGCCTTCCGCAAGGCGCTGGCGATCAACCCGCACCTGGAAAAGGTGCCGGAATTGGTCAAGCAGCTCAGCGAGAAGGTCGAAGGCCGCGATATCTAGAGTTCGCGCGGCTCTCGCCACCGAGCGTTAACCAACACTTGAAAGCCATCGCTGCCACGGCGGAACGCTGCTCGTTAAGGCGCGCTTAACCGTCTATATTTCCCGGCAGGAGCAGCAGCCATGAAACGCTTGATGTTGGCGGCCTTGATGCTGATGGCCGGTCCCGTCAATGCTGACGGGCTCTACTGGGTGGCTGGCAACAACGCGACCCAGAAATGCGACATCGTTAGCAGCAACCCCGTCATTGGCGGTGCCGCCGCAGATAACGGTGGAGGCTACTGGTTCGGCGATGGTCCGTACCGGTCGCGCGCTGACGCCAAGCTCGCCCGCTCGACCATTGCCGCCTGTCCCAAGACCGACGATGACGAGAAGGGCGCTTCCGACAACGGCAAGTGACGCGTGGCCTTCGCGTTCCGTCGCAGGCGAGGGATCGCCGATACCAGCCTGGTGATTTCAGTGCAGGACGTTGGTGCCGCGTTCCGCAAAGCCGTAATGGGCGGCGGCCGCATAAAGCTGGGCAATTTCGGCTTCCAGATGCTCGTTGACCATCAGCAGCGCCTTCAGCGCGCCGCGAAGGTCGCCATTGCAGCTGGCCACGATTTCGTCGATGACAGCTTCAGTCGGTCCAAAAGTCATCGATCTTCTCCTGCTTTCCCTGCGGACTAATTTTTCGGCGTCCGAACCTGTTCCGGTGGATAACGAGGTAGGCCGGACGACGATTTCCCTTTAGTCACGTGCACCCAGCCGTCAGGGAAGGTGCTGACCATGGTTATAAAATGGCCGACGACGCCCGTATGACAGGGCCCCGTAATAATACGGGAAAACTCTACAATTTTGTCGCGAAACCGGTGTGTCGCTGCGACGTGCTTGGCTGGCCTGGCTGGTGCCCAGCGTTTGCGGGAAATCTCAATGATTCCAATTATCGCAGTGGCCGCTTTGGCGCTACTCGCGCTCGCCACACAAGCGGGCTCATTCGTAATCGCGCGGATTTATCCACCGCTGGGGAAAACTGTCGCCGTCACCGCCGCAGCCTTGAATGTGGTCGAACTCGGGCCGGAAGATGCCGGTGGCCCCGCGATTCTGCTGCTGCACGGGGCGAGTTGCAATCTCGAGGCGATGCGACGGCCGCTCGGAGAAATGCTCGCCAGACATCATCGCGTGATGCTGATCGACCGTCCCGGGCACGGCTGGAGCCCGCGCGAGCGCGAGACGGATTCGACGCCGCAAGTCCACGCGGCCATGATCGCGGAGGCGCTCGAGAAGCTCGGGCCTGGCCGCGTCATCGTTGTCGCGCATTCGCTCGCAGGCGCGCTCGGCGCGCGGCTGGCGCTGGAGTATCCGGGTCGCGTCGCCGGCCTCGTGCTGCTCGCGCCGGTGACGCATCCCTGGCGCGGCGGCGTCGGCTGGTACAACGAGGCCGTCACCACGCCGGTGATTGGTCCGCTGCTCGCCTACACCATCACGCTGCCGCTCGGGCTGCTGCTCGCGGACATGAGCGCTCGCCACGTCTTCCTGCCGCAGGTAATGCCGCCTGGATTTGTCAATGACAGCGCGGCGCCGCTGCTGCTGCGTCCGCGCGAGTTCGTCGCCAATGCACGCGATCTCGTGTCGCTGAAAGAGGCGGTCGCCGAGCAGGCGCCGCGCTATGATGAAATCAGGATGCCGGTCACGGTGATTGCGGGCGATGTCGACAAGACGGTGTCGACCAACATCCACGCCCGCCCGTTTGCAGCCGCCGTGCCCAACGCGAAACTGATCGTGCTGCCCGGCGTCGGCCACATGATCCAGAACGCCGCGCCGGATCTCGTCGTGTCGGAGATCGAGGCGATGATGGGGAGGATCGCCCAGGGCGCGCCTGCAGCTGCGGCGGCGAATTAGAGGCCACAAGCAAAAGCCCCGGCCATCAGCCGGGGCTTTTTTTCATCCGCGTGCTCGCCCGCGCTACTTCTTCTTTCCGTCCTTGTCGAACTGCGAGACGTAGGCCCAGAGGTCGTTGGCCTCCTTCTCGTTCTTGATGCCGGCAAAGGCCATCTTGGTCCCCGGGATCTTTCCCTTGGGGTCCTTGATGTATTCGAGGAATTGCTCCTTGTTCCAGGTGATGCCGGAGTTCTTGTTGGCGTCGGAATAGGAATAATTCGGCGCGCTGCCGGAGTGACGGCCGTCGAGCCCGTTCAGCTCGGGGCCGACCTTGTTCTTGGCGCCTTCGCCGATCGAGTGACACGCCATGCACTTGTGGAACGAGGTTTCGCCGGCCGCGACGTCCTGCGCCTGTGCACTGGTGGCGGCGGCCATGGCGGACACGAGGATGGCGACGCTAAAGGTAAAATTCTTCATGGGTTGCTCTTTGGATTGATCGATGGGAAGGCGGCTCGATAGATGGGTAGGCGCGGCCGTTTTGGCACGGCCGGCTTACGAGGGACAAGCCCCGAAACCTCGACAGGTTTCACAAACGCCCGCTTGTCTCAGACAGAAGTCGAAACTTGCGGCCTGTTCGACTTTCGAATGAGCTGGGAAAGCAGGCTGAGCCGTGCTTGACTTGTCCTTGCAGGAGCTATCTTGGCAGGCGCGAAGCCGGAGGGACTATCCATGGCCATCATGATGCCGGAGGCCGATCATGCGACGCTGGCGCGCCGCGCGCAGATCGTAACTCACTTGCGCGCGATCGTGCCGGGCGAGGGCGTGATCGACACGCCGGCCGAGTTGCGCGCCTATGAGTCCGACGGGCTCACCGCCTATCGCCAGCCACCGATGGTGGTGGTATTGCCCGATACCACCGAGCAGGTCTCGAAGATCCTGAAATATTGCCATGAGCAGGGCATCAAGGTGGTGCCCCGCGGCTCCGGCACGTCGCTCTCCGGCGGCGCGCTGCCGCTCGCCGACGGCGTGCTGCTCGGGCTTGGCAAGTTCAAGCGCATCCGCGAGATCGATTTCGACAATCGCGTGGTCGTCACCGAGCCCGGCGTCACCAATCTCGCCATCAGCGAGGCGGTGGCGCATGCCGGCTTCTACTACGCGCCCGACCCGTCGTCGCAGATCGCCTGCTCGATCGGCGGCAATATCGCGGAAAATTCCGGCGGCGTGCATTGCCTGAAATACGGCATGACCACCAACAACGTGCTCGGCTGCGAGATCGTGCTGATGACGGGCGAGGTGCTGCGCATCGGCGGCAAGTCGGCCGAGAATGCCGGCTACGACCTGATGGGCATCATCACGGGCTCGGAAGGCCTGCTCGGCGTCATCACCGAGATCACGGTGCGCATCCTGCGGAAGCCGGAGACGGCGCGGGCGCTGATGGTCGGCTTCGCACAGGTGGAAGCGGCCGGCGAATGCGTGGCGCGGATCATCGGCGCCGGCATCATCCCTGGCGGCATGGAGATGATGGACAAGCCCGCGATCCACGCCGCGGAAGCCTTCGTCCATGCCGGCTATCCGCTCGACGTCGAGGCGCTGTTGATCATCGAGCTCGACGGTCCGACCATCGAGGTCGATGAGCTGATCGGTCGCGTCGAGGCGATCGCGAAGGGCTGCGGCTCGGTGACCTGCCAGATCTCGACCTCGGAGGCCGAGCGCAACCTGTTCTGGGCCGGCCGCAAGGCGGCGTTTCCGGCCGTCGGGCGCATCTCGCCCGACTATCTCTGCATGGACGGCACCATTCCGCGCGGCGCGCTGCCGAAGGCGCTCTCGCGCATCCGCGAGCTCTCGGAGAAATACGGGCTCGGCTGCGCCAATGTCTTCCACGCCGGCGACGGCAATCTGCATCCGCTGATCCTGTACGACGCCAACAAGCCTGGCGAGATCGAGAAGGCGGAAGCCTTCGGCGCCGACATCCTGCGCTGCTGTGTCGAGCTCGGCGGCGTGCTCACCGGCGAGCACGGCGTCGGCATCGAGAAGCGCGACCTGATGGGCGAGATGTTCTCGGAGATCGACCTCAAGGCGCAGCAGCGGCTGAAATGCGCCTTCGATGCTGAGGGCCTGCTCAATCCCGGCAAGGTGTTTCCGACCCTGCACCGCTGCGCTGAGCTCGGCCGCGTGCATGTCCATGCTGGCAAGCTCGCCTTTCCGGACCTGCCGAGGTTTTAGGGCGGGCTCATCGGCGCGTGGGCCCGTTAAAGGTCAGAGGGATCGGCCAGGCTGTCCCCAGGCGGCCCCGTATTCTCCACCGTGCAGTCATGCTTTGGTCAAAACTGCATTGAGTGTTAGGTTCGTGACACAGTGGAAATCCGAACCGCCCTCCTTCGGGGACTTTTGGGGGGAAAGGAGCGCCAATGAATTCCACGACAACCGCCAATACGCGCAACCCGGATGACGTTCTGGTCGCGCGGGCCGATGAACGGCTGGCCCATGCCTATGAACAGATCGCGCGCGCGGATGACCAGCTTTCGCGCGTCACCGAGCAGCTTTCGAGACTGGAGCACGCGCCTCCGCGGCCGCCTTCGGCGGTCCTGCGCTCGCAGCCATCGCGTGGCGGGTCGGCCTTGCGCGGCCTCGCAGGCGTTGTCCTGGCAGTGGGCATCGGCGCGTCCGCGTATACTTTGCAGGCCTCGCCCTATGCCGAAGCCGCGAAGGCGATGATCGCCCAGTGGGCGCCGCACGCCGTTTCGACTTCGCCGCTGGCGTTGGCAAAACCGGGGGATCCCGCAACCGCCCCATCCACCATTCAGCTGGCATCGGTCGAGGCAACACCTTCGCAGGCACCACTCGCGGCGCAGACCCCTGCACAGGACGCCGCGCCGGCATCGCCCGAGTTGACGCAGATGCTGCAGTCGATGGCGCGCGATATCGCGACCCTGGAGCAGGGGATCGAAGAGCTCAAGGCGAACCAGGAGCGAATAGCCGCCGACGATGCCAGAGCGATTGGAGAGCTGAAGGCGAGCCAGGAGCAAATGGCACACCTCGTCGCCAAGCCCCTCGCACAGGACGCGCGGGCGAAGACACCGGCATCCCCGCCGCCCAAGCCGATCGCCACTGCCGCGCCGAAGCCCGTCGTCGCCACCGCCGCGCGCAAGCCCACGCCGGCGCCGCCACCGGCCAGAGCGCGGCAGCAGCCGATCCAGTTGCAGCCGGACCAGTAGCCGCCGGCCGCTCCGCGAACGCAAGGAAGGCGCTTGTCAGTCGAGCTTTTTCGCGATCTGACTAGCCAGGGATCGCGGAGAAACCGGGAATGGCCGATATCGCGATGGGCGCCACGACGAAAGCGGCGAGCGGCGCGCCGCGCGCGGCCCGGCTTGCCTTCATCGACAATATCAGGTGGTCGATGATCGTGCTCGTGCTCTCGATGCACGCGGCTGACACCTATAGCCCGTTCGGCAACTGGTACTACGTCGACCGCGGGCCCGCCGGGCTTGCCACCAAGATCTTCTTCGGCGTCTACCAGAGCTTCCTGCAGGCCTTCTTCATGGCCTTGCTGTTCTTCATCGCCGGCTATTTCTCCGCCGCCGCCTACGACCGCAAGGGCTTTGCGCCGTTCGTGCGCGACCGCTTCATGAGGCTCGGCGTGCCGACGCTGCTCTACATGCTCGTGATCGGTCCCCTGACGCAGTATTTCCTGTCCTGGACCTGGGGCAATGGCGGCTTCGGGCATCAATGGCTGCTTCATCTGAAAGACGGCGAGTGGCTGTCGGAGACCGGGCCGATGTGGTTCTGCGCGGCGCTGCTCGCGTTCTCGATCCTCTATGGTCTCGCGCGCCTCTCGGGCTGGAAGAAAATCGCGCTTCTGCCTGATGGGGCAGCGATCGTGCTCTTCATGGCCGTCATGGCGTTGTCGACCTTTCTCGTCCGTGTCCGCGTGAGCGAGGAGGCGTCGGTGCTCAACATACATCCCGGCGACTTTCCGCAATATGTGCTGATGTATCTCGCCGGCGCCTACGGCTTTCGCGGCAAATGGCTGGACGAATTCCCGGATCGCTTTTGTTTCCGCACCGCGGCGCTGACCCTTTCGATTTCCATACCGCTGTTCTTCGCGCTGATCGTCCTTGGCGGCGGGCTCCAAGGCGACACGGCTAAATATTCAGGCGGGTTCAATCTCGTCAGCGCCGGCAAATGTCTGTGGGAGGCGCTGGTCTGCGCCGGCATGGCGCTGTTGATCCTCGCCGCCTTCCGTCGCTGGTTCAACACGCAGGGGCGCCTCGCGCGCTTCCTCTCCGATAATGCCTTCGGCGTCTATCTGATTCATCCGCCGATCCTGATCGCGCTCGCGATCGCGCTGCATCCCTTGTTGTGGCCTCCAATCGCAAAGGCCGCGCTGCTGACCGCGCTTGCGGCGATCGGCAGCTTTGCGGCCTCCGCGCTGGTGTTGAGGAAATCGCCGCTGCGCGCGATCGTTTAACTGGCCGCCGCGTCGGCCTTGCGCGCGGGAGCGGCGTGCTGGGTCTCGCGGCCCTTCACGTCAGGATAAAATTGCGGCGCTTCACGGCGATCGAACCGGCCATAATCGCGCACGATGCGGACCTTGCGATGGCGCAGATTTTCGATGCCGTCGATTTTCCTGGGCGTCCAGCTGTCGGCGGCCCTGGCATCCGTCCAGGACACCAAAAGGCTCATCTTGCCGGGGTTGTAGATGCTGGTCCAGACGTCATGATCGACCACGTCGCGCGCCTTCAGATCAAGGCCGAGATGCGCCGGCAAGAGATCGGCCTGGCTTGCAAAGGCGGCGTCCTTGCGCGGCGTGATCTCGGTGAAGGTCACGAATTTCGCTTTGCCCACCTCGGTCTCGTCGAGGCGTCGTTCGAGAATCGGCGCCGCCTTCGGTGGCGACGTATCCGAGGTCACGTTACCGATGCGCAGGTGATAGTCCTGGAAAATCTCGAACCGGCCCTTTTCCTGCACCTTGTGATGCTCACCATCGGTACGCCAGCGCACCAGGGACTTCTCGTCGCGCCAGGTCGAGTGCGACAACAACCATCCGGGTCGCCGCTGGCTCTCGAATCGCTCATTGTCGACAAATCCGTCAATGCTCTCCAGGAGCGGTTTTAGGTGCTTGGCGAGCTCGAGATACTCGCTCTTCTTGCCCTCGGCGAGAAGGACTTCGAAAATCACGGAGAACATGGCGGTTTCCTTTCTGCTTGATCAAGAGGCAACAAGTGCAACGTCATCGCCTGCCAGGAAGTTAATGCTTTCTCGCCAGAGTGCTAGGCGTATGGCTTCGAGATGCATCAGATGCGTGCCGCGGCCGATCTTGATGTCGCGCTTGACCGGGGATTGGCTGAACGCATCGAACAGCCAGCGCGCATCCTCATCCGTCATCAGGCCATCCCATTCGCCGCGGATCCGGTCGCGGCACCAACATGTGCCGGTGGCAAGTGTTGCCGGAACTCGTTTGGATTGCGGTCGAACTGAAGGCAGCAAAGGCCATCGGCGGGTAACCCAACGGCCTTTGCCGAGCATCGTCGAACAGCCGATCAAAGCAGCGCGTATTGCGCGCGCTCGCGCCTCGCCAGGAGCGGCAGTGCTTGCCCGGCGATATAGGTCTTGAAATGCGCGCTGTCCTGGTGCGCCTTGAAGGCGGCTTCGTCGCGGAACAGCTCGTAGAACAGGAACTGCGCCGGATTATCCTTCGCCCGCGAGATCAGGAAGAGCTTGGCGCCTTCCTCGCGCTGCGCCTCCGGCAGGAAGCGATCCAGGATGGAGGCGACCTTGTCCGCTTCGCCTTCCTTCGCTTCCCATTGTGCGACGACCAGTAGCCCGCCGCCGTCGACGGCTTCGTTGATGGTTTTCTTGTCCACTGCATATCGACCCATTGTGCTCTCCTTCGATTGCTTGGGGGCAGGGCTTCACTACGCCCGGTGAGCGCGCCGATAATTCGACAGCGGACGAACGATGCGCTGAATGATTCGATGAAGCTCGAAGCGTGTGCGCAGCCACCATTTCATCTTCGCGCATCGCGGCCCTTGTCTCGGCCGTCTTTGCGTTTAAGAAGGGACGGCGAGGGCCGCGATCGAGCCGGCCATGATCGTTGCAAGTGTTCGAAGCCGGGACGGTTGGCGTGGACATCCTGAAAATACGCGACGCCAAGGACGTCGAGGCGGTGGTGCGGGCGGCGATCGCCGGCGAGCAGCCGCTGGAGATCATCGGCCATGGTTCCAGGCGCGGCATCGGCCAGGTGATGACGACCAACGCCGTGCTCGATCTCGCGTCTCTCAATGCCGTCACCTCCTACGAGCCGAACGAGCTGATCATCACGGTCCAGGCGGGGGCGCCGCTCGCCGACGTGATGTCGCTGATCGATTCCAAGAACCAGCAATTCGCCTTCGAGCCGATGGATACGGGGCCGCTGCTGGGTCTCTCCGATCGTGGAACCATCGGCGGCATGATCGCGGCGGGGCTCGCCGGACCGCGCCGGATCAAGGCGGGCGGGGCGCGCGATCATCTGCTCGGCGCGCACGCGGTCTCGGGCTTCGGCGACAGCTTCAAGACCGGCGGCAAGGTGGTGAAGAACGTTACCGGCTACGATCTCTGCAAGCTCCTGGCAGGCTCCTGGGGCACGCTCGCGGTCATGACCGAGGTGACGCTGAAGGTGATGCCGCGGCCGGAGAGCGAGCGGACGCTGGTGCTGCGCGGCCTCGACGACGTCACCGCCAACCGCGCCATGACGGCGGCGCTCGGCTCGCCCTTCGATGTTTCAGCCGCCGCCCATGTGCCCCCATCCGGGCTGCGGGCGGAGGTTTCGGGCCTCGACCGGCTCGGCTCGCCGCGCGAGGCGGTCACCGCGCTGCGGCTCGAGGGCATTCCCGCTTCCGCCAGCCACCGGGCCAAGTCCCTGGCCGCAACGCTGGCCTCGTTCGGGACGGTCGAGGCGATCGAGGACGCCAGCTCCGCCGAGGTCTGGCGTGCGATCCGCGACGTCGAGCCGTTCGCGGCAAAGGGGCCGCTCGGCGCCTGGCCGGTGTGGCGGATCGTCTGTCCGCCGGCGGCGGGCGGCGCGCTGGGGCGCGCGCTCGCGCACGATACCGGCGGCGAGGTGATCTACGACTGGGGTGGCGGGCTGATCTGGGCCGCGCTGCCGCCCAAGGCCGACGCGCAGGCCGCGCTGGTGCGCAGTCGCGTCAATGCCTCAGGCGGCCATGCCACGCTGCTGCGGGCCCCCGAGGACATGCGGCGCAATGTCGACGTTTTCCATCCGCAGCCGGATGGGCTCGCGGCGCTGAGCGAGCGGGTGCGCCAGAGCTTTGATCCGAAGCACGTGCTCAACCGCGGCCGCATGATCCGGGGAGCTGCCGCATGAAGACCGAGTTCACACTGGCGCAGCTCGCCGATCCCGACATCAAGGAAGCCGACAAGATCCTGCGCGCCTGCGTGCATTGCGGCTTCTGCACCGCGACCTGTCCGACCTATGTGCTGCTCGGCGACGAGCTCGATAGCCCGCGCGGCCGCATCTACCTGATCAAGGAGATGCTGGAAAAGGACAAGCCGCCGACCGCGGAGGTGGTCAAGCATATCGACCGCTGCCTGTCGTGCCTTGCCTGCATGACGACCTGCCCGTCCGGGGTGCACTACATGCACCTGGTCGATCAGGCGCGGGTACGGATCGAGCGCGATTATCGCCGGCCGCTCACTGAGCGGCTGCTGCGTGCTGTGCTCGCACGGGTGCTGCCGAGCCCAAATCTGTTCCGCTGGAGCCTGCATCTGGCGCGCCTTGCAAGGCCGTTTGCCGCGCTGTTGCCAACGCCAAAACCCTCCGCCACCCCCGGCTTGTTGCGGCGCATCAGCGCGATGTTGACGATGGCGCCGCGCGGCAGTCTGCCCGCGCCGGGGCCGGCCGCTGGCAGCGTTTTCGCGGCCGCAGGTAAGCGGCGCGGCCGCGTCGCGCTGCTGCAGGGCTGCGCCCAGCAGGTGCTGGCGCCCCGAATCAACCAGGCCGCCATCAATGTGCTGACCCGCCACGGCATCGAGGTGGTGCTGGTCAAGGACGAGCAATGCTGCGGCGCATTGACCCATCACATGGGCGACGACAGGGACGCGCTCGCGCGAGCGCGCGCCAACATCACCGCATGGATGGCGGAGGCCGATCGCGGTGGCCTCGATGCCATCCTGGTGACGACGTCCGGATGCGGAACGGTGATCAAGGATTACGGCTATCTGTTGCGAGAAGACCGCGATTTTAAAGGGCCGGCTGCGCACGTCTCCTCGCTCGCAAAGGACATCACCGAGTATCTCCAGGGCCTCGAATTGCAGGCGCCGTCGCGCCAGCATGAGGGCCTGGTGGTCGCCTATCACTCGGCCTGTTCGCTACAGCATGGACAGAAAATCGTTGGTCTTCCGAAAGAATTGCTTTCCAAGACCGGATTCGTGGTGAAAGATGTGCCGGAGAGTCATTTGTGTTGCGGTTCGGCTGGGACTTACAACCTTCTCCAGCCTGACATTGCGACGAGGTTGCGAGATCGGAAGATCGCCAACATCGCAAGCGTCAAGCCGGACATGATTGCTGCGGGCAACATCGGATGCATGATGCAGATTGCCGGCGGCACATCGGTTCCTGTCGTGCACACGATTGAGCTTCTCGACTGGGCGACGGGCGGTCCGCCGCCAGGACCGAACTGATCGATTGGCTCCTCGCGGGACAAGGCGTGGGAGAACTTTGAAAACGCCTGATGGACACTGATCGGCGGCAACAGGAGGATCACGATGGCTAAAGGGAAAAAGGACAAAAAAGACAAAAAGAAAAAAATGCTCTTGATGGCGAAGAAGTCGGCAAGGAAGACCTCGAAGAGGAAGTCGGCGAAGAAGGCCAAGAAAGCCAGGGCCAAGAAGGCAGCGCCAAAGAAGGCTGCGAAGAAGACCGCAAAGAAGGCGGCCAAGAAGTCAGCGAAGAAATCGGCCAAGAAATCCGCGAAGAAATCGGCGAAGAAAGCCGTGGCGAAGAAAGCCGCTCCGAGGAAGAGCGCGCCGAAGCCGAAGGCTGCCGCTCCCGCACCAGCTGCACCGGAACCCGCACCGGCTCCCGAACCGGCGCCGGCTCCGGCCCCGAGCTGGGCCATGCCGAGCTCGCACACGCCAGAGCCGTCCTACGGACATCACGAGTCATCCGGCGACGACAACAACGGCTAGAGTGCACTCACGCCTGCTTCGGATCAGGCGAAAGAGGCCGCGGCGCGAGGGCTCCGCGGCCTTTTGCTTTCCGCGTTTTGCTGTGTGCGCCCCGCCGCGCCTCGCGCACAAGCGCCCCCTCTCTCAACTGATTCGCTGAGGGCGCCCGCCGTGTGGCATCCCGAACCGCCGCCGATTCGGGCATCCGGGAAATTGCGGAGATTTTTGTTGTCGGAATGCAACACCTGACAACAACCTCTCGTGGAAATGCCAGAACGCCCAAAAAGGCGGCAAATGCTTGAGTTTTTTGCTTCACCGGTGAGTCCCTTCGTTCCAGATTGCTTACGGGTTTTCGAAATTTCACCTTCAGCCTGGGTGGCGTTGCCCCCGCGGGGCGTCTGGAATCGGGCTGGTTCTTGGAAAAGCGATGGGGATCGTCATGAAGAAAGTGATCTTGGCAGCGACGGCGCTGACAATGATTTCCGGTTCGGCTCTGGCGGCAGATATGCCGGTGAAGGCAGTGAAGGCGCCACCGCCGCCGGCCTTCGAGCCCTGGGATGTCGCTTTCGGCAGCGCCATCATGAGCGACTACGTCTTCCGCGGCATCACCCAGTCCAACCACAAGCCCTCGGTCGCCGCCTATTTCGAGCCGCGCTACAACGTCAACAAGGACCTGCAGCTCTACGTGGGCACCTCGGCGGAGAGCATCTCTTTCCCGAACCGCGCCGCGGCTGAGGTCGACGTCTACGGCGGTATCCGCCCGACCTTCGGCGCCTTCGCCTTCGACGTCGGCGTGTGGGGCTACCTCTATCCGGGCGGGCAGTGCTTCAACGCCGCCGCGTTTCCGGGCTCGGGCATTCCCGGCTCCGAGGCGCAGTGCGTCCTCAACGGCAACCTGCCCAACGCCTTCCTCGCCACCGGCGTCCCCGGCAACGTCGCCAAGCGCAGCGCGAGCTTCTTCGAGGTCTACGGCAAGGGCACCTACACCATCAACGACAACTGGGCGGTCGGCTTCAACGAATACTACTCGCCGAACTTCCTGAACCTCGGCGCCTGGGGCAACTACGCCTCGCTGACCGCCAAGTGGACCGCGCCGAGCACGATGTTCGGCTCCTCCGGCGTCGGCATGTATGTCTCGGGCGAGTTCGGCCGGCAGTGGCTCGGCACCTCGGACGCGTTCTATGGCGTGGCCAACTTCCCGCCGTTCCCGAACTACACGCTGGGCATCCCCGAGCCGAGCTATAACACCTGGAATATCGGCGTCGGCTTCACCTACAAGGTGTTCACCCTGGACCTGCGTTACTCCGACACCAACCTCTCGAAGGCTTCCTGCAACGCCTTCACCAGCGACTTCTCGACCACCAATGCGAGCCCTGCTTTCGTGACGGCGATCAATCCGGGCAACGGTGTTGCCGCCTACGGCTCCAACTGGTGCGGCGCGACCGGTATCGCCAAGCTGTCGGTCGACCTGACGGCGATGACCAACCTGAAGTAAGCTTCGGGTGAGAGATTATCGGAAACGGCGGCGGAGCACTTCGCCGCCGTTTTCCTTTGGCGCCGAGGCTGGCTGTAACGGCCGTTACGGCTTTGCGACTTCGGTGGCTTGGGGCAGGACGAAATGGTCGTGCTCGCGCACCAGGCCGGCCTTGCGCTGGTGGAAGGCATCCAGCGTTGCGCGATGCCCGATCGAGACCACGGTGGTGCCGGGCAGCTTCGCCTGCAAGAGCCGGTACAGCATGGCCTCGGAAGGTTCATCCAGCGAGGCGGTCGCCTCATCGAGGAACAGGAATTTGGGGACATGCAGCAGTGCCCGCGCGATGCCCAGCCGTTGCTGCTCGCCGAGCGATAGGATGCGATTCCAGTGCTCCTGGTCGTCGATCCGCGCGGCGAGTTGCGGCAGGCCGACCTCGGAAAGGATTTGCCTGACCTGATCGGCGCTGAAAGCGCTGGCGTCGCTCGGAAAGGCGATCGCCGCGTGCAGCGTACCGATCGGGAAATAGGGCTTTTGCGGCAGCATCATCAGCGAGGCCTGCGCCGGAACCGAGATCGAGCCGTTGCCGAACGGCCAGATCCCGGCAATCGCCCGGAACAGCGTCGACTTGCCGGCGCCGGAGGGGCCGATGACCAGCAAGCGCTCGCCGGGATGGATGCGAAAATCGCTCGCCGAGATCAACGGCGCGCCGTTGGGCAGCCGGACCAACAGCTGCTTCAGGTCGATGTCGTGGCTGCCGCCGGGCATCGCGAGGCTGATCGCGCCGCCGCTCTTCAGCTGCGCGGCGCTCTCTACCGACATCTCGAAGCCGTCGAGACGGGCCACCACCGCGCGCCATTCCGCCATGGTGCGGTAGATCCCCACGAAGAAGGACAGGGCCTTCTGCACATTGCCGAAGGCCTCCGCAGCCTGCAGCAACGTGCCGATCAGGATCTTGCCGGCGAACAAGGCCGGCGCGACCAGCACGATCGGGATGACCACGGCGGCCTGTGCGTAGCTCTGGGTGAAGGCGGTGAGCCGCTTGGTCCGACTCATGATGGCGTACCAGTTGCTGATGACGTGGCTGAAGCGGTCCAATAGCCGCGCGCGTTCGGTGCGGTCGCCGTCGAGCAGGGCGATCTGTTCGGAATTTTCGCGAACTCGGACCAGGTTGAAGCGGAAGTCGGCTTCGCGCCGTTGCTGCTCGAAATCGAGATTGACGAGCGGGGCGCCGATCCACTGCGTCAACAGCGTTCCAAAGATCGAATAGATCAGCGCGGCCCAGACCAGGTAGCCGTGGATGTCGTAGCCGAACAGATGTAGCGGCGCGGCCTCGGAGAGGCCCCACAGGATCACGACGAAGGAAAGAAACTCGACGACGGAGCTCAACAGGCCGAGGCCCACATCCAGCGTCCGCTCCACGAACAGCTTGGTGTCGTCGGACATGCGCTGGTCGGGGTTGTCGGCGGCATCGCCTTGAAGCTGCATGCGGTAGTGATTCGCATCGTGCAGCCATTCGCCGAGATATCTGGTGGTCAACCAGTTGCGCCAACGGATCTGGAGCCATTGATTGAGATAGAGCTGGTAGACCGACAGCGCGACGGCAACCGTTGCGAGCGCGATGAAGACGATCATCTCGCGGACGAAACCGTCGTAGTTCACCTCCTGTAGCGCGGTGTAGAAACGATTGCGCCACTGGTTGATGAGCACGTCGGTTCCGACCAGCGCAAGCTCGATCGCGATCACCGCGGCGAGCAGGATGCCGCCGGCCCATTTGTCATCGGAGCGAAAATAGGGCGTAGCGATACGCCAGACGATCGCGAGCGTCGCGCGGATGTTTTTCACAGATCTCTTGCTCCTGGAGGACGAGACCAACGTTTTGAGAATGCGAGGGAATCCAACACACTTAGACTAAGGTCGTAAGTATCGGGGTGTTGCTTGTCCTGTCCCGGCCCGCGCGGAGACCCTAGCATGCACCCATGGCGCGAGGCAGGGGGCCGGGCGACTTCGCGAGGTTGTGAGAGGATTTTGCCTTCGGCAATCTCCGCGGAATTATTCTGCAGATCGGGTGGTTTACCCCTGTACTCGCGTCGGGCACGAAAACGTGCCGCACAGCGTCTGGGGAGAAACGCACAATGTGGAACCAAATCTATAATCCGCTGGGCAGCGCGGCGCTGTCCACGCTCGCTGCCGCCGTTCCGGTGGTCACGCTTCTGGTCCTGATCGCCAGCGGCCGGGTCAAAGCCCATATCGCGGCGATCATCGCCATGGTCGTCACCAACCTGATCGCGATTTTCATCTTCACCATGCCGGCAGGCATGTCGATCCGAGCCTCGATCCTGGGCATCGTGACCGGCTTCTTCCCGATCGGCTGGATCGTGCTCAACGTCATCTTCCTCTATCAGGTGACGGTCTCGACCGGAAAATTCGAGATGTTGAAGCGCGCGGTCGGCGGTGTCACCGAAGATCGCCGCTTGCAGCTGCTGCTGGTTGCGTTCTCCTTCGGCGCATTCTTCGAGGGCGCTTCGGGCTTCGGCACCCCGGTCGCGATCACCGGCTCGATCCTGATCGGGCTCGGCTTCTCGCCGCTCGCCGCTTCCGGCCTGTCGCTGATCGCCAACACGGCGCCGGTTGCCTATGGCGCGCTCGGCACGCCGATCCAGGGTCTCGCCTCGGTGACCGGACTTGATCCCTACATCCTCGGCGCGATGGTCGGCCGGCAATTGCCGGTGTTCTCGCTGATCGTGCCGTTCTGGGTCGTGTGGGCATTCGCTGGCTGGCGCGGCATGAAAGAGATCTGGCCGGCCATCCTCGTCACCGGCGTCACGTTCGCGATCCCGCAATTCGTGATCTCGAACTTCATCAATCCCTGGATCGTCGACATCGGTGCCTCGCTGATTTCGATGGGCTGCCTGGTCCTGTTCCTGCGGGTCTGGCAGCCGAGGGAGCTCTGGCTGTCGCCGGCGCTGCGCGGCCGCGATGAATCGACCGCGACCATGGCGGCCGCCAAGCCGCTCGACAAGACGCCGCTGACGCAAAGCGAACTGTGGACCGCGCTGCTGCCGTGGATCATCGTTTGCGTCGTGATGCTGATCTGGGGCAATGGCGCCTTCAAGACCTGGGCGAACTCGATCTTCACCTGGAACTATGCGGTGCCCGATCTGCACAACATGATCAACAAGATGCCGCCCGTGGTGCCGCAGCCGACCAAGGAAGGCGCGGTGTTCGCGTTCACCTACCTGTCCTTCACCGGAACGGGCATGCTGATCGCGGCGATCATCTCCGGCTTCCTGCAGGGCCTGTCGCCCGCCAGACTGATCACCGAATATGGCCGCACCATCCGGCTGTGCGGGATTTCGCTGATCACGATCTCGGCGATGCTGGCGATCGGTACGCTGACCCGGCTCGGCGGCATCGACGCCACGCTCGGTCTCGCCTTCGCCGCAACTGGCGTGCTCTATCCCTTCTTCGGCACGCTGCTCGGCTGGCTCGGCGTGGCGTTGACCGGATCGGATACGGCGTCCAACATCCTGTTCGGCAACCTGCAGAAGATCACCTCCGAGCAGCTCGGCCTGTCCTCGGTCTTGATGGCCGCCGCCAACTCGTCCGGCGGTGTCATGGGCAAGATGATCGATGCGCAGTCGATCGTGGTGGCCTCCACCGCGACCAACTGGTACGGCCATGAAGGCACGATCCTGCGCTACGTCTTCAAGCACTCGATCGTGCTGGCCTGCCTCGTCGGCATCCTGGTGATGCTGCAGGCCTATGTCTATCCGTTCACGGCGATGGTCCTGAAATAGCCGCGAGCGCGCAATCCCAAGACGGAAATCCCCGCGAGGCCGCAAGGCCCGCGGGGATTTTTTTGTGGCATTTTTCTTCGCCCGCGAACCTGTTCAATGTCGCGCGCGTCGAATAGAACGGCGCACCAACCAGCGTGTCGCGACATTTCGAGAGGGGTTGATGCTTTCAATACATCTGCGGTTGACGGGTCTCGCCTTGATCCTGCTGGCCTCGACATCGATGGCCGCGCGAGCGCAGGCCGAAACCGGCTTTCCGTTCGGCATGGAGATGACGCTGGACGGCGGGCCGCAGCCTGGATCGAAGCGGGTGCCGGATCTCGACATCGGCGAAAATGGCGAGGTCGTGCTCGAGCTCTGGTGCAAGGGCGGCAAGGGCCAGTTCTCGGTCGCGGGCAACACCGTGATCTTTGTCGCCGGCCCGATGGAAGACCGCCCTTGCCCGCCGGCCAAGGCGCAGGCCGATGACGAATTGATCGCCGCGCTGACGGAAGCCGCCACCTGGCGCCGTCAGGGTGATGCCGTCGCCTTCATCGGCAGCCGGACGCTGAGGTTTCGGATCAATACCAACTGAGCTCTTCTCCTCGTAAGCGCCGTAGGGTGGGCAAAGCCAACGGGTCCGCGCGAACGCGCGGCCCGATGACAGGCTCCGCGTGCCCACCAACTCGCTTGCGAATTCCTCGACCGATGGTGGGCACGGCGCTATCGCGCCTTTGCCCACCCTACGAAGGATAGCGCGCGCTACTTCCAGATCGACTTGTCGGCGTCCCAGCGCTGGCCCTTCAATTCCTTGATCAGCGCCTCGATCGAGCCGGAATCGTCGCGGTCCTCGGCGCCTTCGTCATCGCCGCCCGAATCGTCCGTCAGGTTGAGCTTTGCGCCTGAACCTTCATCGGCGGTGGTGGTGACGGGAGTGCTGATCCAGAGCATGAGATGATCGGAGTTGCCGGGCTTGTCGGATGACACGATGCCGTCGATCTCGATGGTGTCGGTAAGATCGAGCGCGGGATAGGTCGTGCTCGGCCGCTTGAAGACCATCTTCAGCTTGCCGCTGGTCGGGCTCCAGCTCGAATTGGTGAACTTGGCCGCCAAGGTTTTCGACAGCACGTTGGACAACGTGGCGACCAGCTTGTCGCGGTTGATCTTGCCGCCGTCGCTATAATCCGCGGCGGGAAAGCGGATGGCTCGGTCCATCTCGACCGCGCCCGTGGTCCAGCCGGCGGCGACCACACCGGGCATGGCCTTGGCTTTCGCGATCAGCGCCGCGGCGCGGTCGGGATCGACCGACACGTTGAGGGTCTGGTGGCCGGAGCGCAGCGCATCGCAGGTCACGGTGAGACTGTTGAGCGCGACCTCGACGTCCTGGCCCTTCAGACTCTTCAGGAAGTCGAGCGCGGAATCGAGCTTGATGCGCACGCCGACCGATTCCGGCGAGACCTCGGTGAAGTCCTTCGGCGTGGCGTTGATGCCGTCATCGACGGTCTGGCTGTCCTGGAATTCCTTCTCGCTGATGTCGGAGTTTTCCGATGACGCCACTTCCGTCACGGTCTGGCCGATGGTGATCTGGCCGCGGAAGTCGACGGTGTCGGCGGTCGGCTTGCGCGTGAGCTTGACGGTGACCGGCTTCTTGTCGACGAGGCTCGTGGTCGAGCCGGTCATGGTCTGGCCGCTGACGGCCAGATTGACGACAAAACGGTCCTTGCGGTCGGAGTTCTTCTCGGTGGGGTAGCAGAGATCGAGCGTCGCGGCGTTCACCACCTTGCCCTGTCTCGTCTCTTTCAGGATGACATCGGCATTGCCGTCCATCAGCCCGTCGATCGCGGTGAAATATCTGTTCTCGATGAGGTTCGGATCTGGCTTGGTCGACAGCTTGATCTGGGCAACGGCGAGATCCGACGTGGCTGCGAACAGACCCGCCGCGATGAAGAGAAGCGCGCGCATGCAAAAATTCCTCGAGGGGTGAACCGACTTCTTCGCCCTAAGTAGCAAACCTCTATGGCATCCGCCAAAAAGAAGGCCGCCCGGAGGCGGCCTTTTTTCGTTCACTTTGTGGAACAAGCATTTGTCAGAAGCCCATGCCGCCCATGCCGCCGCCCGGGGGCATGCCGGCGCCAGCTGCCGGCTCCTTCGGCAATTCGGCGACCATGGCTTCGGTCGTGACCAGAAGACCGGCAACGGAGGAGGCGTCCTGCAGCGCGGCGCGCACCACCTTGGCCGGATCGATGATGCCCTTGGCGACCATGTCGACATATTCCTCGGTCTGCGCGTCGAAACCGAAGGTCTCCGACTTGTCCTCGAGGATCTTGCCGACCACGATCGAGCCTTCGACCCCGGCATTTTCCGCGATCTGGCGGACCGGGGCCTCCAGGGCCTTCAGCACGATATTGATACCGGCCTGGACGTCGGAGTTTTCGTTGTGGATGCGTCCCACCGCCTTCTTGGCGCGGAGCAGCGCCACGCCGCCGCCGGGCACGATGCCTTCCTGCACCGCCGCGCGGGTGGCATTCAGCGCATCCTCGACGCGGTCCTTCTTCTCCTTGACCTCGACCTCGGTCGCGCCGCCGACCTTGATCACCGCGACGCCGCCGGCGAGCTTGGCGAGGCGCTCCTGCAGTTTCTCTCGATCATAGTCCGACGTGGTCTCCTCGATCTGCGACTTGATCTGGGCGACGCGGGCCTCGATGTCCTTCTTCTTGCCGGCGCCCTTGACGACCGTGGTGTTTTCCTTGTCGATCACCACCTTGCCGGCGCGGCCGAGCATGTTGATGGTCACGCTTTCCAGCTTCATGCCGAGCTCATCGGAGATCAGCTGACCGCCGGTCAGGACCGCGATGTCTTCCAGCATCGCCTTGCGACGGTCGCCGAAGCCCGGCGCCTTGACGGCGGCAACCTTCAGGCCACCGCGCAGGCGGTTGACCACCAGCGTCGCCAGCGCCTCGCCCTCGACGTCCTCGGCGATGATCAGGAGCGGACGGCTCGACTGCACCACCGCTTCCAGTACCGGCAGCATCGCCTGCAGGCCGGAAAGCTTCTTCTCGTGCAGCAGCACGTAGACGTCCTCGAGCTCGGCCGTCATCTTCTCGGCATTGGTGACGAAGTAGGGCGACAGGTAGCCGCGGTCGAACTTCATGCCTTCGACGATGTCGACCTCGGTATCAAGTGATTTGTTCTC
>Ga0207661_10000732_pt1 | contig 21324 bp, 30 predicted proteins | sample KBSC713LmetaG_FD_184337 | JGI IMG/M metagenome (GOLD analysis project Ga0207661, IMG submission 184337) | Corn rhizosphere microbial communities from Kellogg Biological Station, Michigan, USA - KBS C7.1-3L metaG (SPAdes) (version 2) | ecosystem: Host-associated > Plants > Roots > Rhizosphere ...
CCGACCCACTCCCCCGCCTACACCGGTGCCGGGATTCTGGCCGTTCGGGCAGGTAGCGAATTGGCTGATCTTGTCCGTACAATCCTGGACCAGATCCAGCACCCCGATGGGGCCGCTGGACAGGGCACCCCATCCGGGCCGCCCCCGACGGTAGAGCCGGGAACTGACTCCCACTCGGGCCGCACCCGCGCGCGTCAACTGGCGCTGCGCATGCGAGCGATCGAGTTGGGAGTTAGGCGAGATGCCACGGCGGCGGACAAGCGATGAACTGACCACCCTCATGGAGGCCCAGCGGGCCACAGTCCTTGAGGTGGAGGCCATGGAGGAGCCCACCGAGGAGGACCTGACCCGTTCGGCCACCGCGCTGGACACGTTCGAGGCCCTGGAGGTGGAGCGGGCCGAGGCGATCGAGCACGAGGACCGGATGGAAGCGGTCCGTAATGCCGACCTGTCTCGGAGCGTTGAGACCACAAATCCGCAGGTCACGCGCGCCGGCGGCGGCCAGCGGGGTCCGGAGGTCATGGTTCAGACGGACCCGTTCGAGATCCTGCGGTCCAACAACTCGCACATGGACAAGGGGGAGATCACCCGCGCCCTGGTCACCTCCAACCTGAAGGCGCTGGAGACCCTGGACGTTCGGGACTCCGGTCGGGAGTCGTTCGAGCGAGCCGTGAAGAAGCACGCGCGAGACACCTCCTGGGCCACCAACATCCTGGCCCGGATGCGGGACGACTACATCACGGCTTTCGAGAAGATCACCGTTGGCCAGGCCGTCCTCCTGAACGAGGCTGAGCGGGCCGCTGTGGCCGTCGGTACGAACACCGCCGGTGGCTACCTGGTCCCGACCCACCTGGACCCCACCCTGATCATTACCAACACCGGGGCCAAGGACGTAGTCCGGACGATCTCCCGGGTGGTCAGCCTCACCGGCGGGGCGAACAAGTGGAACGGAGTCTCCACCGCTGGCTCCACCGCCTCGTGGGATGCGGAACTCACCGAGGTCTCGGACGACACTCCGCCGTTCGCTCCGGTCCAGATTCCCGTCTTCTCGGCCAAGAGCCTCATTCAGGCCTCGATCGAATCGTTCGAGGACATCGCCTCCCTGGGCTCGGACGTTCAGAGCCTGCTGGCCGACTCGCGCACCCGGCTGGAGGCGGCGGCCCACATGACGGGCAACGGCACCACGGCTCCCACCGGCATCTTCACCGCCCTGGCCGCCAACACCAACGTCACGGTGTCCCTGACCACCGGCCACACCTGGACCCTGGCGGACCTCCAGGGCATCGCCAACGCCCTCGGTGACCGCTGGACGGAGGGTGCTCAGTGGTTGATGCACCCGAAGTTCCTGGGTGAGATCCAGGCCCTGGGCACGGCCCTGGGTGCCACGTACACCACGGACCTGACTCAGCCGTTCACCCAGCAGCTCCTGGGCCACCAGGTCCAGCAGTCGTTCACCGCGCCGTCCACGAGCCAGACCACCACCATTGACAACCTCCTGGTGTTCGGCCTGTTCGACAACTACGTGATCGTGGACAAGCCCGGTTCCACCTCGATCGAGTTCATCCCGCACCTGTTCAACACCAGCAACAACCTCCCGGACGGCCGCCGGGCCTGGTACATGCACTTCCGGAACGGGGCCGACTCGGTCAACGATCTGGCGTTCCGGTTGCTCCAGGACAAGACCACGGCCTGATCTGGGGTACATAGGCTCCCGGGGGTGAGGCTGGCTCCTGCCACGGCAGACCAGCGTGACCCCCGGGAATCCACCCCGAAGGAGGAAGCAAGCAATGGTGTACGACAAGGCCAAGTCCGGCGATCCGGACTACGACGACAAGCAGCCGATCGAGCAGCACGGTGGCCCGGTAGTCACCGCCGGGGACGGCCGGATGGTCATGCTCTCCGAATCGGTCGGTCCGGTGGACGTTGCCACCGGTCAGCACGTGGACATGGACGATCCGGAGGGCACGGCGGGAGACAACCGGCCCGCCCCCGGCGAGGTGGCCACGGCCCACTCGGATGTCCAGACCTACTCGGCCGAGGACACCCCGGCGGCGGCTCGCACCGATGATGAGGATGTGGAGAAGCCGGAGCCAGCCAAGGCGTCCGCCGACTCCACCAAGACGACTCGGCGCGCGTCCAAGTCGTGACGATCTCGGGCGGCCCGCTCCTGGCAGGGTGGCGGGCCGCCCGTTCAACCCTGCCAACGGCCCTGCCGGGAGAGTGGGAGAGATGAAGCCAGGCACGGTGATTCCGGGGTTCGTGGACAACGGCAACTGGTCCGCGTGCTTCGGTCTGTCCTGGATGGACCTGCTGTTGTACGACACTCACCGGCTGGATCCCCGGATCATCCGGGAGGGCGGCCAGTACCTCCGCAAGGTGGCCGGGACCATGGGCGTGGCCGGTGGCCGGAACGAGATCACCAATGCGTTCCTGGCCAGCGATGCCGAGTGGCTTTGGTTCGTGGATACGGACATGGGGTTCAACGCGGACACGGTGGATCGCCTGATCCAGTCCGCTGAGACCAATGGCTCCGGGGTCACCGGAGCCCTTTGCTTTGCCCAGCAACGTGATCCCGATCTGGCCGAGGCCCCGTTTCATGGCGCGCGGTACCGGATCATCCCGACCCTGTACGAGTTCACCGAGATCGAGAAGACGGGCGAGAAGGGCTGGCGGCACATCAACCGATACCGCCGGGACGCCTGGCAGGCCGTGGCCGGTACCGGTGCGGCGTGCCTGCTGATTCACCGGGAGGCGGCCGAGGCCGTTGGCCGGGACCCCTTCCAGCCGATCACCCTTCCGGACGGCGGCGGCAACGGGACGCCTCGTACCTTCAGTGAGGACCTGTCCTTCTGCATCCGGGCGGCGGCGGCCGAGGTCACCGTGGCCGTGGACACCTCGATCAAGACCACCCATCACAAGGGCGGCATTTACCTGGATGAGACGGCCTACGCGATGCAACAGGAGACCCTGATCCAGGCCAAGGGCCACGAGATTGCCCGCCTGGCCGAGTGGGCCGCGCGGCATGGCTCCGGGCCGTTCGGGGTGAAGGAGGCCGTGGGATGACAGCCAACGGGTATACCGGCTCGGCTGGGGGCGGTGGCGGCTCGGTCGCGTGGGTGGACATTACCGGCAAGCCCTCCACGTTCGCCCCCTCGGCGCACGCTTCCTCGCACGCTTCGGCCGGATCGGACGCGGTCAGCTTGAATGCCAGCCAGATCACGGCGGGCACCCTGGCCCTGGCGCGCGTCCCCACCGGCACCACCTCCGCCACCGTGGCCCTGGGTGATGCCCCCGCCGGGGCCGTCACCACGCACGTGGCGGCCAGCGATCCACACACCCAGTACCACACGGACGCGCGCGGGGATGCCCGCTATCAGCCGCTGGATTCTGACCTGACCACGCTCGCCGGCCTGGCTTCTACCAGCGGAAACACCATCCAGGCGGTGTCCGGAGCATGGGCCAGCCAGACCCCCGCCCAGGTGCGGACCACGCTCACCCTGTTGCCCTCGATCCTGTTGGGTCCGGTTGACGCCATCCCCGGCGGTACCCCTGCCAACACCCTGGTCATCCGGACCACCTGATGACGCGTCACAACCTGTGCCCCAACCCGGCGGGCAAGAACAACTCCACCGGCTATGCCGGGACCGGTACCCCTGGCCGAGCCACCGACTTCCCCACCCCGGCGTGTCCTCGATCCACCGGGGTCCGGACCACCACGAACGGCTTCCTTCAGACCCCGGCGGCGGCATGCGCACCGGGCGATGTCTTCACCGCCTCGTTCTATGGCCACAACGGCTCGGCCTCGGATTTCGACTTCGGGCACACGGTTTACATCGCCTACACCCGGAGCGCCGGAGGGGACGCCTTCCCGGAGACCCACGGGTTTGCCACCGGCGCGGTGGGCACCACAGCCCGCTTCTCTTTCACGGCGGCGGCGGCCCCCGCCCTGGCCACCGGGATCTATCTTCTGTGGGACTCCCTGGTAGTGGGTTACGGCCTGACGGGTGTGCTGCTGGAGAAGGTGGGAGCACTGGATACCTACGCGGACGGTGACACCTCCGGGTGGGCGTGGGACGGAACCAACGGCAACTCCACCTCATCCGAGTTGTCCGGCCCCACAGCCACGCTATGGACCGGATCGGCCGAGGTGCCCGTGACCCTCTCGCTCTGGAACGGTTCGTCCGAGGTGCCCGTGACCATGGAGGTGTCCCCGTGACAACCGTCTACCGATCGGTGGCCAACACGCTCACCGCCGAGTGGCGTCAATTCGCCGGTGGTCCCCTGGTGGATGTCACCGGCGTGACGATCACGATCACCCCGCTGGCCGGTGGTGCTGCTGTTCTCGGCCCCACCGCCACCGGGGTCCTGAACCCCTCCACCGGCGTGAACGCCTACGTCTGGACGCCAGGCGGGAGTCTGGCCCTCGCGGACTACCTGGTGGAGTGGACCGGAACCGATCCGGACAACGACACTGTCACAGCAACCGAGATCGTCACGCTGACCACCACCGTGGCCACCGGCGGGATGTACGCCACCGTGACCGAGTTGCGCCAGCGGATGGGCATCGCCGACACCAACAGCTATGTGACTGCCACCCTGGAGGACGCGCTGACGGCGGCCAGCCGGGGGATCGATCGCTACTGCGGCCGGACCTTTGGACGGACCGAAGTAGCGGACGCCTCGGCCCGGACGTTCGAGGTGTCCGCCTCGGGAATCCAGACGGACGACTTCTGGACCACGGACGGCCTGATCATCAATGGGGTGGCGTGGGCCTCGGTGACCGGGGTGATCCTGGAGCCTCTGAACGGCATTCTGGACGGTCTCCCTGGCTGGCCCTTCCTCCGCATCACCTGGACCTCTCGTTGGCCCTCCACGGCTCTCTTGCCCGCCTCGTTCGAGTGGTGTGCGCCTGTGACGACCGTGGACGTGACGGCGGCATGGGGTTGGGCTGCTGTACCGGCTGACGTGAAGTCGGCCTGTCTCATGTTGGCCGAGGAAGAAATGAAGCTCCCGGACACCCCGTTCGGGGTGGCGGGGTTCGGGGACTACGCCATCCGGGTGCGGTCCAATCCCAAGGTGGCCGAGCGGCTGGCCCCGTTTCGGGTGCGTGTCGGGATGGTGGCGTGATGGCCGACTATGACCTGAACGTCATTGCGGATGCTCTCCGGGATCGGTTCCAGGGCGTGGCCATGTTCAAGGTGGACGGGGTGGACGTTCCGCTGACCGCATTCTCCGAGGTAGAGGGCCAGGCTCCCGCACCGGCCATGATCATCTCGCTGGATGACATTGATTGGGATCTGACCTTCCAGCGCGGATCGGACGCCTTCACCTTCCTGGTGGCTGTACTCCTCCAGTCCGCCAATTCCCCGGGTGGACAAAGGATCTTGCGGACGGCCTTGTCCACCGGCGGGGTGGGCACCAAGATCAAGGACATCCTGGAGCAGGACAAGACCCTAGGGGGTCTGGTCAGCTACGCGGACATGACGGGAACGCGCCGGATCGGCGTGATCCAATACAGCGGCATTGAGTACATCGGGGCCGAGCTAGTGGTGGAGGTGGTGGCCCAATGAGCTTTCTCCCTGGCTACGGAATCAGGGTGTACGCCAACGAGTTCGAGGTGTCCGGCAATGTCTCGGGGGTGAACTCCCAGCACCAACGCGCCTACTCGGATGTGACGGTGGTGACCACCGGCGGAGGCATGTCGTTCGTCCCTGGCCTGATGTCTGGCTCCATGTCCGTGCGCGGCCCGGCGGACTCCAGCTCCAACCTCCAGGCGGAGATCCTGGCCGCCGTGGGCGTGGACAACAACCTCCTATTGACGGCCCTGACGGACGGCACGGCGGTGGGAAAGCCCGCCCTGTTCTGCCTCGGGGACGTATCGGAGTACACCACGGATGCCGCCGTGGCGGATGCCCTGGGCTTCTCGGTCAGTGCGGCAGCGGACGAGTCGGTGGACATGGGGTACGTCCTGGTGGCCCCCAGTGCCATCACGGCAGACGGAAACGGCACGGCGGTGGATCGGGGCACCTCCCTCGGACCTGGTCCCGTGGCGAACACCACGGGGGGCGCGGTGGCCGCTCTCCATGTCTCGGCCTACTCGGGATTCAGCTCGGTTGCTCTAAAGATCCAGCACTCCACGGACAACTCATCCTGGAGTGACTTGGGTTCGTTCACCTCGGTCACCGCCGTTGGCTGGCAGAGGTTGAAGATCGCCAACGGCACCCAGATCAACCGGTACGTCCGCGCGGTCACGGACGTGACCGGTACCGGCTCCATCACCTACCTGATGGCGTTCGCACCACGATGATCAAGGAGAGTCCGCTATGACGTTCCGGCATGGCAAGGACGCGGTGTTCTCGCTGGACGATTCCGGCGGAACTCTGCGTGACGTCACCATCTATCTCAACCAGGTGACCGGTCTCCCGGGCGCTCGGGCATTGTCCGAGGTCACGGCCTTCACAGACCAGGGCACCAAGTCGATCCCCGGACTGGCGAACATCACGTTCAGTATTGCCGGCCACTTTGACGCCACCGCCACCACGGGCATCTTCACCGTCCTGAACTCCCTCCGGACGGCCACCGCTACGGCCACCTTCCAGTACGGCCCGGAGGGCACCACCACCGGTCGGGTGAAGATCACCGGTGAGTGCTGGTGCACCGAACTCACCGTGGACGCGACTGTTTCCGACCGGGTCCCGATCGCTGCCTCCTTTCAGGTGGACGGTGTCCCCACGGTGGGTGCGTTCTAGGCCATGGAGGTCACCATCCTGGGCCAGGAGAAGCTCAGGAAGCTTGCGGCCCAGATCCAGGCCGAGGGGGAGAAGGGTCTGGGCCGCGAGATGGCCAACGCGCTCAAGAGAGTGGCCAAGCCCGTCAAAGCATCCGTGGAGGCGGAGTACGCCTCGGGGTTGCCCAAGCGGGGCGGGTACGAGAACACCTTCAGCAAGTCGATCAAGTGGAAGACGGCGCTACGAGGCCAGGCCCGCTTGGCCTCGTTCCGGCTCCTGCTGTTCGGGGACGGAGCGCACGAACGACGGGACATCAAGGCCCTGGAGTCCGGGCGCTTGCGGCACCCTGTCTACGGACGCCACCGGCGTATCCGGCGGGGTGTCCGACGCGGTTCCCGGGACGCCAACCCCTGGGCCGTCACCTCGATCAAGGGTGGCTACTGGAAGCGCGGAACGGATCAAGCGGCAGACAATGCCGAGCGTGAGATGATCACCGTCCTGGATGAGTTCACCCAGCGACTGGCCAAGTGAGAGAGGCCCTGCCATGTCAAGCCTGTTGAAGCCCCTCCGATTCCGGTTCACCGATCCGCAGGACATCGCGGACTACGGGGACCGGCACTGGATCTACGACGAGTCGATCATCACTTCCCAGCGAGCCAGGACGCTGATGGCCCTGGAGCAGGAAATCGGCCTGCCCATCGCGGACGTGATGAACGGGGTCCGGGCCAGTTCGGCGGTGGGGGACATGGCAGGGTCCTGGTTGGCCATGAAGCTCGATCCGGACTACGGGGACAAGGCTCCCTCGTTCGAGGATTACAACCCCATCGTGATGATGATCGTCTGGTCCGCCGTGCCGACCGAGGATCTGGAGCCGGGAAAAGAGGAGGCCACCTCTGGGGAGCGGGTGGACATGGAACCGGGGGGGTCACCAGACATGCCGCCCTCGGCACCGGTCGTGCTTCCGGCCGAGTCTCCCTCGGACGCCACCTCTCGGACGGATACCGTCTCGTTGGTGACTATGCCGGTGACGGGGTCCGCCTCCTCCTAGAAGTAGCCGGACCGATGTTGGCGGCCAACACGTGCATTCACCCTGCCTCTCTGGAGGAGATGACCATCTTCCAGATCATTGATCAATTGGAGTACCTGATCAGCCAGGAAGGGTGAGGGCATGGCCGCCAGTGACAAGCGTGAACTCATCCTGGAGTTGCTGGCCAGGGACAAGACCGAGGCAGGCACCAAGTCCGCCGGTAAGAACATCGGGGACGTAGGCGACAAGGCAGAGAAGTCCAGCCGGAAACTCGGCCTGTTCGGCAAGTCCGCCCAGGAGGCGGACGACAAGGCCGAGGGCTTGAGTAAGGAGACGAACGAGACCAAGCGCTCCCTGGAGCGGCTGGACGTTCAGATCAAGCTGGCCGAGCATGAGTTGCGCGGCCTGGCCAAGGCGTTTGCCGACACCGATGATGCTGCCCAGAAGCTGGACATCTCCAAGGTCCAGCGCAAGCTCCAGCAGGACATCGCGCGGCTGACCAAGAATCAGAACATTCTGAAGGGCATCATCCCGAACGAACCTCAGACCAAGTCCTTCGGGGACAAGGTTCGGGAGCAGATTCGCAAGGGGATCGGCAACCTCGGGGACCACAAGTTCCTGACTGGGGCGGGCATCCTCGGCACGGCCCTGGCTCCGGAGATCGCTGGTCTGATGGCCGCCGCCGTGGTGGGCGGGGTCGGTATCGGGGGCATCGTGGGCGGTGTCGCCCTGGCCGCCAAGAACCCCGCAATCTCCGGGTGGGCCGGACGCATCGGGCACACCTTCATGGATGGCATCACCAAGGAGGCCGAGGGGGCTTTCACCAAGCCCCTGGAGGGAAGCCTCAGCCAGTTGGAGGCGGCGGCCTCGGGGGCCGTGCCCAAGATCGGCAAGATTTTTGACAACCTTGCTCCGTCCCTGGAGCCGCTGACCAAGGACCTGATCACCGCTGGCAACGCCCTGCTGGATGGGTTCGTCTACGGAAGCGCCAAGGCCAAGCCAGTGCTGGACGCCCTGGGCCGCTTGATCGTTGAACTGGGCACAGATTTCGAGGGCCTGACCAAGCAATTCGCCGATCACTCAGACGTAGCGGCGGATGCGGTGGACCACGTTACCGACTCCATTCACCTGATGATGGAGGGCCTCGGCCCCCTGATCACTGTCCTGGCCGAAACGTACAAGTGGCTTGACAAGGTGAACGGCGCGGCGAGCGGCATCCCGATCTTGGGTGACGCACTCCATGGGTTCGCCACCTTCCTGGGCGGCCCGCTGGCGATCGTCGGGGACTTCGTCAACAACATCGACAACATGAAGGCCTCCACCAAGGGGGCCACCTGGGTTGTCCCGCCGCTCACCGAGGAACAGCAGAAGCTGAAGACTGCCATGGACGACTCGGCCAAGGCTGCCCGTGGTGAGCAGGACGCCTTGGATGAATTGTCCAAGCAAATGAAGGCACAGACTGATCCCGTATTCGCTCTGCTGGACGCCCAGGAAAAGCTGAAGAAGCAGCAGAAGGCAACCAACGATGCCATTAAGGAGCATGGCAAGAATTCGGATGAGGCAAAGGATGCTGAACGGCGTCTGGCCGAGGCCGCAATCGAGCTGGAGGGTGCCGCCGGCGCGCTGGGCGGGACCTTCAACGGGAAGATGACCCCAGCGATGGAGTCCACTCTTCGGGCCGCTGGACTCACTGAGGGCCAGATCAAAGCCCTCAAAAAGCAGTTCGGGGAGGCCAAGAATGCGGGCAATGACTTTGCCAAGAAGTATGCGGCTCAAGCTGCCGTAAATGGAGTTCCGGGGGCCATCCGGCAAGTCAAGAGCCTGAAGGCGGAATTGGCATCCATGAAGACCAAGTGGACGGTGACCATCCGCCAGAACTTCCTGACGTTCGGCAAGCCGTACTCTCCGGGCGGGGTTGCCTCCGGAAACATCGGCGGTCTGGCTACCGGCGGCTCCACGCTCAATACCGGTCTGATGTGGGTAGGCGAGAACGGTCCGGAGTTGTACGACACCCGTCAGCAAAGGATCTTGTCCGCCAGCTCCAGTCGGGGACGTTCCGTCCCCTCGGCCCCAGCGGCGGCCGGGCCACCGCGTGCGATCCGCCTGGAGCTGGCTGGCCAGCAAGAGGTTGTGACGATGCTCCGCTACCTCATCCGTACCGCCAACCTGATCCAGTGAGCCAGAGATGACCCTGAACGCGCCACCGTATGACATCAAGGTGTGGCTCTACTACAACCAGGACCCGATCGGGGTCTGGGGGCCGAACCCCACGGACATCTCGTCCTACGTCCGCTACCCCGGCAACGATGGCGGCCAGGCCATCACCTACTCCGCCGGACGACAGAACGAGTCGGACCAGGTGGACGCGGGGGTCATGAACCTGACCCTGGACAATCGGGACGGACGGTTCAGCACCCATAATGCCCTTGGCCCCTACTACCCCTATCTTGACCTGGGCACCCCAATCCGCCTGGCCATGACCTCCTGCCGGGACACCTTCACCCGGACCACCTCCGGGAGCCTCGGAACGGCAGACACCGAGAACACCTGGACCTCATCCAGTAACTGGGGAACCAATGGCAGCGTGGCCACCTGGAGCGGCGCAGGCACCAACACACTGAGCTTCCCCATCAACAACGGCGGCTCAGCCGTTGATGTGGACCAGCAAGTGACGGTGATCCTGCCGAATGCGGCCACGGGGGACGTCCTCCAGGGCGGGGTTGTCCTGCGGTGGACGGACATCGACAACCACTGGCGAGCCTTCCTGGAGTTCACCACGGCGGGCCGGGTGAATCTCCGCCTGGTCAAGGTGGTGGCCACGGTGACCACCAGTGTCTTCACCCAGGACGTTGGCGCGTACACCGCCAACAACGGCTGGCGGCTCCACGTCCAGGCCAGCGGGGACAGCGTGTACGCCTCGGCCTATCCGCTCGCCGGTGGCTCGGACACCGCCTGGATCGGAAGCGGCAGTGAGCCCCTTCTGGGAGGCCGGGCCACCGGATTGATGGCTTATCGGGGTGGCAGCAATACCAACACCGGCACGTTCGTTACCTTCGACGATTACGTGTCCACCGCGCTGGAATGGGCCGGAACGGTCAACCAGTGGCCGGTTGACTGGGACATGAAGGGTGACAACTGCTGGGCGTCCATCACGGCCAACGGCATTCTCCGGCGACTCAACCAAGGCACGCGAGAGATCAAATCTGCGCTCACTCGGCAGTTACCCGCCTACTCTCCAACCGGTTATTGGCCCCTGGAGGATGCGGCCGGGGCATCCTCCCTGGCCAACCTGGTGAGTGGCCGCCCGGCGGCCAAGATCTACGGCAACGTCACCGTCTCGGCGGGCCAGGGGCCGGATGGCGGAGGGCAGGCCATCATGCTCTCGGACGCCACCAGCGCGGTGACCGGTCAAGCCGTACCGGTTCTCCCCTCCGGAGTGCACGGCTTCAGCGGGATGATCTTCACCAAGTTCACCGGCGCGATTCCGGCCGTGGATACGGGCGTGGTCACCTGGAACGCCCTGGGGACGATCACGTCCTATTACCGGTTCATCATCAACGGAACCAACGTCAAGATGTCGGTGGAGGCGGCGGACGGCACGGTCCTCTCCACGTCCACGAACTCAATCGCTGGCCTGATCGATCTCACCGAATGGGTGGCCTGGCAGATCGAGACGGATGTGTCCGGTGCCAATACCAACTGGTCCTTCATCCTTCATCAGGTGGGCCGGGTGGATTACTACGCGGTGACTGGTTCGTTCGTGGGGGCGGCCGACACCAGGGTTACCGGCTTCACGATCAACCCTCGGCGCGCGGACCTGAGTGGCACGATGTTCGCTCACTCCTGGGTGGGTCCGAACACTCTGCCGTTCGTAACGGACAGCTTCAGCTTGGTCTCCTCCGGCTATGCCACCGAGTTGGCCTCGGACCGAGTGTCTCGGTTGTGCATGGAGGAGGGAATCCCCGTCATCGTGGAGGCGGGGGAGTCGGTTCAGATGGGTCCCCAGCCCCTGTCCTCGATCGTGCCCGCACTCCAGCAATGCCAGGAAGCTGACCAGGGGATCCTCTACGAACGGGACAACGGTCTGGGGTTCCGGCCGCACTCGGTCAGGTTCAATCAGACCCTCGGCCTGACCCTTACTGTGTCCGCCGGCCACCTTTCGGCACCCCCGCGAGCGATCAAAGATGACCAGAGGTTGAGGAACAAGTGGTCCGTCAGTCGGATCGGTGGGTCCACCTCGGTCCAGCAGGATGACGACTCCATAGCTCGCCAGGGGACCTACGACGACTCGATCAGCGTCAACCTCTACTCGGACCTTCAGCTTGACGACCACGCCGGTTGGCGTCTGTACCTCGGCACCTATCCGGCGCTCCGCTGGCCGCAGATCACCTTGGAGATCACACGCGTTCCGGGCGCGGTCCAGATCTGGCGTGGCCGCCGCTACGGCTTCCGGATGACGGTGGTCACCGGTCGCGCTCAGATCACCGGCAACGATCCGGACGTGATCGTGGAGGGTTACCAGGCCACACTGTACCCACACAAGTGGCAGGTCCAGATGAACTGTTCATCGGCAACCATGTGGGACCAGGCGTTGATCGGCACCCTCCGCCTGGATGCCGACAACTCCACTCTGGCGGTGGCGGCCACCTCCAGTGCCACCTCCATCACAGTGGCGAACAACGGGGACGCCTTCTCCACCTGGGTACCTACCTCGATCCTTCCAGCGGAGGTCCCCTTCAATATCAACGTCAACGGGGAGATCATGACGGTGACCAATGTCGGGGACCTCAACGTGGTCAACGGTCGTCAGGTTCTCACCGTGACGCGGGGAGTGAACGGGGCGGCCAAGGCCCAAGATCTGTTCACGCCGGTGAAGCTGGCTACGCCCACCTACCTGACGTACTAGAGAGGGATCATGTCCGGTACCCAATTCCCCTCCTTCTACGCGGGGCTCAGGTTGACCGCAACTCTTCTCGGTGCCACGGTGCCGATCATGGCGGTCAAGGGAAGCGCCACCCCTCGTACCTCGACCACCACCCTGGCCGACGATCCTGACCTGTCCGGCATCGCTCTGGCCGTCGGTACGTATGAGATCGAGTTCGTTGGTAACTGGGTCCAGCTCACGACAACCACTCAGAAGATCAAGACCAGGTGGGCCTTCACGGGAACCTGGAACGGATCCGCCGCGCCACGATCGTGTATCGGTGCGGGCAGTGCCCAGACCGGTACCACCACGGCGGTCACGGACGTGACCATGCAAGCCGTTTCGCTGTCCGGCAATGACGTGGTGTACAGCCAGGCGGCTGGCACCTCTTACGGTTGCTTCCGGGAGACATGCGGCAACGTGGTGGTCTCATCCGCCGGGAACTTCTCGATCCAGTGGGCGCAGAACACCAGTTCGGCGAACTCCACGAACCTCCAGGAGGGTTCGTACGTGCGCATCACTCAGATTGCGTAAGGTGATCAACATGGCTGACTGGGTACTCATACCCTGCTTGAAAGCTCTCTTTGCGGAGTTCGATCGCATCGCCCCGAGTCGGGATCACGCCTCGGACGGCTCGATCGGGGATGCCGCTCACCGCCAGGAGGTCTCGGACCACAACCCCGACGAGACGGGGAAGGTGCCGATCCACGATGCCGACAAGACCAACGAGGTCCACGCCATCGACGTGGACGATGATCTCCGAGAGTCGGACCTGACGATGGAGAAGGTGGTCCAGTTCTTGCTGGGCCGTTGCCGCTCGGGTGCGGAGGAGCGTCTCCGGTACATCATCTACAACCGGCGGATCTGGTCCGCCTCGTCCGGGTGGGTTCAGAAGGCGTATACCGGCGCATCGGCCCACACGGAACATGCGCACTTCAGCGCTTCCTATGACAGCAAGTTGGAGGCCAGCACGGCCTCCTGGCACCTGGAGGAGATCCCCGTGGCACTGAACCAAGCGGACAAGGACTGGATCAAGAGCACCGTCACGGCCGCCATTGCCGCCTCGGTGGATGACCACCTGAAGGTGAGCGGTTGGTCCAGCGGTTACACCGGCCGTACCGAGGCCATGCACATGGACGACATGCAATCGGCTCGGAACTACGCCATCGGCAACCCGGACGCCAAGGGGCAGCAGATCTCGGAGGATGCTCCGATGGCCCTCTGGACCAAGGCCGCAAAGATCATCATTGAGGCCGCTCCGGACGTGCACACGTCCTGAGGTCTGACGGCCCTGTACCCATCCACGAGAATGGCGGACCATGAGTGAGCGCGCGGCAACCTGGCCTCTGGACGGTCCTACGGGACGCACTCACGTGGGTGGGGGGATGGGTGATCATCTTCAAGCAGGCGGGAATCGGATTCGCCCCGCCGGACCAGGTCAACGAGACCTTGGTGTGGATGGCCGCCGTTCTGGTGGGCGTACCGGGGGCAGCTCAACTGTTGCTCGTGAGGTTTGGCGGGGGCACGTCTACGGCCGAGTCGTCACCGCCGTCTCCCTCCTCTCCGTTGTTGCCGTCTTCATCATCTGGCGATTCCTCACTGGGGGGTCCTGAGTGATGCGCCGGCGGTCCCTGACCAGCGAAAACATGCCCGGTTGGTACTCCTGGACGGTGCTGGTCGGTGCCCAGTTGATGGGGGTGGCGCTGGCCATCGTGGTCATGCTGACCCTGACCAACCGGGCGGTGAACGCGGAACGCTCGGCCCGCCTGGCCAACCAGCAGGAGACGGACCGTCAACGGGAGCAAGGGCGGCGGATCACGTGCGCCCTGGTGGTTGCTCAGGACAACGTCTTCCTGGACACTCCGCCGGTATCGCCAGCAGGTGAGCGAGCGGCCAAGGCATGGCATGATCTACGTCAGCAATTCCAGTGCGACAAGGGGTAGGCATGACGATTAACCAGACCAATCCCGCCAACACCTCCGGACCGAACGGGGACGGCTCCAAGGCCCTGGCCAAGGAAAGCAAGGTGGGTGTGGCCCTGACCGTGGTGCTCTCGATCGTGGCCACCGGCGTGGTCAACTGGCTGACCAATCTGGACACCTCTCAGTGGTCCGGGTGGTGGGTCACCGGCGTGGTGACCATCCTGTCCGGCGTGGCGGGCTTGGTCTCCGCCTGGCTGAAGTCCAACCGATGATCCAGCAGCAGATCACCCAGGACGAGAACAACATGTCCGGAAAGCTCCTGGTGATCGCTGACCCCGGCTACCTGTCCGAGTTGCTGGCCCTGTTCACCGAACTGTCCACCCGCCAGAACGTGGTCACGCTCGGCTCGGTCACGATGCTGCCCCCAGCCGATCCGCCGACCGTGGAGGAGAACATCCCGAACGGCGCGTGAGAGAACAAGCGAGAGGCCCCCTCGGTTGACTCCGAGGGGGCCTCTCTGTGCCAGGCCAATGGCCCGCTCAGCGTACGCGGACGTGGACATCAACCTCCACCGCGCCACGCTTGCCGCGCGGTCGGTTCAGCGTGGACACCACCCAGATCACGGCCAGGGTGGCCGCCGCCATGAAAATGAACGATCCGCCCAGGGAGCCGGTGAGCCGGAAGGCCCAGAGGCCGAACAGGGTCAGGGCGGCCAGGGCAACCAGGACCACACCGGCGATGACCATCGGCCAGAACCATCTGGGCCGGGGATTGCGCAAGCGCCGAACGATCACCTCATACCGCATGGTGTCCGGATTCAGGACCGGCTGGCGTCGGATGATCTGAACCTCTCCCCGCTCAGCCGCCTTCTGACTGGCACCAACCACCGCCCAGCGATCCTCACTGGACATGATCTCGGTTCGGCCCGCCGTCACCCGGCGGCTGGCGATCGTCCTTGGCTGCCACAACTCCAGCCGCTTGGTCTCTTCTATCTCGTCCACAAGTAGCCTCCTATCCCAATCGCAATGGCCGCGATTCCTAACACCCGGTAGATCCAATCGATCCACCGGGACAAGCCGATCATCACGCGGTACTCACGAGGGAGGTTGTCCCTCTGCCACCGCTGACTCAGTTGGGTCGCCTTCCTGACGTGAGGCCAGGGGTTCTTGGCGATGTTGTACCGAGGCCTTAGCAGGAAGATCAACATGGTTTCCAGGCTGAGGGTGATCCAGTCCCATCCGAGCCACCAGGGAAGCCTGATCACGTACCGGCGAGCCTTCAGGTCCCACCACGGCTTCTCCTGGCACGATGCGTGCCTACGGCACCGGCCAGCGTGGCAAAGGTCCCGGAGATTGAGATCCCGGGACTTGCCGACGTACCCCCACTCGGTGCGGCGGGGACGGAGGTGCTTACGCGTCCGGTACGCGTAGACCCCCGGCCGCCGTCGTTTCACCCTGGCCAGCCAGCCCATCAGCTACCCATCCTCGCCGTAGGCCATGACAAGACCACGCTCGAACCGGACTTCCTCCAGCACCTCATAGGGGTTGGCGGGGTCACCCAGATATCCGGTGTCCGGCGGCTGGAGGTCCTTGTCCCGGAACGCCTCAGCCAACACCTCCAGGGCGTCTTCCGGGCTGAAGGCGTACACCACGGCGGATTCTGTCTCCCCATAGGTGGTGTCTTGGGTGGACTTCACCCGGTACAACTTCAGCAAGTGATTGGTCATTCCTCCACTATACTGGATGGATGCCTCCTTACAACCCTGCCGTACGCGAGGTGGCCCACCGGTGGCACGCACCCTTGCTGCTGGCCGTCCCCTGGCGTTTCTTCATCTCCGGTGAGTACATCGGGCGCGTGAAGGACAATGCGTCCTTCCTTCACGATGCGACGATCGACTACCGCGACAAGCCGATCACCAAGCTGTCCCGCGCGCGGTGGCGGCGGGTGGTCCGGCGCAACCTTCTGATCACCGTGCCGCTCCTGCTGGCCCTGGCGGCCCACTGGCTGACGATCTGGGCGGTGGTGGCATATGCCGTAGGGGCGGCGGGGTGGGGCCTCTGGCGCGGCGTGAGGGCCGCGCGCGGGGTTCTGTTCCGCCGCCGCCACAACAAGGAGTGGGTGTACCCGGCGGCCCAGGTGGCCGCGCGGGTGCTGGGCTTCCGGTACACCAAGGCGTGGGCACGCGGAAGCCTGGACCTTCCGCGTGGTTGGGGTACCGGGGACACGCACGGTCCGGCGGAACGTCAGGCGGCCAGGCTGTCCATCCCTCCGGGGATTCCGCTCCCCAAGGGCACCAAGGATCAGCTTACGGCCCAGGTCGGTGCCCGCCTCGGCATCATCAACCCTCGGGGCGAATGGTCCGAGGTGGGAGAGCACGCCTGGGTGACGATCGAGGCCACTCCGGTGCCGCCGGCGGCCCTGACCTGGGAAAACTTGCTCCCGGCAATCCGGGATGCGGAGCCTGATCAGATGATCCTGGGCCGTGGCCCCGGTGGCCGCCTGGCTACGGTCAGCCTGGCTGAGGACTCCCCGCACATGGCCCTCTCCGGCGCATCCGGCACCGGCAAGAGCGTGCTGGTCCGGGTGGCCATGGTGCCCAGGATCGTCTATCACGGGGACGGGGTTCTCATCATGGACCCCAAGCGCTTCAGTCACTGGCGGTGGGCCGGGGACGGGAAGGTGGACCGCAACCGCGTCCGGTACGCCTGGCGAACGGAGGACCTTCACCAGGCCTGGCTGGACGTGGCCAGCGAGATGGCCAGGCGGATGGAGCTGGACGAGGAGGAGTTGGCCACCCAGCGGCGCGTGTTCGTCGTGGTGGAGGAGATCAACGTCCAGACCAAGCGACTGGCCCGCCACTGGAAGGCGGAGCGCAAGCGGTTAATCGTGGAGGCCAAGCTGGCCCTGGCCGACGACCCCACGGCGGACATCGATCTCGGGGACCTGGACCCACCGCTCCAGTCCCCGGCCATCGTGGCCATGCAAGAACTGGTGGGCATGGGCCGGGAACTGAAGATGCACGCGGTGGTGGCCGCCCAGCGTCTGTCCGCCTCGGTGTTCGGGGGCAACGGTGGCGACATCCGGGAGAGCTTCCAGGGTGGCCGCCTGATCGCCCGGTGGGACCGGAAGCTCTGGAAGATGCTCGTGGACACGATCGCTTACGTGGCCTGTCCGACTGGCCCGCGCGGGATCTGGGGGCTGGCCAAAGGGGAGGACTTCCTGATCTTCCGCGCGCCCTTCCTGTCCGAGCCGGTGGCCATGGCGATGATCAATGGCCAATCCGTCCCGGTGGCCGGGCCAGTCCTTGGCCAGCAGGGTGGCCAGCCGGTGGTTGATGGCCAGTCGGACCAGATGGCCATTGGCCAAGGAGTGACCCTTGCTGACGCGTTGGCCAACCTACCTGGCCAATCCGGCCCGATGGCCATCACATTGGCCACGCTCCGCCAGGCGGCCCACCGGGACGCCACGTTCCCGGAACCGTTGGCCAAACCCGATGGCCAGCCGTATGGCCAGACCGAGGCCAGGCTGTACGACATGGGCGCGCTTGTCCACTGGCGTGAGGGCGTGCTGGCCAACCGGCGTGGGTAGACTGGCCAGCATCCTGATCGCTGGCCGCGATGGGGTACGGCAAAGGCCCCGGGGTTCCCCGGGGCCTTTCTGTGTCCGGTCAGCAGGTGCCCCGGAAGCGGGACCTCTCATATTCGTACGTTCCCACGTAGGTGGTGAGCTGGCGGTATTCGGCGGAGATTTCCTCCACCGCGTCCCTGACGCGGTCCCGGGTTGCTCCGCTGGAGACGAAGTCATCCACAAACATCCAGCGGGAGCCGATCTCGCCCTCGAACTTGGCCATGGTGTGGCTACCGTCATTCGGCTTGCGGATGATGGCCCACTTGAGGCCCAGGGCGCGAGCGAGGGTGGGGACCACCAGCGCGCCGGAGAGACCCGTCCCGATCAGGGTGTCGAACTTCTGGCCCCAGGTCGCGTACTTGAAGTCCTCCAGGATGATCTCCGGGTCCCGGAATGCAAGGTTGGAGTACGAGTGGTTGCGGATGTCCATGGTGTTCTCCCTGGTAGCTGGCCGCTTGGGTACGCCCCCCGCGCCGGAATCGAACCGGCCCGAACCGTTCGGGAGGGGCCGCCCCTTGCGGGGCGGCCGGTGATCCGTCAGGCCCAGTCGGGGCCGTGGGTGCTGGTGGGGGTCATGTCGCTGGCCCAGTGCTGGGACATCCAGCGCTCCGCCTCGACCACGTCCCCGAAGGTGGCCCACACCTGGCCACTGACCTGGCTCACCAGTTCGTAGGTGCGCACGTCCCGGTTGAACTCCAGGGTGAACTGGTGCGTGTTCGCCAGCTTCTGGGCTGCGTTGAAGGTGTTGGCGAAGACGATCGGGTCCATGTCGGTGGTCCGGACAGTGGTGAGGTTCATCGGGATCTCCTTGGTTCGTTTGCTTGCTGATACGTCTACTATAACAGACGTAAGCGAGGATGCAATACCCGATGTGAAAAGATCCTTTGAGCAGGGAAAACAAGGGGTCACTGTCTTATGACAGTGACCCCCAAAAGCATGCCAGCGTCAGATCGTAGAGATCGTGATCTTGCCGGAGCCACCACATGCGGGACACGTACGCGTCTCCCACTTGCCAGGCTTAACCTCAACCTGGACCTTGCCGTTGCCGTGGCAGTTCTGACACGGACGCACGTCCTGCTTTGCCATCAGCGGCCCCCGCCCTTCAGGAGGGTGGTCAGGAACGCGCGGCCCCTGCTGTTGCCCACCCCGTTGCGCTGACGGAGATCGGAGACCTGGACGGGGTTGCCGCCCCTCGCCTTTACGTCCTGCGCCACGGCACGGCGGCGGCCCGCCGCCAGCTCACTCTTGGTCTTGCCCTCAATGCTGCTCACTGTCGTTCCTTTCGGTCTGTTCCGGTGGTGCCGATACCGGTCGATCCGGTCCGGTCACCTCTACCCGCCACCGCCGAGCGGTGCGGGGGCTTACGTTGTGGACACTGGCCAGCCAGCGATCGAAGTCACCCTTGGCCAACTTGTCCTTGGCCACGCTGGCCAACCACTCCTGAACGGCCAGGATGGCCTCTGGCGGGATGGCCATGTCAGCCCTGGCCTTGGCCACGGTGGGCTTGGCCAAGCGCTCACCGTCCACCACGGGGGAGGCCTTGGCCACGTGGCCAGTGGCCACGTACCGCTCCACCTCGTTGGCCAACTCCTGGCCAGCCTGCCCGATGGCCAACTCCACGCCCTTGTCCCACTCGGCCAACTCGTTGGCCAGTTGGCCATCAACCTCTTGGCCACTAGTCACGGCGCTAGCCGGCGGGAGCTGGCCAGCCTTCCGGACCCGGTCCAAGGCCAGCGTGGCCAGCACCATGCCGATGTCCACGGCCAGTGGTCCGGTGTGACTGGCCACGGCGTCATAGCCGTACGCCTTCATCACATGGGCCAAGTGCCAGTACGAAATCCAGGCGGCTACAAACGCCACCAGGACCAGCGCTCCGCCCTTGGTAAAGCGGTCACGCCAGTTGGCCAACCAGGGGGTGTGAAGCATGACCTCGATAACCCCGAAGAGGAAGCTCGGCCAGATGAAGGCCGAGACGTACGCGCCGATTCCCGGCCGCCCTCCGTTCAGGTTGATGGCCTGGAAGTTGCCCGCCAGGGACATGACCAGACCACCGAGGATCATGCCCATGGCCCATGCGGACGCGCGACGGTGCTTCATGCTTCTCCCTCCAGGGCCGCCAGGAGGCGGCCACGATTGACGTAGCGGGCACGAACGAGGTTGGCCTTGGTCCATCCACCCCGGCGGGCCGAAGAGAAGATCTCGGCCAGCCTGGCGTCCGTACCGATCACGGTGGATGACCGGTGAACCTCCAGACCCCGCCGCCGCAACTCGTCGGCCACGGCGGCGGGGTCCTCCAGGTTGATCACTCGTTCACCGCCTCCCGCTCGATCACGCCCTGACCGAATCGGCCACCGGCGATCCAGACGCGGTCCGATCCGAGGTCCACACTCACCTCATAGTCCCGGGAGAGCAGAAACCGGCCCACGTACCCGTGGAGGAATTCAGCGATGGCGTCCGGGTCCTTGGTGACCCTGGCCGGGATGGTGACCTCCAGGGCGGCCGGTGGCGTGGTACCGGTCCGCCCGATGCGATCGAACTTGACGATCATCGGACAACCCCCATCGCCTCGTCGGTCAGCTTCTCCAGGCCCTCCAGCAATTCCTCCAGGATCAGTTGGCGGTCCGCGCGGTCATCCTCTAGGTCATGCTGGGCGTGGGTTCGGAGGTCGGACACTCGGTTCAAGATCTCCAGCTTGGTCATGGCAGGGCTTCCCTTCTCGGTACGTCTACTATAGCTGACGGTTGCGCTTGTGCTCCCTGAAGCCATCCCGAACACCACGCCCGATGTGCCAGAGGCCAGCGGCGAGAAGTACACCCAGCGTGGACAGGGTGGTGATGATCAGGAGTTGCATGGCTTGCCTTCCTTGCCTGGTAGGTGGGCCGCCCCCGGAGGGGCGGCCCGATCGGATCAGTAGTGGTGGATCGATGCGTTCCGGTGGAGGCGCTTGGCCCCGGCGGGGAGGTCCTTGGGCCGCTCCACCAACACCCTCTCCTTGGTGACTCCCTTGCGGGTAACCACCGTCAGGATGACCACCGTGATCCGCTTGGCGGCTCGGTGGGTCCGCACCCAGAGGTGGCCCTCTGCTGCGGTGATGAC
>Ga0207661_10000736_pt1 | contig 21239 bp, 21 predicted proteins | sample KBSC713LmetaG_FD_184337 | JGI IMG/M metagenome (GOLD analysis project Ga0207661, IMG submission 184337) | Corn rhizosphere microbial communities from Kellogg Biological Station, Michigan, USA - KBS C7.1-3L metaG (SPAdes) (version 2) | ecosystem: Host-associated > Plants > Roots > Rhizosphere ...
CCAACTCCGCGGCGGCTTGCGCCTCCGCCGACAGTTCCGGCTTCTTTTTCCTCGCGGTCACATCGTCCAGTTTCGCGGTCATCACGGCACCCTCCTCACCAGGCCTCACGCCCGGCGGTTCAGGCCGGAAACACCGTTTGATCCACAGTCCCGGGCAATGCCGCCGAACTCGGAGTAACTGCCTATCCGCTGTACTAGTACGTGACCAGCACGGACGACCTGTTCGAGCTGATAGCCGACGAGGCCTTCGGTGTCGAGCCGTGGTGCCGCGGGACGGCGACATGGAACGACGTGGAATGCATCCCCTGGAGAGGGAGGTACGTCCATGCGGGTCGGGCAACTACTCGCGGCCGCGGGTCTGGTGGCGTCGGCCCTGACACCCGTCATCGCGGTCGGGTATGCGCCGCCCAAGCAGCCGCCAGACCCGGTGATGGTGGTGGCGACGGGCATGAGCGGGAGCATCGACGTCGATGCGAGCGACCACGGTGGACTGCCGCTGGTTCAGGTCCTGATGGTCAGGCGTGGTGGTGGTCGAGGGCGGCCAGGAGCCAGGCGAGGTTGCCTGTGCGCGACGGGCGCGGCGGTTCTGCCTTGAGCACGGCGAGAAGGTGGTGGTAGCGGTCGGACTGGGTATCCAGGCCGGCTTCGAGGCGTTGCCGGATGTAGGCGCGCCGTGCCGGGTCGGTTCCTTCCAACAGCCGGTCCACGATCTGCGCGGCCTCGGGTGTGTCTGGTGCAATGCCGCGTGCGCGGGCCTCGCCGACCACCGCGGCCACCTTCTGGGTGAACTCCTTCGGGCCACCCGCCTGCTGGTCGGTGTCCTGCCCGTCGCTGCGCGCGTGGTACTCGACCATCGTGCGCATCCGCTGCCGGAAGCCGGGGTCGCGGACCAGGTCCGCCAGTTCGACCCAGGCGTCCACCTGTTCGGGTGTGGGCTCCAGCGGAAGTTCTGGCGGCGCGAGCCGCAGCTTGTCCTTCAGGCGCTCATCCGTCCGAAGGCCGGCGAAGACTTCGGTGATGAAGTCCTCGATGATCTGCCGGCGTTCGGTCGCGGAGGCCTGCGCGAGATTGTTCATCCGGGCTATCTCCTCGGTGGTGGATTGCCGTTTGGCGACGGTGCTCAGCACGGCGCGGGTCAGCCGGAGCGTACGGATACGGGCGTCGATCGCCGCGATCTGCGCTGTGGCTGCCTCGGCGACGGTGATCTTGGCCTCCAGCACCCGCCGCACCTCCTCCAGGCCTAGCCCGAGCTCGCGCAGGCTGCGCACCAGCTCCAGCCGGTTAATCCCGGCGGCGTCGTAGAGCCGGCGCCCGCCCTCGCCAGTTCGCCTGGCGGGCGGCACCACGCCGATGTCAGACCAGTACCGGATGGTGCGTACCGGCAGGCCGGTACGGCGGGATGTCTGCCCGATTGTCAGCAGCGGGCTGCCGTCGTCCCTCATATCAGCGAGTCTGCGACCTCTAGCCGCTGGAGATGCAAGTCCGGCACTACTCCGGTATGGCCGGTACCGCATGCCGGGGCCGTGGAGCCAACCAGCCGCCACCCAGCGTCCCGCCAACCGAATTGATCTTGCGGCGCGGCTACGCCCGTACCGGCGAGATGTCGCCGTTTCCCTACGGCCGGGCCTCGCGTTCGAGACCTTGGCCAAGAGTCTGCGCTGAGAATCATCCGTCAGCGGCAAAGGCTACGCGTCCAACGCGAAGACACGCGGCGTGCGGCTCGTGACGTCTGGAACGGACCTCGGGCTTGCAGCCCTCTTCCTGATCGGGGGCTGGTCAGTGGTGTCCACGGATCGGATGCGGGCGGTACGGCGCCTCCAGACGCGAGATCTCGTCCTCGCCGAGCTCGAGTTCAACGGAGGCAACGGCGTCGGCCAGATGCGCGGGTTTCGTGGCGCCCACGATCGGTGCGGTCACTCCGCGCTTGGACAGCAACCAGGCCAGTGCGACCTGAGCGGACGTGACCCCGCGGTCCTCGGCCACAAACCGGACGGTGTCGACGACGTCGAAGTCGCTGTCGTCGTACAGCTCATCGGCGTAAGGGTCGTTGCCGGCCCGGACCGTGTAAGTGGATCCGTCACGCCCGCGGTTGCCGGTCAGGAACCCACGGGCCAGCGGGCTCCAGGGCACCAGCCCGACACCTTGGTCGAGGCACAGCGGGATCATCTCCCGCTCTTCCTCGCGGTAGACCAGGTTGTAATGGTTCTGCATGGACACGAACCGCGTGTGACCCTGCTGGTGCGCGACGTGCTGCGCCTTGGCGAACTGCCAGGCGTACATGCTGGAGGCACCGATGTAGCGGGCGCGCCCGGAGGTCACGACCTCGTCGAGGACCGCCATGGTCTCCTCGATCGGCGTCTCCGGATCCCAGCGGTGGATCTGGTAGAGGTCGACGTGGTCGGTGTTCAGACGCCGTAGTGAGGCGTCGATGGCCGACAGCACGTGCTTGCGGGACAGGCCACGGTCGTTGGGTCCCGGCCCCATCGGAAAGAACAGCTTGGTGGCGAGCACGTAGTCGTCGCGACGTGGGAAGGTCTCAGCGAGCAGCCGCCCGGTGACCTCTTCGCTGGCCCCGTTGTCGTACATGTCAGCGGTGTCGAAGTAGGTGATGCCGGCGTCGGCGGCTTGGCGGACCAGTGGGCGGGCGGCGTCCTCGTCGAGGTGCCATTGGCGGCTCTCCCGGTTGCCGAAGCTCATCATTCCGAGGCAGATGCGGGAGACCTTCAGGCCGCTGGCGCCGAGGTTGGCGTAGTCCATCTGTTCCCCTCTGTTCTGAACGATGAAGAGCGGTACCGAGGGCGGGCCCGGGTGCGGGGCCGGGCCCGCGGCGATTTCAGGAGTGGTGTCGTTGGTAGTGGCGGCGGGCCTTGGCCCGGCTGCCGCAGTCGGCCATGTCGCACCAGGTCCGTCGGCCGTTGCGTGTGGTGTCGTAGAAGAGCCATTTGCAGGCGGGGCAGTAGCCGAGCCGGGCCGGGTCGAGCCCGGTGAGCACCTCTGCCGCATTCAGGACGGCGGGCGCGAGCAGGTCCTCGAACGACGCGGGCTCGATGAACGTCCACGCCATCTGATAGGCGTCGCGGTCTGCGGTCAGTCTCCGTCGTGACGCGGCTCGTACCCACAGACGGTTCAGGGCCTCAACGGCCTTCGAGGGGGCCGTCTCGCCCCGAATGAACGGGGCCAGTACCGCGGTGACCGTCGATCGGATGCGTCGGGCCGTGGTGAGCTCCCGCGTGGATCGCTTCGCGTCCGCGGTCACCCACTCACTGAGGCGATGCGCCGACCGCGGGTCGAGGATGCCTGCGGCGACAGCCCATGTCGGAACGTTTCCGACCGGGTCGAACCAGTCGTGCTCACGTGGCAGGCCGGGCCAGGACACGGTGTTGACCAGGTCAAGGCTGCACTGCCCGCCAATGAGCTTATATGTGCCCTGGTAGGCCCCGGGGTCGAGCGGCACCGCGTCCATCACGGGAGAGTCTACCATTGACCTAACCGTTCAAGCCCAGTTTACTGGTTAGAAGTGGCGTGCTGGAGCCTGAGGCACCGGAGTTCCAGCAAGAGCTGGCCCGGTTGGAAGCCTCCGATGCGGACTTCCGTGTTCGACAGGCGATCCGGGAGATCCGACACGACGTCTAGCTGGGGCGGCGCATCTTGTTGCGGCTCGAACATTTGAGGAGGTCTACACATGGGAAGGTTGACGTCCAAGGATGGCACGTCGATCGCGTATGACCGTCAAGGAAGTGGCCCGGCGCTCATCCTGGTCGGCGGCGGATTGGACGACGGCTCGGAGAATGCAACGCTGGTGCCGGAGCTTGCGGACCGGTTCACGGTGTACAACTACGCCCGGCGCGGGCGTGGCGACAGCGGCGACACCCTGCCGTACGCGGTCGACCGCGAGATCGACGATCTCGCGGCGCTGGTTGGGTTGGCCGGTGGAGTGGCGCACCTCTACGGTGTGTCTTCGGGCGGCATGTTCGCCCTGGAGGCGGCGGCCGCTGGACTCGCCATCGAGAAATTCGCGGTGTACGACGTGCCGTACGACACGGATGATGACGCACCACGGCGGTACCAGGCGTACACCGAGGAACTCCACACGGCGCTCGGCGAGGGTCGTCGTGGTGACGCAGTAGAACTGTTCATGCGGCTCGCCGGCTCCTCTGATGAGGAGATCGTGGCGGGACGCGGTTCGCGCTACTGGGCGGCCGCCGAGTCCCTTGCCCACACGCTCGCCTACGACGCCGCGCTCTACGGGCAGCCACCGACCGATCGGCTCGCCACGATCAGGCAGCCAACCCTTGTTCATACCGGAGAGGCCGGCCTGGGAGGTCTGGGACCCGAGTTCCTCACCCGGGCAGCCGACGCCATTGCCGAGGCCGTCCCGCAGGCGCGGCGCCAAACGCTCGCGGGTCAGTCACATGTGGCCGACCCGAAGGCCGTCGCGGTCGTACTCAAGGAGTTCTTCCTCGCGTGACAGCCCCCGCCGGATCACTTGCGACCGCCGCTCAAACGACCGGGGTCCCGGTCAGCCGTTGAGGGCTCCAGCTGTCGCCACCTGTCGCTCCGCATCCTGCTGCCGGTGACGGTATACCGCATCGGCGTCCCGGCATGTTCTCCGGACGGCTGCACGCCCGCGGGCCTACCGCGTCGTAGGTTCCAGCCTTACTTTGAAGTGGCGCAGCTGGCGTGGTGCTGAGGTGATCCTGTATCCGGTGACGCGTTCGGGGTCTTTGGCGATGTCGCCAAGGACGTCGGCGACGTATTCAAGGTGGGTGTCGGTGTAGACGCGGCGGGGGATGGCGAGTCGGACGAGTTCGAAGGGTGCAGGGGTGACGAGGTGGTGGTCGTCGTCCAGGGTGCCGAGGTAGAGGGAGCCGAGTTCGGCGCTGCGTATCCCGCCGTCCAGGTAGAGCTGGCAGGCCAGGGCGTGGCCGGGGAACAGATGTGGTGGCAGGTGGGGCAGGAGCCTGCCGGCGTTGAGGTACAGGGCGTGTACGCCGGCCGGTTGGACGGTGTCCACCCCGGCCTCGTTGATCATTTGGGCGAAGCGTGCGGTGGATGCGGCCCGGGCACCCAGGTATGCCGGGTCGACGACCTCTTTGAGGCCTTGCGCGAGGCGTTCGAGGTCGTGGCCGGCGAGCCCGCCGTACGTGGAGAAGCCTTCAGTGGCGATGAGGTTGGCCTCGCATGCTTCGTGCAGGGCCTCGCTGCGCAAGCCGATGAAGCCGCCGACCGCGGACAGGCCGTCCTTCTTCAGGCTGACTAGGCAGCCGTCGGCGTAGCCGAACGCGCGGCTGGCGATCTGCCTGGGCGTCATGTCCTGGTAGCCCGGCTCGCGCTGGTGTACCAGCCAGGCGTTTTCCGCGAACCGCGCCCCGTCGAGGAAGAAGGGCACTCGATGTTGGCGGCACAGCTGACTGGTGGCCTGCAGGTTGGCCATGGAGACCGGCTGGGCGCCGAGTCCGTTGTTGGTGATGGTCGTCAGCACCAGGCCGACCTTGTGGCCGTCCGGCCCGGTGAGGACACGTCGCAGGGCGTCGAGGTCGATGTCGCCCTTGAATGGGTCGTCACTGTCCAGGTGCGCGGCGGCGGGGCAGGGCAGGTCGACTGGCTGGGCGCCGGCAAGTTCGACGTTGGCATGGGTGGTATCGAAATGGGTGTTGCTGACACAGATCTGGCCGGGCTTGAGCAGGCTGGAGAACAGGATCCGTTCACCGGCGCGGCCCTGGTGCACCGGCAGGATGAACGGGTAGCCGGTGAGGTCGTTTACCGCATTGCGGAACCGGAACCAGGATCGTGCGCCTGCGTAGGATTCGTCCGCCAGCGCGGCTGCGGCTTCCTGGGCGTCGGAAGTGGCGCCGGTGCCGGAGTCGGACAGCAGGTCGATGGTGATCTGGTCGGCACGCAGGTTGAAGGGGTTGTAGCCAGCATCTTCGAAGGCCTGCCGGCGTTGCTCGGTGTCGAGGAACGGAATCGGTTCAACGACCTTGATCCGATACGGGGGTAGCGTCCTGCGGGCTTCCACTGACATGGATTCCTCCCTCGCGGTCGCGGTGTCAGCCGGCGTAGCAGTCCGCCTTCGGCGGTACGTGCTCGCGATCCGTTGGTTGCCGTGGTGGCCGGGGCGGGTGGACCCGGTACGCCTCGGCGGACAGGTAGACGGTTACCCCGGGCCGGGGCGGTCCGAGCCGCAGCGAGGCGTGCGCGATGAGCCCGACACCGTCGCGCAGTGCACGGCTCGTCACCGCGGCGATGGCGCGGTCGAGGTCCGCGACGCGGAATCCGTACCGTTGCAGCAGAGCGCTGACCCGGCCGTACGCTTCTTCGTCGTCGCTGACGTAGCTGCGGATGGGTACGTAGACGCTGTACCCGGCGGGAGCGTCCGTGGCGCCGAGGAAGGTGTAGCTGCCAACCAGAGGCCGGGCGTCGAAGGCGCCGCCCCGGCCGCCGGCGATCTCACAGAATTCGACGAGGTCATCCGCGTCAATGCCGTTGACCGGCGCGGCGGCGCGTACCAGGTCGGTGGGGTGCGCGCCGTGGTGGGTCAGGTAGAGCTTGACCCGCGCATGTGGCCCGTCGTGCAGGTCCAGGGCGAAAAACGTCAACCGATCCGCGCGGCCGAGTTCGCCGGGCCGAACGCCGTGGCGCAGCGCGGTCCGGCACGGCTCGGCAAGGCCGAGCCGGTCCATCGCCTGCGCGACCAGGTCGGGCGCGTGGTCCACTCCGTTGAGTTCCGGGTTGAAGTACACCTTGAACTCCGGCCGACGTTCGCGGCGGAACACGATCGAGTGCCACAGCGCGAACCCGCCTTGCGGGTCGTCGATGGCGAACAGGTCCCGCACCCGCTCGAACGCCGAGAACGTCAGACCGAAGCGTGCCGCCTGGACACGCAGGAAGGTGTGCGCGGCCGACAGGTTTGCCGCGGCGCTCGGTTGCCCGCCCAGCACCTCGCCGAGAATCCGCAGCGTGGGCGGCTCGGTGTCGTTGAAGGCGATGGAGAACTCGACAGGTGTGTGGTCGTCGGCCACGTTGGACGGCCAGGCCGGGGGCTGTGACAACGATCGTGACCCAGCGGATCCAAGAAGATCGGCCAGCAACGCACTGGTGGTGAGCGGATCAGTCCCAACAATCTCGGCTAGGCCCTTGACCTGGCTATTCAGATGCTCCAATAGGGACAGACCAGCCATCGCCACTCTCCACTCGCGGTTTCGACTCAGCCAATCCAGCGCACATTCGTGGCCCAACCTGCGCGCCATTCGGCGATCGCCACCGCCGACAAAAGAGTGGTCACTCAGTCGAACCGGGTGATCACTCACGGCGAGCATAACGCAGGCAACACGTGTCATGACAAGCGGTCACGAACGTAGGTAAGCGGCGGAGATGGCAACCGGGACTGACAGCGGGCTCACCGTAAACGCGACAAAGCCTCATATGGACGGTGCCACTGAACGCTTCCGGCGGGACCGGGATGGCTCGAGGTCTGCGTTTGCGTGTCTGCACTGCACCTGTAGGTTGCAGTTTCTCCCTTACTGGAGGATGTGCGCTGGCCGAGAGAACGCGGCCGCACGCGTCCGGCACGCCGTCGCTTAATTTACATATGTACCTATATCGGCGACCGGGCTACGGCGGGCAGTCGAGCCATCGCGTGTTGGACCAGCCCGATGAGGGTCTGCTTGGCGGAGGACCGGTCGCGGGCGTCGCACCACACCACGGGCACGACGGGGTTGAGCTTCAGCGCCGCGCGGATTTCCTGTTCGCTGTACAGGCGCTCGCCGTAGAACATGTTGACCGCGACGAGGAAGGGGACGTCGCGCCGTTCGAAGAAGTCGATCGCGGCGAAGCTGGTGTCGAGGCGGCGAGTGTCTACGAGCACGATCGCTCCGACGGCGCCCTGGGCGAGTTCGTCCCACATGAACCAGAACCGGTCCTGGCCGGGAGTACCGAACAGGTAGAGCACGACCGCGGCATTGACGGTGATGCGGCCGAAGTCCAGGGCGACCGTGGTGCTCGTCTTATCCTCAATCCCGGCCAGGTCGTCCACGCCGAGGCTGGCGCTGGTCAGCACCTCCTCGGTAGTCAGCGGGGTGATCTCGCTGACCGCGCCGACGAACGTGGTCTTGCCGGTACCGAACCCGCCCGCCACAACGACCTTGACCGATTTGCCACCCATTGCTCAATCCTTCTTTGTCGGCTACAGCTTCTCGAGACGGGCGAGGATCGTTTCCAGCAGGTCCCGGTCCGCGGGCGTGTCCTCGGCCGCCGTGCCGACCGCGAGGAACCTGCGTTCGAGCAGCACGTCGACCAGAATTTTCATGACGGTCAGCGGGTAGTTCAGGTAGGCGGCCAGTTCGGCGATGGAGATCCAGTCCCAGCAGCGGTTGACGAGCGCCTCGTATTCTGGCTCCAATGCCCTCGTGTCGGCCGGCAGGGCGATGACCTGGGTGGCCAGGTCGAGGCTGTTGTTCCGCGGGCTGGTACGTCCGTTGACCAGGACGTACAGCGGTACGAAACGTCCAGCCTCCCCCTCGTCGTCGCCGTACCACCTGTCAGGAGTCATCGGCTGCGCCCTTAGCTGCCATATGGTGCGGGTGCGACGGTGCGCGCCTCCGAGCCGAGGTACTGGCCGATGCGGGTCACCATCCGGCTCATCTCGTAGGCGACGGTCCCCATGTCGACGGCCTGGTCGCACAGCACCGCGAGACGAGCGTTCTGCCCTGCCGCGGCCACAAACAGGGTCTGGTCGCGGTACTCGGTGATGACCTGTTGAACCGGTCCCGTGTTGAACGGCCTGCCGATGCCCGCGGCCAGGCTGTACATGGACGAAGCGCCGGCGGCGAGCAGTTCCGCGGCGTCTTGTGCCAGCGCCGTGGACTTCTGCACGACCAGTCCGTCGGTGGAGAGAACGACGGCGTAGAGCACGTTCGGCACGGCTACCAGCTCGTCCAGAATCCAGGTCAGATCGCTGTGCGACGTCGGGTCCATTACGCTTTCCTTCGGGTCACTCATCGGTGATATTGCCAGCGGTCTCGTCGCTGCGACCGGCACGCCAACCCTGCTGGTACCGCGCGTAGCGTGCCCGCGTCTCTTCCGGCGAGCGGGCCGGTTGTCCGGCGTCCCAGGGGGCCGAGTCGGCCGCGGCACGCAGTTCCGGGACGAGGTGCTGCTGGGGTTGGCGTTCGGGCAGGGGTGGCCGAGATCCGGGTCGTGGTTCAGGCACCGGGGTGCCTCCCGCCCACACCAAGGAGGACGTCGAAAGAAGGTCTGCGGAGGTGGTTCGCAGTTGGTCGTCGGTCATCGTTCGATCGGGACGGTCGTAGCCGGCGTCCTGGACGATTTCGGACCCGTCCACGGGTGCCGCCACGCCGTTGCTGTGCGGGATTTCCTGGCCACCGCCGGACACGGCGGGAACTACCAGCTGGCCATCGCCGATGGCGGCTGGCGACGGCCGTGTGGGCAGGGTGGCCACCGCCACGGGCGTGATCGCGGGCGTTGCGGCGCCGGATGCTGGCAGGGCGGCCGCGGCGTACGCCGGCTCGGCAGGCAGCAGGAGCTCGGGTTCCGCGGCGATCAGCCGGTTCGGCAGCAGCACAATGGCCAGCAGCCCGCCGTACGCCGAGGTGCGCAGCGTTACCTGGACGCCACCGCGCTTGGCCAGCTCCGCCACCACCCACAAACCCACCTGCGAACCATCGCGCAGCGCGGTCACATCGGGGGTGGGGGCAGTGGCCAGCAGTTCGTTGGCGCGTTCCAAGTCGTCGGGGCGCATGCCCACGCCGGCGTCCTCGATCTCCACCACGACTCCACGGGTGGCCTGCGTGCAACTGACCCACACCTCTGATTCCGGTGGCGAGAACGCCAGAGCGTTGTCGAGCAGCTCGGCCAGCAGGTGGGTGGTGCCGGCGATCGCCCCGCCGGCCAGCGCCACGTCGGGCGTACGGCGGATGGTGATTCTCTGGTACTGCCGGGTCTCCGCGATTGCTGCCAGCAGGATCCGGCGCAGCTGGACCGGCTTGTGGAAACGGCGCCCGGTCTGCCCGCCGGCCAGGATGATGAGGTTCTCCAGGAACCGCCGGGTCTGGGCAAGCTGGTGGTTGATGTCGAACAGCTCGGCCAGCAGGTTCTCGTCACCGACGCGGTTCTGCAGGTCTTCGATAACCTGCAGGCCGTGCTGCAGCGGCGCCTGCGGGCGGCGGGCCACGCCCATGAGCATGGCCACGCCGGCGGCCCGAGTTGACGCCTCGTTAACCGCCGCGCCGACCGCGACCTGCAGCGACCTATTGAGCACGTCGGCGAGCTGCCCGATCTCGTCCGTGCCGTAGTCGCGAGTCGGCAGTTCGACGTCGGGATCGACCTTCTCGCGCCGGCGCAGCCGGCTCAGCATGTCGGGCAATCGCTGGTCGACAACCGCAGCCGCTTCCCGGCCGAGCTGGGCCAGGCGCACCGACAGGGCACGGTCTACCAGGACGCGTGACTGGCGGATCGCCCAGATGATCGCACCGATCGCGACGGCCAGGGCGACAAGGCTGCCGATGAGCGCGGTCAGCAGCTGGTTGTTGCCGGTTCTCAGCGCCTGGGCCGACACCTCGTCGGCCTGCGCGATGGTCAGGCCGATCAGCGCGTCGGACACGTCGCTGGTCACCGCCGCCCAGGTGGCCGCGGTGACGGCCAGGCCCCGCGGCACGCCAGTCGCCCACGGGCCGGCCGCAATCAGAGCATTCTCCGCCGAAGCGAGGTTCTTCCACGAGGTGCCGTTCGTCAGAGCCTGGTACTGGGTTCGCGCGGTGGGTTGGAAGTGGGGTGCGACTTCGGCGAGTTGAGCATGGTAGGCCCCCACCAGGTTGACGAACTCAACAAAGTCCTCGGGGCTGAGCCGGCGGGATCCGAACGCGCCGGTGACGATCGAGCCGGCCCGCGACATCAGGTCGCTGACCCGGAAGGTCTCGACCGCAGCGATACCGCCCTGGGTCGCGGTCACGTCGGGCACGACCCGGGCCTGGGTGTCGAACAGGTCGGTGGCGGAGTCGAGCAGAGCGTTGTAGAAGTCGTACACCTTGCGCCGGTCCCCGGTGCCGGAGTCGACGGTGCTGCGGATACCCGGCAGCTGGTCCAGATAGTCCGTCAACGCCTTCCACCGCGTCTTGATAGAGCCCGGGGCAAGCCGCAACGCGGATTGCGCCACGGTACGCAGCGTCGACAGCCGTTGGTCCGTCTCCCGGCGCTGGTCTATCAGGCTCTGTAGTCCGCCCGAGGGCTCAGCCAGGTAAGCGATGCTCAACCGGCGCTCCCGCTGAATGGACGACAATCCAGTGACCGCCGGAATCGACACCTGCCGGACCGAGGAGGCCACCTCCCGGTCATAGAAGCCGGTGAAGATCAGGTAACCGGACGCCACCAACCACAGCACCACGGCCACGACGCTGGGGATGAGCACCAGCCGAATAACGCGCCGCGTGATCGACTTCTGCTGGCCGCCGCGCCGGCTTGACCCGGATGACTGCTGGCGGTGGTCGGAATCAGGCTGCTTGCTCACGACGCTCCGAAGGTCCTAGTCGCTGCGGTCTCACAAGCCGTCAGACATCCCGCGCGGGTCTCACGCGGCCAGGCTTGATGGCCCACAATCGTCCAAACACACAAATTCACGAGGAACAGGCAATCAGCGAATGCGGCGGGGGAGCGCCGATGCGAGGGCAACCCTACCGGTACGTCACGTCTACGCACTAGCCCTACCTCACCGTGCCCGCCTATCCGGTATAAGCGATATAAGCTAGACGATCCGCCGGCTGGCTGATGGCCACAGCTCGGCGGCGGGCGATCGATGCGATACGCCGGCGGACCGGCCTCCAGAACAGATACGCCCTACTGGCGGTCGACTTGGCGGTTGACGAAGAAATCGATCCCGACAGGATCGATGACGACGTGCTGGTGCTGATGTTCGTCACCTGCCACCCGGTGCTCTCCCCCGAGGCCCGGTGGCGCTGACCCTGCGCGTGGTCGGCGGCCTGTCCAGCGAGGAGATCGCCCGCGCGTTCCTCGTACCCGTGCCGACCGTGCAGGCCCGCATCACCCGGGCCAAGAAGACGATCGCGGCGGCCTGGGTGCCGTTCGAGCTACCGCGGCCGGCGAGCGCAGTTAGCGCTGCCGTTCCAACAACGACAGGTACCGCTGCGATCGCGCGCCCTCGCTCAACGTTGCTGGCGGCAGACGACCGTTCTCCGCCCGCCACCGGTACCCCGTCTCTGCAGCCGATGCCTACCCGCTGGCACGCCTCCAGCATTCCCACCCCAGACAGCAACAGCCGCCAGTACTCCGACTCGACCAGAATTTGGCGCTAACCGCGTTGGCGGTACCGGAGACGTTGTCGACGTGAGGTGGAGGTGTTGCGGAGATGGTCGGCGCGCCGACCCGCAGCAGATCGCGGCGGAGTTGTTCCTGTCCTACGGCACGGTGCACAACTACGATGCACAACAACCTGACGTCGGCAGTGACCAAGCTCGAAGCGTGCAACCGGGTGGACGCGGTCCGGATCGCCGACGAGGCGGGCTGGCTGCAGCCGACTGGTTGCGGCCGGCCTGCCGGGCCACCGAACCCGTACCGTCAGATCCGCAAGGCGGGAACTCGCGCGCGCATCTCGTGCAGCAAGGTCCACGCCGCCATCATCCACCGATCAACCGGGCCGTCATTGCTGACCTTTAAGCCGCAGCACCCATCATATTCACTGGCTTTAATGGTGCCGGCCGTCGCGCTGCTGTGCCGCAGGATGTTGGTGACTGCCTCACGCAGCACCGGCGCCAATACCCCGTCCGCCGTGTCAGGCAGCACCGCCGCCAGCCGTACCCAGCGGCATGCTCACGGACGTTGCCCAGGTCGCTTCGAGCGTTACCGACCGTGTCAAGGAGTCTGTGCAACCGGCGCCGACCCGCTGCCACGGCGCCGCGTCGCTGGCCCACCAGGCCGGCGCCGATCTGAAGACCCTGCAAGACCTCCTCGGCCACTCCAGCATCGTGACCACCGCAGACACCTACACCAGCGTCCTGCCCGAGGTCCAGCGAGCGAGCGCGGACGCCACCGCCCACCTCGTCCTGACCGCCTTGTGACGCGTCGTTTTCGTTGAGGACGTAGGCGTCATTGACGGTGAGGATGTGCGGGTTGTGGAAAGCCCCGCCGGGCGGGGCCGGGCGGGGCTGTGGTCACCGTGGTGATGTGGTGCTGCTCAGTCTGACGTGACTTCTGTGATCGCGGTGCGGGTGCAGGTTTCGTCGACGATGGTCTTGTTGGTGGCGAATGCGGCGATGAGGGCTTGGAGGGCCAGGTTGTTGACGGCTCGGGGGTAGCCGCGGCTGGTCTGGTGGATCAGGGTGATCGCGTCGTCGGTGAACAGGGTGTCGGAGCGGCCCGCCAGGGTCAGATGGTGGCGGATGTAGCTGGCCGTCTCGTCGCCGGTCATGGGGGGCAGGGTGTAGCGCAGCGCGATGCGTTGGTCGAGGGCGGCCAGCACCCCGAGTTTGATTTTGCGGCGGAGGGTGGGTTGCCCGACGAGCAGGCAGGCGAACGGGGACCGACTATCAAGATCATGATTGGTGAGCATGCGGATGCCTTCGAGCTGGTCGTGGGCCAGCATGTGCGCCTCATCGATGATCAGGATGGGGACCCGGCCGCGTTCGGCGTACTCGACGGCGAGGGCGTCGGTGGCTTGCGGGATGAGGGTGGCGTGGTGGAAGCGGGGCACGCCACCGAGGGCGGTGACGATGGCGTGGTGGATGCCGCGGGCGCCGACGGCGGGGTTGGGTAGGTAGATGACGCTGTGCCGGCTGTTGTCCAGTGTGGACAGTGCGGTGCGGACGGCGACGGTTTTGCCGGCGCCGACTTCGCCGGTGATGACGCCGAGGGCGCGTTGGTCGACGCACCAGGTGATGCGGGCGACGGCTTCGGCGTGGCTGTTGTGGCGGTGCAGCATGCCGGGTGCCAGGTCCCGGCCGAAGGGCATACGGCCGAAGCCGTAGAAGTTCTGCAGTTTGTCTATCACGGGGTGTCCTTGTCGGGTTGGAGTGCGGCCTGCGAGGCGATGGTCCGGGCTTGGTCGGCGACCTGCCGGGCCTGGTCGGCGTGGCAGGGGTGCTCGTCGGCGTGGGCGCCCGCGATGCGGGCTAGCAGGTCCGCCTTTGCGGCCAGGTAGGCGGCCCGCTGCGCCTCGGTGGCGCTGCCGCGGGCGTTGCTGAGTTGGCGGGCCCAGGACAGCAGGTCGGCGATCTCGGTCGTGGTGACTGGATCTGGTGGCAGCGCCGGGCTGGTCATGCCGTCTGCTCGCTGGTGGGCGCCGGCGCGACGGTGGTGTCCAGCAGGGCGGCGTAGTTGACGGTGGCGGCTAGTTCGGCTTGGTGCGCCGCGTCGATCAGCGGTAGGTAGGCGATCCCGCTGGGTGGCGGCGTGGGGTCCGGCGGGGTTTCCGGGCGGGCCTTGGGGTGGGCGTGGCGGCCGATGCGGTGCGGGATGGCCAGCCCCATCGGCTTGCCATGCAGCCGCACCTCGATGGTCGAGAGATCGAACGGGTCGAAGACCAGTTCGACGCGTCGCCCGACTAGGTCGGTTTCGACCTGGTAGACGTTGCCGTGCAAGGACACTGTGGCGGTCTTTTTGACCGTCCGCTGCTCGGACCACAGGAACGCCTCCCGCAGCGCGGGAGGGGTGGGTAGCGGGAACGGGCCACCGGCCTGCCACCGCTGGATTGGTGGCTGCCCGGTCTCGGAGTGCGGGGTGCGGTGATACACCGTTTCCAGCCAGGCTGTGAACAGCCGGTTCAGCTCGCTCAGCGAGGTGACGTGGTGGCGGCCGGGCTGGTTGGTGCCGGTGATCTCAACGAGGAACTGGGCCCGCACGGTCTCGAAGAAACGCTCGATTTTCCCGCGTCCCTCGGGCCGGCCCGGGGTGCTGTGGGTCAGTTTGATGCCCAGCACGGCGCAGGCGCGTAGCAGCCACCGATCGACAAACGCCGACCCGTTGTCGACATACGCCCCGGCGGGCACGCCCCGGCTGGCCAGGGCCGGGCGCAGCGCGGCGGCCAGCCGCACGGTGTCTTCGGCGTAGCCGAACCGGTGTCCCATCACAGCCCGTGAATGATCGTCGATGAAGGCGAAGAGGTAGGTTTTGCGGCCGGCCACCACCGGGGCGTGCAGCGCATCTCCGGTCCAGAGGTCATTCGGGTGAGCGGCCTCGAACCGGCCGAACACCGACGGGCGCGCCGGCCCCGGGCCGGTCAACTCCAGCCGGGTAAACAGGCGCAGCACCGTGGACTCCGACGGCGCCCACCCCAGATTGGTGCGCAGGATCCGGACCACCTGCGCCGCGGTGCGATCCGGGTTCTCCCGTTTCAGCGCCGCGGCCATGTCCAGCACCTCAACCGGGGTGCGGGCGGTGACCTGCCGCGGCGCGGGCAGCAACGCATCGAACCCGCCCCGACGCCAGGCCAGAATCCACCGGTCCAGGTTCTGCCGCGACACCCGTACCGGCTTACCGAACGGGCCAGGATGCTCCCGGCCGGCCAACTCGCGGACCAGCCGGCCCCGCTGCCTGGTCGACAACCCGGGATCAGCCGCCTCCCGGACCAACTGGTAGCGGAACAAAGCCACCGCCTGGGCCCGTTCAGCGCGCACCCGCCACTCGTCATCTACCGCCGTCACGGCAGCACCACCTCTCCACACTCGACGAAAATCGACGAATGTCGAGAGTGGACGATCAGCCCCACCCTGCCCAGGGCGAACTCGTGTTGATCGACCCAGTCGGCCAACCCGGCGCCAACAACCGTCCCGCGCAGGCCGCACCGACCACCTGCCACACCGTCACCCCGACGACCGGGAACCGGGCCACCACCGCAGCCACGGCCGCCCGCATCGCCGCCACCGCGTCCGCCCACACCGAGCCCACCGCCTGCGGCACCACCGGATCGGGCGCCACCGCGCACAACAGGCCGGTAAACCAGCCCCGCACCGCCTCAGCCCGCCCAGCGAACCGGCGCAGCCACTCCCGCACCGTCCCCAGTGGACGATTCAGCAACCCCGCGATCGGCCTAGCCCCCAGCCCAGCCGCTTTCGCCGTGATCGCCGCCCCGACCACCCCGACCTCGTCCGCACGCCGCAGCAGCACCCCCAGCGGCAGCAGCACATGCGTCGCCTCGCACCCGCGGCACCTCGCCCGCCGCGGACGCAGCCGCCACGCACCCGCCACACCCCGAATCACCCGCGTCCGGGCATACCCCCACCCGGCCAGCACACCCTCGCACTCCGGGCAGGTCAGCCCGCCCGTCACCAGCCGCCGCTCGACCTCAGCCGCGTCCACGCCTACCGTCAACATCGGTGCCTCCGCGCACCACCGCGCGGCCCTCCCGAGCCTGGCCAAAGGAACACGGGAGGGCCGCTGCCCGTCCAAACCTCCTCACACTGATGACGAGCAGCAAGAAGGGCAACCCACCCGGGTTGCCCTCCAACACATCCTCACCGTCAATGACTCCAGCCGGCCCCTACGTCCTCATCGAGAGTGAAGGGGGACACGCCTCCCGCCGCACCCGCAAGAAGATCAAGAACAAGGCCCGGAAGAACCGGCCCGACCCGCGACCGAAAACAGGTGGCCCGAGCCCGACCACCCCAGCCGCAGCCAGGAACACACAGGTCAGGACGCCGAGACGCGAGGAGAACTCGCCATCAGAGGCCGCACCCACATCGCACCCACGTGACACCCACCATCCATACAGGACGAACTACAAAAGAGCCGATCAAGCAAAACGGCAGGCCAGCGGCCTGCCGATCTTGCCCGCCCGAAGGGACTCGAACCCCCAACCTTCTGATCCGTAGGGCTCGCCCGCCGACCGAATAATCCACCGACCGTCGCCCAGCCCGCAGTCGGCGTCGCGAAGGCCGTCCGGCCAACCTCCAGACCGGGCATCCACTGCCCCGGCGCCGCAGCCACCCGAACCGGTGCGGCACTCGGTGACTCCGGCCGCCACGGCGCCACACCCCGCATAGTCTCCACCACCCGGCTGAACCCTATCGGCGACCTCCGCTGGGAATGATCGCCCAGCCCGGGCCGACTACCACGCCCGGGCCCACTTGGCGTGGGAATTGGAGGACACCTTTGGTCATCGGTCAACGCTGATTGCCGTTCCGCCACCTGCCCGCGGCCTGATCCTGCTGGATGGCAAATAGGACCGCTCATCCCCACGGCGGACGAGGAGTTATCCCGGCGGCCTGTGCTTCGCAATTCCGGACCGCCCCGGGCGCGTCAAATACGCTGCATCGTTTGACGCGCCCGGGGTGGTCTGGCATCCCTTTGGGCGGGCCGGCGGGATGACGACGGTTCCACCACTCCCGTGCCGCATGCGAAGTGGATCATCTTGGTGGTCTGCCCGTCCGCCAGGATCTCGTTCTTCGTGGTGGCCGGCGTCGTCGGCCCACGCTCAGCTCATCGGCGACTTGCTGGACACGCTCTCCGCACCGGCCCGCATCGTGCTACTCGGCTCGAACACGTACTACGCCAACTTCTGGCGGCGACTGCTGGGCGTGCCGCAGGCGCAGTGGCGGGATCCGGCCGAGATCGCTGCGCCGGCGGTAGCCGGCTCGAAACCGGGGATAAGGCCGCTGGGGTGGCGTACTCCAACGCCAAACTGGCGATCCTCTACTACGCGCACGAGCTGCAGCGGCACGTCGCACCCGAGATCAGCGTGTCGGTGTTCGAGCCCGGCTGGATGCCCGGCACAGCCCTGGGCCGTGGTGCGCCGGCGGCGGCCCAGGCGATCGGGAGAGGGATCGCGCGGCTGCTCGGCGTCGCCACTCCCCGGCGCTCCGGGCCGCTCCTGGCCTCGATCGCGCTCGACGACCGGTGGGCGCACCTGCGCGAGGGAGCATTCGTCGTGCGCGACAAGGTAGCCGAAGTACGCCGATCGCCCACGACCGCGACCGGGAACGCCGCTTGTGGGCGGCGACGGCCGAACTCCTAGACCGGGCCTGGGCCGTCGGCTAGCCGCGACGGTCGTTGGCTAGCGCTAGCCGGCGGAATGCCGGCTCGAGCGATCGAGTGCTGAATTGCCAGTAGTTGTCGGTGATGTCGACGGTCTAGCGAGTAGCCGGGCGGAGTCTCACCCCCCGGCCCTCTCAGAACCGTGCGTAAACCTCTCGATTTACACGGCTCCCATCACCCGGTCTCACGGCCGCACGCCGAACTGCCAGTGGGCGAATAGGTTCGGGTAGCGGCTGGCGACGTCTCCCAGCCGTTCCCACGCCCGGTGTCGGCGGCGACGCAGCCGCTTGAATTTCTGAGTAGCCCAACGCATCAGGTAGTGGTTGATGCTTCGCAGGACGTCGACCAACTCGGACTTGTAGAACCGCCCGTAATAGTTGATCCATCCCCGCACGATCGGGTTGATCTCACGTGCCAGGTCGCCGAGGGTGGATCCGCTGCGCCGATGCAGCCGCCAGGAACGAATCTGGCGACGGATACGCTTACTGGCCTCGTCAAACACCGCGGGGTTGACGGAGAAGAAGTACTTCCCCGCCTCAGTCCGCATCCGACGCGCCTGGAACGTGTAGCCCAGGAACGTGAACGCACGGTCTTCATGCGCACCGAGCCTCCTACTGTCCTGGCAGTACACGAGCCGGGTCTTGTCCCGGTGCAGTTGCAGCCCGCCACACTCGGCCAGCCGGTCCGCGACCCCGTCCCGGAGGTACTCCGCTTGCCGCCGCGTGACACAGTGGATCACCACGTCATCGCAGTACCGCTCGAACCAGACGACCGGAAACCACCGGGCCATCCAGGCATCGAACGCGTAGTGCATGAACAGGTTCGCCAACAACGGCGAGATCGCCGAGCCCTGCGGGCTTCCGCGATCCCGGGCGACCAACGTGCCATCCGTTGCCTGCAGCGGCGCTTTCAGCCACCGCTGCACGTACAGCAGGATCCACCGCTGGTCGGGGTCCAGATGGTGCGCTACTGCCTTGACCACAAGATCGTGATCAAGGTTGTCGAAGAACCCTTTGATGTCAAGATCGATCACCCAATCGGTTCTCCAGCAGCGTTCCCGGCACGTCGCCACCGCGTCCAACGCCGACCGGCCCGGCCGGTACCCGTAGGAGTCCGAGTGGAACATCGGCTCCACCTTCGGCTCCAGGTACATGGCCGCCCCCGTCTGCGCAATCCGGTCCGCGACCGTCGGCACACCAAGAACCCTGACCCCCTTGCCACCCGGCTTGGGGATCTCCACCATCTTCACCGGCGGCGGAAAGTACGAGCCCGACGACATGCGGTTCCACAGCTTGTAGAGGTTGCCCTTCAGGTCCACCTCGAACGCTGCGATCGACTCGCCGTAGACCCCGGCCGCCCCCTTGTTGGCCTTCACCCGCCGATACGCCTCAAAGACCACTCGCTTGGAGATATCGAACGGCTTGGACTTCGGTTCGCTCACCTGGCTCCTCCCGGCCCCGCCGGTTGACCACCAAGCAAACCAGGATGACCCGTCCCCTTCGCTCCACCCGCATTACCAGGCTTCATCACTACTACGAGACGGTCTGCCCCCGTGCCCCGCGACGGTACTCTGCCCCTCACGGTGTGCGCCGCTTGGGAAACTCCCTCTCGTCCCCAGCAGACGCCGGGGACAGTGTCGGGGCGACAGGTTCTCACGTTCCGTGCAAGAGCCCGGATCAGGCTCGCGCCGCCTACATGCCGGACGCCGTCTGGGCAGTCAGCAGGCTCCCCCCAGACTTGTCCCGGGACCCAGGTCTCGCCCCGGTTTCGACGCCACTGTAATCCGTTACGACACGTCATCAGCGGTTCGCTTCCGCTCGCCTTCCTGACCCACACCTGACGCGATCGTCGAGGTGCTGCATCGTGCGCGGGCCGATGATCGTGGCGGTGACTGCCGGATGGTGCACGGTGAAGGCGACCTGTGCCGTGCCAAAACGAGATCCTGGGCCGTGACCTGCCTTCGTGCAGTCGCCCTCTTTGATCAGGCCGCCGCCCGGTGGTATTCGTTGAGGACGCCACCGAGGATGCGCCGTCGCCGTACGGCCCTGTCGATCTCCACGACGATGTTCGGGTCGTGGTTCGGCGGCCGTTGGCCCAGGCTCTGATGTGGACGGTGGCCGTTGAAGTGACGCGCATAGGCAGCCACCACGACGCGGACGTGCTGTTCGTTGTACAGCAGCACATGGTCGGTGCACTCCCGACGTACGCTGCCGACGAACCGTTCGGCGTAGCAGTTCGCCCTCGGCGTACGGGGCGGAATCTTCACGACCTCCACGCCTTCGCCCGACAACACCGCATCGAAGGATCCGGTGAACTTGGCGTCCCGGTCCCGGATCAAGAACCGAAACCTCGCTGCCCGATCAGCCAGGTCCAGGACCAGGTTGCGGGCCTGCTGCGTGGTCCACGCACCGGTCGGGTTCGCGGTCACCCCGAGGATATGCACCCGGCGGGTCACCACCTCCATCACCACCAGGACGTACAGGCGCCGCAGGGCAATCGTGTCCACGTGGAAGAAATCCGCCGCCAGCAGCCCGGACACTTGCGCCCGTAGGAAGGTCCGCCAATCGGCGTCGCTACGACGAGGAGCCGGGCCCAGACCCGCACGGGCGAGGATCCGACGGATCGTGCCGGCGCCGACGCGATGCCCCAGCCCGAGCAGCTCGCCCTGGATACGCCGATGCCCCCAGCCAGGATTCTCCTGGGCCAGCCGGACGATCAAATGTTTGATCTCGTCCCTAACCGGTGGGCGGCCACTCTGGTTGGGATAGGTCCAGTGCCGCTTGACCAACTTGCGATGCCATGCCAAGAGGGTGCCCGGGGTGACGAGGCGATGCTCCCGCACCCAGCCAGGCAGCAGCCGGCCCAGCGCGGACAACACCGCCCGATCGGGCCAGGACAGGTTCGGTCGGCCGACCTGACGGCGTAGGACCGCAACCTCGTGACGAAGTACGAGCAACTCCGCGGTCTTCGCAGCGTCGGACCGCGCGAGCCACGCCAGCCACCCGAACACCTGGACCATAGCCAGGTACAGCATCCGCACCACCATGACCAAATCATCGCCGATACCGATGAATCACCAGGTCACAAATGGCGCGACGGGTTTTGGCACGGCACAGGTCGTAGAACTCGACCTGCACGCTAAACAGTTGCCGTCCGTAGGCGCACCTGCCGTCGCCGAGGTCGATCCGAACAACCCGACCCGGACAGCGGCTGCGCCGCGACTTCTCGACCCGCCGGCCGTC
>Ga0207661_10000737_pt1 | contig 21232 bp, 16 predicted proteins | sample KBSC713LmetaG_FD_184337 | JGI IMG/M metagenome (GOLD analysis project Ga0207661, IMG submission 184337) | Corn rhizosphere microbial communities from Kellogg Biological Station, Michigan, USA - KBS C7.1-3L metaG (SPAdes) (version 2) | ecosystem: Host-associated > Plants > Roots > Rhizosphere ...
AATAAGAATTTGGGAGAATGTGGTGAAAGCCCCCGTTTCCGCAACCTCTTCGCGTGGCGCGCGCATCGGCGTCGATATTGGCGGTACCTTCACCGATCTCGCATTGATCGACCATTCGGGAAGAGTTGTTCACCGCAAGGTCTCGTCGAGTCCGGCCGCCCCGGAGGCCGCGGTTCTTGAAGGTGTCACCGCCATCATCGCCGATGCGGGAATAGCTGCGGCCGACATCCTTGAGGTCGTCCATGGCACGACGGTCGGCTCGAACACGCTGTTGCAAAAGGTCGGCGCAGCGACCGGTCTGATCACCACCCGTGGATTTCGCGACGTACTCGAGATCGGGCGTCTACGCACGCCGGGCATGTTTGATTTGCAGTGGGAGAAGCCGGAAGCGCTGGTGCCGCGCAGGCTCCGGCTTGAAGTCACGGAACGTATTCGCTTCGACGGCAGCGTGCTTGCGCCGCTTGACGAAGACGAGCTGCGCGCAGCCGTCGATCAGCTTGCGGCTGCCGGCGTGGTCTCGATCGCGATCTGCTTCCTCAACAGCTATCGTAATCCTGCGCATGAGCGTCGCGCGGAAGAACTGATCGCGACGTGGTATTCCGACATCAAGGTGACGAGTTCCGTTTCGGTGCTCCCGGAAGCGAAGGAATACGAGCGGACCAGCACCACGGTGGTCAACGCCTATGTCCGCCCGGTGCTCGAGCAATATCTGTCGCGGCTGGAAAGCGGGCTCGCGAGCATCGGCGTCAATGCGCCGCTGCTGGTATGCAATTCCAATGGAGCGCTTGCCTCGTCGCAGACCGCGCGTGAGAAGCCGGTGTTCTTCATCTCGTCAGGACGGGCGGCCGGCGTGGTCGGCGGCGCTCGACTGGGCGATTCCGTCGATACACGGAATCTCGTGGTGTTCGACATGGGCGGCACCACGGCGTCGGCGTCGCTCGTTCAGGACGGCGAATTGATCCGCGTCAGCGAATACGAATTCCGTGCCGGAATCTCGACGCCGAGCCGCTTCATCAAGGCCGGCGGCTACATGATGAGCGTCCCCGCGGTCGATGTGGCGGAAGTGGGCTCCGGCGCCGGCTCGATCGCCTACGTCGACGGGGGCGGGTTGATGCGGGTCGGCCCGATTTCCGCCGGCGCCGATCCTGGCCCTGCCTGCTACGGCAGTGGCGGCGACAAGCCCACCGTTACCGACGCCAATCTGCTGCTCGGCTATTTGCCGCCAGTGCTGGCCGGCGGCTCCCGAACCTTGGATATCGAATCGGCGAGGCGCGCGATCGATCACGCGTTCGGCGGCGCGCTCGGCCTGTCTGCCGAACTTGCTGCCTTCGGCATCCGCGAGGTGGTCAACGCCAACATGGCCCGCACCATCCGCGCCGTCACGGTGGAACGCGGCGTCGATCCTCGCGAGTTCACGCTGGTCGCCATCGGCGGTTCGGGGCCGGCTCACGCCGTCGATATCGCGCGGTTGTTGTCGATGCCGCGTATCCTGGTCCCGGCCTCGCCGGGGGTGTTCACTGCCATGGGAATGCTGGCGGGTGACGTCGAACGTTATTTCATTCGCGCCTTTGTCGGTCCTCTGGAAGCGCTCGATCTCGACGCGGCCAAGGCGATCCTAGCTGAGCTCGAGTCCGACGCGCGCGATGCGCTCCGCGCCGAAGGTATTGCCGATACCGAGATGGTGATCACTCCGGAAATCGATATGCGTTTCCGCGGTCAGGAATTGTCGCTCGCTATTCCGTTTACCGCCGACGGCGGTATCGCGAAGCTGCGCGAAGCGTTTCTCGCTGCTTATCAGGCCGTCTACAGTTACTCATCGTCGGATACGGTGGAAACCGTCAGCCTGCGGGTAATCGGTCAGGGAATCCGGCAAGGCAAGCTCGACTTCCGGGCCATTCGCCATCAGGCCGCCGATGCCAAGCCGAAGTCGCGACGCACGGTCTATTTCGGTGGCGCTTACGGCCATGTCGAAACTCCGATCTATGATCGTCTGGCGCTGCCGCCGCGTCTCGTCGGGCCCGCGATTCTCGAAGGCGCGGATGCAACCGTGGTCATTCCGCCGGAAACCGTCGCAACCGTCGATGCCAGCCTCAACGTGTTGATCCACCTTGTTGACACCACTCCTCATGGAATGTCGCCGTCATGACCCAGTCCAACAACATCCAGCACGACTCTCAGCTCGATCCGGTTACCTTTGCGGTGCTCAAGAGTGCGTTCGAGTCCATTGTCGACGACATGGCCTATACGGTGATGCGCACGGCGCGCTCTCCCATCGTCCGGGACGTGCTCGATTATTCCACCACCATGTGCGACGCCAAGGGACGAATCCTGGCGCAGGCGAAGACCGTGGCGCTGCATCTCGGCGCCGTGCCGGATGCGATGGAAGCGCTCCAGCGTCACTACGGCAATGACCTGCATCCCGGCGACGTAATCATCTTCAACGACCCCTATGACGGCGGGATGCATCTGCCGGACATCTTCATGTTCAAGCCGATCTTTGCCGAGCAGCATCTGCTGGGCTTTGCCGTGGTGATCTGTCACCACTGCGACGTCGGCGGTCGCGTGCCGGGATCCAATGCCAGCGACTCGACCGAGATTTTCCAGGAAGGCTTGCGGATCCCGCCGCTCAAGCTGTTCGACCGTGGGGTTCGCAACAAGACCCTGTTCGATATCATCGCCAAGAACGTTCGCCTGCCGGATCTGGTGATCGGCGATCTCGAGGCGCAGCTTGCGACCTGCGCGCTCGGCGAGCGGGAATTCGTGCGCCTGGTCGGCAAGTACGGCGTCGACGTCCTCGAAGGGTTCATCGTAGACCTGCTCGACTACGGCGAGCGGCTGACACGCAAGGCGTTCGCGGCATGGCCGGACGGCACCTATCGCTTCACCGACTATATCGACGGCGACGGTTTCGACGAATCCGCCATCCCGATCGAGGTCGCCATCACCGTCACCGGCGATCACATCAAGGTCGATTTCGACGGCTCTTCACCGCAGGTTCGCGGTGCGCTCAATTCAACGCTATCGTTCACCAAATCCGCAACCTATCTCGCGGTGCGCTGCATGCTTGATAGTGATGTTCCCAACAACGCCGGCGTCTATCGCTGCATCGACGTATCGGCCCCCAAGGGCTCCGTGCTCAATCCGGAGTTTCCCGCACCAGTCGCGGCGCGCGCGCTGACCGGTTATCGCGTTGCCGATACCGTCCTCGGCGCGCTGTCGCGCATTGTGCCGGAGCGTGCGGTAGCCGCCGGAGAAGGCGGCAACTCCGTGATTTGCCTTGGCGGATATGACAAGACCACGCGCGAGCCGTTCATTCTGGTCGACATGATCAACGGTGCGCTCGGCGCGCGCGCCACCAGGGACGGCATCGATGCGATCACCAATCCGTCGCAGAACATGTCGAATATGCCCGTGGAAATTCTTGAAGCAACCTATCCGCTGCTGATCGAGGAGTATTCTCTGCGTGAGGACTCCTGCGGGGCAGGGCGGCAGCGCGGAGGGCTCGGAATTATCCGTCAATATCGGTTCCTTGCCGACGAGGCTATTCTACAACTGCGCACCGATCGCTATGAGCATCGGCCTTACGGGTTGTTCGGCGGCGGCGAGGCCGCTCCCTCGCGCAACCTGCTCAGCACCGGGGGCAATTTCGAACTGTTGCCGAGCAAGGTCACGCGAACGGTGCATCGCGACACTGTGATCCGCCACGAGCAGGCGGGCGGGGGAGGCTACGGCGATCCGATGATGCGCCCGGCTGCCGCGGTGCTTGCGGATGTGCTCGATGGCAAAATTTCGATTCCCTATGCCCGCAGCGGTTTTGGTGTCGTGGTCCGTGACGGCATCGTCGACGAACAGGCGACCGCGCGGCTGCGCGCCGAGCACGAAGGAGCGTCGGCTTGAGCGATCTGTCGCGTTTCGCCATCAATCAGATCACTACCAAGAACCTGTCGCTCGGTATGGCGGTGGAAACCTATGCGCGCCACGGCGTCGGCGGCATTGGCGTATGGATGGATTATCTCGACGCCGCCGGTATCGCGGCTGGTGCAAAGCGGATTCGCGATGCCGGTCTGTTCGTGCCGTGTCTTTGCACGAGTGCATGGGTCAACCTGGCCGATCCTGCGGCCTATCGCGCTGCGCTGGAGGAGAACCGGCGACGGCTTGACGCCGCTGCGGCGATTGGGGCTCCCACGCTGGTGATTGTGCCCGGCAGTCTGGCGACGGGCGAGCGCGATCTCGTCGCCGCGCGGCGGCGGGTCGAGGATGCGTTGGCGGAACTTCTGCCTTATGCGCTTGCCGCTGGCGTCACGATCGGTCTCGAGCCGTTGCATCCGATGTTCGCCGGTGATCGTTCATGCCTCAACACCTTCGCCCAGTGTCTCGAACTATGCGATCGCCTCGGTGAAGGGACGGGACTGGTCGCGGACGTCTATCATTGCTGGTGGGATCCTGAATTTCCCAAAGGGCTTGTTGCCGTCGGTGCCGAGCGACTGCTGACCTTTCATCTGTCGGATTGGCTGACGCCGACCCGCGATGTCTATCAGGACCGTGGAATGGTGGGAGACGGCGTGATCGACCATGCCTATTACCGCGATCTGCTCAACCAGATCGGCTACGATGGACCGATCGAGATCGAGATCTTCTCCAGGTTGGATTGGTGGCAGCGGGACGGCGACGAAACCGTTCGGGTCTGCGTCGAGAGATGCGCGCCGCTGGTTGCGCCCCGTGTCAGGCAAAATCCCCCGTCTGTGGCGGCTATTCGCGCGTGATGGGTCGAGAAGCCGGCTCTGAGGTTGATCCATCGGCTATGCGGGTGGCCTTGCTTTCCGACGCTTCCAGCATCGGGCGCGTCGGAATTGTCCTGAGTGGATCGGATTGTCGGAAGCCAGGGGATCGCGCGTCGCAGTCGGCTTGATCGCGAGTTCCATGGGCGATGAAAAAAATATAGACTGACTTGCGCCACCGGTGATGGCGGTTCGGTGGGTGGCTAATTTATCGAGAAAGGATTGCGTCGCAGCCATGTCCAAGTCTCCGAGCGCGAAGCCACGGATACGCAATGCGCGGCAGACCCAAGACAAAATTCTTGCTGCGGCGCATGCGGAATTTGCCCGCAAGGGTTACGAAGGTGCGCGCGTCGACGCCATCGCCAATCGGGCGAAAGTCAGCAAGAATTTGCTTTATCACTACTTTCGTTCGAAAGAAGAACTTTACATTCGCGCCCTGGAGCGCACCTACGCCACGCTTCGGCGGCGACAGAACGAAGTCTCTCTGGTTGGTCTTGATCCGATTGAGGCGATGCGCCTGTTGTGCGAGAGCACATTTCAGACCTTTATCGACGATCCGACCGTCATCTCGATGCTAAACACCGAGAATCTTCATCGCGGTAAGTACATTACGAAATCGCACACGATCTTTCCGCTCTATAACGATCTCGGCGTTCTGCTGAATAACATCTTGCAGCAAGGCGTCAGGCGCGGCGTCTTCCGTGATGATATCGATCCGATCGATCTCTATATTTCGATTTCCTCGCTCGGCTACTTTTACCTGTCCAATCGCTACACATTATCGCTGCTCTTCGACCGGGACCTGATGCAGCCCGACACCCTCGAACGACGCAAAGCGCATATCGTCGATGTCATTCTGTCCTATCTGACGTTCGGACTGAAGGATGCGAAAGCTTCATCGTTAGTGTAGTCGATCGAGTGATGCCACCAAGCCTTAGCCGGAAGCGCAAGCGGCTTTTCCGAAGTGCGCCAATTTTTCGATTTCGGCTTCAAGGGCGGTGGTATCCTCTGTCTTTTGTGCCGCTTCGACAAGGCGTCGGATCGTCGCTGCATGGTCGCGTCCGACCGGACCTTTTGAGACGAAACTGCGGATCGTCCGATATTTCATCAATCCACGTTCGTGAGTCTCTCCGTAGCCTTTGACAAGATTGCGAAGTTGGGCGATTTCGACAGCGACCGTAATGTCCCTTGATGCCATTTCCTCGACAGCGTTCAGCCATTCTTTGAGAAACGCCTGCTCCCGCGCGAAGCGGAGCGTGCTCCGCCGCATCGGCTTCATCGAGGCCAATACATAGAGCAGGAGAAAGCCACCGAGGGACGTCGTGTGGATCTTTCGGCCGCGCGCCGTGAAGCGTGCAAGGACCGCCCTGGCGGCCTTGTTCCGTAGAATCCACCGGCCAATCGGGGCCGGCATCGTGTCGGCGATCTCCTCGACCCGAGGATGCATGAACTCCACGATCTGAACGATCTGGCCGGGTGCCGCGCTGACCTCTTGCAGCACCCGTTGGAATCGGCTTCGCCTGATCTTGAGTTCGGCAACCCGAACAGTATCTTCGTAAGTCATTCCGAGAGCGAGTTGACGCGCGGTTTCGCAGATCAATGTCTGTCCGCTCTCGCCATAGCCGTTCGCCAGATCGATTACGGGCTGCAATCGATCATAGTAATCCTGCGCGTAGCGACGGTCCTGATAGTCGGCAGTGCGGTCGATCCCAGCGAGAACGATTCTGCGCGCTTCGCCCGCCAATTCGTCCCGAACAGCGATGATGGGCGCCACTTCATGCGCCTCCGGACCGAGCGTCGTCACCAGTTCCTTCGGAGCCGCTCCTGCGGCAGCGGCATAGCCCGCGGAGAAAGCGGCCAGGCTGGATTCCGTGCCTTTCCCGCTGGCACGGATTGCGCGTTCGTAATCTTCCCGCGAGAAGGGCAGCGCATTCGACGCCGCGACCGCTCCCAACAGGACAGCGCTGATAACGCTATGGTTGTCTTCGGCGAGACGCTGCATATCGAAGCCAAAGAAACTCATGGCGGCGGTCTTGCAAGCCGCAATGATGGCATCAGCGTCGACGCGACCGTCGGCAACCGCCGTCCTTTCCGTCATGGAATAGACGCGATGCGTCGAGGCGATCAGGTTCGTCCTGTCGGGCGTGACCAGGCCTCGCTGCACGGCGCGGCCGGCCTCCATGAGTTCCGATGCGACCAGAAGGTCGATATCGCCCGGCATTGGCATGAGCCCAAGCACCGGAGGGCGGTCGCCCTTGGCATCGGTATTCTTCGGAAATAGCTCAACGTAATAGATTGTGGCTCCGGTGCGCTGCGCGACGCCGGGCACCGACGTTTTCTGCGCCAGATAGCCGGCTTGTTCGCCGATGTATAAAAGCCAGTCGGTGAGCACGCCACCGCCCTCGCCGCCCATCGCAAGAATCGCGATGTTGATCGGTTTCGGCGACGTCATGCGCGGCTCCCGATCGAATTGGCCCGATCCAGCCGCCGCTGCAGCATACCAATCACGGCGTTGCTGACACGAGCCTTGAACTTATCCCAGCGGGACGGATTGCTGACGATCGAGGCGCGATAAAAGGATGGGCACAGCACCGCAGCGTGAGCCACTTCACCGCAGAGCCCACAGCCGACGCACGACTGGGTCACCTTGGTGACCGGCTCGCGACGCAACGGATCCGGATTCGGCGCGACTGTCAGCGACGGACAGCCGGACAGACGGATGCAGGAATGATCGCCGGTGCAGGTGTCGTGATCGACCCCGAAACGCTCCCGGACCGTGCGCATTCCCGCCTGCTTCTGCCTCGCGATCAGAGGGCGTTCGCGGCGCTGCCGGTTCAGCATGCACTCGGACCGTGCCACGATGATCTTCGGCCCCTTGGTCGCGGTAAGCAGTGCTTCCTTGAGGGTATCGCGCATCCGGGCGACGTCATAGGTGTTGTTGATGGTGCGGACCCACCGGACGCCGACGCCCTTTACCGCGCGCTCGATCGAGTTCCGGGTCGAACGCCAGCGGTTGTCAGCCTCGGATGAAAGGTTGTCTTGGCCGCCCGTCGCAGCGGCGTATCCGTTGTCGACGATGATTTGAACGCCATCATTCTTGTTGAATACGGCGTTGCCAACAGAAGAGACCAACCCGTTGTGCCAGAATCCACCGTCCCCGAGAACGGCGATCGCCCGCTTGCCGGGGGTTGCGCTGCCGAGTGCCGAGTTACCCGCGCCGCCGAGGCCATATCCCATCGTGGTGTTGCCGATGTTGAACGGCGGCAACACCGAGAACAGATGACATCCAATGTCACAACTTACGTGGTGCTCGCCAAGTTCGCGCTGCACCAGCTTCATCGCTGCGAAGATAGGCCGTTCCGGACAGCCAGTGCAGAACGACGGAGGTCGTCCCTGGACGTTCGGCTCGACCAAGGACGCGGCCTGACGGATGCGCTCGTCGGTGGGCGCGAGCGACTTCGGCGGGATCAGATCCGGACGATAGGCGGCGAGGAATTTCTCGAGGCCGGCCTTCAGCACGATGCCGGTATATTCGCCGGCCATCGGCAACATGTTCTTGCCGTCGCAGCGGGTCTGCACGTCGGCGCGGCGCAGGATCGTGTTGATCGAGTGTTCGATGAATTCAGGCTGCCCCTCCTCGACCAGGAGAACGGCGCGTTTTTCGGCGCAGAAGGAAACAACCTCGGAATCCACCAGCGGGTAAGTGACATTCAGGACGTAGATCGGTACGCGGGTCTCGCCGTACGCATCCGCAAGACCGAGCATCTGGAGAGCTCGGAGCGTCGTGTTGTACATTCCGCCCTGAACGATGATTCCGATATCGTTCGCGTCGCCTTCGAAAAATTCATTGAGCTTGTGTTCTTCGATGAACCTGACCGCTGCGGGCCAGCGGCTTTCGATCTTGTCCCGCTCATGCTGATAGCTGGCAGGCGGCAGCACGATCCGGTTGGTATCCCGCCGCGGATTGTTGCGGGCCTCTTCGGTACTGAACCTGGGCCGCACGTTGTCCGCCGCAGTGAAGCTGCCGTAGACATGACATGCGCGGATCCGCAATTCCAGCATCACCGGCGTTCTGGAAGCCTCCGAGAGTTCGAATCCCATTTTGACGGCATTGACGATGGAGGGCAGGTTGGGCCGCGGATCGAGCAGCCAGATCTGCGACTTCATCGCAAAAGCATGGCTCCGCTCCTGCATGATGGACGAGCCTTCACCGTAGTCCTCACCGACAATGATCAACGCCCCGCCGTTAACCCCGCTCGATGACAGGTTCGCCAGCGCGTCGGACGCGACGTTGGTTCCAACCGGAGCTTTGAACGTGACCGCGCCGCGCAGCGGATAGTTGACCGATGCAGCGAGCGTGGCGGCCGCCGTGCCTTCATTGGCGCTCATCTCGAAGCGAATGCCGAGTTCGTCCATGATTTCGGCGGCGTCGGAAAGCACGTCGATCAGATGCGAGATCGGCGCGCCCTGATAGCCGGCGACGTAGGTCACTCCCGATTCCAGTAGCGCCTTGGTGACTGCCAGAATCCCTTCACCGCGGAACTCCTGCCCGCTTTGGAGCCGCAGTTGCTGGACTTCCTTCTTGAACGAACGCTCTGCCATGACCGGCCTTTCTCACCGCGATATGCGGCCCTACATTCCAAGATATGATTTCTGCACCGCCGGATCGCGAAGCAGTTGGGTTGATTTCCCGTGCAGCACGATGCGCCCCGACTCCAGGACGTAGCCTTCGTCCGCGACCGCCAGTGATGCCTGCGCATTCTGTTCGACCAAAAGGATGCTCAACCCCTGTGAGCGGAGTTGGGAAATGATGGAGAAGACTTCCGCGACCAGGAGCGGCGCCAAACCCATCGACGGCTCGTCCAGCAACAGCATCGTCGGCCGCGCCATTAGCGCCCGACCGATGGCCAGCATCTGTTGCTGCCCCCCCGACAGGGTCAGCGCCGCATGGTGTCGCCGTTCAGTCAAAATGGGAAACATGGCGTACACTTCCGCCAGGGTTTCCCGGCGTTCGGCCTCTGTCCGCGTGTAGCCACCGAGTTGGAGATTGTCTTCGACGGAGAGCCGACCGAATATCTGGCGACTTTCCGGAACTTGAGCGATTCCCGCCCGCACCCGCTTGTCCGACGACAACCGGTTAATGTTCGCACCACGCAGGCTGACGGTGCCGGACCGGCACGGCATTAATCCGGAGACGACCCTGAGCAGGGTGGTCTTCCCCGCGCCGTTCGCTCCGATCAACGTGACGAGCTGACCCTGGCCAACCTTGAGCGAAACACCGTGCAGAACGTGAATGCGGCCATACGACGCCGTGACATTGTCCACCACCAGACAATCAGCGGCGACGGATCTCGAGAGGGACGGCGCAAGCGCGGCGTCAGGCATGGGCCGGCTCCTGGGCAGGAGTGCCGAGATAGGCCGCGATCACTTCAGGATTGGTGCGGACCTCGTTCGCGGTGCCCTCCGCCGCCTTGGCGCCGTTGACCAGCACGACGACGTGATCCGAGAGGCTCATCACCAGCTTCATGTCATGCTCTACGATGAGAACGGTGATGCCGGATTTGGCGATATCGCGGATCAGCGCTTCGAGTGCGACCCTTTCGGTCTGGTTGAGACCTGCCGCTGGCTCGTCAAGCAACAGAAGCCTTGGCTTGGCCGCCATCGCGCGCGCGATCTCCAGCCGTTTCAGAACGCCGAACGGCGCATCGGCAGCGATCACGTCCGCGAAATCCTCGATCCCGACGAACCGCATCAACGCACCGGCGTTGCGGGTTTCGTCGGCCTCCTTCCGGTTGGCGCTTCCTAACCGGAACATGCCCTGCAGAAGGCTGTCCCCAAGCGCACCGTGGGCGCCCACCCTCACGTTATCCAAAACCGTCATGTGCATGCAGACCTGAAGATTCTGGAAGCTACGGCTGATTCCGAGCCGCGCCAGCTTCTCCGGCGCGAGACCTGTGATGTCTTTGCCGTCGAACAGGATCGCCCCGGACGTCGGCACGTACAGTCCGGTAACCAGGTTGAACAACGTCGTCTTCCCGGCTCCATTCGGCCCAATCAGCGAGTGGATTGTGCCTTGGGTGATCGAGAAAGACACGTCATTGACCGCCTTCAGTCCACCGAACTGCTTCGTCAAATTGCGGATTTCGAGCAGCGTTTGCTTTGGCATCTGAGCCCCGAGTGTATTTGAGCGCCTGCAACTTTGTGGCGATGGACGGCACGATGCCGTTGGGCAGAAAGATCATCGTCATCATCAAGATCAGGCCGAACGCGATCATTTCGTAGTCCGCGTAGCCGCCGAGCAACTCCGGAAGCGCCGTCAGGAGCACCGCACCGAGGACAGCCCCAAGAGTGGACCCGCGTCCGCCGACCACGACCATGGTCGCCAGTTCGACGTTCTTGAGAAAGCTCGTCATGTCCGGCGTGATGAACCCGGTGTAGTGGCCGCTCAACGCACCTGCGATTCCGGCGAAGGCGGCAGCGACGACAAAGGCCCGGACTTTGAGCCAGTAGGTGTCGATCCCTGCCGCCGCCGCCGCGATCTCGGAATCACGCACGGTCCGCAATGCTCTCCCGGCCGCAGACCGGTCGAGATTGCGCGAAAGCGTCATCGCAATCAGAAGAACCGTGGCAACAACCGCATACCAGCGCATGTCGGTGTTGATCGCGAGGCTTCCGATAGTCAGCGGCGCGGTCGCCAACCCATCCGGCCCACCTGTCCACGCCACCTCGTTGACCAGGACGATCTGAACGATAAGACCCAGCCCGAGCGTCGCAATCGTCAAAGCATGGCCATTGAGACGTAGCATCGGCGCCGCAAGCAACAACGCCAGAACCGTCATGGCCGCAACAGACACCGGGATCGCTGCGATCGTGGGCCAGTGATAGACCGACGTCAGGATCGCGGAGGTATATGCGGCTCCGGCGACGAAGGCCGCATGACCGATGCTGATTTGTCCGGCCAGTCCCATGAGAATGTTGAGTCCGATCACCGCGACCGCTGCGAGGCCGATACGGATCACGACATCGAAGATGTAGCTATTCGAGATGAGCAACGGGATGGCCGCCAGGACCGCTACCGTCAGCAGCAGATCGCGCAGGAAATGCGGCCTCATACGCGATCCTTTAGGCGCGACCCGAACAGTCCCTGTGGCATGACCAGCATGATCACAATGATAAGGACGAACGGAACCGCGTCTTTATATGCCGGCGAGACGTAGCCCGCGATCATGGCTTCCATTATCCCCAGCAGCAGGCCGCCGACAACCGCGCCGAAGCCGTTACCGAGGCCGCCGAGCGTCGCGCCGACGAATCCCTTGAGGCCGAGCGATAGTCCGATGTCATAGACCGTGGTCGTGATCGGAGCCGCCAGAACGCCCGCCACCGCGCCGATGAACCCGGAGAGGCAGAATGCGAGCAGGAGCATCGATCCGGTCTTTATCCCCATCAGCCGCGCGGCGTCAGCGTTGATCGCCATCGCCTGCATTCCCTTGCCGACAAGTGACCCGCGGAAAAACCAAGTTATACCGGCCACAAGCGCGGCCGCGCCGCCCATGGCCCATAAGCTCTGCGGCAGCAGCGATGCGCCGAGGAAGTGAACCGGTGTATCGCCCGAGAACGATGGAACGATGTGCTGATTCCTGCCCATCACGTTCTGCGCAATGCCTTGAATGAAAATGGAAGCGCCTATCGTGATGATAATCAGGCTCACCGGATCGGCCTTACCGGCCGGCGCGATGGCAAACCTCTGCAACAACGCGGCGCAGACGACGGTAATCAGGATAGCCACAGAGATTGCTGCGGGCAGCGGCCAACCCAGTGGCACAAGCGTCGCCGTCACCATACCGCCCAACATCAGGAAATCGCCTTGCGCGAAATTCACGACGCCTCGAGCGTTATACACGATAGTAAAACCGAGTCCTGATAGTGCGTAGATGGATCCGACCGTCAGGCCCGAAAACAGATACTGAAGGAACGTGGACATGACGGCCGGCCCCAGGAATGAATTACTTCACCTCGACGAACTTGCCGTCTTTGATCTGAACCATTCTGAACGCGCTGATGTCGAGACCGCCGTGATCGGACGGCGACATCGTGTAGATACCGCTAATACCGACAAAGCTCTTGGTCTGCTCAAGCGCATCCCGCACTTTGCCTTTGTCAGTGGACCCGGCGCGTTTGACCGCATCGAGACCCATCATCAGGCCATCATAAGCGTACCCCCCGAAGGTCGAGACGTCCGTCTTAAATTTGGCTTCGAAGTCGGCCTTGTATTTCACTGATAGCGCCTTTTGCGGATCGCCGTCCGGCAACTGATCGGCAACAAACAGCGCGGGCGACGGCATCAGAATCCCTTCACCCGCCGGTCCTGCGAGACGGATGAACTCGTACGACGCCTGGCCATGCGTGGCGTAGAGGGGGATCTTCAGTCCGAGTTGGCGGAAGTTTTTGGTGATAATCGCCGGAGCCTGGCCGGTTCCGAACATCAATAGCGCCTGCGCGTCTGACTGTTTCACATGAGTGATCAACGGCGTCATGTCCGCGTCGCGCTCGCCGTAGGTTTCGTCCACGACGATCGCTAACCCCATGCTCGCAGCCAATTTCTGGGTTTCATTGCGGCCCGACTTGCCGTAGCCGCTGGTATCCGATAGCAGCGCGAATTTCGTGATGCCCTTTTTCTTCATGTCGCCCAAAATCTTTTGGGCCGCGAGCCGATCCGAGTGGGGCATTCGGAATACATACGGCTTGATGGGCTCAACGATGACGCTTCCCGCACCGAGCGCCAAAGTCGGCACTTTCGACGCTTCAATCAAAGGCACCATCGCCATCGTCGATCCCGTCGTCGACGCGCCCACGATGAAATCCACATGGTCCTGCTGGATCATACGCTTGGCGAAACTGTTGGCCTTCGCAGCATCGCTGCCGTCGTCGTAAATAAACAATTCCACCTTCCGGCCATCAACTCCGCCCGCGGCGTTGATGGCGTCGACGTAAAAGTGAAGCGTCTTTTCCTGGGGATCGCCAAGAAAAGAAGCGGGCCCTGTCGCGGAAACTATTGCTCCAACCTTGATGGGATCCGCGGCGGATGCAGATCCGAACGACAGCACCGACAGGCCCAATGCGCACAACAGCACGCGCGACAGCCTATGTTTCGAAAACACCTGATGCAGCATGAATTCCCCCGCCTTTTATGAGCTTCGTTGTGGCCTCGACGATCGAGGTCTCCAGACTTCGTTCGGCTTGTGTCCGATCTTTTGATCGCACGCCGCAATCAGGCATCGGGCGCCAGACGCTTCTTCCCGGTACCTGATTTCTTGCTTGGGATGACCCTAGAAAACGAAACGACATTGGTCAAATAGATGATAGACATATCGGTTATCGATAAATTCGATAACAAGGGCTTCGGAGAAAAAGAATGTCCGCGGATATCGACCTGCAACTCCTGAGGGTTCTGTGCGCCGTGATGGAAACGCGTAGTGTCTCGAAGGCCGCAGATCTCCTTGGCGTGACACAGCCAACCGCAAGTTACCTGCTCGGCCGTCTGCGCGAGGAGTTGGGGGACTCGTTGTTTCTGAAGACGAACAGGGGTATGTCGCCGACGCCGCGTACGCTTGCCATCTATCGAGATGTGCGCCGCGGATTGGACGTTCTCGACTCCGCGCTGAGCCCCGCAAGCTTCGATCCAGCGAAATCGGATCGAAATTTCAGGCTCGCGATGTCAGATATCGGCGAAATGGTCTTCCTGCCGCCAATCCTGCAACGGCTTCGTGCGTCGGCGCCGCGCATCACGGTCGAAGTGATTCAAGTCCCGCTGCAGCAGCTTCCTCGCGCTCTGGATTTCGGGGACATTGATTTCGGTATCGGAAATTTGCCGGAAATATGCTCGGAGACGTCGTACCAGATGGCATTCCGCGAGCATTACGTCTGCCTGCTTAGGCAGCATCACCGCATCAAAAAATGGTTGTCCCGGAAGTTGTTCGAGGAGGCAGACCACATCATCGTGTCATCGCCTTTCACCGGCCATCACAGCGTCGAACGGTCACTATTGGAGCGCGGAATTCGACGAAGGCCCAGCTTAAAAATCCCAAATTATACAAGCGTCCCGAATGTCGTCGCGGAAACCGACTTGCTCGTCATCGCTCCCTCAAGAGTGGCAAAGGCCTTCGAAGCTACGCACGGGCTTCGGTCGCTGCCGCTCCCCGTAAAAATTCCGCCGTTCGACGTTCGCGTTCACTGGAGCCTTCGGCACAAGACAAATGACGACCATCGCTGGATGCGCGAACTTCTAATCGATACGATACGCAGGCTTTGACATCGTACGTTGAGGAACGAGGCTTTGTTGTTTTTCTCGCTGCTCGGGCTTCCGCACCACCTCATGCACCAAAGATTTTTGCGATGTATGCAGCGGGCCCGAACGGTGCCCCTCGCGTTGATTACTCTGGCAACGCTCGGAAGGAAGTCATGGACATTGCCGGTGGGAACACTTGCGCGAGCGGTGCAGCTACTCGATGCGGGCGTCTGGCTCTTTCAGCACGACCTCGAAAAAACGTTGGCCCGCTAATAATCGCGGGCCCACAATTTCTCGCGCTCTTCAATCTGATGAGACCAATGCCGAAAAAAGCAAGCTTGCCTGAACGACTCTAATGGGTGTGTCTCTCCTCGCCAAGGAGCAAAGCGCTTGGGTCCGTTCGTCTGAGGCGTCTTAGCGCTGCACTTTGCGATACAGGTACGCGACGGTCGCGTTGACGTAGGTTTTACGGGTCATGGCATGATGGGCACTCCGCGCAGCCAACACATCCACTGGCTTGAGTTCTCCCATTGCACGCGCCTGCAATTGAGCGGCGGCCGCCCACTCGAAGAACACGGCTCGATAGACAGCCTCTTGCACCGTAGCACCTACGGTGAGCAGGCCATGATTGCACAGCAACAGCGCATCATGGTCACCGAGCGCCTGCGAGATCAGCTCGCCTTCGCTATCGCCCTCTGGCGTTCCCGGCCAGTGGTCCAGGTAGCCGACCGAGTCGTACAACATGGCTGCGTCCATCGAGACCACGCGCAGTGACTCGTGCGTCATTGCGAGCGCGACCGCGGCCGGCGGGTGAGTGTGAACGATTGCCTGTACATCGGGGCGACTGCGGTAGATCCACACGTGGAAGCGTACGCCGGGGTTGACCATCGGGGCGCCACCCAGCGGCTTTATTTCGTCATCAAAGTGCGCAAGCGAACGGGCATCGGCCTCGTCTAGGCCATGCCCAAAGGGTACGGTGATATAGTTCCCGCGCCCGTCCCGTGCGGTAACCTGCCCGAGGAGCGCCCGCGAATGCCCTTCCCGGGCGAGCAGCCGACAGCCAAGCGCAAACGAGTCTTCAAGGCCATATGGAAAGTGAGCAAATCCGACGCTCAGGTCGGCCTCGACTCGGCGGGAAATCTCGGCATCAGCGGAATGGGAAACCATGTGCTTTCTCCTTGCAGGCAAAAGCTAGGCTGGCTCGGACATGTGAAGCAATTTGGAACGGCTGATTTGAGTCATCAGCAATCCGATATATAGTGAAGACAATGGAACGCCACATCACTTTGGAGCAACTCGACTTTCGCTTGCTGAAGGCCTTCCTGGCTCTTTTTGAGGAGCGACATGTCGGACGCGCGGCCAATGTTCTAGGCATCTCGCAGCCGGCGATGTCGACGCTGCTCGCACAGCTGCGCAAGGTCTGTGGCGATGCGCTATTCGTACGTGGCCAACGGCAAATGCATCCCACGCCACTGGCCGAACGCTGGGCGACCCCGATACGCGCAGCGCTAACAGCGCTCGAACTGGCCCTTAACGAACGTGATGTCTTTGTCCCTGCTGACTCTCGGCGCGATTTCACACTGTACATGTCGGATGCCGGCCATGCCACATTGTTTGCGGACATCGCGCGACGCGCACTGGCGGCCGCTCCACATATCCGGCTGAATGCCGTCAATCGCTGGGACGGCTCACTGGCCGACCGACTGGACGAGGGGACGATCGATCTGGCGGTCGGCTGGCTGCCACAGCTCGACGGCCGAAAGTCCAGCATGGCACTATTTCGCGATCGCTACATTGGCATGTGCTCTGCGGCCGCGCTCCCGGGCTCGCGCTGCGCCGTCGCAGCGATGATCGGAACGCCGCACGAGGCAGTCATCCAGCGCCTTATCAAGCACGGCATTGCTCCAACCGTTGTGGTGCCGACCTTCTTGATGCTGCCTGAACTCCTGCATCACACCGACCTTATGGCCATCCTTCCATCGACCTTGGCGCAAGCGTTCCTGGCTAATCAACGTGCGAAGTTGCAACTGGTCAAGCCGCCATTTCCGCTACCTACATTGGACATTCGGCTGTACTGGGCGCTCGGTGCAGATCGCAATGCTGGGCTTACATGGTTGCGCAACATTGTCGCGACCTCCGCAGCCACGCTAGGCGCTCGCGCAAGGATGCGGACCGCCAATAGCGGGTGATGATAAACAGTCGGCTGTGAACAACGGCTAAGGCCTCGAGAGCGAGTCGCTTTTCAGCGTTCAGGCGGATTTGGGATTGCAGGATTTTCGGGTCCGAGGGTCCGGATCCTGCCTACGCCTTGCGATGATTTGACGCGCGGGCAGACGGGCGCCGCATTCCATCTGAGCGCTTAGGTTACCAAGATGCCCAGGGGACCGCGCAGGGGAAAATCCCTTAGAAATCAATATCGAGGCTGCCAAAGGAAGTATCAGCGAGGACCTGTCGTGGCATCGATAATCGATAATCGATTATCGATTGACATCGTCCTTGCCTCGTGGGTATGTTCTCTCGCATCGAGAAGGGAGATTGGCATATCTCATGATGGCCGAATGGGACGCGTCGTCGATCGAGCTACCCGCGCGCAGTTTGACGAGTGCGCTGCTGGACCGACTTCGCGCGGAAATTCTCTGCTGTCGTCTCAAGCCAGGCGAGAAACTGATCGCGGGAGCCATCGCGGGCCAGCACCGGGTCAGCCTTGGTGTCGTTCGCGAGGCACTGTCGCGTCTGGTCGCGGAAGGATGGGTTGAGGCGGAAGATCGTCGCGGCTTCCGTGTCATGCCGGTTTCGATTTCTGAACTGCGCGACATCAATATCAGCCGTATCGAAATCGAGAAGATCGCCCTCCGCCAGTCCATTGTCTTAGGCGGGCCTGAATGGGAGGAATCGATCCGCCGCGCTTATCAAGAACTGAGTGGCGTGCCTCGGTCGAGCCCAGGGGATGCGGGGCCTCAATTTACCGCATGGACGAGCCTTCATCGAAAATTCCATACGGCCTTGCTCGCGGCGTGCCCGGCCGGGTGGCTTCTGAAGTTTCGCGAAATGCTGTTCCAGAAATGTGAGCGCTATCGCTTCCTGTCTTACAGCCTCGCTTCGCGCGATGTGGAAGGTGAGCATCGGCGCATCATGGAAGCGACACTTGATCGCGATATCGAGGCGGCTATGGCCGCGCTTTGCGATCATTACACGACGACGGCCGAAATCATCATCAGGAGGCTTTCGGACGCCGGTCCTTGAGTTTTCGAACTTCGGAGAAGACGACCAATTACGAATGAATGGCAAAGCTTGGCGTCAGCTCAAGTTCGAAAAGCCATAAATAAGGGAGAAAGGCATGACGAAGTTGAATTTGCGCGTTCGCGCAAGAGGAATATCGTGCGCCGCTGCCACGCTGTTGGCGCTCGGTACATTGTTGTCGGGTCCTGCAGCCGCCGCAGACGACGTTATTCGCTTTGGTTCCCCGCTGCCGATCACCGGACCGCTCGCACCCGAAGCGCAAAAGCAGCAGCGCGGCTATAACCTCTGGGCCGAGACGGTCAACAAGGCTGGAGGCATCAAGGTTGGCGACAAGCGATACAAGGTTGAGATCGTCTATGTCGATTATCAATCGAACACGCCTCGCGCCGTACAGGCCGCGGAGCGTCTGATTACGCAGGACAAGGTCAATTTCCTCTTTGCGCCTTTCGGATCGGGTGCCACAAAGGCCGCTTCCAGCGTTTCTGAACGCTACAAGATTCCGATGATCGCGGCGACGGCATCGTCATCACAGGTTTACGATCAGGGTTACAAATTCCTCTTCGGGATCTTTACGCCGAACGAGACATTGACCGAGCCGATCGCCGACATCGTTCGAGCGAAGCTGCCGGATGTCAAGACCGTGGCCATCCTCGCCCGCAATGATCTTTTCCCTCTGGCAATTGGCCAGGAAATGGAGAAGTCGGCAAAGAAGCGTCAGCTCGATGTCGTGTTCTTCCAGAAGTATGACATCGGCACGCTCGATTTCGCATCTCCTCTCACCGAGATCAAATCGAAAGCGCCACAGTGGATTTTTGCGACCGGCTACACCAATGACCTGGTTCTGATGCGCAAGCAGATGGCCGATCTTCAGATCAAGGCGCCTGTCGTAACCATGATCGCCGCGCCCGCATATCAGGAATTCATAGATGCAACCGGCAAGCTGTCGGAGAATGTCACGAGCGCAAGTTGGTGGCATCCGGCGGTCCGCTACAAAGGCACCGACGTGTTCGGGAGCACTGAGAATTTCGTCAAGGCATTTCAGGCGAAATACAACGCGACGCCCGATTACGGTGAAGGCTCCGCGGCGGCCTCAGGCGCGATCATTCAGCTCGCGATCGAACACGCAGGCAGTCTCGATCCAGTCAAAGTCAGGGATGCGCTTGCATCGATGGATGTCGTCACGTTCTGGGGGCCGATCCGCTTTGGCCAGGACGGCCAGATCAATTCGCTCGAGCCGCCGGTATTCCAGATCCAGAATGCAAAGCCGGTGGTCATTTTCCCGGATGTCATCAAGCAAGGAGAGCTGAAGAGAATGGAATAGGCACGTGTAAGGAAGGAGCGAGCCATGCTCTATCTACAGGTTATTCTTAACGGGCTTGTGCTCGGTGGCATCTACGCGTGCATCGCAGTGGGATTCTCCCTGGTCTGGGGTGTCTTGAATGTCATCAATATCATGCATGGCTCGCTCATCGTGCTTGGAAGCTATGTCGCGTACATGGCGCACGCGGCCTTCGGAATCAGTCCGTTTGTTTCGATCCTGTTCATTGCGCCGGCCTTCTTTCTGCTCGGCTATGTGATCGAACTGGTCTTGATAAATCGGATTGTAACCGCTCCGGTCCTGCTGACGCTCACGCTGACGTTCGGTTTGGATCTGATTCTGATCAACGGCATGCTTGTCGGCTTCAGTGCCGACTTCAAGAGACTGACGCTCGATCCGCCGCTCGGCACGCTCAGCTTTGGCGGCCTTGCGCTTCCTGTCGATCGCGTGGTGGCGATGGGGTTGGCGATCCTGCTCACTGGACTGCTTTACTTGATCCTGTCGCGATCGCGGATAGGACGAGCCATCTCGGCGGTACGCATGGATCGGGAAGCGGCCATGTTGATGGGGGTCAATGTCAACCACGTCAACAGCGTGACGTTCGGTCTCGGCACCATGATGGCGGGTGTAGCCGGTGCGCTGCTGGCGATGATTTTCCCGATCTATCCCCTCCTTGGCTACACCTATCTTGGAAAGGCGTTTGTCATCTGCGTGCTGGGTGGGCTCGGCAGTATTCCGGGCGCGCTGTTGGGCGGGATCGTGTTGGGCGAAGTGGAGAGCTTCGGCGCGATTTGGTTCGGTCCTGAGCACGCGGTCACGCTTTCCTTCGCGCTGCTCATTCTGGTCCTGTTGTTCCGACCGGAGGGACTCCTGGGCCGAAAGGGGTTTGCGTGATGAAGCGGGACATTCTGATCGGGCTTGGCCTTCTTGTGCTGCTGGTCATCATCTCGACCGTCAGTGGGCCCTACTTGCTGCGGCTGTCGACCATAGTCCTGATGTACATCGTGCTCGCGTTGTCCTGGAATTTTATCGGCGGGATGGCGGGCTATCCGTCCTTTGCCACCGCCGCCTTCTTCGGCCTCGGTGCCTATACAGGCGCAGTGGTGCAAACTTCCGGTGGATCGATGTACGTCGCCTGGTGCGCAGCCGCGCTTATGACCGCGGTTGTATCAGGATTTCTCGGTTGGGTGCTGCTGCGCCTTCGAGGGCACTATTTTGCGATCGCCAGCTTCGCCCTTGTCGAGGTGTTCCGCGTTCTCACCAATTCGATGACCAATATCACCGGGGGAGGCATGGGCCTCAACCTGCCTGTGCCGCAGCTGGCATCCGTTCACGCGCAGGCCATGTTTTTCTTTTATGCGATGCTGGGTCTGGCGATCGTCACCTTTGCGGTCGCCCTCGCGGTTGCCCATTCGAAACTCGGGTTCGGCTTGCGCTGCATTCAGCAAAACGAACCGGCGGCCGATATCCTCGGCATCAACACGACGCTGCACAAAGTCGTCGCCTTCATTCTGTCGGCGTCATTCGTGGCGGTTGCCGGTGCGGTCTACGCATCCTGGGTTTACTACATCGAGCCGCCGGATGTGTTCGACATCATGTATTCGATCAAGC
>Ga0207661_10000739_pt1 | contig 21204 bp, 17 predicted proteins | sample KBSC713LmetaG_FD_184337 | JGI IMG/M metagenome (GOLD analysis project Ga0207661, IMG submission 184337) | Corn rhizosphere microbial communities from Kellogg Biological Station, Michigan, USA - KBS C7.1-3L metaG (SPAdes) (version 2) | ecosystem: Host-associated > Plants > Roots > Rhizosphere ...
ACGCGATCCTGATCCGCTCGGCGACGAAGATGACGCCGGAGCTGATCGAGCTGGCCGACAACCTGAAGGTGATCGGCCGCGCCGGCACCGGCGTCGACAACGTCGACATCCCCGCCGCGACCCGCCGCGGGATCATCGTCGCCAACGCGCCGGAATCGAACTCAGTCGCCGCCGCCGAGCACACCCTGGCCCTGGCTCTCGCGCTTTTCCGCAATGTCCCCCAGGCGCACGAATCGCTGGTCGCCGGCCGCTGGGACCGCGCCAAGTTCAAGGGCGCCGAGCTCTACGGCAAGACCCTCGCGGTGATCGGCTTCGGCCGCATCGGCCAGCTCGTCGCCAAACGCGCCCAGAGCTTCGACATGGACGTCGTCGCCTTCGACAAGTTCGTCTCCGCCGAGCGCTTCAAAGACCTCGGGGTCGAAGGCTGCGACTCGATCGAGGAGGCGCTGGGCCGGGCCGACCTCGTCACCCTGCACACGCCGAAGACGCCGGAGACGATCGGGATGATCAACGCCGAGACGATCGCGGCGATGAAGGACGGCGCCCGCCTCGTCAACTGCGCCCGCGGCGAGCTGGTCGACCTCGACGCGCTGCTGGCCGGCCTCGAGTCCGGCAAGCTCGGCGGCGCCGCGCTCGACGTCTTCCCCTCCGAGCCCTTCACCGAGCACCCGATCTTCTCCCGCCCCGACGTTGTCGTCACCCCGCACCTCGGCGCCTCCACCGCGGAGGCGCAGGACCGCGCCGGGGTCGTCACCGCCGAGCAGGTGACCGCGGCGCTGACCGGCGGCGTCGTCACCAACGCGGTCAACATCGCCGCGGTGCGCCCGGAGGCGATGGAGGCGCTGGCGCCCTTCGTCCCGCTCTGCGAAAAACTCGGCCGCCTCGCCCAGGGCCTCGCCGACGGCTCGGTCGAGAAGGTCAGCGCCGAATTCCGCGGCCGCATCGCCTCCCACGACACCCGCCTGCTCGGGATCGCGGTGATGGCGGGGATCCTCTCCGGCCACACCGAGGAGCCGGTCAACCTCGTCAACGCGCCGCAGATGGCCGAGGAGCGGGGGATCGACCTCTCCGAGACCACCGACGCCAGTGCCGAGGACTTCACCGAGCTGGTCCGCGTCCGCGTCCACACCGCCGGCGGCGAGGTCGAGGTCGCCGGCACCAGCGTCGGCCCCCGCAACGAGCCCTACCTGGTCTCGGTCTGGGGCGAGAGCTTCTACCTGCCGTTCGACGAGCACATCGCCGTCTTCCGCTACGCCGACCAGCCCGGGATGATCGGCCGCGTCGGCACCCTCTTCGGCGAAGAGGGGGTCAACATCGTCTCCGCCGCGGTTGGCGCCGAAAGCGGGGGGGAGCGGGCGGTGATGGCGCTGACCACCGACGCGCCGGTGCGCTCCGAGGCGATCGAGAAGATCCTCGGCCTCGAGGGCTTCTCCAACGGACGCTCGGTCGACCTCTAGGCAAACTCTGGGGTTGCGCGCCGCATCGTCGGCGCGAAAGAGTTGTTTCGTGGAAGGGTCTTCGGACCCCTCGATTTCAGGGAACGATGAAGAAGGCAATCCTCATTGCGTTGACCCTCCTCGCGGCCGTGCCCGTGCCGCTCGCCCGTGCCGCCGAACCGGTCAACCTGCTGATCAGCGGCGGCAGGGAAAACAACGGCTTCCACATCGCCCTCAGCGCCGACGGGCGCGACTACGTGATCCTCTCCACGGTGCCGCTGGAAGTCGGCGGCAACCTCTGCGAACACCCGGAAGAAAACCCGAGCGAACTCCTCTGCACCGCGCCCGAGATCGCCGGCTTCGAAGTCAACTCCGGCGGCGGCTCCGACTCGGTCTTCTTCACCAGCGACATCCCGGTCCCGGTGACGGTCCGGGGCGGCGGAGGGAACGACAAGCTCTACGGCGGCGGCGCCTCCGACAAGGTGGTCGGCGGCCCCGGCGACGACCACCTGTTCGGCCGCCGCGGGGACGACTGGATCCTCGGTGGGCCCGGCCACGACCTCCTCAGCGGCGGCCCGGGCAACGATCAGCTGCGGGGCGGCCCCGAAAAGGACAGGCTCATCGGGGGGCCGGGACAGAACCAGCTGATCCCCTGATCCGCCCGCCGACGAAGGCGACCGTGACCAGCAGGCCGATCAGCGAGAGGGCCGCGTCGAGCCGGAAGCCTGCCTGGATCCCGTCGACGAAGGGCGGGATCGTGGCGGAGAAGACAGTGGTGGTGAGGCCGAGCCCGATCGAGCCGCCGGCGATCTGGAACATGTAGATGATGCCGCCGGCGAGGCTGGTCTGCGACTCGTCCACCGAGGTGACGCCGGCGGTGGTCGCGGTGGGGATGAAGCTGCCGGCGCCGATCCCGAGCACGATCATCCCCGGGACCAGGGCGCCGTAGCCGGAGCTTTCGTCGACGAAGGAGAGCAGCAGCGGCCCGAGCGCGATCAGGGCGGCGCCGACCACCGCCAGCGGCTTCGCGCCGAGGCGGTTGTAGAGGGGGCCGGCGGCGAAGGAGGCGAGGGCGAATACGGCGAGGAAGGGGAGCATCCCCAGTCCCGATTCCAGCGCCGAGTAGCCGAGCTGCTTCTCCATGAACTGAGGCAGGTAGAGGAGGGCGGCGAAGAAGGTCCCGGCCATGAAGAGGATGGCGATGCAGGAGGCGGTGAAGCTCTCGTTCCGCATCACCTCGCGGGGGACCAGCGCGTGGGCGCCGGCCCGCCGCTCCAGCCGTACGAAGGAGACGACGAGGACGACGGCCAGCGCCAGCAGCCCGATCACTTTCGGGTCGCCCCAGCCCCAGTCGTCGACCTGGTCGAGGGCGACGAGCAGGGAGACGACGCCGACCGAGAGCGTCGCGATCCCCGGGTAGTCGATCCACCGCTCCCCGCTCTCCGGCTCCTTCACGTGAACCAGCAGGTAGGTGACCGCGATCGCGAAGAGGGCGATGGGGACGTTGAGGAAGAAGATCCAGCGCCAGCTCAGCTCGTCGGTGAGGAAGCCACCCAGCAGCGGCCCGACCGCGTTGCCGAGGCCGGCGGCGCCGATGATGATCCCGCCGGCGAGGCCGGCTTTCTCCTCCGGCAGCAGCTCGTAGGTCATGCCGAGGATGGCCGGCCACATCAGCGCCCCGCCGATCCCCATCGCGACCCGCGCCGCGATCAGCCAGGTCTCCGTCTGGGCGGCGCCGCCGAGCGCCGACATCGAGGCGAAGATCGCGGCGCCGAGGAAGAAGGCGTTGCGGCGGCCGAACATGTCGGCGAGACGCCCGCCGGTGACGATCATCACTCCGAAGGTCAGCGCGTAGGCGTTGATCACCCACTGGATCGTGTTGATGTTGGTGTCGAAGTCGACCTCCATCGTCGGCAGGGCGACGTTGACCGCGGTGAAGTCGTTGGCGATGACGACGACGGCCATCCCCATCGCGAAGAGGGCGAGCCAGTTGGTGCGCTGAGCGGCGGTGCTGGTGGGCGCCGGGGTTGAGATTCGCGCAGCCTACGCTAAGGTTCGGAGCCGAATGAGCTTCCGGCTCGACAGCCTCGCGCTACTCCTTCTCCTCCCCCCTCGGGGGGAATAGCGCTGGGCGGCGCGATAGCCGCGAGAGACAAAGGCCATTCGATTCAAAGAGAGAAGGAGAGGTCCGATGGGACCCCAGAGTGAGAACAAATCCGACGCCAACCGCGTCCACATCTTCGACACCACGCTGCGAGACGGCGAGCAGTCGCCCGGGATCTCGCTGAACACCGCCGAGAAGGTCGAGATCGCCCAGCAGCTCGCCCGCCTGGGGGTCGACGTGATCGAGGCCGGTTTCCCGATCACCTCGCCCGGGGATTTCGAGGCCGTCCAGGAGATCTCCCGCCGGGTCGAGGGTCCGACGATCTGCGGCCTGGCCCGCACCCATAAGGCCGACATCGACGCCGCCTGGGGGGCGATCAAGGAGGCTGCGCGCCCGCGCATCCACACCTTCATCTCAACCTCCGACATCCACATCGAGCACCAGCTGCAGACCGATCGCGAGGACGTCAAGGGACAGGCCCGGGCGGCGGTGGCGCTGGCGAAGAGCTACTGCGAGGACGTCGAGTTCTCCCCGATGGACGCGACGCGGGCCGACATCGAGTTCACCGCCGAAGTCTGCGCGATCGCCGTCGAGGAGGGGGCGACCGTCGTCAACATCCCCGACACCGTCGGCTACACGACCCCCGAGGAGTACGCCGACTACTTCCGCCGCCTGTACGAGCTGGTGCCGGCGCTGCGGGAGGTGGAGATGTCGGTCCACTGCCACGACGACCTGGGGATGGCGGTCGCCAACTCCTACGCCGGTGTGCTGGCGGGGGCGCGGCAGGTCGAGTGCGCGGTCAACGGAATCGGCGAGCGCGCCGGCAACTGCTCGCTGGAGGAGATCGCGATGCTGATCGGCGTCCGCGAGGACGTCCACGGCCTCCAGACGGGGATCAACACGCGGGAGATCGCCCGCACCAGCCGCATGGTCAGCCGTCTGACCGGGTACCCGGTGCAGCCGAACAAGGCCATCGTCGGCCGGAACGCCTTCGCCCACGAGTCCGGGATCCATCAGGACGGCGTGCTGAAGGAGCGCAGCACCTACGAGATCATGGACGCGACCGAGGTCGGCCTGGAGTCGAACTCGATCGTCCTGGGCAAGCACTCCGGACGCCACGCCCTGCGCGACGCCCTGGAGCAGCTGGGCTTCGTCGTCGAGGGGCAGGCGCTGAACAACGCCTTCAAGGCCTTCAAGGCGATCGCCGACCGCAAGAAGCAGGTGACCGCGCTGGACCTGGAGGCGATCGTCTCCGACGAGATGCGCGAGCGCTCCGACGCCCACGAGCTGGCCTGGTTCGAGGTCGAGGCCGGCACTCGCAAGCCGCCGGTGGCGAAGGTGGCCGTGACCAAGCCCTCCGGCGAGGAGCCGGTCGGCGAAGCAAGCGGCGACGGCCCCGTCGACGCGATCTTCCACGCGATCCAGGACGCGGTCGCGACCGAGTGCGAGCTGGTCGAGTACAAGGTCGAGGCGGTGACCGGGGGAGAGGACGCCTTGGGCGAAGTGACCGTGCAGCTGCGGGCGGCGGGGCGCTTGGCCACGGGCCAGGGGGTGGCTACGGACATCCTCGAGGCCTCTGCGCGCGCCTACGTCCGAGCTTTGTCGAACGCCCTGGAAGGGGCGGCGACGCGCGAGGCGGAGGCGGCTACGGCTGAGGCTGTGGTGGAGAGGACGCCTGGCCCTTAGGCGCGGTAGGGGCACGTCCAGGCGTGCCTTTCGTATGAGAGCTGGCACGAACCGCGCACCACACGCGCGCTTTACCTCGTCAGGCTCGGCCCATGCACGCCGAGTCCGCGAAAGACCTTGTAGAGCAAGGAAAAGTGCGGACTCGTGGGGATGATCGACCGCTCTCAGAGCTAGCTCGACGGCAGCACGGGGTGGTGGGCCGAAGGCAACTGCTCGGCCGGGGGTGGACGAAGGAAGAGATTGACTGGCGGATCCGCCGGGGACGACTACACCGATTACATGCCGGCGTCTACGGGGTGGGGCACCGCTCGATCCCAAGGGAGGGCTGGCTGATGGCGGCTGTACTTGCTTCTGGCGGCGGAGCCGTCCTAAGTCATCGCTCGGCAGCGGGACTCTGGACTGTTCGTGGCCACTCCAGCGGCCCAATCCATGTGACGGTGTCGAGGAAGACCACCTCCACGAAGGGGATCCGTCGGCATTTCGCCCTCCTACCGGCCGACGAGCGGGTGGCGGAGGAGGGGATACCGGTGACGAGCGTGCCGCGGACGATCTTCGACTTGGCGGGGACTGAGGATGTTGATGCGGTGGTCTCGATGCTGCGGGAGGCGGAATACCGGAACCTCTGGGATCGGCTGTCACTCTGGGATCTGCTGGAGCGATATCCGAGGAGACGAGGGTCGCGGAAGGTCCGGGTCGCCCTCGACCGGCTGAAGGAAGAGCCGGCTGGGCGCAAGCGCTCGCCCTTGGAGGAGCGGTTCAGCCCGTTCCTGCGCCGGCACCACCTGCCCCTACCCCGCTACAACGACTGGATCTCCGTCGGCAACGGCAAGCGCTACCAGGTCGACTGCCACTGGCCCGCCACCAACCAGATCGTCGAGCTCGATGGCTGGGACGGCCACAAGGGCCGCGTCGCCTTCCGCGAGGACAAGGCCCGCGACCGCCGTCTCTCCGCCGCCGACTACGCCGTCACCCACCTCACCTGGAACCAGCTCGACGACGAAGCCGAGGCGGTCGCTGCCGATCTGCGGGTGTTGCTGGGGATAGAGAAATAGAAATTGATATCTAACATACAAATGTCTGTGATAACGTACGAACATGGCCGCTACTGCAACTGCCGATAGCTCTACTTCCGACGCGGTAACCGTCGGCCCGCGCATCCGCGCGCTGCGCGATGCCATGGGCCTCTCTCTCCGCGACCTCGCCGAGCGTTCCGGCGTCTCGGCGCCGATGCTCTCGCAGGTGGAGCGGGGGGAGACGAGCCCGACCTTGGCCGTCGCGGGCAAGATCGCCGCCGGCCTGGAGCTGACGCTGTCGCAGCTGCTGCGCCTCGACGAGGGACAGCACGTCGCCATCAGCCGGGCCGCAGAGCGTCGCCGCTCCGAGCGGGGCGGGCACCGCTTCGAGGAGCTGACGCCGCCGCTGCCGGGGCAGCGCGCCGACGTCTCCCTGCACGTGCTGGAGCCAGGGGCCACCACCGGCGGCGCCGCCGACCCGCCGATGCACGAGCCGGGGAGCCGCGAGACCGCGGTCGTCCTCGCCGGCACCCTGGCGCTGGTCGTCGACGGCAGCCGCCACGAGCTTGAGGAGGGGGACGGCGTCACCTTCGACGCCGACCTTCCGCACCATTTCGAGAACGAAGGCCAGGAGGCGACCCGCTTCCTCGCCGTGATCGCCGCCGGCCTCAGGAGGAGCTGACGCATATGCCAAAGACGATGTTCGACAAGATCTGGGAGCAGCACGAGGTCTCGCCGGGGCTGATCTACATCGACCTGCACCTGGTCCACGAGGTCACCTCGCCGCAGGCCTTCGACGGCCTGCGCCTGGCCGGCCGCAAGGTCCGCCGGTCGGACAAGACCCTCGCCACCGCCGACCACAACACGCCGACCGACGGGACGATGGCGGCGCGGTTGATCGCCGACCAGCTCTCACGCGTCCAGGTCGAAACCCTGGAGCGCAACTGCGAGGAGTTCGGGATCCCGGTCTACTCGCTCGGCTCCGACCGCCAGGGCATCGTCCACGTGATCGGCCCGGAGCTGGGCGTCACCCAGCCGGGGATGACGATCGTCTGCGGCGACAGCCACACCTCCACCCACGGCGCCTTCGGGTCGCTGGCCTTCGGCATCGGCACCTCCGAGGTCGAGCACGTGCTTGCGACCCAATGCCTGGTCCAGAAACGGCCGAAGACGATGCGGATCTCCTACCCCGGCGAGCTGCGCCACGGGGTCACTCCGAAGGACCTGATCCTGGCGACGATCGGCCGTCTCGGCACCGGTGGTATGACCGGCTACGCGGTCGAGTACGCCGGCCCGGCGATCGAGGCGCTGGCGATGCCCGGTCGGATGACGATCTGCAACATGACGATCGAGGGCGGCGGCCGCGCCGGGATGATCGCTCCCGATGAGACCACCTTCGAGTGGGTCAAGGGCCGCCCGGCCGCGCCCGCCGACTTCGACGCGGCGATGGCCCGCTGGCGCGAGCTGCCGACCGACCCGGACGCCAGTTTCGATACCGAGGTCGAGATCGACGCCTCGGGGATCTCGCCAATGGTCACCTGGGGCACCAACCCCGGCCAGGTCGTCGAGGTCACGGACAGCGTCCCCGACCCCGGGCAGATGGACACCCCGGCGGACCGCGAAGCGGCCGAGCGCGCCCTCGCCTACATGGGCCTGAAGGCGGGCACGCCGATGACCGAGATCGCCCCCGAACGCGTCTTCATCGGCTCCTGCACCAACAGCCGCATCGAGGACCTGCGCGAGGCGGCGGCGATCGTCGAGGGCCGCAGGGTCGCCGGCGGCGTCAGCGCGATGGTCGTCCCCGGCTCCCAGCAGGTGAAGAAGGCGGCCGAGGAAGAGGGCCTCGACGAGATCTTCAGGAGCGCCGGCTTCGACTGGCGCGTAGCCGGCTGCTCGATGTGCCTGGGGATGAACCCCGACACGCTGAGCGAGGGCGAGCGCTGCGCCTCGACCTCGAACCGCAACTTCGAGGGGCGCCAGGGCAAGGGCGGCCGCACCCACCTCGTCAGCCCGAAAATGGCCGCCGCCGCCGCGGTCGAGGGCCACTTCGTCGACATCAGGGATTGGAGCTGAGCATGAGGCCGATTGACAAGATCGAAGGCAAGGTGTCGGTCCTGGACCGCAGCGACGTCGACACCGACCAGATCATCCCCAAGCAGTTCCTCAAGCGGGTCGAGCGGACCGGCTTCGGCGAGTTCCTCTTCTACGACTGGATCCGCGACGGCGAGATCCAGCTGGAGCCGAACCCGATCCTGGTCACCGGTGCCAACTTCGGCTGCGGCTCCTCCCGCGAGCACGCTCCCTGGGCGCTGGAGGACTTCGGCTTCCAGGCGATCCTGGCGCCGTCCTTCGCCGACATCTTCTACTCCAACTGCACCAAGATCGGGCTGCTGCCGGCGGTTCTCGATGAGGAGCACTGCCACGCGGTCGCCGAGGCGGGGGAGGCCCGCATCGACCTCGACGACGAGACCGTCAACTGCGCCGCCGGCGTCTTCCAGTTCCAGATCGAGCCGGAGGTCAAGCACCGGCTGCTGAACGGCCTCGACGACATCGGCATCACGCTCGAAAACGACGGCGCGATCGACCGCTTCGAGGTCGAGCCGGCCGCCGGCTTCGGCCCGGTCACGACCAGCCTGTAGCGATGGCCGGCGGACCAGCCGAGTGGGACGCTGAGGCCTACCACCGCCTCGCCAAGCCGCAGGAGGAATGGGCGCGCCAGGTGCTGGAGCGCCTGTCGCTGCGGGGTGACGAGACGGTGCTGGACGCCGGCTGCGGCTCCGGCGGCGTCACCGAGCTGCTGCTCGAACGCCTGCCGCAGGGGCGCGTAATCGGCGTCGACGGCTCGCAGGCGATGGTCGACCAGGCGCGCTCCAACCTCGAGCAGTGGGGCGACCGGGTGGACCTGCGCGTCGGCGACCTGCTCGAGCTGCAGCTCGACGGACCGGTCGACGCCGTCTTCTCCAACGCCACCTTCCACTGGATCTCCGACCACGAGACGCTGTTCCGGAGGCTGCGCGAGGCGATGAAGCCGGGCGCGCCGCTCGTCGCCCAGTGCGGGGGAGAGGGCAACGTGGCCGAGTTCATCGCCGCGATCGAGGAGGCCTCGGCGCTGCCGCAGTTCGCGGTCGCCTTCGAGGGCTGGCCAACCCCGTACAACTTCGCCGGGCCCGCCGTCACCGAAGAGCGGCTGCGAGAGGCCGGCTTCGACGGGATCCGTTGCTGGCTGGAGGAGAAGCTGGTCGAACCGGAGCAGCCGCGGGAGTTCGGGGCCACCGCCGGTCTCGCCCCGCACCTGGAACGGCTGCCGACCGAGCAGCACGACGCCTTCGTCGACGCGGTGATGGAGCGTCTCGACAAGCCGATTTCCTACCGCTACGTGCGGCTCAACATCGACGCCCGAGCGTCCTGACTAGAGTGCCCGCCTCATGAACGGCACCCCGCGCATAGTCGTCCTGCCCGGCGACGGGATCGGACCCGAGATCGTCGCCGCGGCACGCCGCGTACTCGATTCTCTCGGCGAGTTCTACTACGACGAGCGGCTGATGGGGGGCTGCTCGATCGACGAGCACGGGACCGCGCTCACCGACGAGGTGCTCGACGCCTGCCGCGGCGCCGACGCGGTGCTGCTCGGCGCGGTCGGCGGTCCCAAGTGGGACACCACCGACCCCGACGCGCCGCGCCCCGAGCAGGGCCTGCTCGGCCTGCGCAAGGGGATGGGCCTCTACGCCAACCTGCGCCCGGTCCGGCCGAGCCCGGCCCTGGTCGGCGCCAGCCCGCTGCGCGAGGAGCGGATCGCCGGCACCGACCTGCTGGTCGTCCGCGAGCTCACCGGCGGCATCTACTTCGGCGACTCCGGTCGCGAGGGCGACGTCGCCCACGACACCTGCACCTACTCGGTCGAGGAGATCGACCGGATCGCCCGCACCGCCTTCGACGCCGCCCGCCGCCGCGCCGGCGGCTCCGGCCGCAAGCCGAAGGTGACCTCGGTCGACAAGGCCAACGTGCTCGAGACCTCCCGCCTCTGGCGCGAGGTGGTCGGCCGCGTCGCCGCCGACTACGAGGACGTCGAGCTCGAACACCTCCTGGTCGACAACGCGGCGATGCAGCTCGTCTCCCGCCCCGCCGACTTCGACGTCGTCCTCGCCGAGAACCTCTTCGGCGACATCCTCAGCGACGAGGCGGCCATGCTGACTGGCTCCCTGGGAATGCTGCCCTCCGCCAGCCTCGGCGCCGAGGGCGCCCCCGGCCTGTTCGAGCCGGTCCACGGCTCCGCCCCCGACATCGCCGGCCAAGGCGTCGCCAACCCGCTCGCCACCTTCCTCTCGGCGGCGATGATGCTCCGCCACGGCCTCGGCCGCGGCGAGGAGGCCGCCCGCATCGAGACCGCCGTCGACGCCGTGCTCGAGCAGGGCCTCCGAACCCCCGACCTCGCCTCCGGCACCGTCGTCGAGCCCCCGCTGGCGGGGGAGACGGGACCGACTGAGAGCGAAGTCGGGACCGAGGAGATGACCGCCGCAGTGCTCGAGCACCTCGGCGCCTAGGTCTCAGTTCCGAAGGGTCCAAGAACCCGAGGTCGATTAGTCGACCGCTCCTGCACGAATCCGAATAGATTGCCGCGTATCCATTTAGAACTTCTGGGGAGGCACGATGGCGGATGAACTGAAACCGAACCCTGCGACCGGCAGCTCTGCGAAGAACTTGTGGAACCGCCTTCCGACGTGGGCCAAGTGGACGATAGGCGTGGTTGGAGCCTTCATATTCATGGGCATCGGCGGGGCCATCGCCAGCAGTGAAAATGAAGAGGTCAAGCTCGAAGAACAGATCGCTGCGCTGGAAGAACGGGTCGAAACCAGCCACGAGCGGACCGAAGCCGCTCAGCAGAAGGTCGCCGCGATGGAAGGGGAAGTCGACAAGCTGACGGCGCAGGCGGAAGCCAAGGCCGAACGGATCGTCAAGGACGCCAAGGCGGAAGCGAGTTCCCTCGAAGGCTCCGCCTCCAGTGCGAAGCAGGAACTGGAATCGGTCGAAGGCGAACTCTCCGAAACCGAATCTGAACTCGGCGGCGCCGAAGAAAGGGTCGCCAAGGGAACGATCACGGACGGGACCTGGCAGTTGGAACGCGACTACCTTCCCGGCACCTACGAAGCCCCCGGTGGGGGGAGCTGCTATTGGGCCCTGCTGAGCAGCTTGGGAGGCGGCGGCGTCGAAGGGATCATCGAAAACGGCGGCTTCAACAAGCACCAGATCCTCACGATCGAATCCCCGTATTTCGAAACCAGGTCCTGCGGGACCTGGAGGCTGGTCGAATGAGTCGTCAGACTTGCCGAATTCGAACTTTCCGCCGGTGAAGAAGCGACGACGCAGTTGAGCCGGGAGGGTCGGATCGGGCATAATCTCCCGTCATGGATCCGGTCGAGCTGATCTGGCGGAACGGCGAGTTCCTCCCCTGGGAGGACGCCCAGACCCACGTGCTCAGCCACGGGCTGCACTACGGGACCGGCGTCTTCGAGGGGATCCGCTGCTACGAGACCTCGCGCGGGCCGGCGATCTTCCGCCACATGGACCACCTCGACCGGCTGGAGAAGTCGGCCGAGCTCTACTACCTGGAGCTGCCGTACTCGGCCGAGGAGATCCGCCAGGCCACCCACGAGCTTCTGCGCCGCAACGGCCTCAGCAGCGCCTACATCCGGCCGCTCGCCTATCGCGGCTACGGCTCGCTCGGCCTCTACGCCAAGGACGCGCCGATCGACGTCATCATCGCCGCCTTCCCCTGGGGCGCCTACCTCGGCGAGGAGAGCAAGAACGGCGGCATCCGCGCCAAGGTCTCGAGCTGGCGCCGGATCAGCCCCGGCGGCTCGATCCCCCACGCCAAGGCCTCGGGCTCCTACCTGAACTCGATCCTCGCCAAGACCGAGTCGACCAACGCCGGCTACGACGAGGCGATCCTGCTCGACGAACGCGGCTTCGTCTGCGAGGGCTCGGGCGAGAACATCTTCGTCGTCCGCGACGGGCAGATCGTGACGCCGCCGCAGGTCGCCTCGATCCTCGACGGGATCAACCGCAAGTCGGTGATCCAGATCGCCCGCGACCTCGGCTACACCGTTGTCGAGCGCGACATCGCCCGCGCCGAGCTCTATCTGGCCGAGGAGGTCTTTCTCACTGGCACCGCCGCCGAGCTTGTCCCGGTGCGGGAGATCGACGATCACCCGCTCGGCCAGCCGGGCGAGATCACCCGCCACGTGCAGGCGAAGTTCGAAGACGCGCTGACGGGCAAGGCGGAGGAGTACTTGGAGTGGCTCGACTTCGTCGAGGCCCCCGCCGGGAACAACTCAAACGGCTCCACCGAGGCTTCCGGCTCGGAGTCGATCGGGCGAATTACCCCCGCCGCATAAGCGGCCGGCGCGGCATGCCCGCGTACGCCGGACCGACACGGTCCACCCGATCTTCTTCGACTCGAAAGGCAGCAATCAGATGGAACAGGTGAAGCTCTACGACACCACCTTGCGCGACGGGATGCAGGGGGAGGGGATGTCGCTCTCGGCATCCGAGAAGGCGCGGGTCGTCCTCGCCCTCGACAAGCTCGGGGTGCAGATGATCGAGGCCGGCTTCCCCAGCTCGAATCCGAAGGAAGAGGAGCTGTTCGCGCGCCTCGCCGAGCTGGATCTGGAGCAGGCGACGATCTGCGCCTTCGGGATGACCCGCCGCCGCGACACCGCGCCCGAGGACGATCCGGCGCTGCGGGTGCTGGTCGGCGCCTTCACTCCGGTGGTCACCCTGGTCGGCAAGACCTGGGGCCTGCACCTGGAGAAGGTGACCAAGGTCAGCCGCGGGGAGAACCTGGCGATGATCGCCGACTCGGTCGGCTTCTGCCGCGACCAGGGCAAGCGGGTCGTCTACGACGCCGAGCACTTCTTCGACGGCTACCGCGACGACAGCGCCTACGCGCTGGAGTGCCTGGCGGCGGCGATCGAGGCGGGGGCCGAGAACGTCACCCTCTGCGACACCAACGGCTCCAGCCTGCCGGACCAGATCGCCGCCGCGACCCGCGAGGTGGTGGGGAAGCTGGGCGAGCGGGCCGAAGTCGGGATCCACGTCCACGACGACGCCGGCTGCGGCGTCGCCAACTCGCTGGCCGCGGTCGCCGAGGGCGCCCGCATGGTCCAGGGCACCGTCAACGGCTACGGCGAGCGCTGCGGCAACGCCAACCTGACGACGATCCTCCCGAACCTGCAGCTGAAGCTAGGCTACGACGTGGTCTCTCCCGAGCAGCTCGCCTCCCTGGCCGAGACAGTCCACTTCGTCGACGAGCTCTGCAACGTCACCCAGGACCCCGACGCTCCCTACGTCGGGCGCAACGCCTTCGCCCACAAGGGGGGGATGCACGTCGCCGGGGTCGAGGCCGACTCCCGCACCTTCGAGCACGTCGACCCCGCCGCGGTCGGCAACCAGCGCGCGATCCTGCCCTCGGAGCTTTCCGGCAAGGCGACGATCCGCGCCCAGGCGGAGCGGATCGGGCTCGAGATGGACGACGCGGAGGCGGCGCGCGCGGTCGAGCAGCTGAAGCGGCGCGAGCACGACGGCTACCACTACGAGGCGGCGCCGGCCTCCTTCGAGCTGCTGCTGCGGCGAGAGAGCGGCACCTACAAGCCGCTCTTCCGGCTCGAAAGCTTTCGCGTCGTGGTCGAAAAACACGCCGACGGCGAGGTGACGACCGAGGCGACGATCAAAGTCGAGGTCGATGGCAAGCGCTACTTCCAGGCGGCCGAGGGCAACGGCCCGGTCAACGCGCTCGACTGCGCCCTGCGCGGGGCGATCGCCGACCGCTACCCCCACCTCGCCGACGTCGAGCTGACCAACTACAAGGTGCGGATACTCGACGAAGCCCACGGCACCGGCGCGGTCACCCGCGTCCTCCTCGACTCAGCCGACGGCGAGCGCGAGTGGGGGACGACGGGGGTTTCCGAGAACATCATCGAGGCCTCCTGGGAGGCGCTGGTCGACTCGCTGGAGTACGCCTTCCAGTGATTCCGCTCGCCAAGCCGGAGATCGGCGTCCGCGAGGAGGAGCTGGTCCTGGAGGTGATGCGCTCGGGGCAGCTCTCCCTCGGCCCGATGGGGGAGCGCTTCGAGCGCGAGTTCGCCGCCTGGCTTGGCGTCCCCGACGCGGTGATGACCTCCAGCGGGACCACGGCGCTGCACCTCGGGGTGCGGATGCTGGGCTGGGGGAGGGGCGAGGAGGTCGTGACCAGCCCCTTCAGCTTCGTCGCCTCCGCCAACTGCCTGCTGTATGAGGGGGCGCGCCCGGTCTTCGTCGACGTCGAGGAGGAGACGCTCGACATCGACCCTGCCGCCGCGGCTGACGCCGTAGGGGAGAAGACGGTCGGCCTGCTGCCGGTCCACATCTTCGGCTTCCCGGCGGCGATGCCGGAGTTGGAGGCGCTGGCCGGTCGGCACGGCCTCGGGATCCTCGAGGACGCCTGCGAGGCGCTCGGCGCGGTCGATTCGGAGGGCCGCAGCGTGGGCGCCCGCGGCAACCTCGCCACCTTCGCCTTCTACGCCAACAAGCAGATGACGACGGGGGAGGGGGGGATCATCGTGCCCCGCGACCCCGAGGAGGCAGCCCGCCTGCGCTCCGAGCGCAACCAGGGCCGCGCCGTCGACATGGGCTGGCTCGACCACGACCGGCTCGGCTTCAACTACCGCCTTTCCGACCTCGCCGCCGCCCTCGGCGTCGCCCAGGTCGAGAAGCTCGACTCGCTGCTGGAGCGCCGAGCCGCGGTGGCGCGGATGTACGAGGAGCGGCTGGCCGGGTTGGAGGGGGTGCGGACGCCGGTCGCCTCCCGCGGCGCCGAGGTGCGCAGCTGGTTCGTCTACACCGTCCGCCTGCCCGAGGGCGCCGACCGCGACGCGGTGATCCGCCGCCTCGGCGAGCGCGGCGTCGCCTCCAAGGCCTACCTGCCCTGCATCCACCTCTTCCCGCACCTGCGTCAGCTCGGCTACCGCGAGGGCCAGTTCCCGGTCGCCGAAGCCGCCGCAGCCGACTCGCTGGCGCTGCCGTTCTTCCCGGCGATGGGCGAGGAGCAGGTGGAGCGCGTCTGCCAGGAGCTCGCCGCGGTGCTCGGCCAGGGCTCCTGACGGCATAATCGCCCGCCTCATGTCTCGTTTCCGCAAAGAGCCCGACCCCCGCTTCTGGCGCCTCAACCGCTCGCTTGCCTTCGACGCCTGGTTGGCCCCGTACGACATCGGCCAGTCGAAGGCGCACGCCCGCGGCCTCTGCGAGATCGACGTCCTCAGCGGCGAGGAGCTGGCGCAGATCGAGGAGGGTCTCGATCGGGTCCGCTCCCGGATGGCCGAGCACGGCTTCGAGTTCGACCCCGCCGACGAGGACATCCACATGGCGATCGAGCGCCTGCTCGGCGAGGAGATCGGCCCGCTGGCCGGCAAGCTGCACACCGGCCGCTCCCGCAACGACCAGGTCGCGACCGACGTGGCGATGGTCGTCCAGGCGCACTCTTTACGGGCGATCGACCTCTGCGGCGCCGCGATGGAGCAGCTGCTGACGCTCGCCGAGCGCCACAAGGACTGGACGATGCCCGGCTACACCCACCTGCAGCGCGCCCAGCCGGTCTACCTCGGTCACCACCTGCTCGCTTACTTCTGGATGCTCGCCCGCGACGTCCTCCGCTTCCAGTTCGCCCTCGACAGCGCCTCGGTGATGCCGCTCGGCTCGGGCGCCCTCGCCGGCGTCAACTGGGAGATCGACCGCGAGTCGGTCGCCGCCGACCTCGGCTTCGCCCACGTCAGCCACAACTCGATCGACGGCTCCTCCAACCGCGACTTCGTCCTCGACTACCTGAACGCGGCTTCCACCTGCGCCATGCACCTCTCGCGCCTGGGCTCGGAAATTGTCATCTGGAGCAGCTCGGAGTTCGGCTTCTGCGAGCTCGACGAGTCCTTCTCCTCGGGCTCCTCGATCATGCCGCAGAAGAAGAACCCCGACTCGGCCGAGCTGCTGCGGGCGAAGAGCCCGCGGGTCGCCGCCTCCCACCAGACCCTGCTCGGCGTCATGCACGCACTGCCGCTCACCTACGGCAAGGACATGCAGGAGGACAAGGAGCCGCTCTTCGACGCGATCGACACGATCGAGGCCCTGCTCGACGCCACCGCCGGGATGCTCGGCGGGATCGAATTCGACCGCGAGCGGATGCTCGAGGCCTCGGGCGACGAGATGCTGGCCGCGACCGAGGTCGCCGACCTCCTGGTCCGCCGCGGCGTCCCCTTCCGGGAGGCGCACGGCATCGTCGGCGGCCTCGTCCGCGACGCGGTCGAGCGCGGGAAGAGCCTCTCGCAGCTGACCCAGGAGGAGCTGCGCGAGCGCTCCGAGCATCTCGACGACTCCTACTACGAGGTCCTGCAGCAGAGCAGCTGGCTGGAGTCGAAGCGGATTGCCGGCGGCACCGGCTCGGCGCCGCTGGCGCTGCAGATCGAGGAGGCGCGGCAGACGCTCGGCGCAGTCCAGACGCGGGTCGAGGAGCACCGCTCCTGAGCATCGCGGTGGACCGACTGGACCACGACTTCTTTGACCGGTCGGTTCACCAGGTCGCCCGCGACCTGATCGGCTGCACTCTCCTCTACGAAGGACGCGGCGGCGTCGTCGTCGAGACCGAGAGCTACGAGGCCGACGATCCCGCCTGCCACGCCTACGTCGGCCTCACCGAGCGCACGCGAGTGCTCTTCGGGCCTCCCGGCTACGCCTACGTCTACCTCTCCTACGGGATCCACAGCCTGCTGAACGCGGTCGCCGAACCCGAGGGCGAGGCGGCGGCGGTGCTGATCCGGGCGCTGGAGCCGACCCACGCTGTCGAGGAGATGCGGGCGCGGCGGGGCGGCAAGTCCGACGCCGACCTCTGCTCGGGCCCCGGCAAGCTGACCGAGGCGCTGGGGATCGACCTCGGCGACAACGAGCGCGACCTCACCCGCGAGCCCTTCCTGCTGACCCGGCCGGAGGGCGAGCGGCCGCCGATCGCCGCCGGCCCCCGCATCGGCATCACCAAAGCCGTCGACCGCCCGTGGCGCTTTTGCGCCGCCGGCAGCCCCTACGTCTCGCGCCCTGCGGCGGCGTAGCCGCGCTTTTCCCGCGTTTTTAACCCGCGGTGATGCCGCCACCGCCGCCGGATTCCGGGGCGGCTTCCGGCGCCGCTTCCGGCGTGGCTTCGGGGGTTGCTTCCGGAGTCGCTTCCGGCGTCACTTCGGTTTCCGGCGCCGGTTCGACCACTTCGGGTTCGGGTTCGGGGGTCCCGTATTCGGTTTCCGGCGCCACGTAGCCTTCGCTTTCTCCCTTCGCGGCCTTGCGCGCCGCCTTTTCCGCCGCGTGTTCGGCCTGGATGTCGCGCCATGCGGAGATCACCCTCGCCCAGATCAGAGCCGGGAAGGTGCCGCCCATCACCGGGCCGCCGTTGTAGAGCGTCGTCATCGGCGTCGTCGTGTCGGGGTAGCCGACCCAGACGCAGGCGGTGACTTCGTCCTGAATCCCGCCGCAGAACCAGGCGTCGCCGTTTTCCTCGGTCGTCCCGGTCTTGCCCCACTGGCCTTCGACCCCGATCTGGGCGTTGGTGCCGGTGCCGTTGGCGACCACGGTTTCGAGGATCCCCTTCTCGGTTTCGACCGTTTCCTGGTTGAAGACCTGGTCGTGTTCGGAGTCGTTGTCGCCGCCCTTGATCGTCTTCCCGTCGGAGTTGGTGACCTGGGTGAAGGCGACGGGGCTGTCGCCCGGGCGGGGGGCGAGGGTGCCGCTGACGCGGTCGCCGTTGTTGCCGATCGTGCTGTAGGCGTAGGCCCACCCGAGCGGCGTGACGCCCTCGGTGAGGCCGCCGAGGACCATCGCCGGGTTGGTCGAGATCGGGTCGTCGTAGCCGGCCTTGTGGATGGTGCCGGCGATCGCGCCGGTCTTTTCGTGGACGGTCTTGCCTTTCAGCCCTTCCAGCGCCAGCGCCGCGTAGATCGAGTTGTCGGAGTAGGTGGTCGCGCAGATGATCGAGCAGGAGCCGAGGTAGGAGCCCTCGTCGTTGGTCACCCGGAAGGTTTCCTGATTGTTCTTGCCGAAGTGGAAGAACCGTTCTTCGGAGGGGTATTCGGTGTAGGGGGAGATCCCCTGTTCGAGCGCGGTCAGCAGGGTGAAGGGCTTGATCGAGGAACCGGGCTGGCGGTGGCCCTGGGTCGCCAGGTTGAAGGGCTTGGTGTCGAAGTCCGGGCCGCCGACCATCGCCTTGATCCCGGCGTTGTGGTTGTCGATCACGACCACCGAGGCGGTCGCCGGCGAGTAGCCGAGGTAGGAGTTGACCGCTTCTTCGGCCGCTTCCTGCAGCCGCAGGTCCAGCGTCGACTTCACGGTCAGGCCGCCGAAGAAGGCTTTCGAGGCGCCGTAGCGATCGACCAGCTGCTGGCGCAGGTAGGCGGTGAAGTAGGGCGCCTTGGAGTCGAGGCTCGGCGGCTCGATGCTGGAGGCGGGGGGGAGCGCCTGCTCCTGGGCTTCGCGCACCTGGGTTTCGGAGATGTAGCCCTGTTGGCCCATCTTTTCCAGGACCACGTTGCGGCGGGCGAGGGCGTTTTCGGGGTAGACCTTGGGGTCGTAGGCGGTGGGTGACTGGATGATCCCGGCCAGCATCGCCGCCTCCCAGGGCTCGAGCACCGAGGCGCAGGGCTCGGTCTGGGTCCCGCAGCCGGGGTGGGCCTTGCCGAAGTAGGTCCGCGCCGCCGCCTCGATCCCGTAGGCGCCCTCGCCGAAGTAGATCGTGTTCAGGTACTCGGTGAGGATCTTGTCCTTGCTCCAGTGGCGCTCGAGCCGGTAGGCGAGCGCGGCCTCCTTGAACTTGACGAAGAGCGTGCGGTCGCCTTGGGCTTCGAGCGCGTTCTTGACGAACTGCTGGGTGATCGTCGAGGCGCCCTGGGCGGCGCTGGCGCTGAGGATGTCTTTGACGAGGGCGCGGCCGATGCCCTCGAAGTCGACGCCGTTGTGCTCGTAGAAGCGGGCGTCCTCGATCGAGACCACCGCGTTCTTGATGTTCGGCGAGATCTGGGAGGAGCTGAGGAGGATCTTGTTCTGGTCGCTGCTCAGGGTCCCGATCTCTTCCCCGTTGGCGTCGACGAGGACGCTGTTCTTGGAGGCCTTGTACTGGGCGAAGTCGTAGATCGCCGGCAGGTCCTGGGAGACGGCGGCCATCATCCCGAAGACCATCGAGACGACGGCGAGGACCCCGAGCCCGAGCAGCACGAAGAGGACGCGCAGCTTCTTCAGGCGCGGTTTCGACTTCTTCGGGGGCGAAGGGGGGCCCGGCGCGGTCGTCGGAGCCGGGGGGATGGGCGGGATCTCACCGCCGCCGCTTCGCCGTCTCTTTAGTCCTAGGACAGCCATCGCGTAAGGCACAGCAAAAAACAGCTCGACGTCCGTGACGGACCGCCGAGCGGAGGCGGCAGTCTAGCATTGCCCGGATGCCGGATCTGACGCGGAACGCCGTCGACGTGCTGCCCGAGGGGCGGCTCGCCGAGCAGCTGGAAGGGGGGCGGCCGCTGCGGGTCAAGCTCGGGATCGACCCGACCACGGCCGACATCCACCTCGGCCACACGGTCGTGCTGGAGAAGCTGGCCGAGTTCCAGCGCGCCGGGCACCAGGTGGTCCTGATCATCGGCGACTTCACCGCCCAGGTCGGGGATCCGAGTGGGCGTTCGGCGACCCGGCCGGTGCCGAGCGCCGAGGAGATCGAGGCGAACGCGGCCACCTACCAGGACCAGGCTTTCAAGATCCTCGACCGCGAGCGGACCGAGGTGCGGCGCAACAGCGAGTGGCTGCGGATGGAGCCGGAGGCGCTGCTGGGGCTGCTGGGGCAGACGACCGTGGCCCGGCTGCTCGAGCGCGACGACTTCCAGAAGCGGATGGCCTCGGCGCAGCCGATCGCGGCGCTGGAGCTGCTCTACCCGCTGCTGCAGGGCTACGACTCGGTCGCGGTGGAGGCCGACCTCGAGCTCGGCGGCACCGACCAGAAGTTCAACCTCCTCTTCGGGCGCGACGTCCAGGGCGCCTACGGCCAGAAGCCGCAGTCGATCATGACCCTGCCGATCCTGGTCGGGACCGACGGCGAGCGCAAGATGAGCAAGTCGCTCGGCAACTACGTCGGCGTCACCGACGCGCCGGAGGAGATGTTCGGCCGCCTGATGAGCATCCCGGACGAGGCGATGCCCGAGTACTACCGCCTGCTGCTCGGCTCCGAACAGCCCGCCGGGCCGCCGAACGAGGCGAAGCGGGAGCTGGGGCGACGGCTCGTCGACCGCTTCCACGGCGAGGGGGCCGGGGCGGCCGCGGAGGAGCACTTCAACCGCATCCACGTGCAGCACGCGGTGCCGGACGAGATCCCCGAGGTCGACCTCGGGGACTACCGCGCCGACGGCAACGGCCTCGTCCACCTGCCGCGCCTGATCGCCGGCGCCTTCGAGCTCAGCAGCAGCGAGGGCCGCCGCCTGCTGGCGCAGGGAGCGGTCAAGCTCGACGGCGAGCCGCTGCCCGCAGAGCCGCTGGATCTCGAGTCAGGTAGTCTCGACGGGCACGTGCTGCAGGTGGGGAAGCGACGCTTCTGCCGCCTGAGGTCCACCCCCTAGGCAAGCCGCCTCAGCAGTGCTATATTTCTTTGCCCTCTTGAGGCGGCCTTGTGCGGCCTCAAGCGCTGAGAGCGACGAGACCCGTCGCGGAGGCGCAGTGGTCTTTGAAAACTGAGCAGCGTGCACTCCGCGGACTTCGGTCCGTGGAATGTTCAGCCCGACCCATCCGGTGCGCCAGCGCGCCGGATGGTCTTGATTTACCTCGTCATGTCGGTCGCCGTACTTGTGTACTCGGCGGCCACTGAGATATGACAGGCTCTCTGTAGAAGTACATTTCACGGAGAGTTTGATCCTGGCTCAGGACGAACGCTGGCGGC
>Ga0207661_10000740_pt1 | contig 21164 bp, 13 predicted proteins | sample KBSC713LmetaG_FD_184337 | JGI IMG/M metagenome (GOLD analysis project Ga0207661, IMG submission 184337) | Corn rhizosphere microbial communities from Kellogg Biological Station, Michigan, USA - KBS C7.1-3L metaG (SPAdes) (version 2) | ecosystem: Host-associated > Plants > Roots > Rhizosphere ...
TCTCGCCACGATTCCAGCGCAGCCCCGCAGACCGTGCAGACTGCGTCACCCGTATGCGGTACCAAGAACTTCTCTTCAGCGCGTCTGTACTCGGCGCCGCAATTTGCATTGAACAATTGTCGCCATTCCTAAAAATATGCGCCCGGAATAGGCTAAATGCCATCCCTTTCCGGTGCCACAATCAAACTGACCCCACCAACCGCGGATTGACTCGCGGTGCGAACCGGCTAAGGGGCTCGGATGAGTACTCGTTTGACCCGCGCTATCGCGTGGCTCTACGCTGCGGCGCTGGTCTTTTTGACTCTCGGCTCGCCGAGGTATCGCGTCGAAACCATGCTGTCTCATAATGTGGAGCACTTGGTGGCTTTCAGCGTCTCGGGCCTCTTATTCTCCATCGGGTATCGGTCCCGGCCTGTGCTTGTTCCATTGGCGGGTGTCGGCTATGTGGCAGCGCTTGAGGTGCTTCAGATCTGGGTGGTCGGTCGCCATGCGAGATGGATCGACTTTGCAATGGACGCGTTGGGTTTCTGCATCGGAGTCGGTGTGGGTCTCATTGTTTCCCGGGTGCGAGATCAGCTGACCGCACATTGAGCTCGTGTCGGGGAGCGCCAATCGTGACGGCGGCCCCTTGGCGCGACCCGAGCTGCAGCCTTCGTGGTTGCCTCGCTCGGGAAGCGCACGCCCGCTGGGCAAATGAGTGGTTGCAGTCAGATGCGCTCGGCCTCTCACAGTATTGTCTTCGTTATCAATTCGCTCACTGCCGGCGGTGCGGAGCGTGCCCTGGTCGATATGCTGGCGTACCTTGAGGATCGCCTCAGAAGCTATGCCGTCCATCTTGTGCTTCTGGACGTCGAAGAAGAGCTGCACGCCGTGCCGCCTTGGGTGCAAAAGCATGTTCTCAACGCCAACTTTGGTTTCCTTTGGAGCACGATTTCGCTCACTCGGCTTCTGAGAGGTTTGGCGCCTGCAGTTGCTGTAAGTTTTCTGAACCGATCGAACTGCGCAAACATCGTGTCCTCCAAGATCCTCAAATATCCATGCATAGTCAGTGAGCGTACTTACCCGACCAGCCGTTTTGGTGCCGGCCTGAGCGCCGTGATTACCAAGGTGATTATGCGGCTCACCTATCCGTATGCAAACCAAGTGATAGCCGTATCCGAAGGGGTTAGAGCCGATCTGATCGAGAATTTCGGCGTCGACGGAGCGAAGATTCGCGTAATCTACAATCCCGTCGACACGGATCGGATCTGTGAGCGAGCGTTGGAGACGCCGAGCACAAGAGTTCCAGAACCCTATGTCGTGAGCGTGGGACGTCTGGTGCCAAGCAAGAATTTTCGGCTGCTGATCGAGTCTTATCGATCATCGAACATCATCGAGAACTTGGTTATCGTGGGTGAGGGGGAGGAGCGCCGGGAACTCGAGAGACTCGTATCGAGGCTCGGATTGGAAGGGCGCGTCATTCTTCCAGGCCATGTACAGAATCCGTATCCGATTGTTGGGGCCGCGCGGCTGTTCGTTTCTTCTTCCAATCTTGAGGGGTTTCCGAATGCACTAATTGAGGCAATGGCATTAGGATGTCCCGTTGTGGCTACGGATTGTGATACTGGTCCGATGGAGATCTTGACGGGCAAAATGCAGGCCCGATGCACGGAGGTAACGCTTGCCGAGTACGGAATCCTGGTCCCGGTGAATTCAGCCGACCTGCTCGCAGACGCGATCCGTATCGGGTGCCGTGAGAATGTCCGTGTCAGGTATTCGCGACGCAGCATGGAACGTGCGCGGGATTTCGGAACCCGCAACTCGGTTGAACAATACTGGTCGGTCATAGCGTCGCACGCGCGTTTCGTTTGATTCGTATTTCTGGTCTGCAGGCACGCTAGGAGCCGGATTGGATATGAACCAAGGAGCGGATTGCATATGACGACCAACACCGTCGCTACCGTGATCCCGCTGTACAACAAGGAACCTTATATCGCGCGAGCGATCGCGTCGGTCCTCGCTCAGACGAGGCCCGTCGACGAAATCATTGTCGTCGACGATGCCTCAACGGATGGCAGCCTTGAACGGATCAAGGCTTTTCAAGATTCGCGAATACGCGTGCTTCGGCGGACGGATCCCGGGCAAAGGGGTCTCCCGGCAACCCGCAACCTTGGAATCCAGTCCGCAACATCGCGCTGGATTGCGCTCCTGGACGCGGACGATCGCTGGCATGAAGATTTCATCGAAGAGAGCAACAAGCTCATGGCCCAAGCGTCCGACCGCATAGGATTTCTATTCACTGGCTGGGAGAGCGTCTCGCCTAACAGCGTCGTAACGCGTGACGCATACAGCATGCGTTGCGAAGGTTCGGGATTCAGTCGGTTGGATCTCGATAGCTTCGTTTCTGCGTGGCTCGACCTTGACGCCTGTCCCGTATTCCCTTCCGGGGTTGTTATCCGCCGCGACATGTTGCTCGATGCCGGTCTGTTTCGAGAACGTTGCCGTCGCGGCGAGGACAAGGACATGTGGTTGCGCGTGCTGGCGATAACCGACGCGCTCCATTCACCGCGAGTGTGCAGTTCGTATTATCGCGATATACCCGGTGCGATGAACGAAACGATCAGCACCAACATGCGCCATTGCCTGTGCGAGACCCTTGAAGAGATGATCTCTCACGCGTCGGGGGCGCGCCGCCACTTGCTCATGCGGCTCTTCAACCATCAGGTCATCGAGTATGCGCGGTGGGTCGCTGGCCGCGAACGCCTCTCGCCAGACGTTTACCGTGGGTTCTTTGTATCAATTAGTCCGGAAGGTTACGCTTTGTTGCTCGCGCTTTCATATCTGCCGGTCTGGCCTCTGAAAATCGTACGTCAGGGCATGCTCTGGGCCCGTGACGTGATTGGACGGCCGAGATCAAGCCGGTGACGCGGTCTACAGTGGCCCCGCCTCGTAGTCGTCAATCCAGGGATCGACCGCAAAGCTGCGCGCGACGACACCCGACCATGTCCATGTGGCATTCGTCCCGGCCGTGGCCTTCGGCCCGATGATGGTCGCACCGTTCTTCTTCACGGTTGCGTTGGCACCCCTGACCTCCAAGCGAATTGTATCGCCTACCAGGGGGGGGACTGTCACGAACCCGAGTTCCCTGAATTCGCCGTTCGTCCTTTCATAGAGCGCGATGCGGTCGTTCTTGAATTCGACCCCGATCAGGTTGCTCGGGTTTGTGAGTCGGCAGGCCAGAATGCCATTGTAGTAAGTGGGGATTTTCGCAACCGTCGCCTGCACATAGTGATCGGCAAAACCGCAATCTGGAGAGGCGTAGGCAGCGCCGCGATATGCTGTATTGAAGATGGCGAGCTTTTGGCCACGAATGGCGATGTCGCTCGGCGCGCCATCGCCGCCGCCGTCCGGAGCGAACCTCCAATCGGCGCTCGCTCCCAGGTCTTCGTCGGCGCGATTGAAGTCGTCTTTGAAGAAGGCGGTTTCCATCGTGCCGAAGGCAAGCGTAATCGTTTGATCGGCCTTGTTGCCACTAGCGTCCGTCGCTCGGACAACGACCTGACGGTCCGCGTCGCCCGCGGCGGCGATCATCGTAAGCGTGCCTGCACGTCGGTCCGGCAGCACCTTGAACGCAGCCGCATCGCGACCCCCAACAATCGACCACGTGACGGGCCTGTCGGCCCTCAGCAGGTGCGCGAAATTGGCATTTGCCGCCGCGGTCAGCGATGCTGCGGATCTGATCCTCGGTGGCGTGGCATCCAACGCTGGGTCAGCGTAAAGGAAGACGTTGCCCCATCCTGACAACTCCGTTTGCTTAGCCGCGCCGGTATGATGAGTGATCGCAACGCCGGCGATGCGGAAGACACTATTGTACGCCTCGGCGACGAACACGTTGGTGTTCGGGTCGTTGTCGGAAACGATGCCGCCTCGAACGAGCACATCAGCCCCGGACACATCGGGAGCAGAACCCCCATACACGTAATACTGCATCTGAGCGCCGACGCCGCCGCGCGATTTCGGGTTGAGCGCCCGACAGTTGATATTCCTGGTGGAGGGACCCCAGAACTTGTAGTTCACCTTGTTGCCGCTGGCGGTGCAGTTCACATTCGTGACGTCGCTGCCCTTGTCATCATAGCCGGCATCGGTATTTCCTGCGCTCGCGCAATCCTCCCGATATATGGCGTAATTGCCGAGCTCGCTCGCGAAGCCGTCCGCATTCCAGAATTTGTCCGGATTCGAATTGCGTGTGTCATGGCAATTTGTGACGGTCACTCGGCGCATCGCAATATCGTGCGCCGTTTCATTGCATTCGATCCCGGTCGCGAAATTGTGGCCGTCCTGGCGTCCTGAGTTCAAGACTATGTCCTCCAGGAGGACGTTGTGGCTGTCGCCGCGAATGCGGATGGCTGTCTTTGAAAAGCCGGTGCCCGTGATGTTTCTTAGGATCGTATCGATGTGGGAGGTGGCCGGTTCGTGTTCAAAGAAGCGCTGGAAGTTATAGGCATTGCAGTCGCTGACTGTGATTCCCCTGTGGGTCCGACCGGTCAGGTGGAAAGGCTGCCCAGTTCCCTGAAAATCAAAAAACCTGAAGGTAAGATAATCGGAGCCTAACCGCAGCGCGAACACGTCCCCGCCAGGGAACCAGTTCCTGACAGTCGTTACCGCCTCCGGATCAGTCGGGAGCGTCCAAGCTGTCCGGTTTCCGACGATAGTGGCTCGCATCGGCACGAGCTGCCGATCGACGCCGATGATGGTCACCGGTGATCCGACATTACCGCCGCCACTGATGTTGACCCTGTTGCTCGCGAGCGAATACGTCCCGGCGTCGGCGCGCACGTAGACCGTGCTGCCCGGACCGGCGGCAGCGATCATATCGTTGAGCCGCAAGAGCGGCGCAGCGTTCGCCCAGCTATCGCCTGTTCCGTTGCCTGCCGGAGCTGGCATTATGTGGCGGAAATTCACCTCAGCTGGCGGCGAGGTCGCGGCGCGGGGGGCAGGCGCAGCTTTTGCGAAGCTCCCAAGTGAGGAGACGCTTGCTACAAGCAGAGTTCGACGGGTCAACACCATGACTTTATTTTATATCCGCGCGCTATCCTGACCAAGTTGCGTCACGACGTGGCAGCTTTCCTGACGCGTATCACGTCCACAGCTCTCGGCCGTTGCTTGCAATCAGGGGATGTGCTTGCGTTGTGGAATGTTGGAACAATTGGAACTTGGGCGTTGGTGGAAAGCCGTCAAGGCATTCGGCCTCGGACAAGGAACGAGCGCATACTTCTTGCTTGCGTTGCCTCGCCTGTCCCGATTTGCCGAGAGGAAGGCGAAGCCGATGCGGATTCCCGGCTTCCCGCACCCGATCTGGCTGCGCCCGGCGACAACCGACTGGTACGTCATGGAGCAGATTTTCATCGATCAATGCTTCAGTTTGTCGCGTTGGCCGGAGCACGAGCGCGCCGTTCGTTCAAACTACGACAGGATGCTCGAGCGTGGTCAAACTCCAGTGATCTTGGATTGCGGCGCACATATTGGCCTTGCCGCGGTATGGTTCGCAGAGCGCTTCCTGCGCGCACGGATATTCGCGATCGAGCCCGCGCAGGAAAACTTCGATCTCCTGCGACGCAATGTTTCTTCTCACCCGAACATCACGCCGATACACGCTGCGATATGGGATCGCGACACACGGGTCGATCTCGTCAACGCGGACGGCGAGCCGTGGGCCTGGGCGGCGCGCGAATCCGATTCCGGTGAGGTGCAGACCGTCACGGTGCGCGACCTCCTGCAGCGCGAGCCCAACGGCGTCCCGCTCATCGTCAAGATCGATATCGAAGGCGCCGAGATCGAGCTATTCCGCTCGAACGTCGAATGGATCGAGCAAACGCCCCTGATCATATTCGAGCTGCACGATTGGCAAGGCGGCTGGCGTGGGGCGGGACATTCTGTGTTCTCACGCCTCAGCACGCACCCCCGAGACTACATGCAACGTGCTGATAACATGTTTTCCTTCGCGCACTCCCTGGCGCAGATGGATTGATCGCGCTATCCGGCCTCACTATCTGCGCTTGTCAGGCAAGCTCGTTACTGCAAGCTGGCGTGAATGTCATACCAGCCGGGGAACTGCCGTCGGTACAGCCGCGACAACACGCGCGTTATGTGCATTCCGCCTGGAAAGTTGTGCACCATCCCATCATCGCCAAATAAACGGTAGAGAGCGAAGATCGCGCGGAATCGCCGAAGGCATTCGCCATAGTTCAACCAGCGGCCGGAAAGGTCCTCCCCAAATGGACCAGAAGCGCCGTCGACGAAGACATGGTTCAGCGGTTCGCCCCGAAGCGTCGTCGTCGCAATTCGCCTGCCCGGGATCGACGCTTGCTGAACAGGCTTGAATGTCCGGTAACCAAGACGTTTGAGGAGGTTCAATTCGGAGACGAACTGCGAGAAGTCGACTTTTTCAGCCTCCATCGAAACGTAGCGTGGGCGATCCTCGAATCGTCCCAGTTCGTCCAGAACAAGACGATCGGCGCCCTCGATATCAATCTTCAAATAGAACGGAATTCCATGCGTGCGAAACATCTGAGCAAGATCGACACGGGCAACCTCGATCTTGACTGATCGCGTTCCAAAATTGTCATTTCGTTCCACCCATCTTTGATCAATGGTGCCCCACTCGGATTTCTGTAAGTTCTTATAAAAGGGGATGCGCTCGCCCGCTGCTTCTGGAGCGACGGCGCCTTCGATTATCCGCAATCGGTGGTCGGCAATCTGCTGGAAATGGTCCCTGCAATGGGCGACGAGGTCGGGATCGGCCTCGATGGCGACAACCTTGAACCCTTTTTTCAGATAGAAGTCGGTGTCCTCGCCTTTGTGCAAGCCGACATCGAAAATCAGATCGGGGTGGTGTGCCATCTGTGTTGGCTCTTGATCTCGACTGTCTAACTTCGATCCTTCCGAGCGGCAGGTAGGTCGCCGTTGTCGCTCCGAAGCGTGTCTCTCAGCATTGGTACCTGCGGAGGCATATTTTATGTCAGTGTTGACGACCTTTCTTCTGCATTGATCGACTGATGCCCAAGTCTGCTCGCAATTGAGCCATGGAACGCTTTTATTGAAGACCAGACCTATCGGCTCATGGGCCTGCCTGCATGCATGCCACAGAGTCCAAGAGACAGCAGTTGTCGACCGGGCCTCCCGATGCGGCCCGCGCGCTCGCGGGTCATGACCGCGGCCGTGCGGGGCTGGTCTCAGTCATCATCCCTGCCTACAACGAGAATGCGACCGTCGAAAGAACCATTTCCTCGGTACGCAATCAAACCTATTCAGATCTGGAAATGCAGGTCGTGGACGACGGTTCGACCGACGAGACTGCTGCCATCGTCCAGCGCCTAGCGGACATTGACCCTAGGATCACGCTGCTACGGAAGCCGAACGGCGGCCTCTCGTCAGCTCGCAACTATGGAATTGCGCATGCGGGTGGAGAATTCATTGCCCCCATCGACGCCGACGACCTCTGGCATCCGGACAAGATCAAGAAGCAAATGGCGGTCATGCGGGAGCGTGGCGATCAGATCGGGCTGGTCTACTGCTGGTCGCGGGCGATCGATGAACAGGACCGGGTGCTCTTTGATATCACGCCGTGCGTATTTCGTGGCAATGTCTATGCGGCTCTGATCCTTAGAAACTTCATGTCCAGCGGCGCGCCTTTGGTTCGCAGACGCTGCGTCGAAGAAGTGGGTGGCTACGACGCGGCACTTTCCTCCCGAGGGGCACCTTGCTGCGAGGACCTGAAGTTCAACCTGGAGATCGCCGAGCGCTATGACTTCGATCTCGTTCCCGAGTTCCTGCTCGCGCACCGCATCCGTGCGGGAAGCATGTCGGCCGATAGCGATGCCATGTTGCACTCCTACAAGGTGGTGATCGAGGAGGTACGAGCCCGACATCCTGAATTGCCAGCTCGGCTATTTCGATGGGCAGACCAACACCAACACCTGGAGTTCGGGCTCACCTACCTGGCCGGCGGGCAATGGGCGACCGGAATGCCACTGCTCCTCAAAGCGCTGGTCGAAGATCCTCCTGCCACCATCCGACAAGGAACGAGGCGGCTCTTTGCGCGCCTCAAGAGGTCACGTGGATTTGGTATGCTCGTAACGGCGAGCCACTGCGGCGGCGCAGGTAACACCGTGGTCAATCGCAACTTCTTCGAGGTTGACCCGACCATTCTGTGCGGACGTCCACGAGCGCCATGGAACCGAAAGAGGCTTGCTTACGCTGCTGCACAGTTCGTAGAGCGCCGCGCGGATATCCCATACAGCGCGGATCACCGTTAGCGGGAGGATGTTGGGAGCTCACATCCGTCAAATCTGACATGCTGAGTACGAGATGATGTCTTCGGTCCAAAAGAGACTTGCTGCTGGTTTGAGAGCGATTCTCCCCATCGCCGTCACGCAGAGGCTTCAAGCCTGGTGGCAAGATGCAGCCATACGCAGGCTTCTACTTTGGCCGCCATTCGGTGCTGTTGCATCCCGTGACCTCTTGCGTCGAACCTCCCCGATAAGTCGGCTGTACGGTGCCGATCGTGGCACCGGCATCGATAGGTACTACATCGAAAACTTTCTGGCTCGACATGCGAATGACATCCGCGGCGTCGTGCTTGAGATTCAAGATGACGCGTATACCAAGCGTTTCGGCAAGAACCTCGTTGAACGAAGCGAGGTACTGAATGTGTCACCTGGGAGAAAGGTGACGATTGTCGCTGACCTCACGTCCGCAGATCAAATTCCGTCAAACACGTTCGATTGCATCATTCTAACTCAGACGCTCCAATACATTTACGACCTGCCCGCCGCCGCAAGGACGATTTATCGAATTCTGGCTCCCGGCGGGGTGCTGCTTGCGACCGTCCCCGGCATATGCGCCATCGGGCCGGAAAGGTGGCCATGCTATTGGTCCTTCAGACCGGCATCGGTAGAGAGGCTCATTGCGGACGCCTTCCCAGGCGGCAGCGTTTGCGTCGAATCCGCTGGAAACGTGCTCGCCGCGATTACCTTTCTGCACGGGCTTGCCCTCGAGGAAGTCGATCGCACTGCTCTCGATGTCCATGATCCGGCGTATCCCGTGGTCGTGTGCGTTCGAGCGGTGAAATGATCGGTGGCGCCGGTTTGGAGGGGCCAGGAAGACTGTCGCTTGCTTTCAGCCGAACAAGTCGATCCATGGTCTGGCCTTCGAGTTCCCTTGCTTTGCATCCGTCGTCATCCCAAAGCCGGACTAGGGCGTTCGGCGGTGCAACGTCGGCTCATTTGTTGTAGAGTGTCATAGGTTAGCGACAGAGTTCGCCATCTTGTGCGTTTTTACCCAAGCATGGTGCGGGCTCGCAGATGCCTATCCCATTTCAAATCTCGAACCACCGGCTGCGGTACGATGCCCAACGCGCGAGTTTCCTCAATCTCGGCGCACGCGGCATAGATTTCGTCTTCCAGTTCGTCAGCATGGCCATCCTGGCGCGGTTGCTCACTCCCGCCGATTTCGGAGTGTTCGCAATGGCGACACCCTTCGTCTGGATCCTTATGACTTTCGGCGATCTGGGGTTGGCGTCCGCCGTGCTTCAGCAGCGCGACTTGAGCGAGGGGCAGGCCTCTGCTGTCTTTCTCATCAATTTGGTGGCCGGGATCGCGTTCGGCGGGTTGTTTCTGCTCAGCGCGCCGTTACTTGGCTCGTTCTACGGCTATCCTGAGGTGACGCAGGTTGCGGCCGCCCTGAGTCTCATGTTCGTTTTTTCCGGGTTCACGGCCGTGCAGCAAGCGCTGCTTCGCCGTGCCCTGATGTTTGACACGCTGCTGCGGGCGCAGATCGCCGCATCGCTGGTTTCATCGGTGATGGCGGTGACCTTTGCGCTCAAGGGCGCCGGTTACTGGGCATTGACTATCCGTGCGCTCGCCGATCCGTTGGTCTACGGCATCGTGGTCTGGGCTTCGACTGGCTGGATACCGACCCGCGCCGAATGGGACGACACCACCAGGGCACTGCTGCAATACGGCAGATATGTCGTTGGATCCTCGCTTCTCTTTTCGATCGGGCGGCACGCCAACAACGTCTTGATCGGTTGGCGCTACGGAAGCACTGAACTCGGGCCTTTCGCGCTCGCGAACCGGCTGCTTCTCCTTCCGGCTCAGCAGATTTCCTGGCCGCTCGGCCAGGTCATGGTTCCGGCTCTGAGCCGTCTCCAGGGTGACCCTGATCGGCTGAAGCGGTGGTATTTGAAGCTACTTCGATTGGTGACCTTTGCGTCGTTCCCGCCGTTGTTCAGCTTGGCGATCTGCGCCGACGACGTTGTCCACGTGATCGCGGGTCCGCAGTGGGGCCACGCGGCGGATATCCTGAGGCTGTTTGCCCCCTTGGCCGCCCTGCAAGTGGGCTATGCCACCACTGATTGGCTGATGCGATCGCAGGGACAAGCGGAGCGTTTTTTTCGTTGGACGGTAATCGACACGACAGCCCGCCTTCTCGGCTGCGTTCTCGGTCTTCGCTGGGGAGCGATTGGCGTTGCCGCGGGGCTCGCGATCGCGAGCCTCGTGTTATTCCTTCCAAGTTTTGCTTATGCGGCGAAAGGCACAACCATCCGGCTCGTGGATACGCTAAAGGCCATGCTTCCCTGTGTCCTGTTGATGGTGATGACCTTGGCAGCAGTATGGGCGCTCCGGCATTTCATTGCACAGGACTGGACTCCCGTTCCTCGCTTGCTCCTGACCGGAGTGACAATCGGGGCCATTATGGCGTGCGGAACCGTCTGGGTGTACGGCGGCGCGGCTCTGAATCTCCAGTTACTGAGATCAGAGCCTTGGCCGGCACATGGACCTGAACGAATGCAAGGCACAAGAACCAAGGGGCAGCACTCCTCGAAACGGCCTCCTCCCGCTGGGCGCTTTCATGCCGATCGCACGAGCCCCAACCGTGACGGGCTGGTCTCAGTCATCATCCCTGCCTACAACGATGCCGCGACCATCGAAAGGACTGTTTCCTCTGTACTCAATCAGACCTATTCAGATCTGGAAGTCCTGGTTGTTGACGACGGTTCGACGGATCAAACCGCCGCACTTGTCCAGAGCATGGCGGACGTGGACCATAGGATAAGGCTGCTGCAGAAGCCTAACGGCGGCCTCGCCTCGGCTCGCAACCATGGAATTGTGCATGCGGCTGGAGAGTTCATCGCCCCCATCGACGCCGATGACCTCTGGCATCCTGAGAAGATCAGGAAGCAAATGGCGGTGATGCGGGATCGTGGGGATCAGGTCGGACTGGTTTATTGCTGGTCGCGGGCGATTGACGAGCAGGACCGCGTTCTTTGGGATGTTACGCCGTGCAATCTTCAGGGTAGCGTCTACGCCGCTCTGATCATCAGAAATTTTCTCTCCAGCGGCGCACCCTTGGTCAGAAAATGCTGCGCCGAAGCGGTGGGAGGCTATGATACGACACTCGCTTCCCGAGGAGCCCCTTGCTGTGAAGATTTGAAGTTCAACCTGGATATCGCCGAGCGCTACGACTTCGATCTCGTCCCGGAATTCCTGTTTTCGTACCGCGTCCGTGCTGGAAGCATGTCGACCAATATCGATGCCATGTTGCACTCGCACAAGGTGGTGATCGAGGAGGCCAGAGCGCGTCATCCTGAATTGCCCAACAAGCTCTTTCGGTGGGCGAGCGCACATCAAGACCGGGAGTTCGGACTGGCTCACCTCAGCGGCGGGCGTTTCTTGACCGGAGCGCGGCTACTTCTCACGGCGCTGAGGGAGGATCCGTTCACTACACTACAGTTGAGCACGATACGAGCCTTTGCGCGCCTGGTGTCAAGCGGATTTGGCGAGCTTGCGACAGCGAAGCTCCAAAGCAGCGACTCGGGTGGAGTGCTCGGTCGCAAATTTCTTGAGATCGATCCGACTGCATTTTGCGGACGCCCAAGGGCGACCTGGAGCCGCCGGAGACTCGCTTACATTACTGAGCTCGCCGTGGAGCGCAACGCCGTAGTCCTGCGCACGGCTGGCTCCGCCTAGGTCCTTTCGCAAGGGCCTAAGTGCGCATTTCGAGGCGAGCTGAGCACGGCGTAGGCGATGGAACGCTCGATCGTTCGCTTTGTTTGGGAAGCGATGATGACATCGGCAATTGCACGGATCCGGCAGCTCCTTGCCCATAATACGACAGACCTGATCTGGCTGGCCTACGTGATGGGCATTGCCCCGTGGATGCATCGCGCAGCCGGACCGATGCACCTGCTGCGGCGCTGGCAAGTCCGTCATCGTCGACAGGGGGATTTCGGCCAGCGGATGGAGCAACTGCGCGCCCGGATCGGGCAGGGATGTTTTGCCCAGGACGGCAACCGTGTCGCGCTGGCGCAACTATGCCCGGAGTTGGACGAGACCTGTCGCGCGAGAAGGCGTCCCAACGAGGAGATCACTCTCGCCAGGATCGACCAGGATGGTCTTCTCCTCGCACGATTTGAACAGCTCTGGCCGGCACCTCGCGTGGCGGCGGACGCGTTTCTGCCACGGAGACGGTTCGAGCTTTTGGTCGTGGATCATGACGGCTGGATCGGAGTGCGCAAAGACTTCCGCGGAAACAAAATTGCCTTCGTGAACGAACTGGAGGCGGCTCTCGACCTCACGGCAGCTGGCTGCCACGTCCCGACGATCTTGGGCGTAGATTTCAAGCGGCCCTCGATCACCTTTGCTTACGTCAATGGGGCTGTCGTACGCGAGGCACTGGCCCAGGCGGGAGCCCCGATGCGGGACCGGGACGTGCGGCCGGACCACGCTACCCTTAGCGACCGAAGGATTCAGCGAGAGCGACGAGAAGCCGGAAGGAGGCTGGTTGATAAAGTCTTGGAGCCCCAGACCATCGCGCGCATCGGCCAAACCATGGTCGCGATACACCGTGCTGGTTACACGATGGAGGACGTAAAGTATGGCAACGTCATCATCGAAGTGACCAAAACGCCATACTTCGTTGATTGCGAGCGGGCGTTGCCGTTGCGTCAGTTCTCCCGCGCGACTGCGCTCTATCTCCGCGATCGCGACGCCGACCAGCTCAACCAGCTTTTTGGCACGGATTTACTCACAGCGAAGGTGCTGCGAAAGTGCCGGCTGCCTGCCGACACTAATATTTACTCGCCAATCTATGCGGGTGCCGGAATCTCGTGGGGGAAGATTTGGAATCCGGATCTCGGAATTCTCCGTTGGCGCCATATCTTGGCCGATCACCTGCCGGTTCCTCGAGGCGGACGAATCCTCGATCTTGGGGCGAACAACGGCTTCAACGCCCTGCAGATGCTTCGCGCAGGCGCGAAGGAGGCTATTGGGGTGGAAATCGATACTGGCGCCATCGAGCAGGGCTTGTTCGTGAAGCGCGTTTTCGAATGGGCGGACAACACCGAGTACCGCTTCTCCTACATTCACGGCTCGCATGCCGACGTCGGCTTGATGAACCTCGGTCGGTTCGATCTGATTACCGCATTCTGCACGCTGTACTATTTGAGCAGCGCGGCAATGAGCAAGACCGTTTCCGACTTGGCACAGCTCACCGATATCCTGGTCTTGCAATGCAATGAAGAGCGCTCAATCGAACGCAGTGATCTCGAAACCTACACGAAGGCATCACTTTCGTTCAACGTTGAGCTGGTGCGTAACAATGGCTTCCCGAACGTCACGGTGATCGAACGGCGTGGGTCGAACCGTCCGCTGATAGTCGCTCGAACCCGATAACGCCAGCGCGTTGCCTCGGTGTGCCACAGATGCAAGGCTGCTTTCTTCTCAGACTCCTCGTCACGGCAGGTTGTCGTCGCCTGCTTGACACTCGATTTTCAGGACGCGGCTGCGATTCCAGATCAAGAACGGGACGCCCGAGAATAGCGCGCGCAGCGCTCTGGTGTTCTGGAACAGTCCGTTGATGGAGGTGCGCGGCAGTGCGTGCGGGTGGGCGGCGTGGTCGGGAAAGACGTGCGCTGGCCGCGAAGTTATGGCGGTCACATACCCCGCTTGTCGCGCGAGCCGGAATTCGCGCGGGCCGACTGCACTTGCATCGCCGAACGGATAGGCCAGATGGCGGACCGGTCGTCCGAGACGCTGCTCAAGCAGCACCTTGCTCTCGGCGATCTCGCGCATGGCGGTAGTCGCGTCGCACTTCGCCAGGATTGGGTGGGAGAGGGTATGCGCACCAATCAGGACGTCTGGCTCGCGCGCCAGAGTTTGAATCTCGTCCCAACCGAGACAGAGGTTCGCGGTGAGCCCGCGCGTGTCCAGGCCCGCTTGCGCGGCAAGATCCGCCGTCACGGCCCGCAACCGCTCCTCTGGCCCGGCGCGCAGGTGCCGGTAGATGGCTTCGAAGGCGGCTCCTTTCTCGACCATCGTTCGGCTTGGCAGATCCCGCAGCTCGCCGTCACCGCGGAGCACGACACGATCAAGCCGGGCGATCGCCTGCTCGAGTTCCAGCCACCAAAGGCGGCCGTGGCCATCGGCGAAGTCGGTCGTAACGAACAGCGTCCACGGTGCATTGTGCCGCCTTAGTACCGGCCAAGCGTGCTCGACGTTGTCGCGATAGCCATCGTCGAAGGTCAATGCCGCAAAGGGCCGCCCCGTCGCAGCACCTGGTCGCGTCCGGTCGAGAACGGCATCGAGGGGAATGATGTCGAAGCCCTCCTGCCGCAGCTCGGTCAGGACCACGTCCAGAAACTCAGGCGTGATCTCGAGACCCCGATTCGGCGCGAACTCGCGCGGCCGCCAGGGCCGGACATGATGAAGCATCAGAATCACGCCCTGGCCCCGGGCGAGGAAGCGAAGCCAGCGATCGGCGCCGAAGGCAGCCACGGCTCCGAAGCCGGAGTTGAACGCCCTGTGTTTGAGGCTCAAAGAACCCGGATTGCTCTCGCGCTCATGCGCCTGAAGTGTTGAGTAGACTCTTGCGGTTTCTGCGGCAACTGCATCCCAGTTGTATTGCTGCAGAGTTTTGTCGCGGTCTACGCGGTACAGCGCGTGATTCTGCGAAATCTTGCGCCGCAGATCATCGACATCGCCCACCCTGAAATAGTTTTCGCTGTGAAAGCCCAGGTCGCGGTTGGGTTCTATATCGCTGAGCAAAATCGGGATCCCGGCGCCAACAGCCTCTAGTGCAGCGATCGAAAGTCCTTCGTTGTAGGAAGGAAGCACAAATAACGACGCGCTTTGGAGGAGAATTTGCAGCCTGTCATGGGATATGAACCCGGGAAACACGATCCTGTCGCTTGCTTGTTGAAGGAGCCGCCTCGAATACTCGTCCCTGTGATCCGCATCTCCCACGATCACAAGCTTGCAATCGAGATCGGTCGTCCTAAAGGCCCGGCACAAGTCGTGAAATCCTTTTTCCGGAACGAGCCGACCTATCGCGATGATGTACTTGTTCTTATCGAGCCGATAGCTTGCGAGCACGTCATCGCCGGGGAACGCCGCAGATATCGCGGTGTTGATGTGGGGCGCGCCGTTCGGAATGAAGTAGATCTTGGCCGCGGCCTTCGGAAAGCGCTGCTTCAGGTCGGTCGCGAGGCATTGAGAGACGGCTATCACTTTTTCTCCGAACGTGAGAGCGCACAGCTCTCCAACTCGCAGGATGATCCTCGCGACGCGGTTCCATTTATGATGTTCGTAGTTCTTCGAGTGATACGTGACGACAACCCTCATGCCGAGGGCTCTTGCAACCGGCGCCGTCAGGGCAGGGCCGATGCCATGAAGATGAATCAATTCCGCATTTAGGACGAATCGCGCATACAGTACGCCGAGGATTGTGTTGGTGATGGTTTCAAAGTGCCTGCCGCGGGCATGTGGCAACGAGACGACCCGTAGCCCGTGATACTCGGAGACTTGCTTAGGCAAATACCCCTTGCGTCCGATGATAGTGAACGAGTCATCTGGATGCAGTCCTTTCATGAGGGGGAACAATTGCTCGCAGTGGGTTTCCACCCCGCCCATGACGTGGGGCAGGCCTCGCAGGCCCAGAACGCATATTTTCATAACGACCTCCCGCTCCTCTGCGACGGGTCGCATTCCATCCTGTTCGACGCCTCGGACGGCGCGAACCTTGATCGCAGTCTTAATCGCAGCAGGCTTGTCCGCCGCCCTCCTTGAGGCAGTTGACCCAGTCAGCTCGGTTCATGGCCCCCAATTTTTCCGTCAGAGGGCATTCCGCGTTCGGCAGACCTCCAGCAGCGTCCAGAAGAGGATCCGAAGGTCGAGCCAGAAGCTCCAGTTGGTCGCGTACCAGAGGTCGAGTTCGACCCGCTGCCTCATTTTGTCGACCGTCGGCGTCTCGCCACGAAATCCATTGACCTGGGCCCATCCGGTAATCCCAGGCCTGACATGATGGCGATACGGATAATTCGAGATCAGACCGCTATATTGGACGTCGTGTGCAAGCGCGTGCGGCCTGGGTCCGACGAGCGACATGTCACCGCGCAGGACATTGACGAGTTGCGGTAACTCGTCCGCGCTGGACCGGCGCAGCCAACGGCCGACGTGCGTCAGGCGGTGATCATTTGAAGTCGCCTGGATGATCGTAGGGCCATCTTCCGTCACGCGCATGGTGCGGAACTTCAGGATTTTGAAAGCCCGTCCATTGAAACCGCCGCGCCTTTGCCTGAAGATAATCGGACCTGGAGACTCGATCCACACGGCGAATGCGATCGCCACGACGACCGGCGCAATGACCAGGAGACCGACCGTCGCCGCAGCTATGTCGAACGCCCGCTTTGCCGCCCGCTCGCCTGTTGTCAAAGGCGGCCGCTGAAGCTCAACGCTTACCACTCCGCCCAGACTACGCTGCGGATGCTGCAGGATCTCACGCGCTGTCGCATCGGCAATCAGGCGTACCGGAAGCGGAAGGACACGCAGCTCGGCGAGCGCCTGTTTTATGTCGGACCAGCGATTCCAATCCATCGCTAGATGAACTTCTCTGATCTTGTTCGCTCCGCGGGCAGCACCTACGAGGTTCGAAAGCACGCGTCGGATGCCTTCCGAATCTGACGGGAGCACGTAGACCCCTACAACTTCATACGCGCGCAGCGCCTCGTCACTCGCAGTTGTGTCTTTCGGTTCTCGGGTGATCAGGGCGATCTTGGACCGCTTGAGCCAGCCTTTTTGAAGGATGGCTAGCGTCACGCGCTTGAGCACGAGCCGCAGGCTGAGGATGACCCATGGCGCAGTTAGTGCGAGCGACAGGATCGAGCCGCGCGATAACCCCTCACTGATCTTCAGTGTGAAGCTGACGCCGAGCAGAAACAGGATAACGCTGCTCCAGACCAATATGATCGGCGAAACCTGCGAGCGAACCGACAGCAAGCTCTCGGGAGTGTAGAGGTCTTTGAGCTTCATCAAAGCGGCGGTCAAAGCAGCCAAGATCACGCCGACGCCGAAAAATTCCGCAACGCTTCCAACTCGACCGTAGGCAAGCCAATGGTAAGCGCTCCCCGTTGCCATGCTCGCGACAACGATTGCGCACACGTCGGAAAGCGCTGCGAGAACGCCGACATCGTCGTAGCTGAGCGGCAAATGCCTCGCCGCATCGGTCCTTGAAGCCGGCTGGTATCGAGCCTGGGCAGGCGAAACCTTCAAGGCTCGCACCCAGTGTGAAAGGCGCACACTTGTCATCAGGCGCTCGCGCGTTACGCGCGCCTACGGTGCCCTGTCCCGGCTTTTCCGATTTCATGACCGCAACTGGCGGTCGCGATGCAGGCTCATCGTGCAAAATTCAGCGGAGCAACTGGCAACGGACGCACGAGCGTCGCCCCGCTAGCTCTCAACAATTGTCGGATGGAAAATCGATCGGGAAGAAATCCGCGTCGTCACAACAATCGCATCGTGACCAAACTTTAGTCGTTCATTCGCAACCTCTAACAAAAATCATGTCATAAAACTTTCACAAGAGTTAAATGGCATTGTCACAAAACATTTCAGAGCTGACATCATCTGGTGGCGCTTTTTTGACCCGCCCGGCTCCTTAGCGAGATTCAGGACATCGCGTTGCATAGTCAGCCGACAACAGCAATGCGATTGGAACTGCGACGGGACCTGAAGGTTGTCGCAAAATCTTCCCTTGCCGTCATGAGTTTGCGGCGTGCGGCGTGTCGTGCACCTTGCGGTGCCTATGCCTGCGTGGTTGGCCATCGGAATCGCGATACGCCCGTGCAAGGAGTCTTCGGAAGTTCCAATGTTGGCTAGTGGGCTTTGGAGATGCGATTGATGCCGGAGTCAGTTGCAGAGCATCACTCAGGATACGATACTGCTCTTGGCACCCGGTGTTGCACATGGGGGTCCGTGCTATGACACCTCTTCGATCGGCTCCCCCCACCAAGGGGGGTACGAGAAGTGCGTTGTTGTTTTGTGCGCTCCTCGTTTGGAGCATTCCAGCCAAGGCCGAATACCGTATCGAAGCCGGAGACACACTCGAAATAGCTGTCGCAGGAATGCCGGATTGGCGACAGCGTATCGAGGTGCAATTGGATGGCACCATCTCGTACCCACTGCTCGGTACCCTTGTCGTAGCCGGACTTTCGCCGTCGGAAGTCCGGACCAAAATTCAAGGCATCCTTTCAACAAAGGTCTTTCGACAGACCACATCGGAGGGACGCGAGCGCGTCGGGGTGCTGGACGCCGATCAGGTCACGGCAAACGTCGTGGAATATCGGCCGATCTATGTCAACGGCGACATATCCAAACCGGGCGTTCAAACCTATCGTCCGCTGATGACCGTGCGTCAAGCCGTAGCGCTGTGCGGCGGCTACGAGATCATGCGCTTCAGAATGAACAATCCGTTTCTCGAATCGTCCGACTTTCGAAGTGACTATGAGTCGCTCTGGACGGAATTCGCCAAGGAAAAGGTACGCATTTGGCGGATAAGAACTGAGCTGGGGGAAGCGGACAATCTCGATCAAAAGGTCTTAAAGGACGTACCGCTACCTGCGTCCACAATATCGCAGATCACGGGCGTGGAGGCCAAACAACTGAAGAGCCGCCAGGAGGACTATCAGCGCGAGAAGGAATTTCTTCGACGCACCATCAGGCAAGCTGAAGAGCACATCGGGGTCCTGTCGGAATCGATGAAGGCGGAGGAAGAGGGGGTACAAGCCGACATGCAGGATCTGCGGAGGGTAACCGATTTGTTTGGCAAGGGTGCAGTGGCGATGCCGCGCATAACGGACGCCCGCCGAGCGCTGCTGTGGTCTTCAACCCTGAAATTGCAGACCACTGCGCAATGGATGTCTCAAAAGAAGCAACGGGAGGACGTTTCAAGACAGCTGGAACGGCTAGATGACCAGCGTCGGATGGATCTGCTTCGAGAACTTCAAGAGGCCGGCGTAAGGCTCGGTCAAATCAGCGCGAGGCTGCAGGGCGTCGCAGAGAAGATTCAATACACCTCACTGGTGAGGTCACAGCTCTTACGTGGAAGCGGCGGCAAACCGCAGATTGCCATCATTAGAAAAGGAGAGAACGGCCGGGAACGTCTTGTCGCGGAGGAGGATTCCGAGCTTCAACCGGGTGACGTGGTCGAGGTAGCTTTGCGAGCTGAGCAAGGCGTCGTCTTGCCGCCGCAGTAAAGTGCACTTCGGACCGCTTTGCTCCAACTGTTGACCTCGGAAGGGCGGCGTTTTGCGCAGGGCGTGCCGAGCTCTGAGCAGGCTTCCGTCATAGGCTGCAGGCATTCCGAGGGCGCGTGCTTCCTTTGGAAAGGCGGAGATGCTGAACAGAGACGCGTGGCAAAAGACGACCAGAGCCGGCGATCCTCAAGTAGCGGGCGCAGACGAGCCGCTGATCGACCTGGGTGAGGCGTTTGGCGTCTTGCGGCACAGAAGGGTTTTGGTTGCCAGCATATGGGCGCTGGCCGTTTCCGGCGCTGTAGTGTACCTGGCCATGACGCCAGCGCGGTATGTCGCATCGTCGATGTTGCTTTTCGACGTCCGGAAGAATGAGCCCTTTCAACAGCAAGGATATCCGAATGCAGCTGCCGACTCGGCCTTCGTCGACAGCCAAGTGGAGGTCCTCAAGTCCGAGAACCTTGCAAGATCGGTCGTCAGAACCCTCAGCCTGGAGTCTGATCCGGAGTTCGCTTCCTCAGCGGGCTTGTTGGCTGCTATAGGAAGGATCGTCGGAGGCGTTCTCGGCGCAAGCCCAACTTCCACGGAATCCGATCAGTTCAGCCGCGTCGTCCGTAAGTTCCAGAAGAACCTTACAATCAAACGCACCGGTTTGACCTACGTCGTCAGCATCGACTACCGATCCCTGGACCCGAACAAGGCCGCGCGGATCAGCAATGCTGCGGCTGAGGCCTATCTGGACGGTGAGCTCGATTCAAAATTCCAGGCAGCACGTCGCGCAAACGTCTGGCTTCAGGATCGCATCGATGAATTGAAGGCCCAGGCCGCGAAAGCGGAACGGGCCGTTGCAGAGTACAAAGCCAAGAACGATGTTGATACGAGTGGATATCGCCTGAATGAGCAGCAGCTCGCCGACGCTTCCAGCCAGCGTCGCGCCCTGCTCAAGGATCTGGAAAGCTCTGCGCAAACATATCGCTCGCTTCATGAGGCGCTGTTGCAGCGTGTGACGGAATTCACTCAGCAGCAATCGTTTCCGGCAACCGAGGCTCGTGTCGTGTCCCCAGCATCACCGCCGCTTGAAGCGAGCGAGCCGAAGACCCTTATCGTGTTGGGGGTTGCGTCCATTCTCGGCCTTCTTGGTGGCTTCGGCGCTGCCTTTGCGCGGGAGTATTTCGATCGAACGTTCCGCTCCTCGAAACAGGTCGAGAGAGAGGTCGGCGTTGCATGCCTCGGCATTTTGCCGGCAATACAACCGGCGCGCTGGCGGCTGCCGAAATGGCGTCGTGACGTTGCAAGTGGTGAACGCATCATTTCGGCTTCAACGGAGCGGCACCGGTTCGTTGTCCGTGAACCGCTTTCACGTTTTGCCCAGACGATCCGAGACTTGAAAGTCGCGGCTGATACGGCCGCTCTGCATCGGCCCAACAAGGTGATCGGCATAACGTCCGCTCGTCCTCACGAAGGCAAGAGCCTACTAGCCGCCAATCTGAGCGAAATGATCGCGCTCTCCGGCTCCAAGGTCCTTCTGATCGACTGCGAACTGCGCAATGGCGGCCTGACCGGGCAACTCGCTCCAAAGGCAAAGGAGGGATTGTTAGAA
>Ga0207661_10000741_pt1 | contig 21148 bp, 24 predicted proteins | sample KBSC713LmetaG_FD_184337 | JGI IMG/M metagenome (GOLD analysis project Ga0207661, IMG submission 184337) | Corn rhizosphere microbial communities from Kellogg Biological Station, Michigan, USA - KBS C7.1-3L metaG (SPAdes) (version 2) | ecosystem: Host-associated > Plants > Roots > Rhizosphere ...
ATCGTGCGCCGTCTACGGGAGAACCGAAGGTCGCCCGAGCCGCAGCCGTTTGCGCGCGTCGTTCTTGAAGCGACGCTCGAGGTTCGCGGAGCCGTCGTCTATGCAACCTTCGCCGTGATTCTGCTCGTTCTGCCGGTGATGACATTGTCGGGAACCGTCGGACGCCTGTTTGCTCCGCTGGGTCTTGCCTACACCACGGCGGTCATGGCCTCGCTTGTCGTCGCGTTGACCGTGACACCGGCGCTATCGATGGCGCTCCTGCCAAGCAGGATCCCGGCGCGGGATCCACCGGTGATCCGCTGGATGCGTGCCGGCTATCAAGCCTTGTTGCGGCGGCTTGCGGTGTGGCCGCGCACGCTGATCGCGGTCGCAGCCGTGTTGACGATTGCCGGCTGCGCTGCACTGCCGTTTTTCGGTCGTGGACTTATTCCCGAATTGAAGGAGGGACACTTCGTCGTCCATATGGCGGCGGTGCCGGGCACGTCCATCGAGGAATCGCTGCGCGTCGGCGCCCACATCGCCGAGGCCCTGCGACAATTGCCACAGGTGCGTTCGGTTGCGCAGCGTGCGGGGCGAGCGGAAGAATCCGAGGATACCTGGGGGCCTCACTACAGTGAGCTCGAAGTCGACTTGAAACCAGGGTTGTCGGGAGACGATACCGAGAAGGCGGAAGCGGATATTCGCCGAACATTTGCGGGTTTTGTCGGCGTGAACGCCTCCGTCATGACTTTTCTGACCGAGCGCATCGAGGAAACGCTCTCGGGATATACCGCTGCCGTTGTCGTCAACGTCTTTGGCAACGATCTCGACCTCCTCGATCGCAAGGCACAGGAGGTTGCCCAGACGTTGAATGAGATTCCTGGCGCGGCCGATGTTCAGGTCCAATCGCCGCCCGGCCTGCCGCAGCTCACGATCCGCCTTCGCAACCCCGATCTGGAGCGTTGGGGTTTCGACGCCGTCGAGGTGCTCGAACTGATCCGCACCGCCTATCAGGGCGACGTCGTCGGGCAGACCTACGAAGGCAACCAGGTGTTCGACGTCATGACGATCCTTGACGCTGCCAGCCGGGACAACCTTACCAAGGTCGGCGACTTGCCGCTGCGCAGTCCAAGCGGTGCATATGTCACGCTCAGACAGATCGCGGACATTCATCAAAGCTCCGGGCGCTATCAGGTCGTGCACGAAGGAGCGCGCCGCGTGCAAACTGTGACTGCGAACGTCATCGGCACCGATGTGGTGTCCTTTGTTCGCGCGGCAAAGGCCATGATCGCCTCCAAAATCCATATGCCCTCCGGAACGTACATCCAGTTCGCTGGCGCCGCGGAAGCGCAATCGCGATCCCAACGCGATCTCATCGTCAATTCGTTGATCGCCGCAATCGGCATCATCCTCTTGCTGTCGGTCGTCACCCGGAATTGGCGCAACCTGCTGCTGGTGCTGGCAAACCTGCCGTTCGCCCTCGTCGGCGGCGTGCTCGCGGTGTTCGCGACCGGCGGGCTTTTGACCCTCGGCGGCATGGTCGGATTTATCACGCTGTTCGGCATCAGCCTTCGCAACTCGATCCTGATGATCGCACATTACGAACATCTTGTTGAAGTCGAGGGGAGGCAATGGGGATTGGACGCCGCCATCGCGGGCGCCGCCGATCGGCTCACGCCCATCCTGATGACATCGATCGTGACAGGGCTCGGCATCCTGCCGCTCGCGATCGGCATGAACGAACCCGGTCGCGAAATTCAGGGACCGATGGCAATCGTCATCCTGGGCGGCCTCGTAACATCGATGGCGCTGAACCTGATCGTGTTGCCGACCCTGGCACTGCGCTACGGGCGATTCGAACGCAAGCCGGAGGAATTCAGCTCGACCCTATCGGGTAAATCCAACGCCGCTGAGTAAAGCCGCGTCCGAACAACGCGAGGGATCGCGCTCGGATGATTTCCGGCTGCGCCGCAAATTGATCAAGCCTTGCCCTCCCGCCGAAGCCGCTTGTACAGCGCCCTACGGCGTATCGCGGCCCCGAGGTTTGCTTTGTCGGCTTTGGCTCGCTCCACGCCGTTCTAGCTAGTACGTTGCCCCGATGAGACGGGACGCGGGACTGTATGGGCTGGCCATGCCGGCAAGCGTAGAACAGCTTGCTGCAAAGCGAGAGCAGATGGCCTGAGTTCAATGCAGCCTCACCCCCTCCACCCGGCCTTGCGTAAACCCTCGACGAGATGGGCGTGGTCTTCCGGCCGAAACCACGGGGCTCTCTTGCGGACATACATGTCGAATGCCCCCGGTGCGCGTGAGATCGCCTTTTCCAATTCTTCCTTGGCTTCCGTTGTGCAGCCAAGCTGGCCTAGCGCCGCCGCGGACCAGCGGTAGATCATCGGAAAATCGGGATACGACCGGATCAGACGTTTTGCGGCCTCGATCGAAGCCTCGTATTCGCTGCAGAAGTATAGACCGCACGCAATGTGCAACAAACGTACTGCCAGATAGGGGTCGCGGGGATCGAGCCTGAGACACGCATTGAGTGCCGTGAGCCCCTCCTTGGGCCGCCCAGCAAAGATCAGCGTCGCGCCTCTATGGCCATGCGCGATCGCCAGATTTGGGCTCATGGAGAGAGCTCGCTCGATCTCCGCCAACGCATCATCAGCCTCGCCGCGTGCTTGCAAAGCCCAGCCGAGGCACGATCGGGCTTCTGCATCGGCACCATCGAGCGCGACCGCCCGGCGGGCGAGGGTTTCGGCCGAGCGTTGCGCGTCTCGCAGGTCTATCTTCTGGTAGAGCGCGGCCGCTTGCAGCTGGTACAAGGCGAGCGCGCTGTAGCTGCCGCCGAACGTCGGGTCGAGCTCGATTGCCTGTCTGAAGAATTTCTCTGCAGTCTCATCCTCGTCTGCGGTAGCTTTGCTCAGATGCCACAGGCCGCGCTGATAGGCCGCCCAGGCATCAAGGCTCCCCGGCGGCTTGCGCATGGCGCGTCGAAGCTCAGCGTCTGCAATGGCGGGGGCCAGCGCGGTCGTCAGCGCCTCGGTAAGCTCGTCCTGCAACGCGAAAACATCCGCGAGATCGCGGTCGTAGCGCTCGGCCCACACATGATTGCTGCTCGCCGCCTCTATTAGCTGCGCAGTGACGCGGATCCGGCTGCCGGCCTTGCGCACGCTACCTTCGAGAACGTAGCGGACGCCGAGCTCGCGTCCGACCTGTCTCACATCGACCGCTCGTCCCTTGTAAGTGAATGACGAGTTCCTGGCGATGACGAACAATGAGGGGTAGCGCGATAGCGCCGTGATCACATCTTCGGCGATTCCGTCGGAGACAAATTCCTGCTCGGGGTCGCCGCTCATATTGGTGAGCGGCAGCACGGCGACAGACGGTTTGTCGGGCAGGGCGAGCCCATCAGGTTTTGGCGTCGCAGTCCGGCGGCCCGGATCGATGACGATGCGGTAAACGTGGACAGGCCGGGCGATATTCTTCAGAATTTGCTCGCCCGCTTCCTCGACGTCGAAACTCACCTTGTCACGCGCGTGATTGAAGACTGTCTGGGAGATACAGATGCCGCCGGGTTCGGCGATGCTTTCGAGCCGCGCCGCGATGTTAACGCCGTCTCCAAAGATGTCATGGGCTTCGACGATGACGTCGCCGATATTGAGCCCCACGCGGAAGAGAATGCGCCTATCTTCCTCATCGCCGACTGCAAGTTCGTTGATGCGGGACTGGAACTGCATGGCGGCTCTGACGGCCTCGACCGCGCTGGGGAACTCGGCCAGGAACCCATCGCCGGTATTCTTCACGATACGGCCGCCGTGCTCCGCAATCGCGGGCTCGACACCTCGCACGAGGAGCGCCGTCAGTTTGGCGTGCGTGGCCTCTTCGTCATTGTGCATGAGCCGGGAATAGCCGGCCACGTCGGCCGCCAAGATCGCCGATAACCTGCGCTCTACCCGGACTAGCCGCTCCTGCACCATGGCCCGCACCGTGGCTCGCAGCCCACGGGTATTCTACGATGGATCAGATGGCAGCGCCAACACGATTTGACGACATCCGACCAGGTGATGTCGGTTGACCCAAAGCGAACATCCACACACATGCCCTTCCCATGCGCCGGTTTAAACCGGTACAATCCCCCGACAAGTTGAACGGAGACCAGTTACATGAGCATTGCCGATCCCAACAAAACGATCCTTACGGGCGAGAACCCGTTTATCCGCCTGAGCTTGAAGGACGGTGATGCGAACTCAACAGATGCGAGCTATTGGCGAATTATCATTTCGCCAGCTGGGCCCGGCCATGTCCTCTATCTGAAGAGCGAACTGACGGAAGGGCGCTGGCGCATCTATTCCGACAACATCGCGATGGCGCGCTGGCTGCAGACGACTGTGCAAGGCATGCTCAATGCCGAACTTTCCGACACAACGATCCCCTGTGCGGAGGCGACGTTTTCCAAGGCTGGAGATCCCCGCTCCTTCTGGACCGAGTACGTCAAATCGCACGGCGAAGACATCTCGCTCACCTGGTTCGATATCGGCGAGCCGCTGCTCATCCACTCGCAGCCGAACCAGCTCCCCAACCGGCGCTACGGCGTATGCACTCTATTGATACCGGCGCTCGGCACGCGCCTCGTCCGCAACGGCATTGAGGCCAAGGGGCAATCCTGGCCGCGCGAGCGCGAGGGGCGGCCCTTCTCGACCTCGGCATTGGCATTCTCGGAAAGCTGGACGGCCGCGGTCTGAGGCGAAACGGCAAGGAATAGCAGACGGCTGCTGTTCGCCCGCTTGAGACATCTTGACCCCGTCAAGCAATGTCCGAGGGCGAAGCGGAAAGCATATGCTCGCACCGAGTTCTTCTCAGTTTGACCCAGAGGCGAACAAGGCAATGCACTGGCGAGCGGCGGAAACCTGCTTCCCAGGGTGCTGGTCCACCCAACCCCCGCTCTAGCCTTGCGTGGGCGCCAGCACCTGCACCCGCTACCAATCACGGTCTGCCCAAATTGTCGCGCTACGGCGGTTCTATGCGCGGCTGCACGTTTGCGGTAACATGCCTGCAAATGCAGCATGCTTGCGTAGGGACTTAGGGTTGCATCGGCACCAGGTCCTATCGAGAGTCATCTGCTGCTGCCGAAGTACTCGCTGCAGAATATCGTCCGCGTCTGCTTAACCCGGAACCGAGAGAGCGGGCGAGGCGCTTTCCCCGACGAAAGGCGCACACGCGCTCCATAGTTGATCGGGAGTAAGAACCATGAGGAGGAAACATCCAAGGCAGCGAGCGGGCTCATGAGCCAGGACATCAATACCTGGCTGCTTGCTCTTGGCCTCGGCCAATATTGTGATGTCTTCGCCGCCGGTGATGTCGATCTGAGGGTACTCCCGCATCTTACGGAGACGGATCTTCGCGAACTGGGGGTATCGCTCGGACACCGCAAGATCATCCTGGCGGCGGTTGTCGAGTCCTTCGGGGACGGGCGATCGGCGGCAGGCGCCAACCATCTCCATTCGAACGATCAGCCGTTGCCGCGCGCTTCCCCGGAGCGGCCGCCGGAGCGACGCCTGCTGAGCGTGTTGTTCTGCGACCTGGTTGGTTCCACGGAGCTGTCTCGGCGGCTCGATCCCGAGGATCTGCGCGAAGTACTTCGCAGCTATCAGGATCGGGTCGCCGGCGCGGTCACCCGTTATGGCGGCTACGTCGCCCGATTCATGGGCGACGGCGTCATGGCGTATTTCGGATGGCCATGCGCCTACGAGGATCACGCCGAACGCGCGGTCCGAGCCGGGTTCGAGGCCCTGGGCGCCGTGCAACTGCTGAAGCCCAGGGATATCGAGCTCCAGGCCCGGGCCGGCGTAGCCACGGGGCTCGTCGTTGTCGGGGATCTCGTTGGAGGCTCGGTCCGCGAGGAAGGTGCGGTGGCGGGTGAGACGCCCAATCTCGCTGCCAGGCTCCAGGCGAGCGCGCAGCCTAGTCAACTCGTCATAGCGGAGGCGACCAGGCGACTGATCGGCGACGCCTTCGTCGTCGAGGACCTGGGTGAGAAGCCTCTCAAGGGATTCGGGACAGGCACCCACGTGCATCTCGTCAAGTCCGAGCGGGAGGTCGAAAGCCGATTCCATGCGGCGCATACCGGAGAGCTGTCGCCATTCGTAGGTCGCGTGCACGAGGTCGCGCTGCTCGTTGAAAGGTGGGAGCTTGCGCGCGCAGGAGAGGGACAGGCAATCCTGCTCTCGGGGGATGCCGGCATCGGAAAATCCAGATTGGTGCAGGCCTTTACAGAAAAGCTGGGCGCGACGCGGCATGTCGTCCTGCGGTTTCAATGCTCGCCCTATCATACCCACAGTACCCTGTTTCCAATTGTTCAGAATCTCGGCCGCGCCGCCGACTTTCGGCCGGGCGATAGCAACCAGCAACGGCTCGAAAAGCTCGAGCATATGCTCGCCGAGGTGGGCGCGGACATTCGGACGGTGGCACCCGTTTACGCGGAGCTTCTATCCCTCGATTGGCATGATCGGTACGACAAGATCGACCTGACGCCACAGCAAAGGAAGAGCCTCACACTGCAGACGCTGGTCGACCGGTTCCTGCAGCGCGCCACGCGCTCTCCAGTGCTGATTATTGTCGAGGACGCTCACTGGATCGATCCCACGACGACCGAGCTGCTCGATGCGCTGATGGCGCCAATCAACCGAGTACCGGTCATGTTGCTCGTGACACACCGGCCAAGCTGGGTTTCTGAATGGCCCAGCCTTTACGGCCACGTGCTGCCGCTTTCCCTCGGGCCGCTGGCAAAGCCTCAGATCGCCGACATGGTGCGGCAGATTGCCGGCGCCACTGCCAGCGCGCGCCTGATCGATGAGATCGTCGGCCGGACCGATGGCGTCCCCCTGTTTATCGAGGAGTTGGCCCGCTCTCTGGTCGAGCGCGGGGCCGGCGCGGGCGAATTTGAGGTAGGGCTTCCAGCGACGCTGCAAGGTTCCCTGATGTCACGTCTCGATCGCTGCCAGCCGACCGCGAAAGAAACCGCCCAAATCGCCTCTGTCATCGGCCGCGAGTTCAGCCGAGACCTGCTTGCTCATGTGTGCGATTTTCCGGCCGACGATCTCGATGCTGCCGTCGCCGAGCTGATGGCGGCGCATCTGGTTCTGAGAGGGGGGCCTTCCGAGGATGCCCTGGCGTTCAGGCACGCCCTCATTCAGGACACGGCATACCAGTCTCTGCTGACGAGCAGAAGACAGCGGTATCATGCGGCAATCGCCCGCGCCCTTGCCGAGTACCGCCGTGAGACAGCGAGCAACCAGCCGGAGCTGGTTGCGCGGCACTTTTCCGAGGCCGGACTACCCCAGTTGGCCCTGCCGTTCTGGCGGCGTGCCGGCGAGCGCGCCCTGGCGCGCTCGGCGAACTACGAGGCCATCGAACATTACGGGAAGGCCCTGGCCATCGCGGAGAGACTGCCCGATTCGGAAGGGCGCGAGGACGCGGTGCTCGAGACAAGAATCGCATTGGGTCGGGCGCAATCGGCGGCCGGCGATCTGCAACAGGCTTCCGCCACATTCGAGCGCGCCGCCGGCGAGGCACGAGCCCGTCGAAACAGCGATGCACTAGCCAACTGCGCCATCGGATTTGGACACGCCCGGTTCTACTATCACGACTCTCTTGAACCCCCCATCGCGCTGCTGCTCGAAGCGTTATCGGCGATCGAAGGAGGAGACAGCCGGCAGCGCTGCCAGATATTGAGTGCGCTCGGTAGAGCGTTCTTGATGAAGGGTGATTTCGAGCGTGCTGACGTCTTCAATTCCGACGCCATCGAAATGGCGCGCCGCCTCGAGGATGACCGCTCTCTCTTTGAAGTCATGTTTAATCCATTTGTGGTCCCGGCCGCACTCTCGGGGACACAATCCGCGGGCCTGCGCAACCGCCTCAGCGAAGCGCTCGCCATTGCCGATCGGCTGAATGACGCCGACCTCCGCACCCGAATCCTTTCTCTGCACATCTATTATTCGGCCGAATTTGGCGACTACCAGGGGATGATCGCGGCTTTGGACCAGTTTCAGTCATCAATTGAAGGCCGTCAGATGCTGCACCAGGAATGGGTTGCAGAGCTAGGGCGAGCCATGCAGGCGCTTTTGATCGGCGACTTTGCGGTCGCCGAGAAGCTCGCCGAGAACGCGCATGCGATGGGTCGCAGGACGCATGGGGAGAGTGTCGAAGGCGTCTACGGCATGCAGATGTTCACGATCCGCCGTGAGCAGGGACGCCTGGCGGAGATTGCCCCTGTCATCAAACAGTTGATCAATAGCGAACCAGAAGGCAATACCTGGAAGCCCGGATTCGCGCTCGTCGCGACGGAGCTGGGCTTCAAGCCGCAGGCACAAAAGATGCTGGACGAGTTGCGGCAGACCCATTTCGCCTTTCCAATGGATGCGAAGCGGAGCACGACGCTTTGCTATCTTGCCGATGTCTGCGCGGCGCTCGAGGACGAGCGCTGCGCGCGCCCCTTGTACGATCTGCTCGAGCCCTACCGCCACATGACCGTCACGGCCGGTATCGTGACCGTCTGCTACGGATCGGCCGGCCGATTCCTCGGAGCCCTCGCCGACATTCTCGGCGACTGGGACCGTTCCGAAGAACACTTCGAGGAGGCGCTACGGATGGACCGGCACATGCATGGATGGCCTTGGCTGGCGCATGCGCAGAACCGATACGCGCACATGCTGCGCCGCCGCGGCCGCCATGGCGACATCACACGTGCCGATGCGCTGTTGAGCGAATCTCTGGCGACGGCAAGTCGCCTGAACATGACCGCGCTGCTTACGAGGCTCCGCGGTCAACTGCACTGACGCGCCACGTCATACATGGGAGAGTGCCATGCCGCGTTTCATCATCGAGCGAAACTTCGCAGACAAACTGGAGTTCACGAAGGAAGGAGTCGATAGAGTCGATCTCATCAACGATGAAGAAGGAGTGAAATGGATCTTCTCCTTTCTGAGTGCCGACAAGCGCAAAACCTACTGTCTTTATGAGGCCGAAAACGCCGACGCCATTCGCAATGCGGCGAGGCGCGCCAATATTCCGGCCGACGCGATCATCGAGGTGGACCAGATAACGCCGGCGATGTTTGCGTGAAGGGTCACGTGGCGCCAGGTCGCCTCCGTGGTACCCTCATCTGCCGGTCCCCTGCCCTGTCTGTGGTCAGGCCGCCGGCCGCTGCGCGGACGGCCGGACGTTCTGGTTCAGCCGGAACAGGTTGCCCGGATCGTATTTGGCCTTCAGCGCCGCAAGACGAGCATAGTTCGCGCCATACGCGCTGGACACGCGATCGATCTCGTCCTCGGGCATGAAGTTGACATAGACGCCGCCGGTCGCGTGAGGCGCAGTTTCGGCAAAAAGCTGCCGCGCCCACTCGATTGAGCGCCGCTCGTCGGTCGGTTCGCGCCACCGCGTGTGGACGTTCATGACAAAATTTGCATCGCGGTGGGGGAAGGCCGTGGCGTCGAGCGCCACACGGCTGGTGGCCCCGCCGAGCTGGCCAATGAAAATCTCGCACTCCGCAGTCGGAAGCTTCGCCGCATAGCTCACAAGGCTGTCGAGGAGATTATCGCTGAGCTCCAGGAAATTGTGCGACTTCCAGTAATTATAAGCGCCCGGCGTGAGCAGCGGATCGAACGCGGTCTGCCATGCGGCGAAGGGCTGCATGCCGACTACGTCGGCGATCGGCTCTCCCAGCGCGCGCAGCGGCTCCAATGCACGCTGACCGTCGGCCTCCTCGCCTGCATAGCAGACGGCGAAGACGACAATTTCCGCTCCGTGAACCTCGGCAGGAAGGAAAGGCAGCGGTGGAGCTTGTCTGAGCACCACCCAGACCGTCAATTCGTCGGGTGCTTTGGAGGCGATCTGGCGATAGCCTGCGAGAAGCTCCCTTGCCCGCGCAAAGGGATGGACAATGAGACCAGACAGAACCATTGGGCCGACAGGATGCAGGCGGAACTCGAACGAGCTCACCACGCCGAAATTGCCGCCGCCGCCACGGAGTGCCCAGAACAGGTCCGAATTCTCCGTCGCACTCGCCTGCACGAGCTCACCTTCGGCTGTCACCACGTCGGTCGACGTCAGGTTATCGGCGGCAAGCCCGAACTTGCGGCTGAGCCATCCAAATCCGCCGCCGAGAGTGAGTCCTGCCACGCCGGTTGTCGAGTTGATGCCAAGAGGCGTGGCAAGTCCGAAGGCCTGCGCCTCCTTGTCGAATTCGCCAAGCGTGGCGCCCGGCTCTACCCGAGCTGTCCGGCGAGCGGGATCGATCCGGACCGAACGCATCGGCGAAAGATCGATCAGGAGCCCGCCTTCACAGACAGCATTCCCTGCGATGTTGTGGCCGCCGCCGCGCACGGCAAGCAACAGGGCATGTTCACGCGCGAAGCGAACGGCACGAATGATGTCCGCGGTGCCCCTGCAACGGACAACTGCGCCAGGGTGACGGTCGATCATGGCATTCCAGATCGTGCGGGCCTCGTCATAGCCGGCCTCCTGAGCCAGGCAAAGGTTGCCTCGTAACGTTTGGCGTAGGGCATCCAGAGTTTCGCTACCAAGCGCAATCGCCCCGCCCTGCAGCGAGGCCAGCCGGATATTGGTCATGGCATCTCCTCCAACGGTACGGTGGTGCGAGGGTCGCGGCAAGCGACCGCTCACTTCTTCGGACTGAATCAGCAGAAACGCGACCGCTGCGTGCAACCACGTGGCAGACAGGAGAGCGACCGATCGCATCTTCGATGCCGCTCAACACGGCGAGCCGTATTTTTCCGCTTGGAGATTTGTCCTCACGGCAAAAAAATGGTTCACTGAATAACAATGTCTCGCGTGCCAAAGCCTTGCATTTCAAGTTGCCCGCGATGCTCGGGAGGTGTGCGGGTACCGAGCGGCTCGCCGAGCGAGCCGATGCAATTACAGGACCCGGCGACCGGATGGCTGCGGCTTCTTCGTCGCGATGTCGTCGCCTAAGCCGCGGCTCCGATCATCAGGGCCGGCAGGATCGCTGGCATCCCAATTTGCCGCCGGGATTTCATCGTCGGCAGCCGAGAGCAGAAGCTGTTTCCGCATTTCGGCGAGGCGGGCACGGCAATATTCGCGGTAAAGCATGTCGAGTATGGCGGACATGATCGAACCCTCGCTTGATTACCACTTTCCACGGGATCGTTTTTTCAGCCATTTCACCCGCGGCAGAAAATGAACAGTGCCCGGGAATTTTTTGCCGGCGATTGCGATCTCGCACCAAACGTACGGAGCCACGTCAGAGGATCAGACATCCAAGTGCTGGAAGTCGATCGCGCCGCGGATCGTTGATTTCGATCAACCGCGATCAACGAGTAAACTAGTAAAGCTGGACCCTACTCTTGCACCGCTGGACCAGCGAGTCTTCAAAACGAACGTGATGGCGGCAACTACAAATAGTTTCATCATGGCTATCTGGTCTTAAAAGAGATTTTTGGCGCCACCACTTTCGCTATAACGTAGCTTATTTTTTTCAGCCGCCACGTGAGCTAATTCACATGCGGCGTCTATTTCGAAGAGTGAGACTAACAGGCGGACGCGATCGTTTCTTGGACTTCTGCGCACCACGCAAAGGAAGCTCGGTGCGCGAATTGCAGATATCGACAACGTTTCGACTACCTTGGGTGGAATTTTTTATCAAGGCTGGGAGAATCCGCATGCCAGCGGGTGCAGCCGATTTTACATCGCTTCGATTCTCGACGCGCGGGCTTCCGGAGCGGATGCGCATCCCGATGTGGCGCGAGGAGTTTGGGCGACGCATAGTCCGCGTCGATATCGAGCCTTCATCGAGCGGATCGTTTCAGGCCGAAGCGACGCTGCAAGCAGTTCAGGGCTTGCGCACGCTCGCATGGCAGGGATCAGCCATGCGGTTCAAGCGTTCACAAGCGAACATCGTCGATGGCGATGACTCGATCGGAATAGTCGTCTGCTCTCCCTACAGGAGTCAGCTATCGCAGCGCGGTCAGGAGATCGAGCTTCGCGCCGGCGATGCGATCGCGCTTCTGCATTCAGAACCCGTGATTGTCAGCTATGCAGAGGGATTGCAATTCGGTCTGTCCGTGCCGCGCGACGCGCTGACGCCGCGCGTGGCGAATGTCGACTGCCTCGCCATGCGGCCGATTTCTCGCCGAACCGAAGCGCTCCGACTTCTCATGACTTATCTCAAGTCGGCATTGAAGGAGCGCGCTCTGGCTGCCCCGAAGCTGCGCGATACGGTCGTAACTCACGTCCACGATCTCGTGGCGCTCGCAATCAGCGAGTGCGCTCCTTTGGGCGAGAGCAGCGCGAGCGCTGTCGTGGCGGCGCGCCACAGTGCCGCCCTCGACCACATCACTGCACATTTTCAGGACCCGGAGCTAAGCCTTGAGGTCGTCGCCCGTCGCCAGGGCATCTCTCCTCGTTATCTCCAGCACCTGATGACGTCATCGGGAACGTCGTTCACGGAGTGTGTGAATGAATTGCGGCTGCAACGGGCGTTCGCGTTGTTGATCGAGCCTCACGGCAGCGCGCGGCGAATTTCCGACATCGCGCTGGATGTCGGATTCTCGGACATTTCGCATTTCAACCGATTATTCAGGACCCGCTTCGGCGTTTCGCCGCGTGGCGTGCGAGGCGCCGGAACTGCTTGACGGCCCCAGCGACGATGTCGTGCCCGACGAAGAGCCGACAGGCGGGGACTTTGCGCCGTGATGACTTCGTACCCAAGGCTGCCGTCGTTTTAAAGTCGCGTGAGTTTCTGAGGCGCATGATACGCCGTCCCAGCTACGTTCGGCCAAGGGCGACTTTCGATCGAGGAATTTAGCGCTGGCTATGTGCTCTAATTGGGCGCACACTTTGGTTATCACCGCTTTGCTTGCGGGCCTCTATCGGTGATGAGTGCGCGATTCCCGTTGGAACTGCCTTCCCACTGGAAGATTAAAATAATGGTCTGCGGCGTGATACCTAAGAGCCTTCTCTAGCCTTCGCGCTATCCACCCTACACGACCCATCGTTGGGTGCGCGCGTTGGGCGATGGGTCTGTTTGCGGTGTGCAGCAAGAGAGTCAGCGTGTGATGGCCAGCAAAACTGACGAGCAGATCGCCAACGAAAATCGACTGCGCCTTTTCCGAGAGCACAGTGCCCGTGCGATGGATGAGGCCGCTAGCGAAGGTGATGCCATTCGCAAAAACATGGCTCGTCTTCGTGAATTGAGATTGGCGAAACAAGCAGAGGACGGCTCAACAGGTCAAACGGCCGCAAAGGCCAAGCCCGGTAAAGCCAAGAAATAGATGAACGTGAATGCCGATCGGCATACGCAGCGTGTCTTGCCGTTGCAGACAGTACCTGACCGGCGGCCGGGGCACTCTCTCAGTCCTCAACATCAAGGCTTTTTTGAAAAATGCAATTGCGCTGGCGATAAGCCAGAGGCCTCCAACGACCGCGATGAGTGTTGCCGCCATCAAAGCGATTTCCTTTAGTCCGTCGATAAACGATAGAACTACCGCCCGTTGTCGCCCGGAATTTCGTCCGTGACGCGCCGGTCTATTTTGCCGCTGGACACGATACGATCGAGAAGGATGGGATCGCCGCGCAGAAGCCGGCCCGCGCCTCATCGTGTCCGGTCAGAGCCGCCGCACATGCGGGTTCCAGCCTATTTGAAAATTCTCCCTGTCGAGACGCTAGCCAAGGGGCGGATTTAGGCGCAGGCTGTCGTCATCACCGCGCGGACTTTGTGGCAGCTATCGGTGACCGAGAGACATCCGCGTGCTCCCGCCCTTTCTCCTAGGCGGTCGGAGTCCGTGACGCAGAGACGTCTCAAGCAAAGCACCACTTTAAGAGGCCGCCTTGCCCAACTTGCCCAAGAGGCTTGCAGGCGCGCCGGTATGCTCGCCCTCGGTGAGGAGCGAGATCGGCTTCTTCAGCTTGTCATACAGATCGAAAGCGTTTCACAGATGGAGGAATTGCTTAGGTGGCGGCCGGAGAAACGCAGTCTGAATTAGTCGGCGAAATGGGCGCGCGCCTTGCAGAAGGGCAAGGCCTATGACTCTCTTGCTGAGACGGATATCCGGCATGATCGAAAGCTTCACTTACGGCATACATCTGGTTCGAGTAACGACGGATGACCGCGTACATCAGCTTTGGGTGGCCGCTACTCCGCGCGAAGAAGCCGTCGCGATGGTCTTAGACGCTGTTCCTGAAGGATGGACCGCCACTCTGCTGGACACAAGATTGAGACCAGGGGAAGCGGAATTTCTCCAAATGAAGCCGGGTGAAATCCGGGAGTTAAAGGACTAACGATGCGTACACGGCTAGTTAAGGCTGAAGGTTTGTTCCTTATGCCGCGATCCGGGGATGTGAAAGAAGTGTTCCTGCAGATGAAGGATCACGTCTGATGGATCCTTCGACCCCATTCTGGCAATGGGCCAACAAGTCGCTTGAGAGCTACGAGACTATTCCGGCCGAGCTGCATCAGAAGCGGCCATGCTCAGGCGGCGTCGTGTCCTAATTAGTTCCCGTGCATTTGCGAATAAATGACTCGCGCCCGTGGATTTACAGGGCCATACTTCGGTCATCACCGCCCGGCCCATGGTATCCATCGGTGATGAGAACGCCGGTTGCGCTCCCGCCTACTCAGGACAGGGAGCGGCACATGACAGAGCGGCGTCCATTTGAACAGGCAATTTCCCTTAAAGACAAACTCACCGCTTTCGCCAGGGAGGCGCGCGAGAAGGCGGCGCTGCTTCCACCTGGGTTGGAGCGAAAGGACCTGCTTAGGAAGGCGTGGCAGGCTCATGCGACGGCCGATCTGGACGACTGGCTCAAATCGCCGGGACTGCGGCCGAAGTGATGGATAAGCAGGGCATCGTTCTTTTCATTGCCGGTGTCGCGGCGATAGCGACTTTGATGATGTGGGGCGCGTCCAAGGCCGTGCACTGGTTCGAGCCATCTGATCCCTATGGCGGGCTGCATTGGGATGGCGGCTCCTACAGATGAGGGACGAGCTTATGACAAGCGACGACGAAGTAATGGCCTTCATCGAGCACATGCAAATGGAAGAGACCCGCTCCTATGTGGAACGAGGTCGAACCCTAACGGATTTCGGCAATGAGGAAGTCCTAGATATCTGGGTCGCCTTTATCGAGAGGTGGTTTCGTGACCGCTCTGATTCAAACCTGCGCGAGATGGATGACGCCGACTCGGAACTTAGACTTCGGGGGCTGCCAAGACCTGAGGACAGGCTTGGCCCCCTCCTGGAGCAATTGAGAGAGGAAAGTATGCGTGATCAAAGGCTCTTTGACGAGGAAACCAGACAACAGCTTCGAGATTATCTGGAAGCCCGCGACAAGCCACAAAACTGATGGGAGATTCTCATTCGAGCGTCTGGATCTACGTCGATACCCGCAAGCAGGCTGGCGACAAGGATCAAGGGCTTCCGGTACAGATCAGTCCGTAGGTTCTTCCTCTTGCAACTTCCTTCATTAGGCGGACTGTTTGCTCACACACGGCCCTATTCGGGTTTTCGCCGCAGGACTTAATGTATGGGAGCAGTATCTCAGCTTCTGCGCTCGAAATTGCATGGACTACCGCCGATGTGCAGGCGTTGTCAGCGGTGGAGGCAGGTTGCAGGACACGAGGTTCATATATGCGTGCGCACAAACCATACTGGCCATCAGCATCGCGAATATGATTTGACAAGCGCTAAAGAAGCGCGGTGGCCGCTGCATCGAGCTGGCGCGAGCGACATAATACACTCAAGCTGGGTCAGGCGCGAGCGACTACTCAGCTCGCAATCACCGATAGAAGCCAAAACCGCGCGATGACGCGTAAGTGACGCGCGCTTTCTAATAGGAATGCAACTCAATTCTACGGACCTGTCGAGGTCATGACGCTCGTCCCGCCTTCAGGCCAGTGCAAGGTTGATGTTGGCAAATAGTGGTGCGGCGATAGCGTCACGATTGACCGGCGGCGTATTAGGATTGAAAGCCGCCTCCCTCTTAGATGCGCTTCATCTTTGCGGCCTTTGCCGGTGGCGGATCGATCTCCGCGATCCTGCGAAGGCAATCGGCCTCGGTGTCGTGCGGCCCGGAGACAAACGTTCCGCTCACCTTTGTGCTGTACCATCCGGATTCGACCCCAAGCCGAAGCGACTCTTCTGTCTTCACGTGGCGCGGCGAAAGATTTTGCATGGAGGATCGCTTTCTCGTTGGCGTTCGACCATCGAACGCGGACAGGTTTTGGCTTATCGGAGATCGCGACTTTTGCTCAGCAATCGCTGGAGACCCGGGCAAAGTCCGCAAACACGGCCGCGACGAGGTCGCGATGGTGGGCATCGGCCGGAGCGAGGCTCGCGGCGTATAGATTCAGGACGTAGCGCGCTTTCGCGACCGCCTCCGGCCAGGAAGTCGCCGGAACAGACAAAAGCTGCTTTTCGAGTACGGCCTGCCTCTCCTGGAGGTCGCGTGCATTGTTCTCCACCTCCGCCAGCGCGCGCCTGATGTTGGTCGCTTTCTGCGCGGCCATGCCACGGTGCTTGTCGAGATCGAGCGGCTTGTCACTCATGGGGCGTGCACGCGTCAATGCGCTGAGCGTCGGATAAATCGACCGAACCGATGGAAATCATCTCCATCGTTGAACTGCGCGGGGGCGCCGCAGGAACCACGATCATGGTGGCGACCCGGCGGTACGCCGCGAACGACAATCCCTCGATCATCTCCTCATCGGTGATGACCTCGTAGTCTCCGGCAGGCAGGGAGCGGTCGATGCCCTTGATCCGGAAGGGATGCTGAAACGTGATGGTTTCCCGTCGCGAGCGTATGGTCATGGCAAGACCTGCTCCGCAAACAGCTCTGGACCGGCTTGATTGTTGTGCATCAGATGGACCGTGCGCTCTCTTGATCCGATTAGCCAGCGTTTTCTCGAGGGAATTGGTGGCGCAGGCGCGAATAATCCTCGCTTTGCATTGTATTCAGTCGATGTCGTCGCCATTTCCACTGACCAGGCTCAATTGTCGCAGCGCCCCCACCAGTCGGAACTCGTACCAAGACGATTCAGGACGGCGCACCATTCCAGACAGTGCAGTTGGAGCAAGGCCCTTCGCATGAAGATTCGTGTCGGTTTCGAGATGATTTACGACTTTCCGCGAGCAACGCCTTTGATCGCGGTGGTCGGCACGCACTTCACGCGGGCGTCCGACATCATCGTGCCTGATCACTTCACCAGCCACCCTTGCGTGCCCATCACGCAATATCGCGACGGCTTTGGAAACTGGTGCAGCCGCCTCGTCGCACCCGCCGGCCGCATGCGCCTTTCCGCCGACGGGACGCTACGCGACAGCGGTTTGCCTGACGTGATCGTTCCCTCAGCCGTGCAACATGCGGTGGAGGATCTGCCGCCGGATACGATCGTCTATCTGCTTGGCAGCCGTTACTGCGAGACCGATCGGTTTTCCGACATTGCATGGAAGCTGTTTGAGAAGACAGCGCCGGGTTGGGCGCGGGTCCAGGCGATCTGCGATTTCGTGCACAATCACATCACCTTCGGCTACGAGCACGCGCGCGCGACCATGACGGCGTGGGAAGTCTTCAACGAGGGCAAAGGAGTCTGCCGCGACTACGCGCATCTGGCCATCGCATTCTGCCGCTGCATGAACATCCCTGCGCGTTATTGTACGGGCTATCTCGGTGATATCGGCATGCCGCCTCCTTACGCCGCAGGAGATTTTGCCGGCTGGTTCGAGGCCTATCTCGGCGGCCGCTGGTACACTTTCGATGCGCGCAACAACATGCCGCGAATCGGCCGCGTCCTGATCGCGCAGGGCCGCGATGCCGCGGACGTTCCCATTACCCAGACTTTCGGGCCCAACACGCTCGTCAGCTTCAAGGTTTGGACCGATGAACTTCTGGAGACCTCCGGGGCTGCAACTTCCGGCCACAGCGGTCGAGATTAACCTCGCTATTGGATAAGGAGGCTGCTACACCGCTGACATCACCGCGCGCTCCCTGGCTGTTATCGGTGACTGAGAGCATTGTGCTCCCGCCTTGACCTGGAAAAGGCGGTCCGATGTCAACCGCCCGTAAATTCGATGTCCGTGAGTGGCTCGTACCTCCGGTGTTGCTGCCGATCTTCTTTGTGCTGCTGATCGCCATCGCGGCCGTTCTGCAGCGATAGTTCTGCTCAATCGACAGGCGTCAATTGGCAAGCCGGGCGCGCGAGGTAAGACTTAGCCGAGGCAGGAGTTGGAAATGGCAAATACAGCGATTATCAGGGACGCCTACGGAGTTCCGGCAATTTTCGTCGATTCAAAAACCGGCCGGGACGATGCTCCCTTTGTTTTTGTCAGGGTGGGAGACGAAGAGCGCCGGATGCGTTGGTCCGAATGGGACGCGCTTCCTGCGTGGACTGGCGCGCGTCCTTCCTGGGCAGACAAACAGAAAAAGTGATGGGATGTTCAATATGAAGATTGCCGGACAGGCACGTGGATGAAGATGCTTTTCCTGATATCCGCGCTCGGCGCATTCGCGCAAGTGGCGCTCGCCGCAGAGCCGAACTGCCGTGCGATCGAGAGCACGGACGCGCGCCTCTCTTGCTACGATGCGGCGTTTCCTCCAAAGACGAAAAAGCCCGGTTCCGCCAATGTCGATGCGCCTATCGACGCGCCACCCGGCTACAAGGACCCGTTCATTGAGGAAGAAGCCCGAACCGCTGCGAAGCTGAAGAATATTTGCCGAGGTTGTTGAGGTTTCATCGAACCGCCCAGCCTTGGCCGTGACCTGCCTCAGTATTCCTTTGCGTGGATCATTCGAAAGCTGTCCATTACGGGGTGAAGCAACACAGGCGGGCGGAACGAAGGTTGCTGAGATAGGACCCGTTCCTCCGCTTAGCGAGGCTGGCGCTCGATGAACGGACGTCCGGCCGGGACGACAATGGAAGTTTTCAACAGTGGGACGACAGAATTGACAGCGCTCACAATGTTCGTCGTCGACGCGACCAAGCCGTTCTCGGTGCCGGCCAAGTTCGAGTAAGGCAAACGTCTCGATTGCGATAGTGCGCGCGCCGTCCCGTTTGCCCTGCACATGTCCAGTGGCCCGGAACGGACGTGGTTTTCCGGGATGCCGTTAGTTCGTCTCTGACTTGTCTTTGGTGCTTGCTATAGTGGGCATCGGTCATCCGTGGTGGCCCATCTTTTGAGCCGCGCGTTTCTCAGCGCTCCCGTTCCGGCACGCGGCGGATCTTCGCCCCCAGAGCGTTGAGACGTTCCTCGATGCGCTCGTAGCCGCGCTCGATCTGGTCGGCGTTGTTGATGGTGGAAGTGCCCTCGGCGCAGACCGCGGCGAGCAGCATCGCCATGCCGGCGCGGATGTCGGGGGAGATCATCGAGGCGCCGCGCAGGCGGCTGGGGCCAGCGACAATCGCGCGATGCGGGTCGCACAGCACGATGCGCGCGCCCATCGCGATCAGCTTGTCGACGAAGAACATCCGGGATTCGAACATCTTCTCGAACATCAGGATCACGCCGTCGCACTGGCTCGCGGTGACGATCGCAATCGACATCAGGTCAGCCGGGAAGGCCGGCCATGGCTGGTCCTCCAGCTTCGGAACGTGGCCGCCGAAATCGTCCTTGATCTTCAGCGTCTGCTCCGCCGGCACGATCAGGTCGTCGCCTGCGGTCTCGCAGACGATGCCGAGCCGCTCGAAGCCCATCAGGATCGAGCGCAGATGCTCGACGCCGGCGCGCACGATGCGGAGCGGTGAACGGGTGACTGCGGCAAGTCCAATCAGCGAGCCGACCTCGATATGGTCGGGCTGGATCGAGTAGCTTGCCGGTCCAAGCGTGGCCTTTTCGTGCACCACGAGGGTGTTGGTGCCGATGCCCTCGATATTGGCCCCGAGCGCGACCAGGAAATGCGCGAGGTCCTGCACATGCGGCTCGGAGGCGGCGTTGCGCAGGTAAGTGGTGCCCTTGGCGGCGACGGCCGCGACCAGCGCGTTTTCGGTCGCGGTAACGCTGGGCTCGTCGAGGAATACGTCGGCGGCGTGCAGATCCTTGCAGCGGAACACCAGCTTGTCGGTGGAGGTGACGGTCGCACCCAGTTGCTCGAAGGCGAGGAAATGCGTGTCGAGCCGGCGGCGGCCGATGACGTCGCCGCCGGGCGGCGGCAGCGCCACCTCGCCGCAGCGGGCGAGCAGCGGGGCGGCGAGCAGGATCGAGGCCCGAATGCGCGCGCAAAGATCGCGGTCGAGATCCGCGGCGCGGATCTCCCTGGCGTGGATCGCAAGCCGGTTGCGCCCTTTCCATTCGGCCGAGGCGCCGACCGAGCGGATCAGCTCGACCAGCGTCTCCGTGTCGCGGATGCGCGGCACGTTGTCGAGGGTGACGGGATGCTCGGTGAGCAGCGCGGCCGCGATGATCGGCAGCGCCGAGTTCTTGTTGCCCGAAGGCTCGATGGCGCCACTGAGCCGGTGGCCGCCCTCAACGACGTATTGAATGGGCGGCATGGGAACTCCATCGGTTACACGTCGACGTTGGCGGACAGCGAGTTATCCTGAATGAATTCGCGGCGCGGCTCGACCACATCGCCCATCAGCTTGGTGAAGATGTCGTCGGCCTCGTCGACCTCCTTGACCTTCACCTGTAGCAGCGAGCGCGCCTCGGTGTCGAGCGTGGTCTCCCAGAGCTGACTCGCGTTCATTTCGCCGAGGCCTTTGTAGCGCTGCAGGTTCAACCCCTTTCGGCCGGCTTCGGTGACCGCCTCGAACAGGTCGATAGGGCCATGGATCGGTATCTCCGAATCCTTCCGCCGCAGCACGCCCGGTCGCGCGTAGGCCTCCTGCAGCCGCGGCGCATAATCGTCGAGCTTGCGCGCATCGGCGGATCCAAGCAGCGCCTGGTCGAGGACTGCGGCATCCTTGACGCCGCGCACGGTGCGTTCGAACAGGAAACCTTCGCCCTCGGTGAATTTGCCGGTCCAGCCGCGCTCGACCTCTTCGGCCAGCGCATCGAGGCGCCGCGCGATATAGGCGGCAGCTTCAGCCGCCCTCTCAGGGTTGCCAAAAATCTCCCGGCGCAGCACGCCCGCGATCGCGGCCTGCTCGACCACGGTGCGGTTATAGCGGCTGTGCAGATTGCGCAGCACCGAGCGGATGAGGCGCGCGTCAT
>Ga0207661_10000743_pt1 | contig 21120 bp, 22 predicted proteins | sample KBSC713LmetaG_FD_184337 | JGI IMG/M metagenome (GOLD analysis project Ga0207661, IMG submission 184337) | Corn rhizosphere microbial communities from Kellogg Biological Station, Michigan, USA - KBS C7.1-3L metaG (SPAdes) (version 2) | ecosystem: Host-associated > Plants > Roots > Rhizosphere ...
GCGTTGGCTGGGCGCAAAACTTCAATATCCTCGACCCGGCGACGAACAGCCCGCTCGACCGCGTGATCGCGGGCATCCAGGACGCCGCTTACAACGACTTCTTCCCGCGTGCCGTGCTGACTGGAGGCGCAGTTTTCCCGCTCAATCTGTTCGCGGGCGACCTGCGCGATGTCCGTGGAGCCTGCGATTTTCTCGGCATCAACCTCTACTACCGCGAACGTGTCGCCTTCAGCCTGCGCCACGCCGGGCAGCTCTTTGGCCGCCGCTTTGTCCCCGAAGGTACCCCTCGCGGTGATCGCGGCCTCAACGATTTCTTTGGCGAGGTCTACCCCGACGGCATTCTGCGCATCGCGCAGCGTCTCGGCGTCTTTGGCAAGCCAATCTACATCACCGAGCACGGCGTGGCCGACCGCACCGACCGCATTCGCCCGTGGGCCGTCGAGCAAGGGGTGCGCAACGTGCACGCGGCAATCCAGCAGGGTCTGGATGTACGAGGATACTACCACTGGTCGCTGGTAGACAACTTCGAGTGGGCCGAGGGCTGGCACTCGCGCTTTGGGCTGGCGGCGCTCGATCTCGCCACCCAGGAGCGTACGCTGCGTCCAAGCGGCCAATTCTACAGCGCCATCGCGACCGCCAATGCGCTCACCCCAGACATGGTGCGCCAGTTCGTCGCGGACGTTCCCGCCAGCGCTGGCTAGCCCCCTCAGCGCGCTATTTCCCGAGCGGATTGATCTGGCTGATAGCGTTCCCAACGTCCGCGTACGAGCTATCAGTTAACTTGCTGGCATGTTCCTTGCGCTCACTTCTCGGAAAGTTGCACAGGCATACCGCAATGGCATGCGAAATTTTGGGAGGCCAGTCCAGTGGACAACTTAGTCTTGGTTGTCGACGATGACGAGGGGCTGCTGGAAGCGCTTCATGATCTGCTGGAGATGGAAGGATATTCCGTCGTTCTGGCTCATAACGGCGTCGAGGCGCTCGAAAAGCTGGAGGTGCTGCGACCAGCGGTGATTCTGCTGGACCTGCGCATGCCACGCATGGATGGCGCAACATTTGCGCGTGAGGTACATCAGCGCAGCAATCTGCAGTCCCTCTACATCATCGTGATGACCGCCAACCTCTACGCGCAGAAGACCGCCGCCGCGATTGAGGCGAACGATTTTCTCGCCAAGCCGTTCGATGTCACTGAACTGCTGGGGAAAATCGAGCTTGCGATGCATGCGGCTCATTAGCGGCAACAGGAGAGGCGGCAGGGACGCTTAGGTGGAGCACGGCATTGCCCCAGAGCCGCATCTGGCGCTCGATAGTGAAGACGCTTTCGAGGCGGTGAAGCTGCTCGGGTAGGCGCGCGGTCCGCATGAGATTGACAGTAAGAACGCCATCAGCTTCCAACAGCGTGGCGACCTGGCGCAGAAACGGTCGCGCCAGCGTTCCCGGCGCCAGACGACCGCCCTCGAAGAGATCGAGGCAGATCAGGTCGAAGCTTGCGGGTTCGCTCGATGCATATTCCTCGACCCAGGCAAACGCATCGGCCTCCACTACCTCCAGCCCCACCAGCGCATCCAGCCCGAACTCGCGACGCGCCAGCGCCAGCACCTCCGTGTTGCGCTCAACCCCGACGATGGCGGCTCCGGCGCAGCGCCGCACCAGCAGCGCCGCCAGCGTGCCACCGCCAAGCCCCAGCAGCAGCACCCGGCGCGGGCAGCGGTCTGGCAGCATCAGCGGCCAGTAGCCCTGGACCTCGTCGGCCTCGTCCTCCGGCAGCGTCACCGATTGCGTCACGTTGCCCACCTCCAGCGCCAGGCGGCCATCCTTGCGCGCCACCGCACGCACAGGCAAAGGCCGTTGCGTGTGCCGCTTCGCCTTCTTCGTCATGGTCGCCCTTTCACCGATGCGCTGGGAATGCCTTTTGCGCTACCCTTCTCGTAGCTGGCACTTCCTACATACATAATCGCATATGGACACTGTGTGAGGGGGAGCGTATCGCATGGCTGAGACTACTCCGCCGACCTGGCTCGATCTCTATGACTGGCGGGCGCGCGTCGCGGCGATGTATCGGGAACGGGCGCGACGTATCGCCGAGGGCGAGGATCCCCTGGCAGTCTGGGAGGCCTTCCGCGCGACAAAAGACAGCCTCTTCGCCAACCATCCACAGTCACCGCTGGATGACGCCGCCCACGCGACGTTTCGCGGACTGGCGTATTTCGCCTATGATCCCGCCTTCTGTGTGACCGCGACGCTCACACCGGAAACGGCGGAAGACGAGGTGCTCGCGCCATCGAGCGGGCCGCATGCCATGCCACTGCGTCGCGCCGGGCGGGCCTCGTTCACGCTCGGCGGGGACGCCGTCACGCTCGCGGTCTACTGGATCGATGTCTATGGTGGCGGGCTTTTCGTGCCGTTCCGCGATGCCACCAGCGGCGGCGAGACCTATGGCGCGGGACGCTACCTGCACGACACCGTCAAGGGAAGCGAGCTACTCCGACTCGACAATGCCGACGAGCACGGCTATTCAGGCGGGCGCGTGCTGCTCGACTTCAACTACGCCTATAACCCTTCGTGCGCCTATGATCCGCGCTGGGTCTGTCCGCTCACTCCACCGGAGAATCGGCTGGCGGTCGCCATTCGCGCGGGAGAATTGGTCTTTCACGAATGATGCCCTGAGTAGAGAGGCAAGGCGGCGGACCACTTTCCGCTTTGCGGCATCGGCAACAGAACAGAGACGCACACAACCCTCTATAGGCGCATGAGGCAGGATCACCATTCATCACCACTCAGGGGAAATTGATGCAAAGCCAGCAGACCGGATTTCGCACCATAGACGAGTATATCGCCGCTTTTCCAGAAGACACACAGGCGCTACTCCAGGCGGTACGTGCAACCATACACGCTGCCGCGCCTGACGCAGTGGAGCGGATCAGCTACAATATGCCCGCATTCGCGCAGGAGGGCAACCTCGTCTATTTTGCCGCCCTCAAGCATCACATTGGACTCTATCCGACATCGAGCGGGATTGCGGCGTTTCAACAGGAAATATCAGCGTACGAAAGCTCCAAGGGCGCGGTGAAGTTCCCGAAAGACCAGCCGATGCCACTGGACTTGATTACCAAAATCGTACAATTTCGCGTCGCCGAAAATCTCAATCGTGCCGCTGCAAAATCGCAGCGAAAGGCGCAGCGGCACAAAGCATAAGCAAGAGGCATCCGTTCCCTTCCACGGCGGAGGGAGGGAAGGTGGCGGCGCGCCTACTTCAGCAACTGCTGGGCGACGACGATCTTCTGGATCTGGTTGGTGCCCTCGTAGATTTGCGTAATCTTGGCGTCGCGGAAGAGCTTCTCCACCGGATACTCACGGATGTAGCCGTAGCCGCCGTAGATTTGCACCGCGTCGGTCGTCACCTCCATCGCCACATCAGAGGCGAAGTTCTTGGCCATGCTGCTCTCGTAGAGGAATGGGCGGCCCGTCTCCGTCTCGCGCGCCGACCACCATGTCATCAGCCGCGCCGCCTGCACCTTCGTCGCCATATCGGCCAGCATGAACTGGATGCTCTGGTTGGCCGCGATAGGCTTGCCGAACTGCACTCGCTCCTTGGCGTAGTCGCGGGCGTACTCGAAGGCGGCGCGCGCGATGCCCAGTGCGATGGCAGCGATCATCGGGCGCGAGCGGTCGAGCATCGTCATCGCCAGCTTGAAGCCGCTGCCCTCCTCGCCGAGCCGATTTTCCACCGGCACGCGCACGTCATCCAGCAGCACCTCGCCGGTATGCGAACAGCGGATGCCGAGCTTCTTCTCCTTCTTGCCGCCGGTCAGCCCTGGCGCGTCGCCCGGCACGACGAACGCCGTCACGCCGCGATGGCCGAGCGCGCGGTCCACCGTGGCGAAGACGACATACAGGTCAGCAATGCCGCCGTTGGTGATGAATCGCTTCGCGCCATTGAGCACATAGCTCTCGCCATCGCGGCGGGCGGTAGTCGTCATCGCCGCCACGTCTGAGCCAGCGCCTGGCTCGGTCAGCGCCATCGCGCAGAGGCCGTTGCGCTCGATGACCGGCTTGAGCAGCCGCTGCTTCTGCTCATCGGTTCCCGCGATCAGCAGCGGAATGCTGGCGAGATGTGTGCCGCCCAGCACCGTCGCGACGCCCGCGCATCCCCAGGAGAGCTCCTCGGTGATGATGCAGTTGGTCAGCTCATCGGTGATGCCCAGGCCACCGATCTCTTCGGGGAAGGCGAAGTTCGTCAGCCCCAGGTCGCCCGCCTTTTTCACCAGCTCCCAGGGAAACTCTTCGCGCTCGTCCAGCTCGGCGGCCACCGGACGTATCTCTTCTTCGGCAAAGGTATGCGCCAGGTCGCGCATCGCCTGCTGCTCGTCGGTCAGGGTAAAATCAATCATCGCGGTCTACTCCTCGGCTGCGTCGTGGCTCGATGGGTGGGCGCTGCGTCGCGCCGCACCGCTGTTGCCGAGTGTACACCAGCGCCGATGCGCATATCAATGCGCCGTCAGCGGGCGTCAGTATTGCCCAAGCTGGCATCGTTGGCTGGTCAGGGAGCGACAGGCACATCGTCGACGACATCGAAGGTGGGCCGCAGATACACGCTGTCGTAGCGATCCCAGGCGCTGTCGGCGCTCAGACTGGCCCAGGCAAAGCTCGCCGCCGTGGCCGCCTCGAGCAACGCGGAGCCATAGGGTTGGGGAATGATATTGGCATACTCGTCCTGCGTCGGCCCGAACACCATCACCTTCACTGCCTTGAGCGTGACGCCGCTTCCCCACATCGCCTGCTGCTCGCGCAGGCTGATCGCCTTGGTCAGCTCCTGCGCCGTATTGATCTGCTGATCGGTCAGCGGCACAGCGCCGCCAACTGTCACCGTGACCGTCACGCTGGTCACCTGGGCGTCGTAGGCCGTCTGCACCGATTGGATCAACTGTGACGTTTGCGCCAGATTGCCAATCGCGTCGCACGCACGCCGGGCAAGCGTGTCCTGGGCCGTCGTGGAGGCCGCCATCGCGCATCCAGCCACGGCCCTATGGGCGCTCTGGCCAGTCGCGTGGTTGGTCGTGGCGCAGGCGACAAGGCCACCAAGAATGACGAGAACCGTCACGAGAGCCGCCCGCGCGCCGCCGGTACGATGGCTCAGCGAATGATGATAGCTGTCCATAGCATGCCGCTGCCTTCCCCGCTCTTTATGCCACTCCCCGCCGGGCCGCGCCTCTGCACGAGGAGACTTTCCCCGCTGCCATCACAGTAGCAGCTAAACAATCTGAGCAGCAATGCGCTATTTCAAAACTTGCAACTCAGCAATAGCGACACATGAAATATCAGCATTTGCTCTGCCTCAACGCCTGATCAATGGAAGGCGTTTCTCGTTACCGCAGTATTTTGGGTCTCTTCCATGTGATCCACGGGTTTTGAAATGGGGCATGGAGTTTCTCATGTGATGTTGCGTACAACTCAATACACCTCCTACGGTGCCGTCGGCACGAAGAAACTGGCGACGCAGGCGCCGAGCGGCATTGGGAGGCCGGTCTCTTAGAGGCGGTCCTGCTTGCGGGCGGCGTCCGACTCGATGTTGTTTCGTGGAAAAGCGGGAGACATATGCACCATTCCAGCATGAAGAAACTGGTTACGCGCGGCATCTTCGTCGCGGTCGCGCTCTCGTCGTTGGGCCTGGCGGCCTGCGGCACCAGCGGCGGCGGCAGCGGCAACAAAGCCCTCAAGATTGGCACAGAGCTGCCGGTCTCAGGCACCGACGCGGGAGTAGGATTGCCCACCCAGTATGGTGTTGACCTGGCCGTGCAGCAGAACAAAGACCTTGGCAGCGGCTACACCCTCGATGTTGTTCATAAGAATGATGTGGGGACGAGCGGCCCCGATCCCTCGATTGGCGCGGCCAACATCCAGCAGCTGATCGCCGATTCCTCGGTCATGGCGGTCGTCGGTCCATTCAATAGCGGCGTCGCCAAGCAGGAAATCCCGATCATTAACAAGAACACCATCGTCGCCATCAGCCCGACCAACACGAACCCTGGCCTGACCAAGCAAGAGTTCGCCGAGGCCAATGGTATCAACTTCGAGTTGCTCCATCCAGCCGGAAAACCAGAGGCGTATTTCCGACTCGCAGGCACCGACGATGTGCAGGGCAAGGTGGACGCCGACATCGCCCTCGCGGCCCCCCTCAGCGCGACAACGGCGTATGTGATTGACGACAATACGACCTATGGGAAAGGTCTGGCGAAGGTCTTTACGACCGAGTTCACGTCGCACGGCGGGTCCATCGTGGGCAGCACCTCGATTACCCCGGACCAGGTGAGCAACCTGCCGCAGCTGGCGACGACCATCGTCAGCAAGAATCCGGGCGTTGTGTTCTACGGCGGCGTTACCTCTGGTGGCGGCGGCGCGCTGAAGAAAGACCTGGTGGAGAAAGGCGGCAACATGCCGATGGTTGGTGGTGATGGTATTGCCGATGACCCCGCCTGGCTCACCACCGCCGGGTCCGCCGCGGTGAATACCTATGGCACGGTCGCGGCGCCTGATATTTCCGGGCTTACATCAGCCAGCGCGCAGACGTTCATCACGGCGTACAAGGCAGCTTTCCCGGGTAAAGACCTGCTGCCCTATAGCGCCTCAGCCTACGATGCGGCGATGATCGAGATCACGGCGATCAAGAACCTGATCAAGGCGGGCAAAGACGTGACTCGGAGCGCCGTGCGTGACGAAGTGGCTGGCATCTCCTATGACGGTGTCACCGGCCATCTCGCCTTCGACGCCAACGGCGATAATGCGGGCCAGAAGGTCTTCAGCGTCTACGGCGTTGGGACCAATGGCAAGTGGGCATTCGTGAGGATTGTGAACGTGTAGACCTTTCGACCTGCCCCCGACCTCACCCCCTGACCCCCTCTCCTGTGGGAGAGGGGGAACCAGATCCAGAGCGTTGTTTGCCAGAGCGTTCGCTCACCCCTCGACGATCTCGTGGAGCGCTGACAGCAGCCGGTCTACCTCGTCGGCGGTGTTGTAGTGCGCCAGACCGATGCGCAGCGCCCCGCCAGAGTCCTCCAGCCCCAGCCGTTCCATCAGCGTGAGGGCGTAGTAGTTGCCATCCCAGCAGAAGATGCCGCGCTCGCCCAGCGCCTCCGCCAGCTCGCGGGGCGAGTGGCCCTCGACGGTGATCGCCACCGTCGGCACGCGCCGCGCCAGATCAGCCGTGCTCGCCAGCCCGTAGATATGCGCGCCCGGCACCTCGGCCAGCCCGGCCAGCAGTTGCCGCGCCAGCGTCTGCTCGTACGATTGGAGCGCCGCCATCGCTACATGCAGCGCCCGCGCGCGTCCGGTCATCTGGGGGAACTGACTGGTCGCGCCGTCCTCATGGGCGTGGCCCAGCGCCTCCAGATATCTGAGCGTGCCGACCAATCCCGCGAGGCACTCGTGATTCTGCGTGCCTGTCTCCCATTTGCCTGGCGGCTCATCGTCGGCTGGGCGCACTTTGTAGGCGCGCAGGCTCTCCAGCAGCGGCAGCCGCCCGTAGACGATGCCCAGATGCGGCCCGAAGAACTTGTAGGCGCTGCACGCCAGGAAATCGCAGCCCAGCGCCTGCACGTCGATTGGCCCATGGGGCGCGAACTGCACCGCATCGATCCAGGTGAGCGCACCGACCTCCTGCGCCCAGCCGATGGCCGTCGCCACGTCGTTGATGGTGCCGAGCGCGTTCGAGGCATAGCCCACCGCGACCACCTTCGTCTTCGGCGTGATCTTCGCGCGCAGGTCATCCATATCGAGCGTCCCATTGGCGGTGTTGACCTCCGCCATACGCACGGTGCAGCCGCGATCCTCGGCCAGCGCCAGCCACGGCGCGACATTGGCATCGTGGTCGAGCGCGGTCACGACGATCTCGTCACCCGGCTGGAGCGTCCGCCCGATGGCGCGGCTCATCGCGAAGGTAAGCGTCGTCATGTTGGGGCCGAAGACGATCTCGCGCGGGTCGGCGGCGTGCAGCAGGTCCGCCATCGCCGCGTGGGCCTCGGTTAGCATCGCGTCGGTGCGGGCGCTGGTGAGGAAGGCGCCATGATTATTGGCGTTGGCGGTGGTCAGGTAGTCGGTGATGGCGGCGATGCACTCGCGTGACACCTGCGTGCCACCGGGATTGTCGAAGAAGACGACCGGCTGGCCGTTCTGCTCCAGCGCGAGCGAGGGAAAATGCTGACGAACCTGCGCGACATCAAATGTCATGGGGATGCTCTCTCCTGCCAGGATGGGCGGCCTGCGCCGCGCATGCGAATACGTGCTCAAATTGTAACGCACGCCAGAAGAGACCGGCAGGACACCTCAGATACAGCCAGGGGCGCAGCGTGCCCAGCCTATGATCACGATCACGATGGCCAGGATAAATGGCAGCAGAGCGATGAAGGAACAGATGGCGCCAGCCCGCGCCATCCGGCGACGCGAGACGGAGCGCCAGCCCGCGATGGAGAGAATCAGGCCAACCAGCGCCACGAGACACGCGGCAACGAGCAGCAACAACAGCACACTGAGACTCGGGCCGGGGCCTTGTCCGCGACCAGTGAAGGTTGTGAATAACGAAAGCGCGAAGATGGCTGCCGCGAACAGTGAGGCGGCGCAGCTGGCGAGGCCGCAAACGAATCCGACAAGTGCGACACCAGCGCCCTGGTCACGCTGGGGAATGGGATAACCCATCGCTTGACCTCCCAAGCTGATGCCAGGTAGCGCCTGGCTATCGTATGTCCGCTACCAGTATGACGGAGACCGATGTGTCAGTTGTTGCCAAATTGCTTCCAGGCAGAGATAATAGGAGCCAGCGAGGGTATGCTACCTCAGATATTGCGCGAAGAAAGCCAGCACGCGTTGTTGGTATTCGGCTGGATGAGCTGCCAGTGCGCCCGCATGGCCGCCACTTGGCGCGATCCACTGCTGCTTCGGCTGGCCAGCCGCCGCATAGAGTTGCGCCTCGCCCGTGAGCGGCGTTGTGGTGTTCCGGTCGTCCGCTGAGTGAATGAGGAAAACCGCACGCGGCGCAATCTTGCCGATGGCGACGCTCGGGCTGGTAGCTTCGAGGCGCGCGCCAATCAATGCGTCCACCAACGCTGGCTCATAGGGCAACACTGGCAGTGAGAGCCGCCCAATGGGTACGCTGCTCATGCGGTCGAGTTGGGGACGCTCATCCGCCCAGGCGCTATCGGCCACCACCGCGACCAACGCAGGCTCGCGCGCCGCCGCCAGCAGGACAACGCCCGCCCCGAGCGAGACGCCCAGGGCGCCATAGCGCCTGTTCGTCAGGTCGCTACGGCTCTTTAGATAGCGCACCGCGCCGATGATATCGTTTGGCTCGGTACTGCCAAGGCCAATGCCCCAGCCATCACTCTGGCCGCAGCCACGGTCATCGAAGAGCAGCACATTATAGCCTGCCGCAGAGAGAAAGCGCGCCCATGGCAGCATGCTCACCCGCGTACCCTTGAAGCCATGCGCCAGGATGATCGTCGGCGCGTTGGGCGACGCGATAACCAGCCAACCATGCAGCCGCACCCCATCGCTCGCAGTGAAGCTGACATCCTGCACCCGCAGGCCTGCCTGGGTCGCCTGCGCAGCGTTGGGTGTTCCCCGTGCGGCTCCATTGTAGACCAGCGTGAACGCCCGAATCGCTGGCAGCATGCTCCATATCAGCAAGACAAACACCGCCAGGGCTCCCGCCACGACGATCAGCCTGCGCCGTGGGGTCGTCAGCGTGTTTGCCACATGCCATTTCCTTCCCGATCTGCCCGACTGCTACTTCTTATATTGACGGAATGAGGCAACCCCGCTGTTGCCAATTCGCGCGCAAGCAGGGATAATAGCAGCCAGCGAGAGCGATTTTCCGCAAGCGGCAAATCCAGCCGGGAGAGCTGAGAATGTGAGGCGGCAATGCTGGCGAAGGCGTGTAGTTGTGCGGTCATCGGGCTGGATGGCGCGCTGGTCGAGGTCGAGGTGGATATCGGGCACGGACTGCCCGCCTTCAGCATCGTCGGCCTGCCAGACACCGCCGTCACCGAGGCGAAGGAGCGGGTGCGCGCCGCCATCAAGAACAGTGGCGCGATCTTTCCGATGCGCCGCATCACCGTCAACCTCGCCCCCGCCGATCTGCGCAAGGCTGGCCCTGCCTACGATCTGCCGATTGCCATCGCCATCCTGATGGCCTCGGAGCAGGCGCCCTTCGCCAGCGCGGTAGGAGTAACCGGTGAGGCGGGCGAGGCCCTTTTCCTGGGCGAATTGAGCCTGGACGGCAGCCTGCGCCACACCCACGGTATCCTGCCGATGGTGGCGCTGGCGCGCGACCGGGGCATCCCCGCCGTCTATGTTCCGGCGGTGGACGCGGCGGTGGACGCGGCGGAGGCGGCGCTGGTCGAGGATATCGCCGTCTACCCGGTCGAGCATCTGGCGCAGCTGGTGGCGCACCTGCGTGGCGAGCAGCCCATTGCGCCATATATTCCCGACGGCTCGCCACTAGACTCCGGTGACGACACGATCTATCCCTACGATCTGGCCGACGTGCGCGGTCAGGAGCACGTCAAGCGCGCGCTGGAGGTGGCGGCCAGCGGCGGACATAACATGCTGATGGTCGGCCAGCCCTCTGCAACCCCAATATTTGAATGCCAAGGCGATGCGCGTCCGCCATTTCCATATGTGTTCTTCCTCTCACTAAGTGCGTATCCGAATAACATGCGATAATGGGGGGAGTGAGAAGAGCGGTTCGTAACACTTGGCCTGGTACCCAGGAGTGAGAAGCGATGTCGTGCGCCCGGAGCACCGTGTGCAGGCATATCAAATGAGCGAAAGTGAGAGCGCACCATGTTCAGCGGCGCCCATGTCGTGCTCTACAGTAGCGATCCAGAGACCGACCGGCTCTTCTTGCGCGATGTGCTGGGATTTCGTGGAGTCGATGCGGGAGAGGGCTGGCTGATCTTCAAGTTGCCGCCAGCCGAGGCCGCAGTGCACCCCACTGAGAGCCAGCCGAAGCAGGAACTCTACCTGATGTGCCCAGACCTCGAGATGGCACTCGCGGACCTGGGAGCCAAGGGCGTCACGATCTCGCACCCGGTGCGGGACACGAGTTGGGGGCGGTGGGCCACCATCAAGCTTCCGAGCGGTGCTGATCTGTCGCTCTACCAGCCCCGTCATCCCACGGCCTACGACCTAGAGGAATAGTCTGGGGTAGGGGGTAGGGGCCGAGTCCATTAGGTGAGCTGGCAGCATAGGACTGACCTTCCAGAGCAGGTCAGGCGCCTCGAGCTTGGTCAGCCTTCCACATTCTCCTACGGTAGGAAACGCCCTCGGAATGAGCAAACAAGACCACCAACCTCGAGCGCGAGCGCGCACGCCCAATAACCAGACGACTTCTGGATTTCGGATCTCGGATGAACTCTGGGCCGTGCTTGAGCCGCTGTTACCCATCCACGTCAATACCCATCGCTGTGGCGGAGGACGGCCGCGCGTGCCGGATCGTATCTGCGCCGACGCGGTCTTCTCTGTGGTACGCACCGGCTGCCAGTGGCAAGCCCTAAATCAGACCGAGCTGTGTGCCCATTCGACAGCGCATGATCGGTTCCAAATCTGGGTGGAAGCGGGCGTCTTCCTCCAGTTATGGCACGCTTGAGCGGCTTGAGAGTAAGTGGTGCCCTCAAGTGCGTTTTCCGGAAGTGGTCTATGGCTAAGAACCAGTACGCGGAGCGACTGCCAATTCCAGCACAGACGAGAGCATGGGCACCCTGGACTAGGACGATTCCACATGCTACACTCCTCACATAGCAGCGTCTCAGTACAGTCGCATCCTATAGCATCCAGTGGCAGAGTAAGAAAGTCGACTGGTGCGACCTTGCGGGCTTGGGATCGGACGGCCCAGACAGACTGTATCGCTCCCTAGACCAGGTGGACCAGACAAGGATAGCCCGATGCGCATCCTATTGGTTCTGTTCAAACGAGACAAGGCGCTCGCAACACAACAAGCGTCTACGCAAGCCATTACATTCCCCTTGCGCCGCTCATTTCGGTTCCACCCCCAGCCCCTAATGGACTGAATGAACCACTGGGGCCAGGAATTCGCCACCCTGTCAACCCTTCCCGAGGCTACTGCAGCGCTGCCAGACGCATCGTAGGACGTGAATACAATGCCAGAAGGCTAGGAGGTGATCAACCCATGGCGAATGAAGACGAAGGAGTTGCGGTCTCCGAGGCACAGATCGCTGTGCACTGGCGGGAGGAAGAGTACTACGCTCCCCCACCACGGTTCATTGGACAGGCAAATGCCAGCGACCCGAGTATCTATGAGCGCTTCAGTGAGGAGCACTTTCCAGAGTGCTTCAAGGAGTACGCGGATCTGCTGAGCTGGGACCACTATTGGCATACGACGTTAGACACAACCAACCCGCCGTTTTGGAAGTGGTTTGTCGGTGGTCAGCTCAATGCCTGTTACAACTGTGTCGATCGCCACTTGGCGACCAGTCGCAACAAGGCAGCGCTCATCTGGGTACCCGAGCCAGAATCAGAACGTCCTCAGGCCATCACCTATCAGGAACTCTATACTAGAGTCAATGAGTTCGCCGCACTGCTCCGGGATTTCTGCGGCGTCAAGACGGGCGACCGCGTCACCTTCCACCTGCCCATGGTTCCTGAGTTACCAGTGTCCATGCTCGCCTGCGCGCGCCTGGGCGTTATCCATTCGGAGGTGTTTGGTGGCTTCAGTGGCGTGGCATGTGGCGGCCGCATCGCCGATTCGGGTAGCCATATCTTGGTGACGATGGACGGGTACTACCGCAACGGCGAGTTGATCGATCACAAGGCCAAAGCCGACGAGGCGGTGGACGCGGCCCGGGAACAAGGTGTCGAAGTGGAGAAAGTTCTGGTTTGGCGGCGTCATCCAGGCCAGTACGCCTCAAAGAGCCCGATGGTCGAGGGACGCGATATCTTCATTGACGACCTGTTACAAAACTATCACCGAACCGTGGTTGCGCCCGTCTCCATGCCAGCCGAAGCCCCACTGTTCCTTATGTATACCAGCGGTACCACCGGGCGGCCCAAGGGGTGCCAGCACAGCACTGGTGGGTATCTGGCATACGTCGCTGGCACGTCCAAGTATTACCAGGATATTCACCCCGAGGACACGTACTGGTGTTTCGCCGACATTGGGTGGATCACCGGACACTCCTATATTGTCTACGGGCCTTTGGCTCTGGGAACAACCAGTGTGATGTATGAAGGGGTGCCGCTGTATCCTGATCCCGGCCGTCCCTGGCGGATTGCCGAGCAACTCGGGGTAACGATCTTCCACACGGCGCCGACAACCATTCGTATGCTCCGGAAGGTCGATCCCTACGGGCCGACGAAGTACCACCATCATTTCAAGCACATGACTACTGTGGGCGAACCGATCGAGCCCGATGTCTGGCGTTGGTATTACCACACCGTCGGCAAGGGTGAGGCCGTGATCGTTGATACCTGGTGGCAGACCGAGAACGGCGGCTTCCTCTGCAGTACGTTGCCGGCGCTGAGGGCGATGAAGCCAGGCAGCTGCGGCCCAGGCGTTCTGGGGATCTACCCCGTGATCTACGATGAAATGGGCGCGGTCGTTGAGGCTGGGAGTGGCCGGGCTGGCAATATTTGCATCCGCAATCCCTGGCCCGGCATCTTCCAGACGATCTGGGGGCAGCCAGAGCGTTTCGTCGAGACCTACTACGCGAAGTACTGCCGGAACAAGGAGAGTAAAGACTGGCATGATTGGCCCTACTTCGCTGGGGACGGCGCGGTGCTGGCCGCCGACGGCTATTTCCGGATCCTCGGTCGGGTGGACGATGTGATTAATGTGGCTGGGCATCGCCTGGGCACGAAAGAGATTGAGTCAGCATGCCTGACGGTAGATGAAGTGGCTGAGGCCGCCGCGGTGCCGCTGATGGACGAGCTGCGCGGCCGCATTGTGGAGGTCTACGTCGCGCTCAAACCGGGCATTGAGCCGAGTAGCGCCATTGAAGAGAAAGTGTCCAAGGCCATCGAGCGGGAGATTGGACCGATTGCGCGGCCAAAGCATATCTGGATTGTCGCGGATATGCCCAAGACACGCTCAGGCAAGATCATGCGGCGGATCCTGGCGGCGAGCAGCAATTTCACCGATATTGGCGACATTACGACACTGGCCAATCCAGAAATTGTCGAAAGTGTCCGCCATCACGTCCAGAGCGAGAAGCTGGCGCATGGCGAGGTGCCGCGCACTCTCTCACCCGAAGAGGTCGATGAGATCAAGAGTTTTGGGAGTGTTGAGTAGTCCTGGCAGAGCGCGCGTGCTCAGCAAGGTATACCACTCAGGGCGGCAAGCGGTCGCTGGCGCTGGCGCTTGTTCAACTACGAGGGCCTAGATCCTTACGGGGTAGGGTCTAGGCCCTCCCGCGCCAGGTCGCACTGAAGATCTGTATACGCGCTACAACAGCTGGCTGTCGCTAGATCACCGCCTCTGGTTTTCACCCACCAACCACATCCCCGACGCAATCAAGTTGTGTAAGGTCAATCACAGCCGACAGGGTATCTTCGTCGAGTTGTTTCAGCGTGTAACGAAGCCCACAGTGCATGAGCGCGCGAATGGCACGGTCATTCCACCGGCTCATCGTGGAGATGAAGGTCGTGTAACCATGCCGGCGCGCGTACATCGCGAGATGGTACATTAAGATGAGACCAAGACCATGTCCTTGCCAGCGATCAGCCACGACAGCTGCGATCTCCGCAACCTGTTGGCGTACCCGATCATAACGCGCGACACCAATGATCTGCTCATCGATTGGTTCGTCTTGTCTGTCTGGCTCGACTGGTTCACGCGCGGCATCAGTTGCGACGAAGGCCATGCGTTCATCCCTATCGACGCACGAGAGCCGACCAATTAGTTCATCGGGAAACTCGCCCAGCAAATGCGCAAACCGTAGGAATCTCGTCTCAGGGGAAAGGCCAAGATGGAACGCTCGGAGCCGTTGGACGTCATCGTTCTGGATCGGTCGCACTGTGACTTCGACACCATCACGTAAGGTGCAGCGATACACGAGGTCCTCAGGCGCCCCAACCGCCCGAGAAATGGCAGCGACGTGTACAAGCAACGACGATGCTGACACCGGTGATGACATGCCGCCCAGGTCAGCGGAAAGCAATGGAGAGTCCATGGCATAACTCCTTGGTGCTGCACTGCACCTGACCTCTGACCTCTGACAGGCAAGCACGCAGCTGACAAGGTGCCTGCTCTAGATGTATCCGGTTCACTCAGCGCCGAACACGACTTGCTCGTGTAGCCACAGTCTCCGTCAGTACTGACGTTACATGTCCACGTCTGGTTCCTTCTCACGTCTGCCCACGCTTGCAGAGAGATCGAGATGAAGAGAGCATGTATCCTGCTCCTACGAACAGAACAAACAACCCATGCCCAGGGACACATTCTCCACCCTGCACCTGCGCGAATGCTGTCAAGCGACCTGAACAACACGACACATATAGGCTCTGCAGCCGCAAAAACCGATCTCTCAATGCGCAGCGGACGTTATTTCCGGGGAATAGACAGCTAGCAGGCGGCCTTACCTAACACAACTAACTCGTCGAAACCTTCGATAGCATCGACCCGCGCCAGCGGTCAGCACGCCAGAACATGTGAGTAGCCATTCCTTCTGGCGCTCTCTCTATAGTATATGCTGCAAATTGGCGGTTGGAAACCGTCTAAGTTGGCGGTTGGGAATGCGGTTGAAGGACGTCTCTGAGCGAGTTGAGTGCGTTGAGTGGGTAAGGTAATCCACGAGAAGTTGATGACACGCCCCACCGGCCTGTGAGCGGCGTGTTCGGCAGTGCGGCGCCACAATGGTAGGGACCAATCATTGATCTCTTGCCTTTCTTGCGAACAGTGTTTGGCTTGGCGAACCCTGACCTCGCCTTCGAAGAAGAGCACACCCCATCAATAACAATTGAGCGTGTTGAAAAATGCCACTCAGCACCGTTAGGCAGCTAATTGTATTTGGTAGGTTGCTAGATGCGGGGGGAAGGTGGGGAATCGGCCGGCGGCACCTCCGTCGCAGACCGCCACGAGCCAGCAACTAAGGACAAGGACAGGAAGGCGTTGGCCGAGGCTGCCGCCCCGCCTGGGAACGGGCGGCGCCCCCAGCCTCGCTGCTGAAGCAGCCGTTTCAGGTTCTGGCCAGTGGCCATCAGGAGCGCCTCGCAATTCACGCGCCAGAGCTGACGTAAGCGGAAGCGACGCATACAGTGCCACTGCTTGCCCTCGGCAAAGAGCGGCTCGACCCACACCTTGCGCTTGCGCATCGCCTTCGCATACGGCTCGCCCTCATGGTAAGCCCGCACGCGATCCAGATACGCCTCCTCGAAATGACGATGTACGACACGACCGTGTTCGCTCGGCGTGCATGCCGCTTTCACCAGGCAGGCGTTACAGCTGGCGGGATCCGCGCGATATTCCACTTTCTCGGCCGTGCACTCAGTCCGGTAGCGCCGCAAGAGTTCACCCTGCGGGCAGACATAGACATCGCGCTCCGCGTCAAAGGTGAACTGGTGCGGACCATAGTAGTCGCGTTGGTGTTCCCAGTCGGGCAATGGCACGTAGGCCCGAATGTCTTCGCGTTCAAGCGCGATGATGTTTTCGAGCGTGCCGTAGGTCGTATCGCCCGTGGCCTGCTGGGGCTGGAGGTGGAAGCGAAACCGGACATGCCAGGCGAGGTCAAGCATGGGCTGGTTCTCCATCACCTCACCGGGTGTCACCAAGACGCCCAGGATGATGCGCCGTTTGCCGCCGTCCACCACGTAATGCGTTTGGTAGCCCAGATGCGTCCCGCCCCCCTTGAGGCGCAGCGGCGTGGCATCGGGGTCGGTCGTACTGATGCGGAAGTCGGCCGTGCGCCGGTAGAGGCCATGCACCTCCCGCTGTTGCCGTCCGGCTTCCGCAAACCAGTCATGCCGTGTGGTATTCGCCTCGGCAAGCGTCTCATACGCTGGTTCGGGAAGGTCCACGGGCAGTGGTGTGGGTGGCGGGGAGGCGGGCGGGCACGTCTCGACGGCGGCGCGCACCGCCGCAGCAGTGTCCGCTACCTCGGCCGCAACAGCTGAGTCCTGAGGGGATTCATCCGAGAAGAGTGCTGCCAGATGCGCCTCAACGGCAAAGCGGGGCACAAGCGAGTCGAGCGACGCATCGGCCAGCACCTGCGTGCCGTCGAAGTACAGCTCCTGGCCCCAAACGAGGCCAGTCTGCTGGCACCGCTCAGCCACCGCCTCGAAGAAGCGGCGGAACACCTCCAGCCCGTAGCGGGCACGGATGCGCGTCAGGCTTGAATGATCCGGCAGCGGCTCGTCCAGGTTGTAGCCCAGATACCAGCGCACGCTCAGGCGATCGGCCGCCAAACGCAGCAGGTGGCGCTCAGAACGGATCCCCTCGAAGAACATCACCAACTGCAGCTTGAAGAAGGCCACCGGGTCGACCGACGGGCGCCCTTTATCGGCCGCATAGCAGTCGTGGACGAGGTCGCGCACAAAGCCGAGATCGAGGGTGCGGTCTAGATGGCGATAGAAGTGGTCGACCGGCACCAGTTCATCCAGAGAGACAGCGTTGACCGGCGTCAACACCCGTGCCTTTGTGCCAAGCATCTAGCGCCTCCTTTCGCGCGGCGGCATCCCCACGGTGACGTCCACGGCAGCACAGCAGTCGCCGTTCCATGCCGGCCACGCCGCACAGGCTGTACCCTGTGCGGGCCTTTGTATCTTGACGCACTCCTGCGGCATGGGCCACACTGAGAGAGCACAGCGACATCCGTCATCCGGTGAGCGGAGAGCGATGGTCATGAATTGGAAGACCTTCCGCGAGGCGGCGCCTGAGCTGGCTCGCTTGGCAGAGGAGCGGTTTGCACTCAGCGGCGTCGCTCTCTTGGGCACGCTGCGGCGCGACGGCACTCCCCGCATCAGTCCCGTCGAGCCGCTCATCGCGGCAGAGAACCTGCTCCTAGGCCTCATGTGGCGCTCGACCAAGGCGTTGGATCTGCAGCGCGATCCCCGCTGCACCCTGCATAGTGCCATCACCAGCCTTGAGGGGACCGAGGGCGAGTGCAAACTCGACGGGCGTGCTGCAGAGGCACCGGATCCGGCCATTCAGGCAGCACACCAGCGCATCTTTCGCGAGCACTGGGGAGCAGTCGCGCCGACCGCCTTCCACGTGGTGGCCCTCGATATCGAACGGGCGGCGTTTATCGTCTATGCGCCTGCCAGCAGCGAGATGCTCGTCACGCGGTGGGATCCCATCCAGGGAATGCGGGAGACGCGACGTCCGTACCCATAAGGCCGGTGGCTGAGCGCACGCCATGAGGCTGCCAAAGTTCTCCTCTTGCTGAGCTGTCCTGCGGCCAGAGCAACCAACCTTACGGCATCAGCTTCGCTTTTTCAACAAGCTCAATTGCTTTCGAGACGCACTGAGTTGTTGCCAGGAAGTGTAGCAACCAAGCTTCAACAAATGTGCGTTTGAGCCGACTTGCAGGGCGCAGGTCACAGGCACACTCTACAGAATGATGCTGCAGACACGTCTCTAACTTGACTTTCCGCATTCCAGGCCTCAAACTATGGCCACTCTATGGTTGAACTGCACCCCACAATGGGCTCTTCCTCGCAATTGGTGCTGAGGGGCTGCTGCGTCTCAGGGAGCACGGGCAGTTGGAGAGAGCATGCGTCGGCGCAGGAGAGCGAATCCCGCCCGACCATACATCTGACGTTTGAGCAGCTTGAGGCGAGCAATGTGCCCCTCCACGGGTCCTTGGCTCCAGGAGTAGGACAGGGCCGCGTGCACCGCAGCGTAGTCGCGCCGCAGGCCGTGGGCGAAGCGGACGAACTCCTTCATGCCTGACTGCTCACACTGCTCCAACCAGCCGTCTAACGGCGCAGCGATGCGTCCGGCTACCATGGTCTGGAATGTCGTGAGCAGGTGCTTGGCCACCTCTATCTGGGGACACAACCGTTTCAGGGTTGCCAGGTAGCGTCCTTCGCGCTCGGAGAGTTCGGCGTCGACTTTAGTGAGAAGCCAGCGCGTTTGGTGCGCTGAATAGGAGACCGCCTCCTCTTTTGCTGGCAGCGGTGTGCCGGCGACACCAGGCTCTGGAGGAGGGGTCCGCCACGCCACGCCAGGCCATGACCAACCGCCGCACTTGGGCTACATTCGCCGGATACCCCTGCGCGTGGATGTCCCGCCACAGCGTTTGGGCGTTGTGCTCGCCAGCATCCCAGCGGGCTTGCAGGTAGGGAATATATGGGTCAATTTGCCGTGGTTGCCGTGGAGGGATACGCTCGGGAAAGCTGCCGGCAGCGAGATAGCGATACACGGTCGCCCGGCCAATGCCGATGTCCTGCGCGATCTGGTGGGCCGATAGACCCTCTTCGGAGAGGATCACCACTTGCTCATACCGCGCTAGACGGGCCGCGCGCCGCTCTTGCCGTCGTTGGATGTCGGTCAGCCACCGTTTGGTTGACCGTCGTGGCGCATCCACCGGGCCTAGGGTGTGAGCCGCCTCTCGCAGGTGAATGTGCTGCCGCGTCAAGTAGCGCTCCAGCACTGCTCCGGCGTTGACCAGCAGATGAAACCGGTCAGCGATTTGCTCGGCTTGGGGTGCGCCTGCGTGGGCAGCAGTAGCGTAATCTCCCCCACGGTCGCGACTGATAAAGCGCACTTCGGGATGGGCATGGAGCCACTGCGCCAACGTCTCTTGAGAACGGTCTGGCAAGAGGTCAATCACGCGCCGTTGTTGAAGGTCCATGAGCAAGGTGCCATAGCAGCTCGAACGCCGGAACGCGAAATCATCCACTCCCAGGACGCTCACCGAGGGTGCGACAGCGACAGAGGCGCTGTCGTCCGCCATGACACAGCGTAGAACGGTTTGGTCGGTTACCGCGATGCCTACGAGCGGCGCGATGCGTTCTGTACCACGGCCACCCAGCGCGAGTCCGAGCGCGTGGAGTTGCTCACCAACACGCAACGTTTTCCGCGCCTTTGGACGTACAAATCCGGGAAAGCGTTCAGTAAAGACACGCTGGGCGCAGCGGCTATTCCGACAGCGGAATTTGCGCACCCGCAGTTTCAGCAGGACACGTCGGCCGACGCAGGGCAAATCGGCGACCGTTCGGGTGTAGTAACTATGGACATGCTCCGATAGCGTCTGGCAAGATGGGCAACGGCTGGCGCGGCGACGTGCGGAGGCTTCGACGCAGAGCATCCCTGGCAGCATTGTGACGGTGAGGAGACGCACCTCGTTGGGCAGTCGGAAGAGCGCAGAAAGGTTCATGGCGCAACTGCGCCGGTGGAGAACAACGGTCCACCTGGCTAAAGTTCACCATATCCAATTTCATCCGAGCCATCCCTTGACAACCATTCAGCACCAATTGCGAGGAAGAGCCCCACAATGTGATCAGTGTTGACGAGAAATGCCGCTCGCATGACCTTTCTCCACTCCCTTCTGGAATAGCTCATGCGAGCCTATGAAATGCATGCAGTCCTGAGAGAGAAGGCTATTCGGTGCGGGCGTTTTGGCCATAACATGCTGAGGGTCGGACAACCTGTTACAACACCGACCCATGAATACTACAGTGATGAGTGGCCACCGTTTTCCGTATGTGGTCTTCCTCTCACGTGGTGTGCATTCTACCTAATCAGTAGACCAGTATTTGGGGGATGGAGCACGATCGTCTCTGACTGATCTTCTAATACTCGCGCCTCTCAAGTCCTCATGCGACTCACTTGATGGCGCCCGTTGCCAGCAGACGGGTGTGCCTGGTTGTAGTTTGGGTGTTGCATTGGCAAGCGAAGTATGATACATCTCTTCTTGCCGGTCGGAAGAATTACCGAGAAGCGCCGATGCTTCTCGGTAGTTGCTTGTCAGTGGCTGCCTGTCAACAGGGTGCAGGCGTGCTCTACCGAAGAGCACCACGTAGAGTAGAGGAGATATTGCTCATGGCGAACCCCCGACGCGCATGGCGGCGCAGCACCACATTCTTCGGTCTTTCGGGCATCGTTGGCCTTGTAGGCGCCCTTGCAGTGGCGCTGTTGGCCCCATCAACCGCCTTGGCGGCGACGCTCCGCATCAG
>Ga0207661_10000745_pt1 | contig 21115 bp, 26 predicted proteins | sample KBSC713LmetaG_FD_184337 | JGI IMG/M metagenome (GOLD analysis project Ga0207661, IMG submission 184337) | Corn rhizosphere microbial communities from Kellogg Biological Station, Michigan, USA - KBS C7.1-3L metaG (SPAdes) (version 2) | ecosystem: Host-associated > Plants > Roots > Rhizosphere ...
GAATGTGCAAGGAAATGTCTGGCTAGTTCATGCCCGAAGATCGAAATCAAGGGTCGAATATCGCCCCTTACTGAATGTCGGGGATTATCGGCGGACCCTCGGCCAGGTAGAAGCGCGCGCGGCCTAGCTCCTCGCCGTTGACCTGGACCACGGCGGCGTGGGGGCCGGGGGTGGAGAAGGTGGCGGTGGTTCCAATCGACATCACCAGGCGCTGGTCCTGACCGGCCGGCATGCCGGGCGGGCGGCCGGTCTCGAAGTCGGCCTGCAGGCCATCGCCGAGCTCGACCCCGTCGGGGTCGTGGATGTCGACCTGGAGGTTGTGGGGCTGGTTGGTCTCGCTCCAGGCGACATCGAGGCCGAGGGCGATGTGGAAGCCCCACTCGTGCGGCAGCTCAGGCAGGCGCAGCACGTTCCAGCCTCCGCCGACCATGTAGAGCTTGCCGTTCACTGCCTCGCTGTGGTCGGCGAGTATGAGGAAGCCGATCTCCATCGGGCCAGGATACGGAGGTCAGTCGGGCTCGACCGGCAGGTCGGAGATCAGCTCGGTCTTGCCGCCACGCTCGAACTGCAGGTCGATCGTCTCGTTCTTGCGGTAGGTGCCGAAGAGCCCCAGGTACATCGCCAGCCAGCGCCCGGTGCCGACCTTCTCCTTGATGATCGGCCGGGTGAAGACGATCTCTCCCGCGGCGACGGTGTAGTCGGCTCCCTCGCTCTGCTCGACCCCGTTGATGTAGACGGCATAGGGCGCCGCGGCGCCGGCCGGCAGCTTCATCCGCCGCCCGGCGGCGTAGCTGCCCTTTGGAATCTCCGTCTCAGCCATCGTCTTCGAGAGTCTCTCGCACCAGCTCGAAAGGCGTCTCGTGCTTGCTTGGGTCGAGCTCTTCCCGCCGTACGCCGCCCCGGTAGGGCATGAACGTCCCGTCCCCCCGCACATCGATCCCGGCCACCGGCTTGTGCAGCCATCCTTTGCCACTCAGCTGCAAGCGCGCATGAACCTGCTGCTCCGGCCCGTAGTCCCGCAACGAGGACACTCCCTTCACCGGCCCCTCAGCCCGAATAGCCAACGCCCGTTCCCGCATCGCGGCAACGGCTTCGTCGAGCTCCTCAAAGCTCACATGCTCGATGTCGGACCCATGCCGCACGGTCAACTTCCACCTCGGACGAGACACAGGGTGAGCGTACGCGACCCTGAGAAGGAGCGCCGGCGCTCCCATCCCTCTGAGTTGAGGCGCTACGCCCCGCGCCTAGGCCGCTTCGGCCTGCGCGCCGGAGGACCGACGATCTTCTCGGGCCCCTCGCGATTCTCCATCCGCACGTAGTCCCGCTCGCGCGCGCCGGTGTAGATCTGCCGCGGCCGGGCGATTTTCTGCTCGGGGTCGTCCTTCATCTCCATCCACTGCGCGACCCAACCGGCCGTGCGGGGGATGGCAAAGATGACGGTGAACATCTCGTTGGGGACGCCGAGCGCCTCGTAGATGATCCCCGAGTAGAAGTCGACGTTGGGGTAGAGCTTGCGCGAGGTGAAGTACTCGTCGTCGAGGGCGCGCTTCTCCAGCTCCTGGGCGATCTCGATCAGCGGGTTGTACTCGGTCGCCTCGAAGATCTCGTCCATGTGCTGCTGGATGATCCGCGCCCGCGGGTCGTAGTTCTTGTAGACGCGGTGGCCGAAGCCCATCAGCTTCTCCTCGCGCTCCTTCACCTTCTCGAGGAAGTCGGGGATGTTCTCGACCGAATCGATCCGGCGCAGCATGCGCAGCACCGCCTCGTTGGCGCCGCCGTGCAGCGGGCCGTATAGCGCCGCCACCCCGGCCGCCACGGCCGAGTAGGGGTCGACGTTGGAGGAGCCGACGCCGCGCACCGCGTTGGTCGAGCAGTTCTGTTCGTGGTCGGCGTGGAGGATGAAGAGCACGTCGAGCGCCTTGGAGAGGCTTTCCTTCGGCACGTGCTTGGCCTCGGTCTTCTTGAACATCATCGAGAGGAAGTTCTCGGCGAAGTTGAGGTCGTTGTCGGGGTAGACGTAGGGCAGCCCCATGTTGTGGCGGTAGGAGAAGGCGGCCAGCGTCGGCACCTTGGCGATCAGGCGCACCGCGGCCATGTAGCGCTCTTCTTCGTCGTCGACGTGCTTGGCGTCGGGATAGAAAGTCGAGAGGGCGCCGACGCCGGCGAGCAGCATCCCCATCGGGTGGGCGTCGTAGCGGAAGCCCTCGAAGAACTGCTTGAGGTCCTCGTGGACGAAGGTGTGGTGGGTGATGTCGTAGACCCAGCGGTCGAGCTGGGGGCCGGTCGGCAGCTCGCCGAAGATCAGCAGGTAGGCGACCTCGAGGAAGGTCGACTTTTCGCAGAGCTGCTCGATCGAGTAGCCGCGGTGTTCGAGGATGCCCGCGTCGCCGTCGATGTAGGTGATCGTGGAGCGGCAGGAGGCCGTGTTGGTGAAGGCCGGGTCGTAGGCGAGCATGCCGAATTCGTCCTCGTCGACCTTGATCTGGCGCAGATCCATCGCCCGCACGGTGCCGTCGGTGATCGGCAGCTCGTACGTCTTGCCGGTGCGGTTGTCGGTGACTGAGAGGGAGTCGGAGGCCATGCGGCGCTCATTCTTTCAGCTTGCGGCCGTCGGCAGTTAAGAGATCGGCAACGGCTCGAAGCGCGTCATCGCGTGCAGCGCGGCGAAGCGCTCGTCGATCTCCTCACGCGTCAACGCGGCGACCCGCTCGGTGCCGAACTGCTCGACGTTGAAGGAGGCGAGAACGGTGCCGTAGCCCATCGCCCGGCGCAGGCAGGCCTCGTCGATCTCGCCCTCCTGGCTGTCGAGGTAGCCGACGAAGCCGCCGGCGAAGCTGTCGCCGGCGCCGGTCGGGTCGCGCACCTCCTCGAGCGGGAAGCCCGGCAGGGCGAAGAAGCCGTCTTCGGTGAAGAGCGCCGCGCCGTACTCGCCCTGCTTGGCAACGACCGCGCGCGGCCCCAGCTCCATCACCGCGCGGGCGGCGCGGGCGAGGTTGGGCTCGCCGGTCAGCTGGCGGATCTCGGCGTCGTTGACGATCAGGCAGTCGACCTCGGCGATCGCCGCCAGCAGCGAGTCCTTGGCGGTGTCGATCCAGAGGTTCATCGAGTCCAGCGCGGAGAAGCGGCCGGCGGTGCACTGGGCGCGGACCTGGCGCTGCAGATCGGGCTGGATGTTGGCGAGGAAGAGCGTCTCGGCCTGGCGCGAGGCCTCGGAGAGCTTCGGCTCGAACTCGCCGAAGACGCCGAGCTGCGTGTCCTCGGTGTGGGCGACGTTGAGATCGAACTCGTAGCGGCCGCGCCAAAAGAACGATTTGGCCCCACCGGCGACCCGCTCGATGTCGTCGGTGAGCACGCCGCGGCGCTCCAGCACCTCGAACTCGGCGGCGCCGAAGTCGTCGCCGACCGGGCCGACCGGGCGCACCTCGGTGAAGAAGCTGGCGGCCAGCGAGAAGTGCACGGCGGCACCGCCGAGCATGCGGTCGCGCTCCCCAAAAGGGGTCTTGACCGAGTCGAATGCGATTGAACCAACGACAGTGAGGGACATAAGACGAGGAGCGTATAGGGAGTCGGGTGTGCCTCGACGGCGCAACAGCGGGGAGGCGCCGTCGAGGCACACCCGACTCCCTGTCCCACCGCGACTATGGTTCCCCGCCGATGAAGGCAGTCCAGATAGACGAGTTCGGGGGTCCGGAGAAGCTTCGGGTGGTCGATCTCGAGGAGCCGACTCCGGGAGAAGGGGAAGTCGTCGTTGATGTCATCCGCAGCGGTGTCAATTTCGCCGACACACACGCAACGCGCAACGACTACCTGGCCGAGCAGTCGCTGCCACTGATTCCGGGCACCGAGGTCAGCGGCCGCACCGCCGACGGCCGGCGGGTAGTGGCCTTGCTTGGCAACGGCGGCTACGCGGAGAAGGTCACCGTGCCCGAGGAGTTGCTGATTCCCCTGCCCGACGAGGTCAGCGACGACCAGGCGGCGGCGCTGCTGCTGCAGGGCCTGACTGCGATGGCGATGATCCAGCGCTGCGCGCGGGTCGAGCCGGGGGAGACCCTTGTGGTCGAGGCCGCCGCCGGCGGCACCGGCGCCATGGCCGTACAGCTGGGCAAGCGGGCCGGGGCGAAGGTGATTGGCCTCGCCTCCAGCGAGAAGAAGCGGGCGCTGGTCGAGAAGCTTGGCGCCGACGCCACCGTCGACTCGCGCGCCGAGAACCTCGGCGAAGCGATCCGCGAGGCGAACGGCGGCAAGCGCGTCGACGCCGTCCTTCACATGAGCGGCGGCGAGGCCTTCGACGAAGAGCTCGGGATCCTCGCGCCGCTCGGTCGCATGGTCGTTTTCGGCATCGCCTCGCGCGAGCAGCGCGAGGTCTCCACGGCGGCGCTGCTGCGCGGCTCCAAGACCGTGGTCGGCTTCTGGCTGTTGCACCTGCTCGCCCGCCGCGAGCTGGTCGCGCCGATGATTGGCGAGCTGCTCGGTATTGTCGCCAAGGGTGAGCTCGAGGTCACTATCGGCGGCGTCTACCCGCTCTCCGAAGCGGCCCGCGCCCACGAAGACCTGATCGCCCGCAATACCAGCGGCAAGCTCCTCCTGGACCCATCGAAGTGATCTCCTTCAAAGAACTCGGCCTCTCGCCGCAAATCCAGCAAGCCCTCGACGAGCTCGGCTTCGACGAGCCGACGCCGATCCAGGACCAGGCGATCCCCGAGCTGCTTGGCGGCCACGACGTAATCGGCCAGGCCCAGACCGGCACCGGCAAGACGGCGGCCTTCGGCCTGCCGCTGCTGCAGTACCTCGATCCCGGCAACGACGAGGTGCAGGCGGTGGTGCTGACGCCGACGCGCGAGCTCTGCATCCAGGTGACCCAGGCGCTGCGCTCCTACGCCGAGCACCTCGACGTCGAGATTGTCGCCGTCTTCGGCGGCGCCCCGATCAAATCCCAGCAGGCGCAGCTGCGCTCCGGCGCCCACGTCGTCGTCGCCACCGTCGGCCGGATGATGGACCTGATGAGCCGCCGCTCGCTGGTCCTCACCGCGGCCCGCTACGTCGTCCTCGACGAGGCCGACGAGATGCTCGACCTTGGTTTCATCGAGGACGTCGAGAAGATCCTCCGCATGTGCCCGAGCGGCCGTCAGACGGCGCTCTTCTCGGCGACGATGCCGCCGCCGGTCAAACGGCTGGCCGAGAGCTACATGTATGACCCGACGACGATCAGCATCACGCCGAAAACGCTGACCGTCGACGCGATCGCCCAGGCCTACGTCGAGGTCGGGGCCAAAGAGAAGGCGGCGAAGCTGGTCGAGCTGCTGAAGATCGAGGAACCCGAGCAAGCGATCATCTTCTGTCGCACCAAGATCGGCGCCGATCGGCTGGAGAAGACGCTGAAGAACAAAGGCCTCGACGTCAAGGCTCTGCACGGGGACATGAGCCAGGGCTCACGCGACGGCGTGATGATCGCCTTCAAGGACCACCGCGTGCGCCTGCTGGTGGCGACCGATATCGCCGCCCGCGGCCTCGACATCGAGCACGTCACCCACGTGATCAACTACGACGTGCCGGCTTCCTCGGAGGTCTACGTCCACCGCATCGGCCGCACCGGCCGAGTCGGGCGGACCGGCCGCGCGATCACCTTCGTCACCCCCGCCCAGCGCGATGAGATCGGCCGCATCGAGCGCGACGTGAAGACGACTATCGGCGAGTGGGAAACCCCGGAGGAGCGGCTCGAGCATGCGCCGCGCCCGCGCCGCCGCGAGCGCCCGGAGCGCCGCGAGCCCGCCAGGGCGCGTGAGGATTCCGAGGCCGGTGAGGATTCCGGGACTCGTGAGGAGGAGCCCACCCGGGACGCCTCCTCCAAGCCCGATCCGGACAAGGTCGACTCCGGCAAGTCGGTCAAGCTCTTCGTCAATCGCGGCGAGCGCAGCGGCATCACCGAGGAGGACCTGCGCTGGGCACTGCGCGAGGGCGCGGTGTTGCCCGAGGAGGCGATCCACGACGTCCACGTCCTACACCGCTTCTCCTTCGTCCACATCGACCCCGAGGTCGCCGAGCGCACGGTCGAGTATCTCGACGGCACCAAGGTCAAAGGCAAAGAGATCCGGCTCGAGGTCGCGAAGAGCTGAGGTCCCGGCGGGCGCTCAGCCGGTCAGCTCGGCAATGCGAGCGAAGAGCTGGTCGAAGTCGATCGGCTTGGTGATGTAGCCGCTGACCTCGACGTCGGTGGCGGCACCGGCGTCCATCTCATCCTGGTGGGCGCTGACAATCAGGACGGGAGTGTCGACGCCGGCGGCGCGCAGCTCGCGCAGGGCGTCGATGCCGGACTTGCGCGGCATCATCGCGTCGAGCAGGAGGATCTCGGGTGGCTCGGAGGCGCGCTGTATCGCCTCGATCACCTCGACGCCGTCCGCGGCCGTGACCACCTCGTAGCCCTCCATCTCCAGCCGCGTGCGCAGGAGGAGCAGAATCGTCTCGGAGTCATCGGCGATCAGTACCCGCGTGCTCACAACGCCTCCTCCCGGGATTGGGCTTGAGCCCGGTCCAGGTCGCCGCTTCGCGGCTCTTCGGCTCCGCTCCCCGTAAGGGCCGGGAGCCAAACCCTGAAGGTCGAGCCCTGGCCCTCGACCGATTGAACGGAGATCGCGCCGCCGTGCAGCTCGACCAGCGACTTCGAGATCGCCAGGCCGAGGCCGGTGCCGCCGACGTGCTGGGTCAGCCCAGCGTCGCCGCGGGTGAAGCGCTCGAATATGTGATCTAGCTGGTCCACTGCCATGCCAGGCCCGTTGTCGCTCACCGCGAGTTCCACCCCACCGGCGTTGCCGCTCGCCGTGACGTGGATCGAGGCGCCTGCGGCACAGTACTCGTGTGCGTTGGTCAAGAGATTCACGAGCACCTGGCGGATCCGGTCGCGATCGACGTTGACCGGCGGCAGGCCGGTGGCGATCGCCTGCGTCAGCGCCTGGTCCTTGGCCTGGGTCTGGCTCAGCATCGTCCGCACCGGGTCTTCGACCAGGGAGGCGACGTCGGTCGGCGACGGTTTGAGCGTCAGGCGGCCGGCATCGCTGCGGGCGAGGTCGAGCAGGTCGTTGAGCAGGCGCACCAGGTGGCGGGTGTTGTCGAGGATGATCTCGACCGTGTCGGCCTGCTTGGAGCTGAGCTTGTCGCGCTCCAGCATCAGCAGCTCGGCGAAGCCCTGCACCGAGGTCAGCGGGCTGCGCAGCTCGTGCGAGGCGGTGAGCACGAACTCGTCCTTCATCGTTTCCAGCTGGTCGCGTTCGCCGGCGCGACGCTGCAGTTCCGTTGCCATTTCGTTGAAGGCCGTGCCCAGGGAGGCGGTCTCCGAGAGGCCGCCGATTTTGACCCGGGTGTTGAGGTCGCCGGCGGCGAGGCGGCCGGAGGCCTCGACCAGCTCCTCGAGCGGCCGGCGCATCGAGGCGATCAGGCCGCTGAAGAGCAGGGCGGCGCCGGTCAGCCCGGCGATCAGGCCAGCCCCGACCAGCAGCGCGGTGTCGCGGGTCTCACCGCCGATGTCGTCGCGCAGCCGTTCGCGCTCGTGCTGTTGGGTGAGGATCACCGTGCGGGCTGCCGCCGGATGTTCGCCGTTGGCGAGCCGGGTGCGAGCGGCGATCTCCACCTGGTAGGAGCGCGCGGTCGAGTCCTCGAAGTCCTGGCGCTGCTGCAGGAAGCGGGCGACGCCGACCACGGCGAGGCCGGTGAGCACCGCAAAGGCGATCGCGAAGCCGATGGTCAGCCGGTTGGCGAGCGACGGGCTGAGCCGGAAACGGCGCCGGGAATATGCTTGCCCCTCGATGGGAGACGAGGCTACAGGCACGGCCGACGGCACTGCGGAGGCGCCGGAGGGGATCGATCGGGCCGGGGTAGAAGCATGGTTTGGCGAGCACATACCCAGTGCTGAGCTGCCGCTCACCTTCGAGCGGATCTCGGGCGGCCACTCGAACCTGACCTATGGGGCCCGAGACAGCGCCGGCACCCGCTGGGCGCTGCGTCGCCCGCCGTTGGGCAAGCGCCTCGGCTCCGCCCACGACATGGGGCGTGAGCATCGCGTCGTCTCGGCGCTGGCCGCGACGCCGGTGCCGGTCGCTCCGATTGCCGGCTTCTGCGAGGACGAGAGCGTCAACGGTGCCCCCTTCTACGTGATGGAGTTCGTCGAGGGCCCGATCCTGCGCGGTCTCGCCGAGGCGGATGCCTTTCCTGATGAGGCGGACCGCCGCGCGATCGGCGAGCGGGTCGTCGACACCCTGGTCGATATTCACGCCGTCGACCCCGATGCGGTCGGCCTGGGTGAGCTCGGCCGCAAGGAGGACTACGTCGCCCGCCAGCTGCGGCGCTGGCAGGGCCAGTGGGAGAAGTCGAAGACCCGCGAGCTGCCCGCGATCGACGCCGTCCACGAGCGCCTCGCGGCGCGGATCCCCGAGCAGGGCCCGGCGACGATCGTCCACGGCGACTACCGCCTCGACAACATGATCCTGACGCCGGCGGGCGAGGTGGCCGCGGTCGTCGACTGGGAGCTCTGCACCCTCGGCGACCCGCTTGCCGACGTCGGCCTGCTGATGGTCTACTGGCCCGAGGCGGGCGAGGACGACATCTCGCTGGGACAGCCGGCGACGATGGCCCCCGGCTTCCCCAAGCGCGACGAGCTCAAGGCCCGCTACGCCGAGCGCTCCGGCCGCGACCTTTCCCAGCTCGACTTCTTCGTCGCCCTCGGCTACTGGAAGCTGGCGATCATCCTCGAGGGCGTCTACGCTCGCTACGCCGCCGGTCAGTACGGCAAGGTCGACCCGGGCATAGAAGCGTTTGCGCGCCTGGTCGAGCGACTGGCGGATGCAGCCGACGCCGCCGAGCGACGCGGCTGACATAACAGCCGCGTCCAGACCGCTTGACATTCCTTTGGCAGACCTGAAAGGGTCGGCTTTGCAGCAAAAAACTGAAGCGCGAAAGCGCCCTTCCCCAACCCCAAGGAGAGATTCCCTGTGAAGCAAATCCGCAAGCGCATCACGTACGCAAACGTGATGTCCTCGATCGCCGTCTTCCTAGTTCTCGGCGGCGGCGCCGCATACGCCGCCAAGAAGATCGGCTCGAACGAAATCAAGGGCAACTCGATCACGACCGGCAAGATCAAGAAGGAAGCGATCACGGCCTCGAAGATCAAGAAGAACTCGGTTACCACCGCCAAGATCGCTAACGGAGCGGTTACTGGTGCGAAGCTCAACCTTGGAACCGTTGGCACCGTGCCAAATGCGGCCCACGCCAACAATGCTGACAATGCCAACACGGTCGGAGGCCAGTCAGCAACGAAGATCTTCGCAAAGCTCGCCCCCGGCGCTGGCACTACGACAATTGCCAACATCGCCGGCTTCGCGATTACGGCTGCGTGCCCGCAAAGTGGAGGACACGAGGTCGAAATCAAACTGCATGGCCCCGCTAATGTTCCCGCGGATCTTACTGCCATCCTGAGCAAAAGCTCATCGGTGACAGGCGGCGAAACCGAATACGAGGCTGGCACTAACGAAACGATCGACCTCGACAATGGTCTCTATGGGGAGACGTCTTTCTCGGGCGCTACCACTGGAGGCACCGTTGTCTCCGGCAACATCGGCTATGACTACCCGACCACATTCGAGAACGAGCAAGTCTGTGTCGTATATGGCGAGGCCTTCTCGGGCTAGCTGTACCCAGCAATAAGTGGAAGAAAGGGCCGGGCTTGCAGCTCGGCCCTTTCTTTGCCGATTTCGCCTACGCGGCCAATCATGTGAGGGGTTGGCGGCCCGCAAAAAACGCGATCGTCGACATCACGTTGGCGTAGGCCAGGGGCTGGCAAAGACGCTTCATCTCGGCGCTTGAAGCTTCGCTTACGGGAGGGCGGCGTCATGCAGCACCGCCCTCCATGTTCGAGCAAAAGCACCGAGCGTCCCGCGCGCGGGGGAGCCTTCGTGCTGACGACCGCTCCCGTGAGCTACGACGCCCGGTGCGCGGCGATGCTAAGTGTGGGAACGCTCCCTAAAAGTCTTCTGCGCTCAGGAAGTTTTTGAGCGACGTTTCTCGCCTACGCTTCTCTGTTCGAGTTCTTGCCGCCACTCGGGCACGTTCGCCATCTTGCCGTCCTTTGAGCCGAACACTAAGAGGACGGCGCTGATCGAAATGTGCTCGCCGCCGTCTTTGCTTTTGGCTCGCCGGCTCGCAGATTCGGCCTCGAGCTTCAGAAAGTCCTCAAGGAATTTGTCGGCCAGCTTCTCGGCATCCCGGCAGCCCTGGTCATCGAGATCGACCGGGAGCCAACCGACATGCCAGTCGTCGCGCTCATAGAACGTTCCCGTCTCGAGTGAGTCGGACACGTCGCGCTCGATGTTCTCCAGGATGCCGTTGCCGATGATGCGCTGCGCCACCTTTGGGATATCGCTGGCGATGCCCGAGGGGACGAAGGCCCTTTCGGTCGCCCGGTAGAAGTGCTCGACTGCCCCGCGCCTCGGCTCGGTCCTGGTCAGCTCGATCATCCCGAAGTCCTTGAGGACTTTGATGTGGTAGCTGACTTGACTCAGGCCCTCGTTTAGCGCTTTCTTCAGTTCGTTGGGGCTCCATTCGCCTGCATTCATCAGGTCGAGGATCGCGACCCGCAGAGGATGGGCCAGCGCCTTCAGCAGCCTCATCTGAAGGGTGAGTTTCTCCCCCTTCTGCTTCGTCTTCGGCGCTTTGTTTGCCGGTCCAGCGCTCGGCTTCTGCCTTGTCGCCACGCCCCGCTCCTCTCTTGCCCGCCCAGGTGCTTCATCCGGTTGGGCTTTGTCGTTTGAACAGAAAATTATCTGCAAACGAGCCGGTCGGGTCTATTTCTTTTTGATTGATCTAATCTTTCCAAAGTAATCAGAAAGTTTTAGCTCAATTGGGGAGGGGGTGAGCGTTGTGACGATCAAGCCATGCCCGACGGTAGCTCCGCTGCTGTCGAGCTTTAAGACCCGCTGAGACCCCTGGAGCAGGACTTGGCGGCACTGACGACGCGCCAAGTCCTGCTCGGGGACACCCTCTGGGCACTCTCGTCACGCTGGCGCCGACGCGTGTTTCGGTCAGCCAGCTAGCGTGGCGACGGCTCGTTCGTCGGCAGGATCGATCCGCTCCAAGCCCCGCACTTCGTCGAAGGCTCGATCGGTGGTGAGGATGACATCGATGCCGCGGTTGAGCGCGACGGCTGCGAATACGGCATCGCGGGCGTCCAAGCGAGAGTTTGTTTCAAAGAGGTCTATGCCGAGTAGTGCGTCATCCGGCTCGAGTGGATGGAGGCGTACAAGCTTGGCGACGTTTCTGACGGCTTCCGCTGCGCTGTTCCGGTTCCCTGTCCGTCTCAAGCGCTGGTTGGCAAGCTCCTGGATCAGGTCTGCGCTGGCCTCTCCTCGTAGGTCACCAGCCGTCGCTTTCCGCACAATCGCCCGGCAGGGCTCCTTGTATTTGTGGTCACCGCCGAGTGCGTAGCTGAATATGGCGGTGTCGTAGAGGAAGCGCCTCACGAGCCTTCCAGTTTGCGCATCCGCTCATCGAGCATTTCGCGCTTTTGATCCACCCAGTCGGGCTCGCGCCCCTCAGGGGTTGACATTGCCAGGAGCGCTCGGCCGGCGCGTTCGCGCTCGGCACTGCCGCTCGGTCGCGAATACTCGTGGTCGATGGCTCGCCTGACCAACTCGCCAACCGGGGCGCCAATGCGCTCCGATTCGCGCGCCAGCAACTCGAAGCGCTCGTCGTCAACGAGAACCTGTAGGCGCCGATTTAGCATGCACATACCTTAGCAGCCTATGTGCATACATACGCCGCAGCCTAAATCGCCCGGCGGGCGTGCTTGGGGTCCAGCTCGCCGGCAGCCGCGGCCTCGGCGCGTTTGGACCAGCGGTTGAGCTCGCGGCGGGCGAGGACCATCTTGTGGACCTCGTCGGGGCCGTCGGCCAGGCGCAGCATGCGGCTGAAGCGCCAGAGGGCGGCGAGGGGGGTGTCGTCGGTCATGCCCAGTGAGCCGTGGATTTGGATCGCGCGGTCGAGCACGTCCATGACGATGTTGGCGGCGACGATCTTGATCGCCGAGATCGATTGGCGGGCGGCGCGCTTGCCCTCGGTGTCCATCTTCCAGGCGGCGTAGAGGGTGAGCAGGCGGGCCTGGTCGATCTCCATCCGCGAGGCCGCGATCGCCTCCTGGACGAACTGCTTCTCGCCCAGCGGGCCACCGAACGCTTCGCGCTCGTTGGCGCGGTGGCACATCATCTCCAGCGCCCGCTCGGCGGTGCCGATCGCGCGCATGCAGTGGTGGATGCGGCCGGGGCCGAGGCGATCCTGGGCGACGACGAAGCCGCCGCCCTGAGTGCCGAGCAGGTTGCTCGCCGGCACGCGGCAGTCTTCGTAGCGGATCTCGCAGTGGCCGGGACCCTTGTCGTGGCCCATCACCGGGATCGGCCGCACCAGGTTGAAGCCCGGGTTATCGGTCGGCACGCAGATCATCGAGGCGCGCGCGTAGGGGTTGGCCTCGGGATCGGTGACGACCATCGCGATCGCCAGCTCGGCGCCGACCGCGCCCGAGGTGAACCACTTGTGCCCGTTGATCACCCACTCCTCGCCGTCGCGCTCAGCGCGCGCCTGCAGCAGGGTTGGGTCCGAGCCCGACACCTCGGGCTCGGTCATCGAGAAGCAGGAGCGGATGCGGCCCTCGAGCAGCGGCTCGAGCCAGCGTTCGCGCTGTTCGTCGGACCCGTGCTCGGCGAGGATCTCCATGTTGCCGGTGTCCGGTGCCGAGCAGTTGAAGGCCATCGGCGCCGCCGCGGGGCTGCGTCCCATCTCCTCGCAGAGCAGCCCGTACTCCCAGTTGCTCAGCCCCGGCCCGTAGCGCTCGTCAGGCATGAAGAGGTTCCAAAGACCCTCCGACTTCGCCTTCTCGCGGATCTCGACCAGGATCTTCGGGTAGGGCACGCCGGGGCCGACCTCAGCATCGAGCCCCTCCATGATCTCGCGCTCCTGCGGGTAGATCTCCGCGTCCATGAAGTCGAGGATGCGCGCGCGCAGGGTCTCGACCTGGGGGCTGGGCGTGAAATCCATCGGTTGGGTCCTCTCCTCGGGGCTGGTTGCCCGAACGCTAGCGGGCCACGCGGTAGCGGGCGAAGAGCTCACCGTCCTGCTCCAGCAGCCAGGCCAGCTCCAGCGGGGCCACATCGTCCAGGGCGCCCTCGAGGATGTGCGGTGCGCCGCCGCCGGTCAGCTTCGGCGCGATCGTGAGGAAGAGCTCGTCGACGAGGCCGGCCGACTGGAGCGAGCCGTGCAGGGTGGGGCCTCCCTCGCAGATCACCGCGCGTACGCCTTCCTCGTACAGGGAGCTCAGCAGAGTCGAGAGATCGGCCCACTCGCCATCTCCGCTTTTGACCACGATCAGCCGCTTGCTCAGATTGGCGTAGCGCTCGGCCCGCATCGTCCCGGCGCCGATCATCACCGCGTCGAAGCGCTTGCGCAGGCCGGAGAGCATGGCGGTATCGGTGCTCGAGCCGATCGGTCCCGAGACGCCGCCGATCGTCGCTCGACCGTCGACGGTGGCGGCGAAGTTCATCGCAAGGAAGGGGCGCCCCTCTCGCTCTTCCTCCCACGGGTTGTAGGAGGCGAGCTGCTGCTCGACGGTGGTCTCGCCGGGATCTGGGATCAACCGCCGCATCGACCCGGGAGCCTAAGTCAGCGGCTCAGGAGTAGTCGTGCCAGCCGGCGAACTCGCGGCCGGCGAACTTCTGCAGCTCGGCGACGTCGGCGCCGAAACGGGTGCGAACCGTCTCGAAGAGGTCGTCGGGGAGCTTTGGCTTCGGCGCCGGCGGCTTCTCGGGGTCGTGGACGACCTTCTCGACGATCCAGCGCATCGACTCGGGCAGGCGATCGAAGTTGCGGTCGAAGGAGCGGAAGCCCGGGAGTTTGATCAGTCTCTCCATCAGCTGGTATTTGTCGCCCTGCTTGGCGCTCGACTTCTCCCACTCGCGGTCGAACTGCTCCGAGGTGAAGGTCTCGTCGACCCCGGCGAAGGCGAAGGCCTTGCGCATCGTCTCCTCGCGTTCTGACTGCAGCTCCTCCTGGGCGATGATCTCGATCTGCTCGCGGTCGAAGTGCTCGAGGTAGGGCTGCAGTTGCATCCAGTACTTGGAGCGGTTCATGTAGGAGGTCTCGGGATTGGAGAGGACCTCGACCAGGTCGCCGGTCTCATAGCCGGCGCCGGTGGCGTGGACCCAGTGCGAGAGGATGCGCTTGATCGGGTCGCGCACCATGTAGAGCAGGCGGGCGTCGGGACAGTACTCGCGGATGCGCGCCGGCACGCCGCTGAAGCGCGGCAGGTTGGTGTAGTGGGGGGAGGACTCGCCGCGGACCTTGAAGCGGCTGTCGAAGCGGCTCGCGTACCAGTCGAGGCCGAGGTCCCAGTTGAGCTCCTCGCAGAAGAAGTTGAGCTCCTTCGGCTTCGACATCTGGATCTCCGGATGCAGGCCGAGGTAGTGGTGGATGCTCGTCGTGCCGCACTTGAGGCCGCCGATGATGATCAGACTCGGCATCGCCGCGTGGCGCTTGCGGCGGCGGCGGAAGCGGCTTTTGCGATCGGCGGCGTAGCGCTCACGGGCGCGCGCACACATCGCCTCGTCGGCGGGGTCGCGGGGGGCCTTCGCAGTGGCGATCTGGGTCTCGGCCTCTGACACGAGCGGGCTAGTGTAGCTGCGATGCCCGTTGCCGATCTCGCATCCAGCTTCAACTCGTTCTTCCACGCGTCGAGCTCGTTCTTCGAGCACCTCTCCGACATCCGCTGGACGCCGTTCATGATCGCCCTCGGCTTCCTGCTGACGATGCAGCTGACCCGTGCCTGGGCCTGGCGCAACGTGCTGCGTGCCGCTTATCCCGGCAAGCCGATCTCCTTTCTGCAACTCGGCGCCGCCTACCTGGCGGGAGCCGGGATCAACGCGATCCTGCCGGCCCGGGCCGGCGACGTGACCAAGGTCTTCCTGGTCAAGCGCCAGATCCCCGATTCCTCCTACCCGGCGGTCACCTCCTCCTTCCTCGTCCAGTCGGTCTTCGACACCACCGTCGGCATCCTCGTCTTCCTCTACGCGATCACCCAGGGCCTGCTGCCTGAACCGCCGGAACTGCCCGACTCGCGCGCCTTCGAGATCTCCTTCTGGGTCAACCACCCGAAAACGCTGTTGATCGTGATCGGCGTGCTGCTGGTGGTGGGCGCGATCGGCATCTACTACCTGGCCCACCACGTGCGGCGCTTCTGGGCGCGGGTGCGCCAGGGCGTGGTGATCCTCGGCCAGCCGCGCCGCTACCTGCGCCAGGTGGCTGCCTGGCAGGGGGTGGGGTGGATCTGCCGTTTCCTTGCCTTCTGGTTCTTCCTCGAGGCGTTCGGCATCGGCGGCTCGGTCGGCAACGTGCTGTTGGTGATGAGCGTGCAGGCGATCGCCACGATCGTGCCCTTCACCCCCGGCGGCGCCGGCGCCCAGCAGGCGCTGCTGGTGGCGACCCTGCACGGACCCTCGCGCGCCGCCGTGCTCTCCTTCTCGGTCGGCACCCAGATCGCGATGGCGGCCTGGTCGGTCGTGCTCGGCTTCACCGCGATCCTGCTCGTCTTCCGCACGACAGACTGGAAAGGGCTGATTCGCCAAGCGCAGGACGACGCCGAGCGCGAGGAAGCTGCGCCGTCTGCGGCACGGCCCTAGCGCTAGGCGGTGACGACGGTCTCCAGGGGGTCGCGGCCGTCCCAGCTTCCGTGCGAGGCATAGGGGCGGAAGCGGATGAAGGCGGATTCGTGGTGGAAGGGATTGGCGCGGTCGGCCCGGGTCGCTGTTGGATGGCCGCCGTCGCTGCGTCCGCGGGCGTAGGCCCTCATCGCGCCGACAGTGCGCCAGAGCGAGAAGGTTGCAACGAGGCGGGGGGGCCGGGCCAGGCCGGTCAAGGCGAGGACGTCGGGATTGGCGATCGCCTCCGCCTCGGCAGCGGCGCTCGCTTTGAGGAAGACGGGCAGGCGCCGGAGGCGCGGCCGGCCCAAGGTGAGGACGGCGACTGGTTCGTCGCTGCCGACCTCGACTTCGCCCTCGGGCAGGCCGGGCAGGCGCGGCCACGCTCCGTAGACATGCAGGGGCTGAAGGCGCGCTTGCCAGCCGGAGGAGAGCTGCTCAGCGAGCGGGTGGCTTGCGGAAAATGTCTCGAATGCGTCATCGCTTTCCCAGCCGGCTATCAGCGCCACCCGCTTGAGCCGCGGGGAGGGAAGCAGGTTGCTGCTGAGCGGCGCCGTGATCGTGGTCTCCGAGTAAGTGAGGCCGGGAACCTTCGAAGGTTGCGGCGGGCGCCGCAGGATCTTGGCCGCGTTGGGCAGGTCGACGTCGCAGATGTGAACCGAAAGCAGCATTCCGCCTCCTCGAGATCTAACCTAGTAGTCACTAGGTTAGAGCAATGTTGGATGCCGAGCCCCAACCGCGCAAGCGGATGAGCGCTGCCACGCGGCGCGCCGCGATCGAAGACGCGGCCACCGCGCTCTTTGCCGAGCGGGGGTACCAGGGCGCCTCGATCGACGAGATCGCCAGGCGCTCGGGGGTGACCCCGCCCGTCCTCTACGACCACTTCGCCTCCAAGCAGGATCTCTACCGCCGCCTGCTCGAGCGCCATTTCGCCGAGCTGCGCGGGGTCTGGCGCGAGAACTTCGTCGGCGGGGATCCGCCCGACCAACGCGTCGCCCGCTCCTTCGACGCCTGGTTTGCCTACATCGAGGCCCATCCCTTCGCCGGCCGCATGCTCTTCCGCGACACCACGGGCGACCCCGAGATCGAGGCTATGCACCAGGAGGTGGCGGCGAGCAGCCGCGGCGCGATCATGGGCCTCTTCGCCGACCAGCCCGAGGTCGAGAAGGTGGTCGGTCCGGAGGTCGAGCAGGGCCTGGAAATGGCCTGGATAGTGATGCGCGGCGTGCTCCAGGGCTTGGCGATGTGGTGGTACGAGCACCCGCAGGTTCCCCGCGAGCGGGTCGTCGCCACGGCGATGAACGCCCTCTGGGTGGGGTGGGAGCGGACCCAGGCGGGGGAGGGCTGGGGCTAGCCGGGTTTCAGCGGGCCAGGGGGTTGACCCAGCGGACGCCTTCGAAGCGGGAGAAGTCGTTGTCGCTGGAGCAGAGCTCGGCGCCGTGTTCGATCGCCAACGCGGCGAGGTGGGCGTCCGTGGTCAGGTTGCCCGCCATGCCAAGCGGCTGCAGCAGCCGCCGCAGAGTTGCGGCATGCGCATTGGCCGGCTCGACGATCGTGGCGACTGGTTGCGCGAGCCATTCGTCGATGTGCTGGAGGGCATCACCAGGCTGGAGCGGTTGCTCGATCCCGACCAGGTTGGTTGAGATGCGCAGGAAGCCGAGCAGGACAACCCAGGCGAATGCGATCGTCTCCGTGCCTGAGAGAACGGCCTCCAGCCATTCGCGTGCTGGATCGTGGGATGGCGATTCCTCGTCGACGGCGTAGAGAAGCAGGTTGACGTCCGGCAGCTTCACTTGCGCAGGGCCATCTTCCGCAGGATCTCTTGGTCCTCCAGTTCACCGGCCAGCTGCAGGGCCTTGTCGAGATTCACGCCAGGGCGTACGCCCATCTTTGCTGTTCGTACTTTGTACGGCTTGGGGCGCGTGCTCTTGCCGCTGTCCAATCCCCTGCGAATGCTCGAGTTGAGCGCCTCCTTGAAGGAGATGTCCTTGCTGCGCATCTCCGCTTTCAGCTTGGCGGCCACGTCTGGATCCAGGGTGACGGTGGTTCGCATAAGAAGCATCATTACATCACATACCTTGCTGTCATGATGCTTAGCTCGACCCAGCCTGGGTAGCGGCCCGTGACATGCCATTGCCAGGGCGGTCGTTCGGAGGCGGGGAAGTCGTAGTGATTGCGGCCAGGGAGGGTCTCGAGCGGGATCAGGGCGGGGTCGTCCCCGAGCAGCACCGGCGTGCCGCCGGCGGCATCGATGTCGGCCTGGGTCGCGCGGCGGGCCTGGCGTTCCCAGCCGAGGCCGGGGCGATAGAGCCAGTAGGTCAGCTCGACCCAGCCACGCGAGCGCCGCCGGTCGTCGAGCTGGGTGAAGGCGGTGGTGCGGCGACGCGAGGCGGTCAGGTGCGGACCGGCGGCGACGGCGCAGCTTTCGCGACGGCAGTAGCGAAAGTCGACCGGGACCAGGGGCAGGCCGGTGGGGCCGGGCTTTGCCTCGGGCGACGGCGCGAGAGCACGGGCGAGGCGGGCGAGCGGCCAGCCGTATGCCGGCACGAGGGGGTGGTGACGGCAGGCGTCGGGCAGTCGCGGAGCGCAGGCGATGCGCTTGGAGATCGCGCCGGCGAGGCCGCGCCCCGCGTCGATCTCGCCGCCGGCGGCCACGGCCGCGATCGCGGCGAGCAGCAGCAGGGCGACGAGGGCGATCAGGCCCGCCTGCTCGACGCTCGCCGATCCACGCTCGGAGGCTCGTTCGCGGTGCATGTCCGCGACGCTAGGCGGAGCGGGCGCGCGAGTGGTGCGCAGGGTGTGACGACTTTGCGCCGGGACCGCCTTCTGCTATTCATGTGCGAGATGGAGGGCAGCCCCTTCAACCTGTTTGGCGACCCCGACGAGTTCCGTGCCCGCATGGAGGAGCTCTCGGAGCAGATGCAGTCCTCCCAGCGAGTTGCCTGGGCGGACAACGCGATCAAGCTCGCGGTTGAGATGACCGTCGCCTCGATCGGCCAGCTCGATCTGACCGGCGATCCCGATCAGCAGGCGATGCAGGTCCGCGACGCGATCCGCGTCCTCTTTCCTGAGGCAGTCACCCTCGTGCGCGAGGCGCGCGAAGGCCTCTCCTAGCGCCGGCTAGAGCAACTCGTAGCGCAGCCTGATCACGGCGCCGCGGCGGAAGATCGCGGCGATCAGCTCCAGCGGCACCGCGACCAGGATGGCGGGGATCGCGGCGAGGATGCTGATCAGTGCGTCGATGCGCCGTTGCCAGGGCCGATCTGCCGGCACGGAGGTGCCGCGACCGAGGGCCCCGAGCGCGACGTTGCGGCCGAAGGTGAGGCCGTTGAGCAGGGTCTGCCACATCGAGGCGACGCCGGCGCCCGGCATCCAGCGGGCGCTGGCGACGACCTGGTCGCGGTTGGCGATGAGGCGCCGCACCGCCTCCGGCGTGAAGAGGTAGTGGCTTTCCGGCTCGAGGCCGGCCCAGCCGGCGCTGCCGATCCAGGCGGCGAAGCCGGCCCGGCTGACGATCGTGATCGCCTCCTCGCGACTGAGCCGATCTAGGGCCGCGAGCGCGTCGGCGCTGCCGTCGGCGTCGCCGATAACGCCCAGCCCGCAACTCTCACAGCGCTTCACCGGTCCATGCAGGCCGGGCCGGGCGTCAAGCCAACCGAAGAGCGGCTCACCGCAGGCCGGGCAAGGTGGATTGTCGGGACCCGCCCCCGCCTCGAGCGGAACGACGGGCGTGCGCTCAGCGGCTCGCGTCGAACTCATCGCAGGTAGCGTACGCCCCGTGCAGCCGATCGAGTTCGACGACGCCGTCCGCATCGCGTGAGCGCGCCTCAGCAGGCCCTGGCCTGGGAGCGGCGATGGGCGACACCGGTGGCGATCGCCGCACTGCTTGCCGTCGTTGGCTTTGTCGTCTCGGGTGCCCTCAGCAACGACGTCAGCGGCGAAGGACAGGCGGCGCTGCTGCGCTCGGCGCACGAACACAGCTCGAGCGTCTCTCTCTCCGGAGCTGTCGATGCGCTCGCTTTCATCCTGCTCGCCCTGCCGCTGGGCTATCTCTTCCGAGTGGTCGAGGCGCGCGGCGAGGGAATGCGCAGCGGGATGATCGCGCTCGTCGTGGTGGCGCCCCTGTTCCTGGCTGCCTCGACCGGCCTCGGCGTCGTGGCCAAGCACGAAGCCGCCGACGCGTTCACGGCCGGTGAAGCCAAAGCGACGCTCTCGGGCAAGGAAGCGAGCAATGAATGCGCCGCCACTTTGAAGGACAAGGGCGCCAAGTCTTTTGCCGACGAATACCCGTCGCGGGGAAACGAGACGGCGCGCGCCGCCTGTGAACGGCGGGAAATCGAAGACGACGAAGCCTCCAACGCGGTCTCCGAAGCCTCGCTCGCGGGGCTCGCCACCTTCTTCGGCATAGCCGGTGGTTTCGGCCTGATCGTCGGTTTGTTCTACACCTCCCTGTGGGCGATGCGTACGGGCGTGCTCGGTCGCTTCTGGGCGGCGCTGGGAATGGCGCTCGGCGTAACCGTGCTGCTCGGCGTGGTCCTCTTCCTGCTGTTCTGGCTCATCTATGTCGGCCTCCTGATCGGGGGTTGGGCCCCCGGCGGCCGCCCCCCGGCCTGGGCGGCCGGAGAAGCGATCCCCTGGCCATCGCCAGGCCAGAAAGCCGCGGAGACCCTCGAATCAGAAGAACAAACGGAGGATCCACCGGAGCTAGAGGATCCCGAGGATCCGACTGTGAAGTGAAGGCCTATTGGGACCGGCCTGTAGCAGCCCGCTTCCGATGGGTCCGAATCTCGCTCATGATGCGCTCCAGGCGCGGCTCCTGGGAGTTGTCCACGAAGGCCATCGTCGCTGCGACGCCTGGATGGATGGATGCGATGCGCTCGTGCATCGCTTGGGCGACGGCGCGGTAGGTGGGGTGGCCCTCGCGGCCTGAGCGCAGCTCGATCAGGTGCATCGCCTCGCGGGCATTGAGGTCGAGGGTGTAGCGGATGCGGTAGGCGAGGCTGAGGGCGTATGGGGCCTGCTCGGAGAGGTCGGCATCGACGAGGCGCTCGTACTCGCTGCGAGAGCTCTCCAGGGCTCGCTCGAACTCATCGCCGGCGCCCGCTTCGCGCACCTCCTCGGGGATGCCGGCACCGAGATCGGGCCCGAGGCGCTGCCACTGGACGGTCAGCATGCGGTGGCGCTGCAGGTCGCGGAAGGCACCGTAATCGGAGACGATCTCGAAGCGGTAGCGCAGTGCCTCGAAGCCGCGGCCGGGGCGGTGGCGCCGATTGGCCCGCTCGCCGACCATCGCCGCGAGAAGCGCGGCTCGCTCGTCGTGATCGAGCACGTCGAGGCGGGCGAGGATCTCGGTCTCGGGCACCGAGGCGGACTCGAGTAGGCAGGCCGCCAGCAGG
>Ga0207661_10000746_pt1 | contig 21103 bp, 17 predicted proteins | sample KBSC713LmetaG_FD_184337 | JGI IMG/M metagenome (GOLD analysis project Ga0207661, IMG submission 184337) | Corn rhizosphere microbial communities from Kellogg Biological Station, Michigan, USA - KBS C7.1-3L metaG (SPAdes) (version 2) | ecosystem: Host-associated > Plants > Roots > Rhizosphere ...
TCGAGTGCAAGATCGACAAGCGCCCGCTGGCCCGCTGCCACTCGCCAAAGCGCTACCGCGTCGGCGCCGGCAGGCACCGCTTCCAGGTCCGCGCAATCGGCTGGAGCGGCCTCAAAGGTCCGCCTGAGCGTGCCTCATTCCGGGTCTGCCGCCCGCCCTCGCCGCCGCCTCCAACGTCGATGCCGCCGTGCCGGCATAGCTCTCACTGAAGTGCGCGTTGCCACCTGGAACGTGAACTCGGTCAAGCAGCGCTTGCCGCGGCTGCTGCCGTGGCTGGATGAGCGGCGTCCCGACGTCGTCTGCATACAGGAGACGAAGCTGACCGACGACGCCTTCGAGGAGCTGCTCCGGGACGAGTTGACGGGCCGTGGCTACGAGATCGCCGTCCACGGCGAGGCGACCTGGAACGGCGTTGCGATCCTTTCGCGCGTGGGCCTGGAGGACGTCTCGCCCGGCCTCGCGGGGGCGCCGGGGTTCCCCCATCCGGAGGCGCGCGCGGTGGCCGCCACCTGCGGCGGGATCCGGGTGCTGTCGGTCTACGTGCCGAACGGCCGCGAGCCGGGCTCCGAGCACTACGAGTACAAGCTCGCCTGGCTGGCCGCGCTGCGCGACGTGGTGGCCGCCGGCCCCGAGGCGACGATCGTCTGCGGCGACGTCAACATCGCCCCGACCGACGAGGACGTGTTCGACCCGGAGGCCTATGTCGGCCAGACGCACGTGACGGCGCCCGAGCGTGCCGCGCTGGCGGAGCTGCAGGCGCTGGGAATGCGCGACGTCGTCCGCGACCGCTGGCCCGGCGAGCGGATCTTCACCTACTGGGACTATCGGGCCGGCATGTTCCACCGGGATCTCGGAATGCGGATCGACCTGATCCTGGCCGACGCTCCGGTTGCCGACCGGGTCCGCGCCGCCTGGGTCGACCGCCAGGCGCGCAAGGGCAAGGGCCCGAGCGACCACGCGCCGGTGGTCGTCGACCTCGACGAGGCGCCCGACGGCGATATCGGCCCCGTCGTGCCGCCGCCGTCGGCCCCGGTCACCAAGCGCGGCGCGGTCAAGTTGCCCCAGTCGTCTTAACCCGCCGAGCATCGGGACATTGGCCCGTTGAGCGTGTGGACTTCTGCTGATGGCGGCCGGCGCGGTCGCTGGCAGGTCTCACGCTGCTCGACCGCGATCACGAAAGGAGCCCGATGTCCGCACAGCCGATGTCCCCACCTCAACCGGCGACGGCGCGCGCCGCGGCAGCTCCTCGGCAACGCGATCGTCGGCATCGCCGTGATCGTCGGCTGCTGGGGATCATCAACACGCTCTCGATGTAGGTGATCGAACCCACCCATGAGATCGGCGTCCTCCGCGCCCGCGGCGGCTCCCGCTGACGCATCCGCCGCACGATGCTCGACGAGAGCCTGCTGATCTCCCTCGCCTGGCCGGGATAGCCGCGGGCCTCCTGGTGGCTTCGTCTGGATCCTCTCGGTGCGCGAAAGCACCCTCACGGCCCTCGACATCAGCGTCCCAACCACCACTCTGGCCCTGCTCGCCGCCCTCGGCGTCGTCATCGGCACCCTCGCCGCGATCGTCCCCGCCCGCAGCGCCGCCCGGCTCGATCCGCTGCAGGCGCTCACTTACGAGTAGCTGGCGCGCAGCGGGTAGCGACCACGCATCCCAAAGAAGCTTTGGTTGCACCCGAGCTATCCCAAGGAAACGCCTAAACCGTCCTCCTTTAGCTGCCTGGCAGCGGCCCTACGATCACGTTGGGCCACGTTTCCCGCCCTTTGACAACACTAAAGGGCGCCATCAGAGTCTTTTCGCGAGAGCGGGTGGTGATGATGAAGATTGGTTCCTTTCCCTCGTCGCCTTCGTCTGGGCCCGTCGGAATTTCGACGACGGTATTTCCACTTGCCGGGATCGGCACGCTGGCCGCGCTGAAAAAAGGCGCGGGAGTCCCAAGGTCAGGGGTGCGGTAGACCGACAGTCTGACGCCGCTGTTCCCCTTGAACCCCGTCAAGAACAGCTTCGCGCGTGAGTCGGGGGGAACGCTGTTGTGGCCGGGATCCGTACTTGGACCGAGGACACGAAGTCCGGGTTCCTGCGGAGCCACAAGGGTGAGCGTGTGGCTCTGCCTAATCGTCCCGGTGCGCGCGGTGATGAGGTAGCTGCCCTGAGGCCAGGAGGGTTCGATCTCCGGCACCCAGTCGAAGCTGGTCCATTCGTTCTTGTAGTGGTAACTGGAGTTCGCCGGAAGTGGCGGCAGGACGCCCGACATCGCAAAGCCGTGGGGCCCCCTTACGGTAACGGAGATCGGGCCCCTCCCCATGCCGTCGAAGCAGACGTCCACCGGCTGACCGTAGGTCGCGATGCCCTGCTCGTTGAAGCCTTCCGCCGTTGACCCGGATGCGACCGGGAAGGGCTCGACAAGCACCCGCACCCGTGGCGGGCTCCCCATCGCCAGACAGGGGCCGGGCCCGGCGCCACCGACGAAGTCGAACTGTGCGCTCACGTTCGGAGGGCGAGGCGTCGGGTGGGTGAGAAGGCTCTGTGCGGGTGTGGTGTGTGACCCGGTGGACGAGACCGGCGACGCTTGCGCTGTGGCGCCCGTGCCGCCTTCCGCGGAGTGCGATGACGGCGGATTGCCGGTGCTGTTACCGCAACCGCCAGCGAACAGCATCGCTGCGCAGCAGAGGTAGGCACACACCATCCTCACCGTCCGGTCCTCGCTTTGGGCGTGAGCTGTTTGGCTCGCTGGGCAAGCGATTCTCCGAGGCTGGTGGCTCCGGCCAGTTGTGCGCCCCGTTCGAACATGGTGAGGGCGGAACTGTATTCGCCGAGATGGGCGTCCGCGAACCCAACCGCTCCGTCGAAATACGCCCGGCGGTTATCGAGGGTCGTCAATTCGGCCGCGATACCGTACTCCCGCTGCGCATCTTCGTATGCAGCCGGCGCCTGCTCGACGGAGAGGTCATACAGACCCAGTCCTGCATGCGCCTCGGCCGTGTCGTCGCGCAGTTCAGGCACACCAGGGCGGTAGGCGGCGATGGTCGCGGCGAGCTCTTTGCGGGCAGCATCCCAACGCGCGTATCCTGCCGCGCTGAGGCAGAGATCTACCTGGGCCTCACCGAACGACGCCTTGGCGGCCAGCGGCGAACCCGCCTGCGCGGCTGCGATTCCGCCCAGTGCACGGAGCACGGTGGAGAACCGTCGCCGCGCCGAGCTGAGCGGGGACACCAAGAGCTCTCCGGTCCGGCAGTGCCCGTGCGCGATCTTGTAACGAACATCTCCCAGGCCAAGCTGAGCGCGGATGCGCGTCGTCGCCTCGCGGCTGGCGATCAAGTAGTCGCGGGCCGCCCTGACGACGTGGCCCTGCTGGTTGGCGATGTTGCCGAGCAACAGTCGCAGCAGTGCGGCTACGGCCGGAGTAGGCGCAGCGGCGAGCGCGTGGCGCAGGTGCAGCGCTGCTCGGGGGAGAGCATGCAGCAGGTAGTAGCCGACTCCGATGAAGACCTGCGCGTACGCTTCTGTGCGGCGTATTAGCGCGGCTCGAACCCGTGCTCGGGCGGGCGGGCTGACGGCTAGGTCGTACGGCACCGAGATCGGCCCGCCGTAGGCGTACCCGCCGCCGAGAGCGCCTGCGGAGGGGAGCTTTGCGGTGTTGAGATAGAAGGCCGGTTGTAGGCGCGTGCCCCGCGGGCCTGCCGCGAGGTCTCCGTACACGACGATATCTGCGCCGATCGCCTGCGCGAGACCCTGGGCGGCATGAGCCCGGGAATTGTCGTCGGCTCCGTCGACCGCTCCGACAGCTTCCGGTCCGCGCACTTCGACGTCGAGCGAACGGTCTAGGCGCGGGAGCTCGGAGCCCAGTACCTGTGCGGCGTCGCGGGCGAGAGCAACGCCTTCCTCCGTGGTGCCTACGTTGGTGGTGAACGGCGCGACCGCCACGTTGAGATCGCCCGACATACGGCCTGGAGCAGCAGGTCCACCGGCCGTGAGAGCAAGGAACGCTGCGCCCAGCGTCGCCACCGAGGCGGCGAAAGTGATCCCGGCACCGAGCGGGGTGAGCAGCCTGGTGCGGATCCTCGCCCACACCTCCAGCAGGCGCCGGCGCGGTTCGGGTGGAGCCTGCACCTCGGGCAACACTTCCAGCCGGATCTTCTTTGGAGCGGGCCGATCCAGAAGAGGCGGGTAGACGTCGATGCGTTCGGCCTTGAGAGCGGCCGCTATCCGGCGCCTGCGAGCTCTCGACAATCTCCTGCCACCGAACCAAGTGCGCAACGCCCGCAACTCAACCCATTCGGCTCCCCCGGCGCGCTCAAGTCGTGCTCGCAGTTCGCTCGCGTTATGAAAGTCCCCGCGACACATCCAGGCCGCCGATCCTATTCAGCACACCTTGAGTGCTCAGTCTTGAGGTCTGAAGCCGGCCCCGATCAGAGAACCACCGTGTAATGATGGGCTCTGGACTAATCACGTAGTTTGTAGGCCGTGGCAGAGGCGGAGCGGGCTGGCGGGGGCCCATCGATAAGCCGTAGGTCGCGCCTGCGATGGCCGCTGTACGCGGTGGTGGGCGTGGTTCTCTTTGCGGCCGGCGTCGGCCTGCACCATCTCCTCGCCGCCGACGACAAAAGCGCCGCCGAGTCGACGCCGGAACTGGAAAGCACGGTGGCCACCGACCTCCTGACCCGGCCCGAAGACGCGCCCCGGGACGCCCTCGCGGCGGCGCGGCGCGAGCACACGACGGCGAGCGAACTGACGATGATCGAAGTCGCCGCCGCCGACCGGGGCATCGAACTGGTGGTCGATACCGGGGCTGGGGAGGCGAGCGCGGCGCTGGCGCTCGAAGGCGACCTGATCACCTCGAGCGAAGCGGGGAAGGTGGAGCTATGGCGTCGCGCCGACGGCGCCCTGCTGGGGGAAGTCGCGGCGCCCGCCCCGATCGTCGCCTTTGCTGATGCCGAATTCTCGACCCCATTCGTCGTTGCGCTCGACCGGGAAGGCGCGTTGGAGTTGGTCGACGTCTCCGACCCGGGCCGGCTGCGGATCGTGCCGCTCGGCCGACGGCTCGCTGCGGGCGAAGAACCGCTCGCCGTGGCCTTCTCCAAGGTCGACGCGCGCGAAGTCGTCGCGATCGGCTCCGGCGGCGAGCTGTTGCGCGTCGACGACACCACCAAGGCGATCGTCTCGAACACCTCGCTGAGCGAAGTGCATGGGATCGTCCCTTGGGTCCGCGGTGGCGCTCTGACGCTGACCGCAGCGCGCTTCGTGCCTGAAGTTTACGAAGACGAAGAAGGCCTCCTGGTCGGGACGGCCGAAGGCGGCGTCGCGGACGTCGACATCGGCCACGGCCAGGGCAAAACCGTGGTCGAGCCGGGGGTCGTCCCCGGTCGCATCCTCAGTCTCGACCGGGTGTCCGAAGGCGACGATGAAGTGGTCGTCGGCTCGACCGGTGGGCTCACCGTGAAAGCCGAAAAAGACTACGGTCAGGGGCCGCGGCCGTACCCCGGGCCGCCGGTCCCGGCGGTGGCGATTCCGCCCGGCGGCGCAGGGCGCTGGGTCGGCAATGCGACCGGGCTGCTGGAGCCGGAGATGGAAGACATGACGGCCTCCGGGCCGCCGGTGCGCGCCCTCGACGTCGGTCTTCACGGGATCGCCGCGATCGACCCGGAAGGCAAGGTGAGCGTGCTCGGCGACCCTGGCGTCGGTATCTCGATGGAACCAGCGGAAAGCACCTCGGCGGCGGCCTTCGAACCCCACGGGGACCTGCTCATCGCCTCTGGCTACGACCCCAACCACACCGAAAAGGTCCGCCTGGTGCGCCCGCTGCCGCGGCTGCCGGGTGGCGAATCCCAGACCGAAGAAGACGAAATACGGGCCTACGCACCGGACCCGCGCTGGTGGGGCGCCGCCGAAGATCCGGAAGCCTTCTACGTCAACAGCGTCGCCGGTGACGACGAATACGTGGCCGCCGGGGGCCAGGACCCGGAAGGCAACGCGGTGGTGGCCGTCTGGGACGCGGCGAGCGGCAAGCCGCTGCAGGACCTGGTGCTGGGAATCGGCGGCGTCACCACCGAAGTGCCGACCCTGGTCAGCAAAGTGATGCTGCTGCCCGGCCGCCACCAGATTGCCGCCTACTCGGTGGCCCAGCAGCTGCTTGCGGTCTGGTCGACCGAAACCTGGGAACTGGATGAGTCGATCCCGGTCGCCGCTCCGGGCGATCTCGCGGTCTCGCCGGACGAATCGACGATCGCCGTGCTCGGCCTCGGAAACGAAGAAGGAGTGGGCGTCGAAGAACAGCTGATCCCGATCAGCTTCGTCGACCTCGACGCCGGCAAGATCGACCACACGGTCGAGGTGAAGGGCGCGACCGCGGCCGCCTACGCTCCCGATGGCTCCTCGCTCGCGGTCGCCTACGGCGAAGACCAGCTGCAGTTGCGCTCGCAGGACGGCCGCGAAGCCCTCGGCAAGCCAATCGAACTCACCGGCGCGGCGAAGGAAATCGCCTGGCGGCCGACCGGCGGGCTGCTTGCCGTCTCGCTCGTCGACGACGGCGTCGCCTTCGTTGACCCGAGCGACGGAACGGTCTCGCGGCAACTCCCCTCCGAAGCCGAACGGCCGACGCTGGCCCTTTCCTGGAGCCCCGACGGTGAGATGCTGGCGGCCCAGACCGCCGTACTAGACGAAGACGAAGAACACTACGACCCAGCCGCGACCGAGATCTGGACGCTTGGCGCCGCCGCCCTGCAAAGACGGATGTGCGAGCTGGCGGGCTGTGAGCCGGAAGCGGAGGAGGCCGGGGGCGGGACGCTCGAAGACGTCGCCGCACTGCGCTCGATCGATTTCGTCTACCGCGACGGTGGCGACCTCTACGCCGGGGACGCCACTGGTGCCACGACGCGGATCGGGCAGCTGGCGGAATTCCCCAACCCGATGCCGGCGTACGACTGGTCGCCGTCGGGCTTCGCCTGGTCGGGACCGGGGCAGCTCAGCGCGATCATCCCCGGGGACGAACGGCCGCGCACCTGGCCCTGCGCCTGCGCCGGGGTGGCCTGGGACGACGGTGGGCTCCTCAGCGTCGCCACCGACGGCACCGCGCTCGTCCACGTCGATCCGAGGACCGGGGCGTTGAGTACGACCCCGATCCACGGCCTGCCGCAGTACTCCCCGTTCCTGCTCGGCGTGATCGGCGGTCGGCCGATCCTTACCGCCTACGGCCGAAGCCCCGACCGCTCGACCTTCAGCCAGTTGTTCGAGCTCGAACCCGACGGCACCGCGGTGCGGCTCGCCCGCAACGCCGGCGGCCCGCTCGCCTATGTCGCCGCGAGCTCCTCGGCCGACAAGCTGGCCCTGGTCTCCTACCTCTCCGGCGGGGCCTGTTACACCAGCGACAAGGTGGCTGTCGTCACCGCCCGGCCCGTCGGCAAAGACACGGTCGAAGTGCTCCCACCGCCGCTGGACGTCGAATTCCCCCAGGTGCGCTCCGTCCAGGTCGCCGCCGAAGGCACGGTCGCCGTCGCCGCTGCACCGATCAGTTGCAACGCCCACCACCTGTCGATGACGCGCGACCGGCTCGCCTTGCGGGAGGAACTGGTCGGCGGCGAATGGCGCTCGAACGCCGAAACCGGCTTCGACGTGCAGACGGTCGGCGACGAGACGGCGACCGTGATGCCAGGGAGGAAGCTGGGGGACCCGGGGCCCCTGGAGCTGCGGATCGGGGAACGGGTGGTGGAAGTCGACCCGGCGGCGGAAGATCTGGTGGCGGCGCCATGAAAGGCCTGAAAGCGCGCTTGGCCCGCTGGAAGGAGAAAGTCCCGGGTGTGGTCGCGGTCATCAGCGGGCTGATCGCGATCGCGGTCGGCGTCATCACCCTGGCGCCGACGGTCGAAGGGTGGTTCGAAGGCGAACCGCCGCCGGTCGAAGTCGAACTGGGCGAAGTCTCGGTCTCCAACCCGCGCATGCGGTACGCGGGCGCGGGCCAGGCGCCCGAAACCGAACCGATGGTCACGGCCACCGTCCGCAACAACGGCGAAAACACCGCGTACGTCGACGAAGCGCGGATCACCGTGCTCGACGGCACCCACATCAAAACCTGCTTCACCCAGGGCGGCGGTCCGGAAGTGCCACACACGAAGCCATACCGGGTGACGATGCCGGAATTCCCCAGCGTCCGACAGCAGGTGATCCACGAGCCGCTGCACGTCGAAATCCAACCCGGCCACGGCGCTCGCCCGCTGCTGAAGTTCCAGAAGCGCCTCACCGCCAGCACCGATCTCTACGAGATCGACGTGAAATACGTGGTTGACCCCGGCGAGAAAGTGCTCGACGTGGGGCGGTTCGTAATCGGTGTCCCCGGTCCGCCCGACCGCGGTGGCTACACGATCCCCGAGGATCAGGAGGCGCTCACCTCGGAAGAGTTTCGCGGCGGTCCCAGCGTCAACCCCGAACTCTCCGAACTAGCTGAAAACCTCGTGTCGTCCACCTCGTGGTGCCTGCTCCACAATCTCGAAGGAGTGCGCCGGCTGGCCGCCGACCCGGGCCGCCGCGGGGTCGAAATCAAGGCGCTTGCGCACGTGGTCCCGGCCCCGGCCTGGGAAGAAATCGAGGCTGAACGAGGTGCGCCACGCGAGGCGGTGGAGAAGTTCCTCGGCGAAGAATTCCCGTTGGCGATCGCCTTCGCCGTCGACGCAGCGGAAGCGACCGGCGAACCCGGCTACGAAAAAGAAGTGCGGCGACGGGCAGCGGCGAAGCTAATCGAGATCGGCGAAAAGGACCTCGACGATGGAGGGACCGTCGCGATCGAAGCGATCGAACAGGCGATCGCGCTCGAACCCGCCGACGCCGGTACCGACCTGCTGGCGGAGGCGAAGGCCGCCGCGATCACCGCCGAAGAAAAGCGCCTGGCGGAAGTGGCCGCCGAAGAATCGACGGTGGCTTCGGGGTCGGGAGAGTAGGAGCCGCCAGTCCGGGCCAGCACCCGCCTTCACCTGGTCGAATTCGGCCAACACGACCTCCTCGGTCGATGCGAGCAGCGATCGGATCCGAGAAGAACCGCCGCGATGCCCGCCTGCGGTGCGGAATTTTTGGTCGGCGTTTCGAACCGCCGGCCTCCTTGGCAGCGTCCAGGCGCTCGTCTGGCTGAGCTCTGAAAAGGCCTGTAAATGAGGGCATGTGCTTCGAGAGAAGCCGAGCCTTTCGACCGGAGAGAGCCCCCAATTCGGCGATCTTGGGCACTCCGCGCCCGAAGCTTGCCGACGAAACCAGTGGGATGCGAAACGAAAATCGCTGATTTACAGGGAGAAGTCGATGGAGCTAGGCGGATTCGAACCGCCGACCTCCTGGGTGCGATCCAGGCGCTCTGCCAGCTGAGCTATAGCCCCGAGTGCGTGGGTGGGAGGTTCGTCCCAGCGCCCTCGCAAGGCGAAGGATAACCGCATAGGCTTTAGGTTCCCGCTTTGGGACGCAGCCATGGGCATCCTTGACGAGGCAATCCGAGAGCACCTGGAACTGAAGCGCCAGCACGGCGCGGGCGATTCCGAGCTGAAGCAGCTCGAGGACGAGGCGTTCGGTCAGGCGGACCGGCCAGGCGACGAGCAGGCGCCGGATCCGATGGCGGAGGCGCCGACGCAGTTCATGGAGCAGCCGGAGATCGCCGAGGACGAGAGCGCTCGGCGTGAGCCGACGATCGCAGACCTGCAGGAGCCGCCGCCGCTTCCTGAGCCGAAACAGACGGCAGTCGCCGAGGACGTCGCCGAGCCGGAGCCCACGCCCGTTGACGAGGCCCCCGCCGAGGAGGAGCAGCCGGCGATGGAGCACGAGATCGTCGCTGACGCGGTTGAGGCTTCCGGGCCCAGCACCGAGGAACGCCAGACGATTGCCGAACAGCCGACCGAGATGTTCGACGTCGAGCAGGAGCTGGGCGGCCCGCCGAGCCCGACCGACGAGGAGCTGGTCGAAGAGGAGATCGCCGAGCCTCGCCTGGCGCCCACCGATCCGCTCGCCGGCCTCGCCGAGACCGAAGAGGCCGAGGTCAGCGTCCAGGGCCCCGCGCCCGACGACGATGACGAGTACGACGACGAGGACGACGCCTTCTGGAACGAGCAGCGGCTCTCCGACGAACTCGACCAGGCGCTCGAGGCGCCGCGCGATGACGAGCCGGAACCGGCGGCCGAGGCCGAGGTCGAGTCGGGGCCCGAGCCGGAGATCGAGGAGCCGGCCGAGCCAGACGAGGAGCCCGAGTCCGAGGAATACGAGGCGCCGGAGACGGCCGAAGAGCCGGCTCCCGTCGCCGAATCCGAGCCGGAGTCCGCCCACCGCGAGGAGGACGTGCTCGAGGAGACGCCGGACTTCCTCGAGGAGACCCCCGAGGACGACCAGCTCTGGTTCGAGCAGAAGCCGCCCAAGGACTTCGACTTCGACGACTGAGTAGCCTGGCCGGCCTGGCGTCGGCCGCTTACACTTCTTAGTGCGGGGCCATAGCTCAGCTGGCAGAGCGTTCGGTTTGCATCCGAAAGGTCGCCGGTTCGATTCCGGCTGGCTCCACTTTCAGGGGTTGAGATAGTCCTCGGCGGGACGGGTGCCCAGCCTTTGTCCATTACGGGCAGGCGTTAGCCGAAGACAGAGTGTCGAGCGGCCAGCTCCTAGCTCCTTCGCAGGCACGTAGTAGCAACGATCTGAGGTGGCGTCGTAGACGGCGAGAAGGTCGATGGTCTCGGCCGTGTAGTGCTTCGTGCGCCTGATCTTGCCGTTGGTCAGGGAATGGGAGTGGCAGCGAACATTGATCACCGCTCCGTCGGATCTCGCGTGCTTCACCTGGACGCGCTCCAACCGGTTGTCCCGAATCAAGACGAGGTCGAAGTCGCAGTCCTCTCCATAAGGGATGGCGATCTTGTGGCCTCTTCGCAGGAGATCAACGGCGACCATCAACTCCGCCAGGTCACCCTTGGCCTTGAGATTGAGCGGGATCTCGGGCGCCAGCGTCGGCATCTTGCTGACGCTAGGCCGCGAGATGTCACGACTCAAGACCTATTCGTGCCGAAAGGCGCAACTTTCGTCCGGCCGGTTAGGAAGTTCACACCGGCCGCCGCGTTTCGGTGTTGAATGGGGTCGTGCGTCTCGTCCGACCGCTCGCCGGGGTTGTGCTGTTGCCGATCGTCCTTGCGGCCGCGCTCTTTGCCCTGCCCGCCGCCGCCGCGCCGTTGCCGGTGCTGGTGGGCCAGGTCGGCAGCGGGTCCACCACTGGGTTTGCCACCACGGCGGGCGGGTGCGACTGCACCGTGGCGCAGATGCACGAGGCCACTCCGGCCAGCACGTCCTACGTGTTCCCCTATGACGGGGTGATCGTGTCCAGCGGCACCTACGTCGGCGCCTCCGTCGAATCGACCGACACCGTGCAGGTCCAGACGGTGAACAGGACCGGCGCGACGACCGGCACCGTCATAAGCGAGGGCACAGCTCACCACCTCCTCGGATTGCCGACCAGCGCCGTGAATCGGTTCTACGACAGGTTGCCGGCCCACGCGGGCGATGTCCTCGCCGCGCGCTTTCACGACAGCTATTACATTGAATCGACGCCCTTCTTCTTCAAGGCCACGGCCGCCGGGGACGAAGTCGAGGAGTCCAGCCCCACGGCGGCCGGCGGCAGCCTCTCGGGTTCCCTGGTGGCCGAACGCCGGGTCAACCTCGAAGCCGTGCTCGAGCCCGACGAAGACCACGACGGCTACGGAGACGCATCGCAAGATCTCTGCCCCGGCTCGCCGATCGCGACCTGGGCCTGCTCGGGTTCGCTCTTCGGCGCCGACCTCCAGGGCGAACGCTCAGCCCCGCCGCCGGAATGCCTTGCTTCCTGTCTGTACGTGCAGACCGCCCTCGGCGGCGCCTCCACCGCGGCGTCCACGCCCGGGGTGATCGTTCGCTGGCGGGTGCTGAACGGCAGCAGCGGCGCCTACCGAATCAATGTGCTGACCGACAACCCGGGAGGGAGCGGCGGGGCGTATCACGCCTACCACGTGCTCAGCATCGGCGAAACCGGGACCGTGACCGCGCCCACCAACCCGGCGTTCCCGAAGATCTCGAGCTTCCCGGCCCGGCTGCCGATCCCGGCGGGCGCCTATGTCGGCCTGACGGTGCCGGGTGGCACCGTGCCCGGCTTCCAATCGAGCGCCGGCGGTCAGGCGAAGTACTCGCGCACCGTCGCGCCATTTCCCGGCATCAGCGGTGTCGCCGGCGAATCCAGCAACGGCGCGATCCTCTACGACGCCGACATCGAGCCCGACGTTGACGGCGACGGCTACGGCGACGTCACTCAGGACTCGTGCCCGACCTCAGCTTCCGTCCACGAAGGACCGTGCCCGGTGACGACAGACCCTAAAAAGCCTCCTCCGGGGCCGAACCAGCTCCCGAAGATCGGGTCGCTGGCGGTGAAGCCGAAGAGCTTCCACACCAAGCCGCTCGGAAGGGTCACCGCCGGAGCCAAATGGGGGACCAAGGTGAAGCTCTCGCTCTCCTCGGCGGCGACCGTGACGCTCGCGATCGAAGCTCGCCAGGGCCGGCGCTTCCACGTCGTAACCCGTCGGACCAAAAAAGCAGCCGCGGGGCGCACCTCAGTCGCCTTCAGCGGCCAGTACCGCCGAGGCGGCAAGCTCACCGAGCTTCAGCCCGGCGCCTACCGCCTCACCGCCAGCGCCAAGGACAGCGCCGGCACCGGGCCGGTCAAGCGCACGAGCTTCATCGTCCTGCCTTCGGCCTGAGGGCGCCCAGGCCTCAGCCGTTCGGCTCGGAACCCGGTAGGTCCGTCGTCCCGGGCTCGGCCGGGAAGGAGCCGCTTGCGTCGGCGGCCATGACGACGCGGCGGGCGATCAGGTCACGCGTGGCGGCGATCGCGTCATCGCGCGCGCGATCCTGGTCGATCCCATAGCGCGCCCGCAGGGCACTCTCGGCGTCGGCGAGGGTGCCGCCATCGAGGGCGTCCATCACCACGCCGCCCGATTCGTTCAGCCGCAGGTAGCTGCCATCTCCCGCAAGGCGCACGAAGCGCTGCCGCTCGCTGCCGCTCCAGCGCAGCGGTGTGTGCCGGTACCGACGTGCCGCCGCCAGCGCATGCACCTTCTCTCGAGCCTCCTCAAGCTCTTTCGCCGGATCGACGGTCTTTGACGGCGTTGGCGCGGGGACGGGTGCCGCTCGTCCGGAGAGGACCGTCGGGCCCGACTCGCCGGAACCTCCCCTTTTGTTCCGCCGAGTCGGGCCCGACGGTCCCCCCGCAACGGGTATCTCGTCGTCCAAATACGCGACCAAATCCGACTTCGGCAAATCCTCCGGTCGCTTCAGCGAGTCGGCCCAGCGGTTGATCCGCTCGTCGTTCCAGTCGCTCTGGATCGACTTCCAGCAGGACGCGACGCCGTCGCGCAGCGCGTTGCCGAAGCTGAAGGGGCGCATCGAGTCGGGCCGCACGGCGCCGTTGGGCCGCACCAGGTAGCTGCCGGGCGCCTCCCGGCCCTGCAGGCTGACTGCGCCGCCTGTCCCGGGCTGCAGGACGATCTTCATCGCCTTGCCGCGCCGCTGCCTGAACTCGTCGACCGCATCCTGCAACGCCCCGCCCGAGACCTGCCAGTCGCCGCCGCGGGCCGCCGCCCCGGTCACCACCACCGGCGTCATCCTCACCCAGGGCACGCCAAGGGCCCACATCTGCTCGAGGAACTCCGGCACCGCGTCCGCGTTGCCCGGCGTCACCACGTGGACGACGCAGACGCCGACCCCGGCGCCAAGCAGACGATCGATCCCCTCGACCGCGCGCCGCCAGCTCCCGGGAACCCCGCGGGAGCCGTCGTGCAGCCCCGCCCGCGCCCCGTCGAGCGAGACGTGCGCGGTCACGCCGCGCAGTGCGCCCAGCCGGCTCGCCACTTCCTCGTCGACGAACCAGCCGTTGGTGTTGAGCGTGACGCCGACGCCGGCTCCGGCCAGGGTCTCGACCACGCCCAAGGTCAGCTCCTTGCGCAGGAACGGCTCGCCGCCGGTGACGACGGCCTCGACGATGCCGAGCTCGAGCGACTGGCGCACCACCTCGCGCCACTCCTCATCGCTCAGCTCCGGCGTGCGCTGCAGCGTGTGCCGCGGCGAGTCGGTGTAACAGAAGCCGCAGCGCAGGTTGCAGGCGTAGGTGATCTCGAGCTTGGCCCCGATCGGGCGATCGGGGGCTTCGGTCAGCGACCGAGCGGGGCGGCGACCGAGCCGCCAGAGCAGCCGGCCCCAGCCGAAACTGTGCTCGCCGCGCCTACGTAGCGCTGACGAGGACGCACGGAGCGATGGCAATCGGCTTGCCATCGCTCACGCCCCTCTACTACTGAAGGCTCGTGCCGGCCGCCGTGCTGATCGGGTAACCGCCGGTGTCGATCTCTTCGACGCTGGGAGCCTCATACGAATCGGGACGAATCTCGCTCATCTCTCCTCCAGAAGTAGATGCCAGTGGAGTGAGTCTAGAGATCGAGATCAATCGCGTCGAGCAGCCCTTGACAGGCTCCGGGCAGCGCCTCGAGGTCGTCCGGGAGCGAGACCTCAAACGCGGGCACGCGGCCCAAGAGCGCGGCAAGGCGCTGAAAGGCGGTGGCGATCGACCCGCGTCCGCCGCTGTGGATGAGATTCGGCGTGAGCAGAGCCAGGGCCCGAGCGGGGTCCAGGCGCTCGATCGTGAGCTCCTCAGCGCGCTCGCCAAGCAGGACGATCGCCTTGACCGGGCAGGCGCCTGGCTCGCCCGGTCCTGGATCCTCCGCCAGGCCGGTACGAACCCCACCTTGGCCATCGGTCTCGCGCAGGCGGACGCCCCGCGCCCCCGGATGGGCGACCGGCCCCGCCTCGCTCAGCTCGACCGCGATCCCGTCCTCGCCGAGCACCCGGCACCCCGCTTCTCCCATCGCCCGGGCCAGCGTCGACTTGCCGCGCATGGTCGGGCCGCAGAAGGCGATCGTGCTTCCGTTGGCCTCGACCGCCGCGGCGTGCAGAGCGAGGTCGCCGCGCAGCGAGAGCAGCGTGCAGATCGCCGAGGAGGCGATGCGGTGCTCGAGCACGTCCGGGTCCCCGCCCGAGGAGTCGACCACGACCCGGCCCTCGGCGGGCTGGAGCAGGAAGAAGCCGGTCGGCGGCATCTCCAGCAGGCAGGCGCCGCCGTCAAGCTCCCAGGAGGCGAACCAGCGGCGGCCGTCCTCGCCGAGCAGCGAGTCCGCCGGCTCCTCGGCCGGCGCTCGCAGCGGCTCCCGTGCGACCTCGATCCGCAGCTCCCCCCGCGTCCCCGCCGCCGAATTGAGCCGCAAAAGCGGCAAATCGCTCTTAACCTCGAATCCATAGAGGCTGCTCATCCGGTCTTAGGGTATGGATCGATGAGCGAAGCGACGACGATCAAGGCCGAGACCACGCTGCAGCGCACCGACCGCGCCGTGCACGGCGACCTGCCCGAGGAGACGGTCCTGCTCGACGTCGATGCCGGCACCGCCGTGCGGCTCAACTCGACCGGCGCCTGGATCTGGGAGCAGCTCGAGCGCCCGCGCCGGGTCGGCGAGCTGGCGGGCGGCCTGGCCCAGCGCTTCGAGATCGATGAGGGCCGGGCGCTCGACGACGTCGTTGCTTTCGCCCGCGAGATGGCGCGCCGGCAACTGCTCGCGGCGAGCTAACCAGCCAGCGCCCGCTCGGGCAGATTCTGGTCAGCGTGATAACTCGACCGCACAAGCGGGCCCGAGGCGACCGACTCGAAGCCGAGCTCATAGGCCGCCTTCTCCAGCGCCGCGAACTCCTCCGGGTGCCAGTAGCGCACCACCGGCAGGTGGTTCTCGGTCGGGCGCAGGTACTGGCCCACGGTCAGCACTTGGACGCGGTGTTCGCGCAGCAGGCCGAAGGTCTCGACCATCTCCTCGAAGCTCTCGCCCAGCCCGACCATCAGCCCCGACTTGGTGACGACGTCGGCGCCGCCCATTTCCTTCGCCATCTTCAGCACCCGGGCCGAGCGCAGGAATTTGGAGCCGCGGCGGGCCACCGGGTAGAGCCGCGGCACGGTCTCGACGTTGTGGTTGAAGACGTCGGGCTTCTCGTGGATCACCTTGGCCAGCGGCATCTCCTGGCCGCGGAAGTCGGGGGTGAGGATCTCGACCTTGCAGCCAGGTGCCTGCATGCGGATCGAGCGGATCACGCCGACGAAGGCGCTCGCTCCGTAGTCGGGCAGGTCGTCGCGGTCGACCGAGGTGACGACCGCGTGGCGCAGGCCCATCTTCTTCACCTGGTTGGCGACCCGCAGCGGCTCCAGCGGGTCGTTCCAGGTCGGCACGCCGGTCTTCACGTTGCAGAAGCCGCAGCGGCGGGTGCAGACGTCGCCGAGGATCATGAAGGTCGCGGTGCCGCGCTCCCAGCACTCGCCGACGTTGGGGCAGTTGGCCTCCTCGCAGACCGTGTGCAGGTTGTCGCTGCCGATCATCGACTTGAGCCGCCGGTAGGTCGGGCCGCCCGGGGCCGGCACCTTCAGCCACGGCGGCTTGCGGGCGCGGCGGAAGGGGACGGTGCCGTCGCTCTCGGCCGCGATCCCGCCCGGCTTGGCGCGCGAGCGGGTCACGTGGACGCGCTCCGCGCCGGGGGCGTCGGGCGCCGTGGGCTCTGCCGTCGACTCGCTCATGCGACACCGAGCCTAGCGTTGTCGAGTCCCAGCTCGGCCGGGCCGACCTCGGCGGGCTCGCGCTCGTAGACCTCGGCGTAGCGCTCGGCGACCGTGTCGGCGAAGGGCGCCAGCTCCTGCTCGGCATCGAGCTCGCGGCTCAGCGAGCTGACCTGGCACCCCTCGATCCCGCAGGGCACGACCCACTCGAACGGCTGCAGGTCGTTGCTGACGTTGACCGAGAGGCCGTGGGTGGTGATGCCGCGGCTGACATGGACGCCGATCGAGCCGATCTTGCGCGCTGCGCCGCCGGGGGGTGGCTCGCCCTCGGTCCAGACGCCGGTCAGGCCCTCGATCGTCTGTGCGGCGACGCCGTGCTCGCCCAGCGCCGAGATTGCCACCCGCTCCAGCCGCCGCACGTACTCGTGGACGTCGTCGCCGTAGGCGCGCAGGTCGACGATCGGGTAGGCGACCAGCTGCCCGGGCCCGTGGTAGGTGACGCGGCCACCGCGATCGGTGTCGTGGATCGCGATGCCCTGCATCTCGTACCACTCGGCCGCCATCGGCAGCTCCTCAGGCGAGGAGCGGCGGCCGCGGGTGTAGGTGGGCGGGTGCTCGAGCAGCAGCAGGACGTCGGGGATCGAGCCGTCCTCGCGCGCGTCGCGCAGCCAACGCTGGGCGACCAGCGCCTCGTCGTAGGCGACGAGGCCGCAACGGACCACGAGGACTTCTGCGCTCATCCTCGAAATCGTTGCACGGCGCCGCTCTATCCTTTGGCGTCCTCCCCAATGGTCCAGTCAAAGGCCCTCCGACCCGACTGGCTTCCGGCCGTCGCCCTCAGCTCCCTGCTCGCCCTGGCGATGCTGTTGTGGAACCCGCAGGTCGGCGACCTCGCCGCCCAGGTCTTCCGCACCGAGCTCTTCCAGCACGCCGGCCTGGCGATCTGGAACGGCAGTTGGTACGGCGGCCACTACACGCTCACCTACAGCTTCCTCTTCCCGCCCCTCGCCTCGCTGCTGGGCCCGCAGCTGGTCGGGACGATCTCGGTCGTCGCCTCCTCATACTTCTTCGATCGCCTCGTGCGCGACCGCTGGGGCACCCCTGCCCGCTGGGCGACGCTCTGGTTCGCCGCCGGCGTGGTCACGCTGCTCGCCGACGGTCAGCTCACCTTCGCCCTCGGCGTCGCCTGCGGCCTGGCGGCGCTGCGCTGCCTGCAGCTCCGCCGCGACAAGCTCGCTTTCGCCGCCGCCGCGGCCTGCGCCCTCTCCAGCCCGGTGGCCGCCGCCTTTCTCGCCGGGATCGTCCTGGTCGGGGTGGCGGAGCGGGGGCGGCCAGTCAACCGAGTCCCCGTCGCTGCCGCGGCGATCGCGCTCGGCCTCGTCCTCCTGCCCAACCTCGCCTTCCCCGAATCGGGACAGTTCCCCTTTGCCTTCTCCTCCTACCTCGCGATCCCGCTCTTCTGCGCCGGCGCGCTCTTCGTCACTCGCGGGCTCGGCGAGGAGGAGCGCCAGCTGCGCTGGGCCCTTGTCGGCTACGTCCTTGCGTCGACCGTGCTGCTGCTGGCACCGAACCCGTTGGGCGGCAACGCCGTCCGTCTCGGCGCGCTCTTCGGCGGTCCGGTCCTGGCCGCGGTGATGCTCGCCCGACGGCCGCGCCTCGGCGCCTTCTCGGTCGCCGTCCTCGCGCTGGCGATGGCCGGCGGCCTCTACTGGCAGGTGACCGCCAGCGTCAGCCAGATCGCCCGCAGCGTCGGTGACCCCTCGACCTCGCCCGAGTACTTCCAGCCCCCGGCGCACTGGCTGCGCGCGCACGGTGGCAGCGGCGTCCGGGTCGAGGTGCCGCCGACCGCGAACCACTGGGAGTCGGCCTATCTGGCGAACCAGTTCGAGCTGGCCCGCGGTTGGCTGCGCCAACTCGACACCACCCGCGACGACATCTTCTACGACGACGCCGAAAGCGAGCTCACGCCGGCCGCCTACGAGCACTGGCTGCACCGCAACGCGATCTCCTACGTCGCCCTGCCCGACGCCCCGCTCGACTACTCCTCGGTCGCCGAGCGCCGCCTGATCCTCAGCGCCCCCGACTACCTGCGTCTGCGCTGGACCTCACCGCACTGGCGGATCTACGCGGTGCGAAATCCCCAACCCCTGGTCGAGCCGATGGGCGGCGCAGCGGCCCGCACCCTCTGGGTCGGGCGGCAGAGCTTCGGCCTCGACGTCACCCGCCCCGGCGACTTCCTCATCCGCGTCAACTTCACCCCCTACTGGTCGATCGCGCGCGGCGCCGGCTGCCTGCTCCGCCGCGGCGAGTGGACGATCGCACGAGCGCTGCACCCGGGGATCTTCAGGGTGTCGGCCGATTTCTCCCTCGGCCGGGCGTGGAACGCGGTGACCGGCGCCCGCAAGACCTGCTGAGGGCCTACGGCTGGCCCGAGGGGAGGCCGGCGTCTCGCATCGCCAGGGCGAACTTGGCGAATTCCTCCTGGAAGTCGTGCAGCTCGAAGGCGTGGCCGGCGCCGTCGGCGGCCGGTGAGATCTTCCGGTCGACCCCGCGGCGATCGTTCCGCGCTTTTGCCCGCCACTCGCTCATCTCCGCGTGCAGCGCGGCGCGGCTGCCGATGTCTTTGCGCGGCTCCTCTTCCAGCAGCATCCCCAGGTGCGGCGCGTTCTGCACCCGGGTCGGCATCGCCCGCAGCGCGTGCTCCGGGTTGGCGGCAAAGCGCCGCAGGATCGTCGCGATCAGGCTGGTGTGCTCGAGCGTCTCGTGACAGACGGACTGGCGCACCCGCGGGCCGACGACCATGGCCGGGACCCGGACCCCCAGCGTCGAGTAGCCGGAGCCGTCGTCGACCGCCGGCGGCGCGACGTGGTCGTAGAAGCCACCGTGCTCGTCGTAGACGATGACCAGCACCGTGTCCTCCCAGGCCGGGCTGCTTGCCAGCGCCTCGTAGATCTCCAGCACCAGGGCCTGGCCCGCCCTGACGTCGGAGGGCGGATGGTCGTCGTTGGAGTTCGGGTCGAGGACGCTGAGGTCGATGAAGTTCGGGTCGATCCAGGAGACGTCGCGCAGCTCGCCTTTGGCGGCGTCGTCGAGGAAGCTGTCGTGGGTGACGATCGCCGCCTCGGCGGCTTCCGTGACCAGGCTCACCTTCTTGCGGTTGAAGTAGGCGAAGTTGTCGCGCTTGATGTGGCGGAAGTCGCGGTAGAGCGAGTCGGCCGCGCGCAGGGTGGCCGGGTCGTGCGAGTACCAGCGCCATTGCGAATCGTGCAGCCGGCGAGTGAAGGCCTCGACCTCGAAGATCGGCGCACCGGCGATGCCGCCGACGAGAGGCAACCCCTTGATGTCTTTGATCAGCTCGCCGAGCAGGCCCGGCTTGTGGCCGATCGACGGGCCCTCGCGGCCGGCGAGCGAGTAGAGCCGATTGGGCCAGGTGTCGCCCGGGATCGATGAGTGCCAGGCGTCGCAGACGCAGAAGGTGTGCGCCAGATGCTTGTAGACGGGCAGATGGCCGCCGCCGAAGTGGCCCATCGGGACCCTGAGGAACTCCGGGCCCAGCTCGACCGGGTTGCCCTGCTCGTCCTTGCGGGTCTCGGCGAAGTTCCTGACGAAGCCGGTGTTGCCGTCACGCAGCTGGCTTTGCACGCAACTGGGGGAGTGGCAGGGATCGAGGATCTTTGCTTTGTGGCCCGGCGGTACCGGCGGCATCGTTTCCCCGGGGCCCCATTCGAACGAGTCGTAGGGCCGTTTCAGGGCGTGGTTGGTCTTCGCCTTGCCGGGGCCGAGGCCGTCGACTTCCAGCCCTTCTTGCTCGAGGAATCCGAGCATTTGATCGAAGGAGCGGTTCTCCATCATCAGCACGACGATGTGTTTGACCGAGCCCATGCGCTCGAGCCCTTCATCGGGCGTAATCGCCGTGGCGGCCGGGGGCGGAGTCACGCGCCGCCGCCCCCCGGAGGAGGGTCCGCGGTGGGCGGCCCCTCCTGGTCGGCGTGATAGGCAGCGATCTTGGCCTCTTTGGCGATCTCCGGGTCTATCTGCTCGAGCCTCTCGGTGATTGCCGAGACTTTCCGCTCGGCGCGCTCCGTTTCCCGCTGGGAAACGACGGCTTTGGTTGCTTCTTCACTGGAGTTGGCGGCGTTGTCGGAGCTGATCTTGATGCCGAGGTAGGCGCCGACGACCGCGGAGATGATGCCGAAGGCAGAGGAGGTGACGGCCACCGCCGAGGCCTTGTTTTCGAGTCGGGTGAGGGTGACTATTGCCAGGGCCGTTACGGCGGTGATGCCGACGACGACCGCGATCAGGCCGCCGACCGATTTGATGCCTTCCGCGTTGGTGGCGCCGCCGCCTCCGCCGTCGCCAATCGAGCTGATCGCCGCCGCCGCGATCAGCAGCGCGCCGGTCGCGAACAGCACGCCGCCGAACGGCTGCAGCCTGACGCCGAGCACCGAGGCGTGGCTGTCCCTGAGCGCAAAGGCCAGCACCGCGCCGACCAGGGCG